>Ga0134126_10005894_pt1 | contig 15328 bp, 11 predicted proteins | sample KB31752_FD_96881 | JGI IMG/M metagenome (GOLD analysis project Ga0134126, IMG submission 96881) | Terrestrial soil microbial communities with excess Nitrogen fertilizer from Kellogg Biological Station, Michigan, USA - KB3-175-2 | ecosystem: Environmental > Terrestrial > Soil > Unclassified ...
GAGCAGGCGGGCGTGAAAAAGCGGCAGCGGGCCCGGCCGGGCGCCCGCAAGCGCCTCGATGGCGGGCGCGGCGAGAATTTCGAACGTGACCATGGTCGAAACCGGGTTTCCGGGGAGGCCGAAGACGGGCTTGCCGCCGCAGATGCCGAAGACGGCGGGCTTGCCGGGCCGGATCGCCACCTGATCGAACAAAAATTCCGCGCCGAGTTCGCGCAACACCGGCTCGACGAGATCGTACTTCCCTACCGAGACGCCGCCGGTGAGTATGAGCGCGTCTGCGGCGAGGCCCTGGGCGATGCGGGCGTGCAGGTCGTCGCGCTGGTCGCCGGAATTGCCGAGCAACAGCGGCTCGCCACCGGCGGCGGCAACCTGCGCGGCGAGCGAGACGCTATTGCTATCGCGAATCTGGAAGGGGCCGGCCTGCGCGTCCACCGGAACGACTTCGTCGCCGGTTGAGAGGATTGCGACGCGCGGGCGGCGATTGACGCGCATGCGGGCGTGGCCCAGTTGCGCCGCGAGGCCCAGCTCCGCATAACCCAGGCGCGCGCCCGCGGGCAGGGCGATTTCGCCGCCGCGCAGCTCCGCACCCGCGCGAACGATGTGCTGGCCTGGGCGCGCCTCCGCGCTGAGGAAGACCTGGCCGGCTTCGCTGCGCGCGTATTCCTGCATCACCACCGCGTCCGCACCCGCGGGAACCGCCGCGCCGGTGAATATCTGGACGCAGGCGCCCGGCACGACTTCGCCTGCGAACGGCGCGCCCGCGCGGCTTTCTCCGAGCAGGCGCAGGCGCGCGCCGGGGGCGGGCGCGTCCGAGGCGCGGCAGGCGAAGCCATCGCGAATCGAGCGGTGGAATGGAGGGTAGTCGCGGTCAGCGATGAGATTTTCGGCGAGGATGCGATTTACGGCGGCGACGGGGTCGGCGGCGAGGTCGACCGGCTCCGTCGAGCGCGGCGGCAGATTGCGGCTGACGACTTCGATGACGACGGCGCGCGCGGCTTCGTGGGAGAGCATGGGGAGCGTGAAAACGTCGTGCGATTACGGATGCGATTTTAGCAGACCTGGGACTACGCGGCGGGATGGCATGCGGACGGGCGCGGGCGCGAGTTGAGATTCTTCGTCGCGATGCTCCGCAGAACGACGGCCAAAAGCAGGCGGCCGTCAGTAGGCGGCGAGGCGTTCGATGCCAGCGACAACCTGGTCCACGCCTACGATCCAGGCCTTTTGCAGCGGCGGCGTGAAAGCGACGGCCGGGGCATCGGGACCAGTGATGCGCAGGATCGGGCCATCGAGGTCCTCGAAGGCTTCTTCGCTGAGGATGGCGGAGAGCTCGCCGCCGACGCCCATGGTGCGCTTATCTTCGTGGACGATCATGCATTTGCTGGTCTTGCGGACGGAGCTGAGAACCGTGTCCTTATCGAGCGGGGCGAGGGTGCGCAAGTCAACGACTTCGGCTTCGACACCCTTTTTGGACATATCGCCGGCGGCCTGCATGGAGACGGGCACCATGGCGCCATAGGTGAGGATCGTGAGGTCGCGGCCTTCGCGGCGCACGGCGGCCTTGCCGATGGGCACGGTGTAATCGCCTTCGGGCACTTCGTCCTTCACATTGCGATAGAGGCGCTTGTGCTCGAAATAGAGAACGGGATCAGGATCGCGAATCGCGGCGAGGAGGAGGCCCTTCGCGTCGTAGGCTGTGGCTGGCATGACGACCTTCAGGCCGGGCTCGTGCATGAACCAGGCCGTATTCTCCTGCGAGTGATAGAGGCCGCCGCCACCGCTGGCGCCGCAGCAGACGCGGACCGTGATGGGGCAATTGAATCCGCCGGCGCTGCGATAGCGCAGCTTCGCGGCCTGCTGAATGATCTGGTCCACGGCGGGCGTGATGAAATCCGCGAACTGAATTTCCGGCACGGGGCGCAGGCCAACCATCGAGGAGCCGATGGCGGCGGAGATGATCGCGCCTTCGGCGAGCGGCGTATCGAGCACGCGCTCTTCTCCGAATTTTTCCCACAGGCCCGCGGTGGCGCCGAAGACGCCGCCCGAAGGGCCAATATCCTCGCCGAGCAGGAATACGCGGTCGTCGCGTTCGAGTTCCTGACCGAGAGCCTCAGTAATCGCACCGATATACGTAAGCGTTCTAGCCATGTGAGGCGAATCCCCTATCGGCCCGCGCGGGCCGTTTCTCAAGCCCAGATGTGGTCCATCAGTTCGGACGCGTCCGGATATGGGCTCTGCTCGGCGAAATCCACCGCTTCGTTGATTTCGCGGGTGATCTCGTCGGTGACTTCCTTCTTTTTGGCGTCCGTCAAGGTTTTCTTTTCGAAGAGGGCCTTTTCGAAGCGCTGGACCGGGCACTTCTTTTTCCACGCCTCGACCTCTTCCTTCATGCGGTAGCGGGCGGGATCAATTTCGGAATGGCCGTACCAGCGATAGGTCTTGCACTCGATGAGGGTAGGGCCTTCGCCGGAACGCGCGCGGGCAATCGCGGTCTGCGCCACGTCGTAGACGGCGAGCACGTCGTTGCCATCCACGCTGACGCCGGGGAAACCGTACGCAACGGCTCGCTGCGAAAGGTCGGTGAGCGCGGTCTGCAGGCGGAGGGGCACGGATTCGGCCCACAGATTATTCTGGCAGACGTAAATGATCGGGAGCCGGTGGACGCCGGCGAGATTCAGGGCCTCATGGAAGCCGCCGATGCTGGTGGCGCCATCGCCGAAATACGCGACCACGACGGTATCCCTGCCAAGGCGCTTCAGGCCGAGTGCGACGCCGGTGCCGACGTTCAACTGGCCGGCGATGCTGCTGGCGGGGGTGATGATATTGAGCGGCGGGTAGCCCATGTGCGCCGGCGAGGAGCGGCCTCGGTCGGGGCTGGTGGCCTTCGCATACAGCTGCGCGAAACAGAACTTCAGGGGCACGCCCTTGATGATGTTAGCCGTCCAATCGCGATGGGAGGGCGCGACCCAATCGTCGGCGCGAAGGCTGATCGCGGTGCCGACTTCGGTGGCTTCCTGTCCCACGGCGGAATAAAAGTTGCCGCCCGCGAACTTATTCTGCTTGAAAAGGACGCGCGCCTTTTCGTCGCACATACGGCATTTCATCAGCATGCGGTACAGCGACAGCTGGAGCTCGGTGGAATGCCCGTTCTTCTCGATTTCAGGCTCCAGGACCGCCCGGTTGCTCTTCGATGCCATCCCCACTCCTTGCGCGGGCTCCGCCCGTCAATTTTTTCAATCCGACTATAACACAATTTTATGCCGGGAGAGGCCAAGGCGGCGAGGACTTTTTGCGAGCGCGGTACTGGGACCGGAGAGGGAGATGCTCGCGCGCTCACGCGATCGCGCGAGGCGCGACTCACGCGCGCGGCGCGGGGCTTTCCAGGCGGATGGCGCCGGTGGCGAGCCGCTCGATCAATTCGCGATCGGCCGGAAGAAAATCCAGTTGCGGCAGTTCGGCCGGGGCGCGCCATTCGATGCGCTCGAAGACGCAATTGCGCAGGCCGGTTACGTCCGCACGCGCATGGAAGAAGACGATTTCGATTGGCTCGCGCATTTCGGCGTAGTGATGGCGCGCGCGGTGGATTTCGGGGCCGATTGCGGCGGAGATGGCGAGTTCCTCGGCAAGCTCGCGCGCCAGGGCCGACTCGAGCGACTCGCCCGGCTGCACCTTTCCGCCGGGAAATTCCCATTGCAGCTCGAATTTCGCACCGCGGCGGCGTTGGCAGGCGAGGATTTTGCCCTGGCTTTCGATGAGGGCGGCGACGACGGTTAGCATGCGCGGGTCAGTATTCAATATATAGGGATAAGTACGGCCGCGATGCGAGGGATCGCGTCGCGCCGAATGTGTGGCTCCGGGGCCTGGACTCGAACCAGGATAACCAGCTCCAAAGGCTGGCGTGCTACCAATTGCACTACCCCGGAACAGCGAAGGAAAGTGTAGCAGAGATGGGCGCGGGGCGTCGCGGCGGGCTGGCGGCGGCGACCCCGGCGCGAAATATATGCGGAAAAAGGACGCGCTGAATTTCAATCTCGACGAAGCCCGATATGAGGAGCTTCTAAAAGAGGGCGCGTCCTATAGCAAGATGATCCCGGTCCCGGCGGGAGCCATGGAAATCAGCGTGGTGCTGCGCGATAAGCCGAACGGCAATCTGGGGTCAGTGGCTATCCCGCTGAGCAAATATTTTCCGCAGGCGAGCGCCCGGAAACTGCCCTAGCACGCTTACCAGCATGGCGTCCAAATCGCCGCGGGCGGCTTCGTTTGCGGGCAGGAGCGGCTCGCGAACCGGGCCGCCGTAGTAGCCGAGATGGTCCATCGCGTATTTCAGTCCTGAAATCCCATACTGCGGGCCAAGCATTTTGCCCGGAGCGACCATCGCCTGGGCCAGCTTGCGGGCCCGATCCGAATCGCCCGCGCGCGACGCTTCATAGATTTCGACAATAACTTCCGGGAACGCATTGGCGATGGCCAGCACGGCGCCCACCGCGCCCTTCGCGAGCGATTCGTATAGCGTGGCGGCCGAGCCGACCAGCACCTGAAAGCCGTTCGGCGCGGCCGCGATGATCTCGCCGATGCCGTTCACGTCGCCGGAACTGTCCTTCATGCCGACGATGTTCGGATGCGTGGCGAGGCGCGCGACGAGCGGCGCCTTCACGGTGACCGTGGTGAAAATCGGCACGGAGTAGAGCAGCACGGGGATGCGCGCCGCGTCCGCCACGCGCAGATAGTGCGCGGCAAGCGCGTCGTCAGACATGGCGGGCTTGTAGAAGCTCGGCGTGCGAACGAGCGCGGCGTCGTAGCCAAGCGCAGCGGCGCGGTTGGTGTGCTCGATCGTCTCCGCGGTGGATTCAGCGCCGGTTCCGGCGATCAGCACCTTGCCCGCGGCGGCGTGCTTCTTCACCTCGGCCCACACGCGCGCCACCTCGTCCCACGTCAGCAGGACGGATTCGCTGGTCGAGCCATTGACGACGTAGCCCGCCAGCCCCATGCGGTTGTAGATCGCGAGATTGTCGCGCAGGCGGTCGAGCGCAAGCGTGCCGTCCGCGGCAAAGGGCGTGGCCAGCGGGGGAAATATTCCGTGGAGGTTCATGGCGATATTCTACACGACTCGCGCCGCGGCGGCAGCGGCTGGCGGCGTGCCAGGCGGCTCGCTCATATCTTTTCCCCCCCGGCGGGCGCGGGGATGGTGGCGGCAGCGGCGAATTTTCGGCGGTGCAAATCCTGCAGCGCGGCCACGTCCGCGCGGTGTCCCGCCATGGCTCGAATGCCGCGTGCGGCGGCCAGTGCGGCCGAAAGCGTGGTGATACACGGCACGTTGTAGCGAATGGCCGCGCGGCGAATGGATTTCTCGTCGTAGAAGGATTCGCGCCCGAGCGGCGTATTGATCACGAGATTTACCTTCCCCGTCTTGACCAGGTCCACGATATTCGGGCGGCCTTCGTTCACCTTATAGACGGCGGCGATTTCGATGCCCGCTTCGCGCAGCGCCGCGGCCGTGCCGCGCGTGGCGATAATCTTCAGCCCGGCGGCGGTCAAATCCTGCGCCAGCGCCAGCACCTGCCGCTTATCGCGGTCGTTCACGCTGATAAAGACCGTTCCTTCGAGCGGCAGCCGCTGCCCCGCGGCAAGCTGCGCCTTGGCAAACGCGAGCCCGAAGGTGGACGACGTGCCCATCACTTCGCCCGTCGAGCGCATTTCCGGCCCGAGGATCGTATCCACGCCGCGAAACTTATTGAAAGGAAATACCGGCGATTTCACGGCGTAGAAATCGTGGACCGCCAACTCCTGCACGCCGTCTACTTCCACCGACGGAAGATGCATCTCGCGCAACTTGCGCCCGGTCATCAACCGCGCCGCCACCTTCGCCAGCGGCACGCCCGTCGCCTTGCTGACGTACGGAATCGTGCGCGAGGCGCGCGGATTCACTTCGAGCACGTACACCGTGTCGCGCTGAATCGCGTACTGCACGTTCATCAGCCCCACCACGTGCAGCGCTTTCGCCAGCCGCGCCGTGTAGTCGCGGATGCGCTCGAGCACCGCCGGCTTCAGCGAGACGGACGGAAGCACGCACGACGAATCGCCCGAATGAATTCCCGCCTCCTCGATGTGCTCCATGATTCCGGCGATCACCACGTCTTCGCCGTCCGAAAGGGCGTCCACGTCAACTTCGGTGGCATCTTCGAGGAACTGGTCAATCAGAATCGGCTTCTTCGCGCTGGATGCGGACCCGATCAGCGCCGCCTGCCCCGCGTATTCCTCCACGGTTTTCAGGTCGTAGGCGATCACCATGGCACGGCCGCCCAGCACGTAGCTTGGCCGGACCAGCACGGGCAGTCCAATCTCCTCCGCCACATGAACGGCCTCTTCGGCGGTCATCGCGGTCGCATGCCGCGGCTGCGGGATTTTCAATTTGTGCAGCAGCGCGCCGAAGCGGCCGCGATCCTCGGCCAGGTCAATGGACTCGGGATCGGTGCCGATGATCTTCGCGCCATTGCGCTTCAATTCGAGCGCCAGGTTCAGCGGCGTCTGGCCGCCGAACTGCACGATCACTCCCTGCGGCTTTTCGCGGTCCAGAACCGCGAGCACGTCCTCGAGCGTGAGCGGCTCGAAATAGAGGCGGTCCGCGGTGTCGTAGTCGGTGGAGACCGTCTCCGGATTGCAATTTACCATCACGGTTTCGTAGCCGTCTTCTTTCAGCGCGAAGGCGGCATGGCAGCAGCAATAATCGAACTCGATTCCCTGCCCGATGCGATTCGGCCCGCTGCCCAGGATCGCCACCTTCGGCCGGTCGACGGCGCCGGACTCGTCCTCTTCCTCATAGGTCGAGTACATGTACGGCGTGAACGATTCGAATTCCGCGGCGCAGGTATCCACGCGCTTGAAGACGGGCAAAATGCCGAGCTCGCGGCGGCGCGCGCGCACCTGCGCGGCAGAGGCGTTCCAGCGCTTCGCGATCTCCTCATCGCTCGCGCCCGAGCGCTTCGACGCCAGCAGCAATTCGCGCGGCACGTCCGGCAGCGACGAGGCGGCGATGCGCCGGTCGAGCGCCACCATCTCCTCCATCTGGCGGATGAACCACGGATCAATCCTGGTGACCGAGCAAACTTCCTCGCGCGACATTCCCCGCTCGAGCGCCTCGAAGAGCCAGTGCAGGCGGTCCGGGCCGGGCACATGAAGCTTTTCGCGCAGCAGCGCGGTGGTAACTTCGGCGGGCGGCCGCCACGCGCTGCTCGGCTCGAGCGAGCGAATGCCCTTGCAGAGCGCTTCCTGGAAGGTGCGCCCGATGGCCATCACCTCGCCCACCGATTTCATCTGCGTGGTGAGTGTCGTATCGCTGCCCGGAAATTTCTCGAACTGCCATTTCGGAATTTTCGCCACCACGTAATCAATCGTCGGCTCGAAACAGGAAGGCGTCTTGCGCGTAATATCGTTCGGGATTTCGTCGAGAGTCATGCCGACGGCCAGCTTGGCCGCGATTTTAGCGATGGGAAACCCGGTGGCCTTGCTCGCCAGCGCCGAACTGCGCGAGACGCGCGGGTTCATCTCGATCACCACCATCCTGCCCGTCTCCGGATCAATCCCGAATTGAATATTCGAGCCGCCGGTTTCGACGCCCACTTCGCGAATGATCGCCGCCGCCGCATCGCGCATGCGCTGATACTCCTTGTCGGTCAGCGTCTGCGCCGGGGCCACGGTGATGGAATCGCCGGTGTGAATCCCCATCGGGTCGAAATTCTCGATCGAGCAGATCACCACGAAGTTGTCGCGGAAATCGCGCATCACCTCGAGCTCGAATTCCTTCCATCCGAGCACCGATTCCTCGATCAGCGCCTGGTGGACCGGGCTTGCATCGAGCGCACGCGCGATGGCATCGCCGAATTCCTCGTGGTTATACGCAATCGAGCCGCCGGTGCCGCCCAGCGTGAACGACGGGCGAATCACCACCGGATACCCGAGCTGGTCGGCGAATTCGATGGCCTCCGGAATCGCCGTGACCACCGCCGAGGCGGGCACTTCGAGCCCCACCTTGCGGCACGCGTCCTTGAAGAGCAGCCTGTCTTCGGCAATCCGAATGGCGCGCAGCGAGGCGCCGATCAGCTGCACTCCGTATTTTTCCAGAATGCCGGCTTCGGCCAGGTCCACCGCGGTGTTCAAGCCGGTTTGGCCGCCCACGGTCGGCAGCAGCGCATCGGGACGTTCCGCGGCGATGATCGCTTCAAGATATTCACGCGAAAGGGGCTCGATGTAGGTTCGGTCCGCGATTTCCGGGTCCGTCATGATCGTCGCCGGATTCGAATTCACCAGCACGACCTGATAGCCTTCGGCGCGCAGCGCCTTGCACGCTTGCGTGCCCGAGTAGTCGAACTCGCAGGCCTGCCCGATGATGATCGGCCCGGAGCCAATAATCAGAATTTTTTTGATGTCGGTGCGCTTCGGCATTTCTTAGATAGGACAGGTCATCAGCCGTGCCGTCACGGTTTCTATCTTAGTGAAGAAATGGCGGAGTGCAAGAGCAAACGCAGTTGGCCTGCCGGGCCGTCCAGGTGGAATTCCCTTTCGCCCGCTTGGACGCGCCGCAGCGCCTCCATCGGATCCACCCGAATCCACGGCATCGCGGATATCCATGCTCGCTCGATGTGGTACGATCAACGGTCGGGCTGCTTCCATGCCGCGCCATTATTAACCTCCCGAAGCTGCGGAGAGAAAATCGGAAGATACCATTGAGCCAACCATCCCTTTGGGCCATACCGCTGGGCGGCCTGGGCGAGTTCGGAATGAACATGCTCGCTCTGCGCTGCGGCGACGACATCATTGTGATTGACGCCGGGCTGATGTTCCCCGAGCAGGAGCTGCTCGGCGTGGATATCGTGATCCCAGACATCGCCTACCTGAAGCAGAACAAGCGCATGGTGAAGGCCATCATCCTCACGCACGCCCACGAGGACCACATCGGCGCCATCCCTTACATTCTGCGCGACCTGAACGTGCCGGTGTATGGTACGCAGTTCACGCTCGCCATCCTGCGCAAGAAACTCGAAGAGCATGCGCTGCTCGATTCCGCCGTGCTTCGCGAAATCGCCGCGGGACAGATCACGCGCATCGAACCCTTTCAGATCGAATACCTCCACGTGACGCACAGCACGATTGATTGCGTCGCGCTCGCGATTCGCACGCCCGTCGGCGTGATCATCCACACCGGCGATTTCAAAATTGATCCCACGCCGGTGGACGGCAAGCCCTTCGACCTGCACGCCTTCGCGCGCTACGGCCAGGAAGGCGTGCTCGCGCTTTTCAGCGACAGCACCAACGTCGAACGCCCCGGCTTCACGCCTTCCGAGCGCGCCGTGGTGGTGCGGCTCGAAGAGCTTTTCCGCGCCGCGCCCGAAAAGGTGGTCGTCTCCTGCTTCTCCAGTTCGGTGCACCGCATCCAGCAGGTGATTGATATCGCCTGCTCCACCGGCCGCAAGATCGGCTTCGTCGGCCGCAGCATGGAAGGAAATATCGAAATCGCGCACGGGCTTGGCAAGCTGCGCATCCCAGACGGCAGCGTGGTGCGCCCGCAGGATATTCGCACCTTCGACCCCAAGCGGCTGGCGGTTCTCGTCAGCGGCACGCAAGCCGAGCCGATGTCCGCGCTCTCGCGCATCGCCGTGGATAATCACCGCATGCTGAGCCTGCGCGAAAACGACACCGTGATCCTTTCCTCGCGCATCATCCCCGGCAACGAGAAGGCGATCTTTCGCATGATTGATCACCTCTTCCGCCGGCGGGTGCTCGTCTATTACGAAGGCGGGCGCGCCGCGCCGATTCACGTCTCCGGGCACGCCAGCCAGGAGGAAATGAAAATCCTGCTGCAGCTTGTGCGGCCGAAGTACTTCATTCCGCTGCACGGTGAATATCGCCAGCTCTTCCGCCACGCCGCGCTAGCCGAGCAGGTGGGCGCCGTCTCCGGCGAAATTTTTCTACTCGAAAGCGGCAATCCCGTTGAATTCACCGCGGACGGCCGCGCGCAGCGCCGCGAGCCCGTGCAGGCAGGCCGTATCTGCGTGGATTCGGGCTCGCTCGAGGAACTCGAGGAGTTCGTCATTCGCGACCGGCGCCACCTGGGCGAAGATGGCGTCGTGGTTCCCATCATCGCGATTGACAAGCACACCGGACGCATGGAAATTTCGCCCGAAATCGTCACCCGCGGCTTCCTGCCCAGCGAGGACGGCCAGGAAATTATCAGCCACGCGCGCGAAGTGATCCTCCGCACCATCGAGCAATCCAATTCCGAGGAAAAAACCGATTGGGGCGTGATGAAGGAAAAAATCCGCGTGGATTTGAAGCGCTTCCTCGGCAAGCAGACCGCCAAGCGTCCGCTGATCCTGCCGGTGATTCTGGAAGTCTGACCCCGGGCGAATTCCGGCCGTGAAGACCCATTTTCGCCCGTACGCACCGGCTGATTTCGAGACGCTCTACTCGATTGACCAGCGCTGCTACGCCCCGCGGATCGCCTACTCCCGCCCTGAGCTGCGCCAATACTTGCAGCTTCCCGGCGCCGATTGCATCCTGGCGGAAATTCGCCCGGCGAAGCGGCCCGCGCGCCCCCCGCGCGATTCAGCCGCGCCTGCCGGCCCGTGCGTGATCGGATTTTGCCTCACGGAGCATTCCGGCGCGCGCGGCCACATCATCACCATGGACGTGCTCGAAGCCTTTCGCCGCCGCGGCATCGGCTCGCAGCTTCTGGCCGAAGCCGAACGCCGGCTCGTCGAATATGGCGTGCGCGAAGCGATGCTCGAAGCCGCCGTCAATAACCAGCCCGCAATTGCATTCTGGCAAGGGCATGGATATCGTACTCGCGCGATTTTGAAGAGCTATTATCCCGGCGGACGCAACGCCCTTTCGATGTCGAAGCCCCTCGCCGGGAACGGCCCGAAGCGAACGCGGACGAAGCCCGCGTCGCGCAACAGGCGTCTCGATAGACTCGATAAATCCGATGATTGATGCGCGCGGCACGGATACCCCCTGGGAGGCGGTGTGAACGCATACGTGATCTCGGTGATTCTAGGCATCATCGAAGGCCTGACGGAGTTTCTGCCCGTCAGTTCGACGGCGCATCTTCGCATCGCCGAAGCCCTGATGCACATCGGCCTCGCCGACCCCTACTGGAAGATGTACACGATCGTGATCCAGCTCGGCGCGATTCTCTCCCTGTTCTTTTACTTCGGCCCGCGCATTGCAAAGTTTCTCTCCACCTTTCCGCGCGGCGAGCGCGGCGACCGCACCGCGCTCACGCATCCGCTCAGCCTGGTGATCGTCGCCTTCGTCGTCACGGCGATTCCGTCCTTGTTCCTGGTCAAAGTCATCGGCAAGCATCTCGAAAGCCTCGAGGTGATGGGCATCTCGCTGATCGCCGGCGGCGTGGTGATGTGGATCGTAGACGCCATCAACGCCAAATCCGAAGCCGCGGGCCCCGGCGCCCCCGGCAGCCGCATTCGCACCTGGCATATGGAGGAAATGACGTTCGGCCAGGCCGTGTGGATCGGCCTCTGCCAGATTTGCTCCGGCGTCTTCCCCGGCACGTCGCGCTCGATGTCCACCATCAGCGGCGGCCAGATCGTCGCCATGTCGCGCGCCTCGGCCCTCGAGTTCTCCTTCTTCGTTTCAATTCCGGTGATGATCGCCGCCACCGGTTACGACCTGCTGAAATCCGCGGTCGGCAAGGGACCGAACCCCGTCGGCGTCTCCGGCATCAACGCCCACGGCTGGGGCGTGCTGGCGGTCGGCTTCGTCGTTTCGTTTATCGTCGCCTACGCCGCCGTGGCGTGGTTCATGGCCTGGGTGCGGCGTCACGGATTCGTCCCGTTTGCGATGTACCGCATCGTTGCGGGCGCGCTCGTCCTCATCTATATGTCGCGCCTCGCGGGCTGACGCTTTTCCGCGTTCGCATGCCCCGTGCAATCTGTGCAACACACTCGCCGAAGTTGCTTGTCCATTGCCGCGCACCATTTGGTATATTCATCGGGTACTCGCGTTCCTCCCAACGGCCCGGCGCGACAGCGCCCGCGCGGGCCCGAGCCTGCGAGGGTATGCAGGCATTGTGTCCCGGCACAGCCGGGATGTTGCAACGGCCTTCCCCGCCGATTAACCATGTACCGCCCGCGTGCGGCTTTTTCCGCCCGCGGGCACGGGAGACATTGTGCGCATCCTTACGCCGACCGAAAATAAGCGCTTCAACGAGCTGATCGGATTCGTGGGCCTCAGCCTCGCGCTTCTGCTCGCGCTGAGCCTCCTCTCCTATTCGCCGCACGATAGCTCCTTCAACGTCTCCGCCTCGGCGCCGCTTTCCGCACCCGCGCGCAACTGGATTGGCCCCGTCGGCGCGCATCTCTCCGACCTCTTCTTCCAGGGATTCGGATTCGCCGCTTTCCTCTTCCCGATTGGCCTGTTCGCCGCGGCGATGCGCTGGTTTCGCAGCATCGAAATCGAATCCCCGCTCGCCAAGGCCTGCGGCTCGGTGATGCTGCTCGCCTCGCTTTCCGCCGAACTGGCGCTGGCGCACGCCCCGGACATTCGCGGCGCGCTCCCCGCCGGCGGCCTGCTCGGCAGCGTCATTGCAGGCGGAATGCGCGCGGCATTCGGCCCGCTCGGCGCGAATCTCGTCAGCATCGCCACGCTCATCACCGCCCTGTTTCTCGCCACCAGCTTTTCTTTCCGCGCCACTGCGCAATGGGCGAGGAAATCCGCCGCTCCATCCGGCGTGATCGGAAAAATGGCGGCGCGCGTGAAGGATTGGCGCGAGGCCCGCGAATCCGACCGCCTGCGCAAGCGCGTCGAGCAAATCAAGATCGCCGGCCGCCCGCCGGTCGCGCCGCAGCGCGTCTCGAAAAAAGCCCTCGTCGCGGCAGACGAAGAGGACGAAGCCGCCGAGCAAGCCGGCGAAGCCGCGAAACGCAAAGCCGCGTCCCGCGAGCCTGCCGTAATCAAATTCCATGAAGAAGAACCGTCCCCGCCCCGCCGCGCGCCCGAATCGAAGCCCGACCCGAAGATCGCGCGCAATAAGACCGCCTTCCGCCTGCCGCCGCCTTCCCTGCTTCATGCCGCCGAGCGCAGCGAAAAAATGGACGAAAGCGAGCTGAAGGAATACGCCCGCGCCATCGAACAGAAATGCGCCGAATTCGACGTCGGCGGCCACATCACGCAGATCAATCCCGGCCCCGTCGTCACCACGTTCGAATTCAAGCCAGAGGCCGGCATCAAATACAGCCGGATCACGGGCCTTGCCGAAGACCTCTGCCTCGCCCTGCGCGCCGAATCCATCCTCATCGAGCGCATCCCCGGCAAATCCACGGTCGGCATCGAAGTCCCCAATCCGCACCGCGAGACGATCGCCCTGCGCGACGTAATCGAATCGCCCGAATTTTCGCATTCGCCCTCGAAGCTCGCCGTTCCCCTGGGCAAGGACCTGATCGGCCGCATTCGCGCCGCGGACCTCACCCAGATGCCGCATCTTCTGATCGCCGGCTCCACGGGCACCGGCAAGAGCGTCTTCATCAATTCCCTGCTGATGGGCATGCTCTATAAATCCACGCCGGACGAAATGAAGCTCGTCCTCGTTGACCCGAAGCGCCTCGAGCTCGGCCTCTATTCCGATATTCCGCATCTTTTCACGCCCGTCGTCACCGACCCGAAGGTCGCCGCCAACGTCCTGCGCAACGCCACGCGCGAAATGGAGCGCCGCCTGAAGCTGCTCGCCTCGCGCGGCGTGCGCAATATCGAGCAATACAATCGCACCTTCGAGAAGGCCCATTCCCTCTCGCTCTTCGAAAATGTCGAGGACGAGCAGCAGCGCCCGCTTCCCTACCTCGTCATCGTGATTGACGAATTGGCGGACCTGATGATGGTGGATACCAATGGCGTCGAGGAATCCATCACGCGCCTCGCCCAGATGGCCCGCGCCGTCGGCATTCACCTCATCCTCGCCACCCAGCGCCCCTCGGTCGACGTGATCACCGGCCTCATCAAGGCCAATTTCCCGGCGCGCATTTCCTTCCGCGTCGCCAGCAAAGTGGATTCGCGCACCATTCTCGATTCCAACGGCTCGGAATCCCTGCTCGGCAAGGGCGACATGCTCTATCTCCCCGCCGGTTCGTCGCGCCTCCATCGCATCCACGGCCCCTACGTCCACGAAGCCGAAGTCGGCGCCGTCTGCGATTTCTGGCGCGAACAAGCCAAGGCCATTTACAACGAGGAATTGCTCAAGCCGCCCCGCGATGAGAACGCCTCCTCCGGCGGCGGCGATGATGAACCCGGCGAGGATGTGGACGACGATCTCTATCAGGACGCCGTCCGCGTCGTCTGCGAAATGGGCCGCGCCTCCACCTCTACGCTCCAGCGCAGGCTCCGCGTCGGCTATGGTCGCGCCGCCCGCCTGATTGACCTCATGGAAAAGGATGGCATCGTCGGCCCGCCCGACGGCTCAAAGCCGCGCGAAGTCCTCAAGAAAAAAGATTGGATGCGCGAATTCGACGACTCCGCCAAATAGCGCCGCCGCGCGAATCCGCGCGCCCAGTTTTCCCTTTCGCGCGCCCCTCGTTTTCCGTAAAATCCTTGTTTGTCCCGTGCCGAGGTAGCTCACCGGTAGAGCGCGGCCCTGAAAAGGCCGGCGTAGGCAGTTCAACTCTGCCCCTCGGCACCATCCCAAGCGTTAACCCAAGCACCGCTCCGCCAGGCTGCAAGGCTTGACCCGTCGCTTTTCTCGCGATATAGATTCGGGCGAAGTCAGCGCAGGCATGCTCGCCCGACAGGCTGCCCGCGCGGAGCTGCCAGGGATTGCAAACTCTGATCCGTCCAGCCACAATCAACGCCCGATGCGCCGCACTTTTTGTCATCCTCGCTATTTTCGTCTCACCTGTGTGTCTCGATGCGACCAAGGCGGATTCCACTTCGCCTGTAATAAGCCAGCGACAACTCAGCCCCGCGCTCCGAGGCGAGATTCGCCAGGTTCGGTTCAGCCCCGACCGCAGTCGCATCCTCGTGCAGGACGCGGCTGGTATTTACGTCCTAACTCGCCGGCCGCTCGCGGAGGTACTGTGGATTCCCGCTGACGGAGTGCTGCCGGCCGCCTTCACTCCCGATTCACTGCATCTTGTCATCGCGAGCCCTCAGCTCCAGTATGTGGAAGTTAGCGCCCTTGGCCCGCAACGTTTTGCCCCGCAGAGCATTGCCAATCCGGACGGCTGCCTGGCCGCCGCGCTCTCCGCGAACGGAGCGATGCTCGGCTGCATCAGCTCCAATGGGATGCTTAAGGTCTATTCCATGCCCGGCGCGAAGCAAATCTTCTCCACGC
>Ga0134126_10005900_pt1 | contig 15326 bp, 14 predicted proteins | sample KB31752_FD_96881 | JGI IMG/M metagenome (GOLD analysis project Ga0134126, IMG submission 96881) | Terrestrial soil microbial communities with excess Nitrogen fertilizer from Kellogg Biological Station, Michigan, USA - KB3-175-2 | ecosystem: Environmental > Terrestrial > Soil > Unclassified ...
CACAATTTACCTGGTTCAATTGATAGCCGTTGTATTCCAGCGATTTGTCCTGACTGGAGAGTTTTTTAAGGCTCTCGTATGCTTTTGAAGTATCTGCGGCTTTGATAAGCAAAATCTCATCAGGCTGAACTCCTTCGGGTGATGCCAGTGTTGCATAGCCCCATTCGGTACCAATTGAAGGCAAAATGTCTTTTAGCGGAGAAATTCCGGTGCTCAAACCAACTCCTCTTATTTCACCTTCCCATGAAGCTGTTCGTCCTTTGTCTGCCACGTAGGCTTTATACCTTGAAAAATAGGCCGAAAAACTGTCCGCACACCAATCCATAAAAACTGATGTTCCTTCTGGTAAAACGCCTGGTATCCCTGCTGCCTTTGGAGATTGACCTTGAAGACAGTTAGTAAGCGATGGTTTGTTGCCCGCTATAAGCGATCCGTTCAGCCGTATCAAATCGCTTTCTGCTTTCCATGAATAATCTCCGAAAGACGCAAAATCTTTTAGGCTCTCCACCTGATCATGTACTTCTGGAGATGTATAGATGTTTAAGAGTTCGGGCAACTGTTGATAATTGATATAAATTTTTTCCTGGCTGCCATCCGAGACCATCTGTTTTACAAGGTCACTGCTTTTGGATTGGTTTGAATGATATGCGTGAATAGCTTCTTCTACAAGACCAGTGTTCCTGCTCAGGGCAATAATGCCATCCATAAAAGCAAAAGCAAAGAGGGATTGTTTTTTGTCATCCAGTATCTCGGAAACTTTTACATTTTCAAAATCATGGTCAAGGGTTCGTTCGTCAGCATCAAAAGGTTTTACAAGTTTTTCTATATCATGGCCATCAAATTCATTATCAGTCTGGTGTAAAAGCAACAACTGAAAATTATTAGCGGTAGTTACATGCAGGCTTACAACCAATGGTCTCGCCGCCAATGACTTCATTATTGCATTATTGCCTTTTAAAAGGGAGTCAAAGAACCGGTAATCATTTTCAAAACCAGCGACAGATGCATTCTTATGGAGGAATTGATAAATATCCTGGTTTTTAAAATCCGCAAACTCATAGTTTAGTTTCTTCCCCTTGTAGACAAAAACCGCAGATGATGGCAAAGCCAAACCTGCCTGCGGAAATTGCTGATGCTGCTTGTTAAAATAAAGATATGCACCTGCCCCGGCAATGACAACAATCAATACAATGACCAATATTTTTTGGGAACCTTTCATGTAGAATTGATAGGGACGAAATTAGGTAATTTGGGCTAAGCCATGCAAACAAAGAATGTCCACAATATGTGTGGATAAAATATAAGTATATCTTTGTCGTCTGAATATGTAGTTTAGCATCATAATTATAAACGTAAAGAAACCGTGAAAACAAGAAACATCGTTATTATCCTTATCGTCGGCCTGATCGTGATATTGGGCGGATGCAGCTTAAGCAATTACAATGGATTGGTACGCACCGACCAGAATGTCAAAAATGCCTGGAGTAATGTGGAAACAAACTACCAGCGCCGTACCGACCTGTACAACAGTGTGATAAAAGTGGTAGAGGGTTCGGCTAATTTTGAAAAGTCAACCCTGACGGATGTTATAGCGGCAAGGTCTAAGGCTACCAGTATATCCGTAAATATTAATGACCCCAAGACCTTGCAGGCTTATGAACAGGCACAGGCACAGTTCCAGGGTTCATTTGCCAGGTTGATGGCTGTGGCAGAGGCGTATCCGAATCTGAAAACCACGCAGGCATTCCAGGATTTCCAGGTTCAGATTGAAGGAACTGAAAACAGGATAAATATTGCCCGGCAGGACTTTAACACTGCTGTAAACAATTATAACCTGGCAGTGAGGACATTCCCAAGCAATATTTTCGCCGGGATGTTCGGGTTCCATACAAGGGATTATTTCCAGGCAAAACCGGGAACTGAGACGCCGCCGGATATCAAATTTAACATTAAATAACATGTTCAACCTGTTCCTAAAAAAGGCCATCAACTACTTTTCAGATGAAGAGAAGGATAGGATACGCACTGCTATACATGATGCCGAAAAAAGTACCACGGGCGAGGTGAGGGTATTTGTGGAACACTATTGCAAACGTCACCAGGCTGTAGAGCGGGCTGCCGAAGTGTTTCACAGTATGAAAATGGACGAAACTAAGGACCACAACGGCGTACTGATATATATTGCCTTAAGCCACAAGCGCATGGCCATATATGCAGATGCAGGGATTTATTCTAAGGTTGAAAACAGCTATTGGGGTGAACTCCTGCACAAAATGCAAGGTCATTTTAAACATTCAAAATTTGCCGAAGGCGTTATTACCGTTATCCATGAAATCGGACAAAAATTAGCAGAATTTTTTCCGGATGGCACGCTACAGAAAAATGAGAAACCCGATGAACTTGTTTTTGGGAAGAAATAAAATGAAACGATATATATTATTCATAGCCTTACTGTTATCAACTCTATCAGTCAGGGCGCAAATACTGCCGAAGCCTGCAAACCCAACCCTGGTTACAGATAATGCACACGTATTATCAGCCGAACAGGCACAGGCACTAGAAAACAGGCTGGTAGCCCTCGATGACAGTACATCCAACCAGATAGCCATTGTTACGATACCAACTTTAAACGGCTATGATGTAGCTGATTATGGAAATAAATTATTCAGGGCCTGGGGGATAGGGAATAAGAAAACCAATAACGGTATCCTTATTCTTGTAGCCACACAGGAACACAAGATAAGGATCGAAGTGGGATATGGGCTTGAAGGGGCCATACCTGATATTACCACCAATAGTATAATTGAAAATGACCTGACCCCGAGTTTTAAAGCCGGGAATTATTACGAAGGTTTCAATAAAGCTGTAACCTCTCTTGGACAGGCTGCTGCAGGGGAATATCATGTTAAAAGAAATGTTGACAAAAAGGGCCATTCCCTGGGCGGTTGGGTTTTCGCGATATTCTTTGTTGCATTTTTGATTATCAGTATCATAGGTGGTTCCGGTGGCGGCAAGGGCGGCGGCATGATAAGCAGAAGGGGCAGCGGTTTTATAGCCCCATTTTTACTAGGTAGCCTGTTGGGCGGCGGCTTCGGCGGTGGCGGAAATAACGAGGGCTTTGGCGGCGGCGGTGGTGGTTTCGGTGGCTTTGGCGGCGGAAGCAGCGGGGGAGGCGGCGCCAGCGGAGGATGGTAATTTTTCAATTATCAGTTATCAATTATCAGTTATCAATAGGCTGTACAGAAGTTAGTTGACTGTTGTTTTTAATTTTGCAACCCTGAAAGGGTTGAACAATAATAACCTCCGGTGAAACCGGAGGAAGAATACCAGACCTGCAACAACCCCGAAGGGGTTGAATATCTTGATCGGAATAAGTTAAACCCCTTCAGGGTTTATTTGCGGATGTGGTTTACCATCCACGGGTTTCACCCGGGGTTATTCACATTTAACCCTTTCAGGGTTAAATACAAATAGTATTGATTATTAAAGGCAAATTTAATAGCGTTAGCATCTTTGCGGTTTTTCCTTTGCGCTCTTTGCGTGAAATGTCCGGATAAAGTGTGTAGTGCTATCCCAGGGGTAAAGTTTTTAAAATCCAAAAACTTCAATTTCTATCGGTATTTATTCTTTGAGTTCTTTGCGATACCTTTGTGTTCTTTGCGGTGAATGTGAGCAAAGCAATTTTTTAACTTTTTAATCTTTCAATTTTTTAATTTTCATGAACGAAGAAATCAGGAACCTGGAACCCAAAGCTTTATGGAATAATTTTGCGGATTTGAACGCCGTACCCAGGCCTTCTAAAAAAGAAGGAAGGGTCATAGAGTTCATCAAAAAATATGGCGAGTCGCTGGGGTTGCCAACCTCGGTGGATGAAACCGGGAATGTGATTATTAAAAAGCCTGCCAGCAAGGGCATGGAAAACCGCGAAACCGTTTGCCTGCAAAGCCATTTGGATATGGTACATCAGAAAAACAATGATACCAACTTTGATTTCAATACCCAGGGCATAGAAATGTATGTGGATGGTGATTGGGTAAAGGCCAAAGGCACCACCCTCGGCGCGGATAACGGTATCGGCGTTTCAACCATTATGACCATCCTGGCTTCAAAAGACATTGCCCATCCTCCTCTTGAAGCCTTGTTTACAATAGACGAAGAAACAGGAATGACAGGAGCTTCCGGGCTGAAAGGCGGAGTATTGAAAGCAAGCATTTTACTGAACCTTGATACAGAAGATGACCACGAGCTGACTATCGGCTGTGCCGGAGGGGTGGATGTAACTGCAACGGGTACTTATACTGAAGAAAACATTCCTGCTAACAACATTGGGTACCTGCTAATTCTAAAAGGATTGGCAGGAGGTCATTCGGGTATGGAGATACATCTGGGTAAGGGAAACTCAAATAAGCTGATGAACAGGATATTGGAGCAGGCCGCAGAAAAATTCAGTATCCGTGTAAGCTCTGTTGACGGCGGCGGATTAAGGAATGCAATTCCCAGAGAATCCAGGTCAGAAATAGTTGTACCCAAAGAAAATGACGCGGAGTTTAAAAATTTTATAGAATCCGAAACTGCAACCATTAAAAAAGAATATGCCACAACCGACCCGGGTTTGCAGGTATCGTTAGAGCCAAAAGAAGTAAAAGGCAAGTTATTATCCAAATCGTTTCAAGATACCCTTTTGCGGGCTATTTACGCTGCCCCAAATGGCATATTCCGGATGAGCCCTGATGTTCAGGGGCTTGTTCAAACCTCCAATAACGTGGCGCGGGTTATTGTAAAAGACGGACAATATTCCATTCAAAACCTTACCCGCAGCTCGGTTGACTCCGAAAAAATGGACCTGGCAAGGGAGATCCGGTGTACTTTTGAACTCACCGGGGCCAAAGTAGATTTTAATGGCTCTTATTCCGGATGGACTGCAAAACCCGATACGCCATTGGTTAAATTCATGAGCAACCTCTACCGCGAAATGTTCCACAGCGAGCCGCTGGTTGACGCCTGCCACGCGGGACTGGAGTGCGGTATCATAGGAACCAACTATCCTAATATGCAGATGATCTCCTTTGGCCCGAATATCCTGGGCGCACATTCTCCTGATGAAAAAGTACAGATTAGCTCCGTACAGAAGTTTTGGCGGTATTTGAAAGAGGCGTTGGGGAAGATGGATTAGCTAATTATGCTCCAGGCTGAACCTATCGAGCAGCATAATTTGTAATGTTGTATTTTATCTTATTTTTGTTTGATGAATACCATGAGGCATCTATTATTTTTTATCTTGGTTATTGTTGTCGCAATCTTAAATACAGGTTGCGCTAAAACTACCATTGGTTGCTCTGATTACGATGCTATGAACTATAATGCCAAAGCGTCAAAGGATTGTGGCTGTTGTAAGTATTCAAAGTTGGTTTTTTACAATTCTTCAGCTACTTATTATGATTCCATTCATAAAAAAACATACCAGGTATTAAGTATTCAAATCTGGATTGGAGGAGACAGCGGCATGATAACCAAGGTTTTTGCCAATGGGCCGCCCGACTGTGATGCTCCTGGTACGTTTACCTATCAGCTGCAAAAAGGTGACGATCCAAGTTGGTACGTGAAGGTCTATTTAAGCGGTGGCGCTTATTTTGATTTCGATGAGCTGACTGATGGGGGGTATAGAAATTCTTGCGAAAAAATTAAGGTTTTATAATTACAAAAGCGCCGGGAATCCCAGCCCACGGTTTCAACCGTGGGCCAAAATAAGCCACAAACCCTTCAAAACCGTTTCAACGGTTTATGTTTTCCAATTATATGGCCAGGTTTAAAACCGTGGACTGATTGGTTGGAACCATGAATTTCACTACCCATAGCATCCGCCTTATTATTCTGGTTGGCTATAATTGGATGCTATTATATATATTGCGTTCAAATGAAGGGAAGCATAATTAGGTTCTAATGCAATATGCAAAGGGTAAGTATATTTTTCTGATACCTTTAGCGCTGTTGCTGGGTTTCACTGTTTTTAAGGCTTGTAATTTGTCGTTTACTATAGACGAAAGTGCCAGTTACCTCAACTATGCACAGGATACTTACAGACACATTTTGGGGTACATCAGGCTGGAGGCAAACAACCATGTCATAAATTCAGTATTGATGAAATTTTTGGGTTCCTTGTTGCCATTTAGCGAGTTGTCAATGCGATTGCCAAGCCTTTTGGCGCATGTTGTATACCTTTCGGCAACGTGGCTATTGGTAAAGGATTTTAAAAATACCTGGTTTCGGCTGGCTGTTTACCTGTTTTTGAACTTGAACCCCTTCATGCTCGACTTCTTTTCCCTTGCCCGGGGATATGCCCAAAGCTGGGCGCTAATGGTACTGAGCCTTTATTTCCTGAAGCGGTTCATTGATAAGCCAGGAAATAAGTTCATTAATAGCTTTCTGTGCTTTATTGCGGCTTCTTTGAGCGCACTGGCCAGCTTTCCCACGCTTAATTTCTACCTTGCTTTGCTTACTGTTTATATGTTGTACGATGGCCGGCAAACTGTAATCAACTGGAAAACCCCTAAACTGCGGCTCCGTTTTTTTATCAGGACCACTGTGGTTGTGGCCATTAGCGCTTTGACCTTGATTTATGTACTGAATATAAGTTACAGGATGCTTCATGGCAATTTTTTATATTATGGAGGCGATACAGGCTTTTGGCGCGATACCGTAAGCAGCCTCGTTTATGTCTCCCTTTATGATGCACCTTACCGCAAAGTGGGCATCGTGGTTTTGAAAGCGCTTATCATGTTTGTATTGTTTGGTAGTATCGCGGTCATCGGATATTCAGTTTTCAAGAGGAAAAAGAATTATGAGGGACTTGCTTTTTTTGCGGCTTTGGCGGCCATCCTTATATTTACTGTTCTCATTGTCGAGGCACAGCATTATCTACTGGGGGTTAAATATGTTTTCGAGAGGACAGGGGGTTACATTCTTGTGATATTTATTCTCGTAGCGGCATATTTTTTTGATAAGGTTTTTGTTTCCCGTTTCAGGGTTGCTGCAGCTATTTTCATCGCAGGTGTTCCCCTGGTTCATTTTGCTGAAACGTATCAACAATCTTATGTTTACGAATGGAAGCTCGATGCCAGTACCAAAGTAATGATGAAGGATTTGAAGAAGCTCCATGAACAGGAGAAACAAACTTCAAATTCTTTGTTTTTTTTCATCCTTACTTGTTAAATGCGCCTTCTTGCATGTTTTACCAGAAAATGTATAAGTACGACTGGATGTTGCCAATTGTACCCGATAATAATATCCCGCATACAGCAAACTATTATTACCTGCCTGACGATATGTTACACCTGCTCGACGGATATCCAAATAAAATCATTAAAAAATATCCATTCACACATGAATCACTGGTCGAAAATTTACACAAGACCAATTAATGACAAAACTATGTATTGCAGGCTGATAATCAGAAAGGTACTTACGGTTAATAAAAATTCCTAAACTTTTTCTTGCTGTTCTCGGTTTTGTTATTACCTTTGCTAACGAACGTTAGGTATTAGTATGGAAACAGCTTATCTCAACCGTAAGGATCATATCAAGCAGGTGGCTCAGCAGCTATTCCGAAAAAACGGGTATGCTGCGACATCTATGCGTAATCTGGCCGGAGAAATTGGTATTGAGCCGGCAAGTTTATACAGCCATATCAAAGCCAAGGAAGATATTTTGCAGGAAATATGTTTTGGACTTGCCGATAAGTTCTTTGAAGCGGTAACTCCCATCTGTGATTCTTTCATATCACCGGAAGAAAAATTAAGAAATGCCATTGTGGCTCATATACAGGTTATAACAAACAATCTCGATGCCTCGGCTGTCTTTTTTCATGACTGGAGACATTTGGGTGCAGAGGCACTTAAAAAATTCAGGACTTTACGGAGTGAGTATGAAGAATTGTTCCGTAGTATTGTAAGGCAGGGAATGGCGGAAGGCCTGTTCCGGAAAGTGAATGAGAAATTTATGGTACTCACCATTTTTTCGGCAATGAATTGGACTTATGAATGGTATCAGCCGGGCATGAACCTGAACAGCGAAGCCATTGGCAACAACCTGGCTGATATGTTGATTAATGGATTAAAAATTGAAAAATTAAAATATTGAAAGATTGAAGATTAGAGGATTCTGTAGATTTAACAAATCCATCGAATGGCCCAAATTTACTAACGTGAGCCTTCGGGTTCAAATTTCAAATTTCATTTTTATTGATAACTGATAATTGATAACTGTATGTATGGAGGTGGATACACCGGTGAACCGGAAAAAAAACAAGAGCAGGCGCAGGATGATCCCGCGTTGCTGGCTGAATTTGAAGCTAAAATTGCCAGGGGCGAAAAAATTGAACCTCGGGACTGGATGCCTGTTGACTATCGCAAGCAGCTGATCCGGATGATTGAGCAGCACGCCCATTCTGAAATTATTGGCGCTTTGCCTGAAGGTACTTTTATTACCCGTGCACCCGGTTTTAAACGCAAGATGGCATTGATGGCAAAGGTTCAGGACGAGATCGGGCATGGGCAAATGCTGTACAGCGCTGCTGAAACCCTTGGCAAAACGCGGGAACAGATGTTCAACGACCTGCTCAGCGGCAAATCAAAATACTCCAATGTATTCAATTATCCGGCTGTGACGTGGGCGGACGTTACAACTATCGGCTTCCTGATAGATGCGGCGGCCATCGTGAACCAGGTCATCAATTCCAAAGGCTCTTACGGTCCTTATTGCCGCGCTTTGGAGCGTATATGTTACGAGGAAGCATTCCACCTGAAACAGGGCCATGACGCTTTCGTAAGTCTTGCTTCAGGCACGCCATACCAACGGCAGCTTGCACAGGATTCTCTCAACAGGTGGTGGGAACCTATCATGCACTTTTTCGGGCCTTCTGATAAAATGTCGGTGCACTCTGAAAGGTTGATGCGCTGGAAGGTAAAACTGGCCTCTAACGATGATATGCGGCAGCAGTTTCTAAACACTTATGTGCCAAAAGTATGGGAGCTTGGGCTTACCCTTCCGGATCCCAATCTGAAAAAAAATGCCGAAACCAAACAATGGGAATTTACTGAACCCAACTGGGATACTTTTTTCAAAGTAATCAACGGTGACGGCCCATGTAACAAGGAGCGTCTCGCAGTTCGCAAATGGGCTGAAGAAAAAGGCCGCTGGGTAAGGCAGGCTTTAATTAACCCCAAAGAAAAATATACACTTCCATACGCATAAATCCATGAAAATAATAAGTTTAGACCCTCGGGTAAGCCGGATGACAGATCTTCCTGAAGCAGAAGAAACTGTTGAAGTAGAACATCCTGAAGGGTGGATTACTTACGAAGTATTCCATCAAAAGAAGAGAGGTACTCAGCATACACACGTGGGCATAGTACATGCCCCAAATGCTGAAATGGCTATTGTTTTTGCCAAAGAGTCTTTTGCGCGCAGGGGAGCTACTACCAACCTTTGGGTGGTAAAAAGTGAAGATGTAACCGCCCTGGATTATGATGATTCTGATATTTTTGACACCACCCCTGAAAAGGCATACCGGGAGGCAGGGTTTTACAAGACAAGGGATAAGATAGAACAGCTAAAAGAAAACGAAGGCCATGAGTAACCCGGAACAGTACACCGCAATAAAAGAACTTCTCTATAAAATGGCTGATGATGAATTAATTATCGGCCACCGAAATTCAGAATGGACAGGTATAGGCCCTGTGCTTGAAGAAGATATCGCCTTTGGCAGCATGGCCCAGGATAAAGTTGGTCATGCCTGCAATTTTTATAAGCTGTTGCATGAAATGGGTGAGGCAGACCCTGATACGATTGCGTTTCAGCGGGATGAAAAGGATTTCAAATGCTGTCACCTCGTGGAACTGCCTATCGGCGAATTTAATTTCAGCCTTGTCCGGCATTTTTTATTCGACCATGCTGAATACCTGCGTTTTGAAATGCTATCTAATTCTTCTTTTGAGCCGCTTGCCAACCTCGCAAAGAAATACAAAGGCGAAATCAAATACCATATATTTCATGCCAATACCTGGATCAAACAACTCATGAACGGCAGTGAAGAAAGCAAAGCAAGAATACAATCGTCTTTCAATGAACTGCTTCCTGTTTCTTTCAGCATTTTTGAACCGGGGCCTTATGAAGATATTTTGATAGCAGAAAACATTTTTGGTGGTGAAAAAGCATTAGAATCCAGGTGGTTTGAAACCATAAGCGCTATTGCAAACGATAACGGCATCAAACTCATGGATGTAAGCGATAAAACAGCCGGGTATGGCGGCCGCAAAGGTTTTCATACGGAATATCTGAAGCCCATGCTTTTGGAAATGACCGAAGTGCTCAGGTCCGATCCCGCTGCGGAATGGTGAAACAATGTTGCCCTTGCTTTTTTTAAACTAGGGGTAGCCGCTGATTAAAAACTACTTGCGCATTTGAAATTATTGATTACATTTGTCCAGTGTAATCATATTTCCTGTTAAAACCTTGCTCAGAATGACACCATCTGTAGAGGAAAAAACCATTGTAGTAAATGAATTGCTGGCGAATGCTTATTCGGCCCGCACCAATAATCTTCGGCATAGCGTAGAACTTGCGGAAAAAGCGCTTTCCTTAAGCCGCGAAATACATGATGTGCAACTGGAAGGCCGAAGCCTCAACCAGCTTTCCCTCTATTTTATGATCATGGGGGAATATGAAAAGTCAACAAATACCTCAAAAGAAGCTATCAGGATATTTGAGGAACTGAATGACGAAAAGGGGATTGCCGATGCCAAGTACAATATTGCCGGTATTTATTATAAGACAGACAATTACCATTTAGGTTTAGCGTATTTAATTGATTGTTTGGATATCTACAAAAGATACGATGACTTTCATAACGAGTCGAGGACTGAGAAATCCCTTGGGGCTATCTATGAATATTTCGGTGATCTTAATAACGCAGTAAAGGCTTACCAGCAGGCAATAGAATCCGGGAAAAAAACAGGGGACCCAAACCTGGAATCCAATGTGTATAACAACTTGTCAGGGATTTATCTCAAGCAAAATAAAATTGAAGAAGCCGCTGATCTTATTGATCGTTCCATAGATATTAAAAGGGCCACAGGCGATACACGCGGGCTGGCTTTTGCAATTTATGGAAGAGGGAAGGTATATACACGAACCGGCCGTTTTGTAGAAGCTGAAAAGGATTTCAAAGAAGCAATTGAAATTCATAAAGCCATGGGCGAAAAGCTCGGCCTGGGCATGGCATATCACAAATTAGGGGTGTTGTATGTGGAGATGGGGAGGCTTGATGAGGCCAAGACGGTGATAAATGAAGCGGTAGCGTTCAGCGATAAACACAATATTGTTATTATCAAATTTAAGTGCGACTACTTGCTTTACAGGATATGCAAACTTGAAAATGACCCTGCCGGTGCACTTGAATATCTTGAGAGCTATTTTAAAGAAAAAGAGGCGGTTATAAACACTCAGACTTTAAAAGTTATTGAGAATTATGAGTTGATAACCCGGATGAAAACCCTGGAGAAGGAAGCTGAGCTGCAAAGGGAAAAAGCTGAGATCATCGAAAAAAAGAACCGGGCAGAAGAATCAGCGCGGGTGAGACAGGAGTTTCTTTCCACCATGAGCCATGAAATACGGACACCCCTTAATGCCGTAATAACAATTATATCCCTTTTGGAGGGAAAAAATGACGCAGATCAAAAACAGTTGCTTGACAGCCTCAAATTTGCATCAGGAAATCTTCTTGGGATCATTAACGACATCCTCGATTTTACAAAGCTCGACAGCGACAAAACCAAACTTGAGCTGCGCAATACACCTTTTAAGCCTTTGCTCAAAAATATTTGCGGAACATACGACAGTCTCGCAAAGCAGAAAGGATTGAAGCTCACCTTGAAAATGGGGGCCGGCATTGCTGAATCTTACGATATTGATGAAACGAGGATAACACAGATACTTGGAAACCTGCTCAACAATGCCATCAAGTTCACCGATAAGGGAAGGATCGACGTTGAAGTGAATAAGCTGAGTTCTAACCAACAATCTGACAGGCTGTTATTTAAGGTAATTGATACAGGCGAAGGGATTCCCCAAGAATATTTTGAGGAAATATTCAATTCATTTTCTCAAACCAGGCCTACTACCACCCGCAAACATGGTGGTGCTGGACTTGGCCTGGCGATTGTAAAAAAATTGGTAGAGCTTCATGGCGGAGAAGTAAAGGTAGGAAGTAAGCTTGGTAATGGATCTGCGTTTTCTTTTGAATTGAACCTTACTAAATCAGTGGCGATGGAAAAAGCGCCGGTTGATTATTCGGGGGTACTGGAAAATAAAATCGCTTTAGTGGCTGAAGATAATGATATTAATGCTTACGTAATCCGGAAATTGCTTTCCAGGCTGGGAGTGGTTTCTGAACTTGCAGTAAACGGGGTTGAAGCTGTGGAGTTGGCCAATAAAAAAAGTTTTGATTTTATTTTAATGGATATTCACATGCCGGAGATGGATGGCTTTAATGCTGCGGCAAATATCCGCAACCATGATAACCCCAACACCAAAACCCCTATTTTCGCACTATCGGCCGACATTACTGCTTCATCGCAGGAAAAATATGTACAATATTTTAACGCGTTTTTATGGAAGCCGTTGCAGATTGAGAAGCTGCACGAAGCCCTGATAACGACAATTTGATGGCAAATGATTGGCCGCGTTAGCTAACTTTGCCATTTTTTATGGAATTTCAAATTCAGGCCACCTGCACCAACAGTTCCGCGAGGGCAGGTACCATTACTACGCAAAGAGGACAGATACAAACCCCTGTTTTTATGTCTGTCGGTACCGTTGGTACGGTAAAAGCGATACACACGAGAGAATTGAAGGAAGATATCGATGCCCCGATTATTTTGGGCAATACGTATCACTTGTATGTAAGGCCCGGCCTTGAGGTGATAGAAAAAGCAGGCGGGCTGCATAAGTTTATCGGGTGGGACCGGCCTATGCTTACAGATAGCGGCGGATACCAGGTTTATTCCCTGGCAGGTATCAGGAAAATAAAGGAAGAAGGGGTGCATTTCAGTTCGCATATAGATGGTACCAAGCTGTTCTTTACGCCTGAGTATGTGATGGATATACAGAGATCGCTTGGCGCGGATATTATGATGGCTTTTGATGAGTGTGTTTCCTGGCCCTGCGAATATGCTTATGCGGAACAATCAGTGGAGCTGACCCATCGCTGGTTGCAAAGATGTATTAAACGTGTACATGAAACCGAACCCAGATACGGGTTCGAACAAACCATGTTCCCAATTGTGCAGGGAAGCGTGTTTAAAGATTTGAGAATAAGATCAGCAGAACTCATAGCGTCAGCAAACTGCGAAGGCAATGCCATCGGAGGCTTATCTGTAGGTGAACCGGCTGAAAACATGTACGAGACTACAGAACTGGTATGCAATATTCTGCCCAAAGACAAACCCAGGTACCTGATGGGCGTGGGCAAACCGGAAAACATTCTGGAATGCATAAGCCTAGGGGTGGACATGTTTGACTGTGTGATGCCTACCCGCAACGGCAGGAACGGTATGATATTTACAACTGAAGGTATTGTAAATATCAAAAATGCCAAATGGAAAGATGATTTTACGCCCCTGAATCCGGAGCCCATAAGTTTTGTAGATACAGATTATTCAAAAGCATATCTTCGCCACCTGGTTATGAGTAATGAAAGGCTTGGTTCGCAGGTTGCATCTATTGCCAACCTGAGCCTGTACCAATGGCTGGTGCGCCAGGCGCGCGAACATATTTTGCAGGGCGATTTTTATGACTGGAAAAAGATGATGGTGAAAAAATTAACAACAAGGTTATAAGCTGAAACTTTGAAAATCCTCGATTGGTATATCGCCAAGAAATTCATTGTTACCGTCATATACATGATGGTGATTACCACTGTTATATCTATCATATTCGATATATCTGAAAAAATGGGAGATTTTCTGAACAGGCATATCCCGATGCATGTGATTGTATTTGATTATTATGTCAATTTTGTTCCGAATATTATCAACCTGCTTAGCCCCATCATCATCTTTCTTTCCGCGTTATATTTTACTTCAAGGCTGGCCAACAATACCGAGATATTATCCATATTATGCAGTGGGATAAGTTATTATCGTGTTTTAAGGCCTTATGTAATGGTTGCCGTTTTGCTGGCATTGGTAGATGTGGGTATGAAAAATTATATCATTCCACATTCTTATGCAAAGCAGGTGAGTTTTGAGACGGGTTATATTGATTCTAAATTTAATAATACAGAACGGAATATTCACCGGCAGTTAGATAAAAATAATTTTTTCTATGCAGAGTCGGTAGATTACTGGAACAATAAAGTTTACCAGATCGCGCTTGAAAAGTTTCAAAACGGCCAACTGGTTTATAAGCTCAGGGGTGATGAGGCCATTTATGATAAAAGGACAAACGAATGGCGTGTGATGCGCTACTATGCACGTACCATTAATGGCCTTCATGAAAGCATCAAATCCGGCGATTCTACCAGGATAAAAATCCCTCTTACCATTGAAGATTTCAGCCATAAGCTAAAGAGTATGCCCAGCATGACCACGCCGGAACTGAACAGTTTTATAGAAAGCGAAAAAGCAAAAGGGGAGGAGAACATCAGTTTTTACCTGGTCGAAAAATTCAAACGGTTCTCCATGCCTGTTGATATCATAGTGCTGGTCTTGATCGCGGTTTCCCTTGCCACGCGAAAAGTTCGTGGCGGCCTGGGGATGCATTTGTTACTCGGCATACTTATCGCGCTTTCCCAGGTGATGTTTGTCAGGTTCTCTACCACATTTGCCACAAACTCCGATTTTCCGCCACAACTTGCAGTTTTTTTACCAACCGCTGTTTATGGCTTAATTGCTTTTTTGCTGATAAGAACAACTCCGAAATAGGGGTCAGGAATCAGGGGTCAGGAATCAGTAACGAGTGCTTGAGTTTATAATCTTGCGCCAGCCAATTAGCACATTAGCATATTAGCACATTAGCATATTAGCATATTAGCATATTAGCACATTAGCATATTAGCATATTAGCATATTAGCACATTTGCCCTATTCTCTCTGTATCAATAATTTTTGTTTGTATGTTTGCGAGGGCGTAACTAGGATAAGGCTGTACATCCCGCTGGCGGCATGGGGTATATCAATAGCGGTTTTTTCATTTTTAAGTGTCAGGCTGAGGTGCTTTACTATCCTCCCAAGTTGATCGAAAACATATAGTTCCGTATTTTCATTTTGAAC
>Ga0134126_10005902_pt1 | contig 15325 bp, 11 predicted proteins | sample KB31752_FD_96881 | JGI IMG/M metagenome (GOLD analysis project Ga0134126, IMG submission 96881) | Terrestrial soil microbial communities with excess Nitrogen fertilizer from Kellogg Biological Station, Michigan, USA - KB3-175-2 | ecosystem: Environmental > Terrestrial > Soil > Unclassified ...
CTGTCTCGTTCAACTGGACGATCAACACGATTTCCACCGGCGGGACGTGTCAGGTCTCGTACGTGAAGAACGAGTGGGGCGGCGGGTTCACCGCGAACGTGACCGTCACCAACACCGGCACGGCCGCGATCAACGGCTGGACGCTCAAGTGGAGCTTCCCCGGCGATCAGAAGGTCACTAACGCCTGGAACGCGACCGTCACCCAGTCCGGCCAGGCCGCCACCGCCACGAACGTCAGCTACAACGCCGCTATCGCCCCCGGCGGCAATGTCCAGTTCGGCTTCCAGGGCACCTGGGCATCGAACGACACCAGTCCGAGCGCGTTCACCCTCAACGGATCCGCATGCAGTTAACCCACTAATCCGTATGCCGGGCCGGGTGCCCGCCGCGCGAAGGCGGCTGGCACCCGGCCCCTCCCAGGCGAGGAAGGTCGAAATGCAGCAACCATTGCGCCACCCCCGGTGGATCGCGATCGCGGTGGCCGGCGTGGTCGTCTCCGGTGGCATGCTGGTGCTCTCCCAGTCACCGGCCAACGCCGCACCGACCGTCTCCATCGACGGCGCAACCAAGTATCAGACCATTGACGGATTCGGCATCTCGGAGGCGTTCGGCCAAGCCAACTCCATCCGCAACCTGACCGGATCAGCCCAGAAACAGGCCCTCGACCTGCTGTTCAACACCAACAGCGGGGCGGGCTTCAGCATTCTGCGCAGCCTGATCCCCTCCGGTAGCGACTCGATCGAGCCGAACAGTCCCGGCAGCCCCTCCGCGAACCCGACCTACGTGTGGAATGGCAACAGCGACTCCACCGACCAAGGCCAACTGTGGCTGGCCAAGCAGGCCAAGACCTACGGCGTCTCGAATTTCTACCAGGACGCCTGGAGCGCCCCCGGCTACATGAAGACCAACGGCAGCAACATCAACGGTGGCTCGCTGTGCGGCACCCCCGGCGCTTCGTGCGCCAGCGGCGACTGGCGCCAGGCCTACGCCAACTACCTGACGCAGTACGCGAAGTTCTACTCCTCCGTCGGACTGACCCCCTCGGCCATCGACTTCGTCAACGAGCCCTCACTGACCACAAGCTATGACAGCATGCTGGCCACCTCCTCCCAGGCCGCCAGCTTTTTGTCCGTATTCGGACCCACGATGAAGGCCTCGGGCCTGTCCACCAAGGTCGCGTGCTGCGACACCCTCGGCTTCAACGTGCTGCCCGGCTACGTCAGCGCGGTCCAGGGCAACGCGGCCGCGAACGCCGGTGTCGGCCTGTTCACCAGCCACGGCTACTCGGGCGCCCCGAGCTCCACGATCAACACCGGCGGCCGTCCCGTGTGGGAGTCGGAGTGGTCGATCAACGGCAGCAACTGGGACACCGCTTGGGACGACGGCACCGCAGACTCCGGATACTCCTGGGCGAGCAACGTGCAGACCGGTATGACGGGGGCGAACCTGAGCGCGTTCCTGTACTGGTGGGGCATCAGCAGCACCAGTCATGACAGTTCCCTGATCGGGCTGAGCGGCTCAACGCTCACCCCGTCCAAGCGGTACTACGCGCTGGCCAACTACAGCCGCTTCATCCGTCCCGGCGCCGTGCGCATCGGCGCGACCAGCGGTGCCAGCGGCCTTAGCGTGAGCGCGTACCGCAACAGCGACGGTTCGGTCATCCTGGTCGCCCTCAACTCCGCCAGCAGCGCCACTTCGGCCACCTACTCGCTCGCGAACACCGGCACCTCAACCGGCACGGTCACCCCCTACCTGACCAACGCCTCGGCCGGCACCGCCGCTCAGTCCGCGATCGCGCTGTCCGGCGGCGCGTTCACCGCCACCGTCCCGGCCCGATCTCTGGTCACCTACAAGATCACCGGCAGCGGCGGCGGACCCAGCCCCTCCACGAGCCCGAGCACCAGCTCGAGCCCTAGCTCCTCGCCCAGCGCCAGCGCGAGCTCCAGTCCGTCCTCCTCCCCCTCCAGCAGCCCCACCCAGCCCAACGGCTCCGGCTGCACCGCCACCTACGCCGTCACCAGCAGCTGGACCGGCGGCTTCCAGGTCACCGTGACCGTCGCCAACAACTCCGCCACCAAAGCGACTACCGGCTGGACGGTGCATTGGACGCTGCCGAGCGGGCAGAGCATCAGCAGCCTGTGGAATGGCAACCTCACCACGTCTGGCAGCAACGTCACCGTGACGAACATGTCCTACAACGGCAGCATCGCCCCGGGCGCGAATACCACATTCGGCTTCACCGCCAACGGTCCATCCACTCCGATTCCGGCCGTCACCTGCACCAGCTAGCACGGCCGACGCGGCGGTCGGCGGCGCGGCACCACATCGCGCCGCCGCTCGCTCAGCACCCCTCGACCGGGCGACGGTGCAGTGCAGCACGATGTCTAGCGGTCTCGCAGATCCTTGACTCGCTGCAGCTTGCCGACGGAGCGTTCCAGGCTGTCTGAGGCGACGATTGCGACATCGACCGTGACGCCGATTCCGTCCTTGACCGCGGCCGCGATCGCCAGGGCCGCAGCGTCACGCTGCGCGGGGTCGGCCTCGGGACGCGCCTCGGCGCGCACGGTGAGATGGTCCATCCGGCCCTGTCTGGTCAGCTCGAGCTGGAAATGGGGCGAGACACCGGGTGTGCGCAGCACGATCTCCTCGATTTGGCTCGGGAAGACGTTGACGCCGCGCAAGATGATCAGGTCGTCGCAGCGGCCGGTGATCTTCTCGATCCGCCGGAACGGGGCTCGCGCGGTGCCGGCCAGCAGTCGGGTGAGATCGCGGGTGCGATACCGGATGATCGGCAGCGCCTCCTTCGTCAGGGACGTGAAGACAAGTTCACCGCGCTCACCCTGCGGCAGCACCGAGTCGGTGTCCGGGTCGACGACCTCCGGATAGAAGTGGTCCTCCCAGACGTGCAGACCGTCCTTGGTGTCCACGCATTCCTGCGCGACGCCCGGCCCGATGACCTCGGAGAGCCCGTAGATGTCCACCGCGTGCAGACCGGCGCGCTCCTCGATCTCAGCGCGCATCTGCTCTGTCCACGGCTCCGCGCCGAAGATCCCGACTTGCAGCGACGAGGTCCGCGGGTCGATGCCCTGACGCTCGAACTCGTCGAGCAGGGTCAGCATGTAGCTCGGCGTCACCATGATGATCTCGGGCTCGAAATCCCGGATCAGCTGCACCTGCCGCGCCGTCATGCCTCCAGACGCCGGGATCACGACGCAACCGGCCCGCTCGGCGCCGTAGTGCGCGCCGAGGCCGCCGGTGAAAAGGCCGTACCCGTAGGAGATGTGCACCTTGTGGCCGGGGCGACCTCCGGCCGCGCGAATCGAGCGGGCCATGACCCCGGCCCACATCGCCAGGTCGTTCTCGGTGTAGCCGACGACCGTCGCGCGCCCGGTGGTGCCGCTGGAGGCATGGATGCGCCGCACCTCGGGCATCGGCACGGCGAACATGCCGCACGGGTAAGTCTCGCGAAGATCCGCCTTTGTGGTGAAGGGGAACCTCGCCAGATCCGGCAGCGTCCGGCAATCCTGCGGCTTGACCCCGGCCGCGTCGAACTTGCGGCGGTAGTGCTCGACGTGCTCGTACGCGTGCCGCAGGGTGCTGCGAAGCCGGGTGAGCTGGAGCGCTGCCAGTTCGTCGGCGCTGAGGCGTTCACCCTCGTCGCGCAGCTCGTCGGGCATCGGGTCGCCGAGACGCCGCGCGCGCCTTTCGGGGGCTGCGGGCTGCGGCGCGGCGGCCGGGGCCGCGGCGACAGTGCTGGGTTCGCTCGTCATTGAGGCTCCTCCGGGCGACGGCGGCGGCCGCACAGTCGCAGTTGACCGTACGGGCCGAGCAGTCACCACGTCCAGCATATGAGAAGGACGCGGACGCAAAGGCCGACGGAGACGCAGACCCGCGACGGATGAACCTCCGATTCCGGGGAATGCGAGGCGCCGTGTCATCTTCTGTCGAAACCGGCCAGACCCCAGCCGAGACCCGGGCCCTGGGCGCGCGGCTTGGGCTCATGGTGCTGGTATCGGTACCCGCATTCTTGATCGTCGCGCTGCTCGTAGTGGCTGTGGAAGGGACCTGGACTCCACTGCACCGCCTCGACGGTTCAGCGTCCGACAACATGCACCGGTTCGCGGTCGGCCATCCGGCGTGGGTGCAGGCGATGAACGTGATCTCGAACGTCGGTTCACCCACGGTCATGCGGACGCTCGTCGGCGTCCTGGCGGTCGTTCTTTGGATACGGCACGCTCGGCGACTGGCACTGTGGGCCGCGGTCACCATCGCGGGCGGCGCGCTGATCGACGTCGTCCTCAAGGCCGTGGTGGGCCGGGCCAGACCGCACTTCACGAACCCGGTCGCGCTCGCCTCCGGCGGCTCGTTCCCCTCGGGGCACGCCTTCACCGCGACGCTCGGCGCCGGGGTGCTGTTGCTCTGGGTCCTTCCGCTGCTGTCGGCGCGCGGCCGGGTCGTGGCGTGGATCATCGCGGTGCTGGTGCCGTTCGCGGTCGGGGTCAGCCGGGTCGCCCTCGGGGTGCACTGGGTCAGCGACGTCGTCGGGGGCTGGCTGCTCGGCGTCGGCCTGCTCGCACTGACGGCAGCCGCGTTCGAGTCCTGGCGACAGGAGCGCGGCCTGCCTCGATCGCATCCGGTCACCGAAGGCGTGGACCCCGAAGAGGCGCACATCGCCGTGCACTCGCAGGAGGGAACGACCGACCGGATCAGCGGCGCGCGCGGCGAGTGAATCGCATGGCGCCGTCGTCGATGCGACCGTGGCGCAACTTGACCAGGTCGTGCGCGTAACTCATGCCCATCTGCCAGGGCGCGCGAGAACCGGCCTTCGGGAACTCATGCACCGACCGCAAGACGTACCCGGCGTCGAAGTCCAACAGCGGCTGCTCCGTCACAGTCGGATCATCGTTGATCGGTACGCACTGGTCGTAGCCGCGCCGGTCCATGTATCGCAGTAACCTGATCACGTATTCGCTGACCAGATCCGCCTTCAGGGTCCAGGACGCGTTCGTGTACCCGATCGTGTAGGCGAAGTTCGGCACACCGCTGAGCATCATGCCCTTGTAAGCCATAGTCTCCGGCAGCTTGACCTCGCGGCCGTCCACCGCCAGCCGGATCGCGCCGAACACCAGCAGCCGCAGACCGGTCGCGGTGATGATCACATCCGCGTCGAGTTCGCCGCCTGATTCCAGCCTGATCCCGGCCTCGGTGAAGCCCGCGATCCGGTCCGTCACGATCGATGCCCGCCCGGCCTTGATCGCGGCGAACAGATCACCGTCCGGCGCGAGACACAGCCGCTGGTCCCAGGGCTGATAGCGCGGCGCGAAGTGGGTGTCGACCTCGTATCCGTCCGGAAGCTGCTTGATCGCGGACTTGCGGATGAAGGACTTCAACACGTGCGGCCGCTTGCGGCTGAGCCGATAGATCAGGGTGCTTACGCCGATGTTCTTCCATCTGGTCACGACGTACCCGGCGCGCGCACCGATGGTCCGGCGTAGCGCGTTCGCGATCGCGTCCTCGGCGGGCAGCGAGAGGATGTAGGTCGGCGAGCGTTGCAGCATGGTCACGTGCGCCGCCCGCTCGGCCAGCGCCGGAACCAGCGTGACCGCCGTCGCGCCGCTGCCGATGACCACGACCCGCTTGCCGGCGTAATCGAGCTCTGCCGGCCACTGCTGCGGATGAATGACGCTCCCGCCGAACCGTTCGATGCCGGGGAAGTCCGGGGTGTAACCGCCGTCGTAGCGGTAGTAGCCGGTGCACAGGTAGAGGAAGTCGGCGGTGAACCGGACCGGGCGGCCGTTGTGTACCGCGTCGACGGTCCATCGCGCCTCCGAGCTCGACCACTCGGCGCGCGCAACGCGGTGCCCGAACCGGATGTGCCGGTCGATGCCGGCCTCGGTCGCGGTATCCCGGACGTACTGCAGGATCGCCGGTCCGTCCGCGATCGCCTTTGCCTGACTCCACGGCCGGAACCGGTAGCCGAGGGTCTGCATATCAGAGTCCGAGCGTACTCCCGGATAGCGGAACAGGTCCCAGGTCCCGCCGATGCAGTCGCGCGACTCGAGGATCGTGTAGCTGCGCCCGGGGAAAGCCGACTGCAGATGGTGCGCGGCGCCGACGCCGGAGAGCCCCGCGCCGACGATCAGAACGCTGAAATGCTCCGCGGTCTCATCTGCGCGCTCGCCGGCGCCCTCGGGTCCGGACACGGCGCCCGGCTCGGTTTCCGTCGTCACTCGGCGGTCTCCTTCTGGCGGGCGCGCAGTCTCGACTGCAAGCGCTCTATGACGGAGTAATAGTGCGTCGGCGTGAGGCGGGCAAGCGCGTCGAAGACATAGGCGTCCGGGCCGACAAGTATGCGGGCCTTGCCACGCTCGACTCCACGGTGGATGATCTCGGCGGCCTTGTCCGGCGAGGTGAGCGTCACCGCCTCGAACTGCGCCGCCATCTGTTCCTTCGTCCGGCCCAGACCTTCCGGATCCTTGCGCACCCGCGCGTTGCGGGCGATGTTCGTGGTCACGCCGCCGGGGTGCACATTGACCGCGCGCACTCCGGTGCCGCGCAGCTCCTGGCGCAACGCGTCGGTGAAGCCGCGCACCGCGAACTTCGACGCGCAGTACGCGCTCTGATATGGCATGCCGAGCAATCCGAACACGCTGGACGTGTTCACGATGACGCCCTCATCCTGCTCCAGCAGGATCGGCAGGAAGGCCCGAGTGCCGTTGACCACGCCGCGGAAGTTGATGTCGATCAGCCAGTCGTCGTCCTCGGGAACCGCGTCGCGGACGCTCGATGCCACCGCGACGCCCGCGTTGTTGAACACCGCGGCCAGGCGGTCCGGCAGCCACGCGCGTACCTCGTCGGCGAATCGCAGCTGATCGGCGGCGTCACGCACATCGAGCACCCGGCGCAGGACCGGCCCGGACAGCGACGCGACGGTCTTCTCCAGCCCGGCCTCGTCAATGTCGGCGATCGCGACGGGCGAGCCGAGTCGGGAAAGCCGCCGCGCGAGAGCGCGCCCGATACCCGAGCCCGCGCCGGTGATCATCACCGGCCGGCCCGCGATCCGGCGGTTCGGCGACTCTCTGGTTGGCGACGCACTGTTTGACGACCCGCTGTTTGACGACCCGCTGTCTGTGGAACCTCTGCGCGCGCTCACGACTGCGCTCCTGGCGACTGCGCTCCGCTTGATCGCGCGCTCGCCGTTTCGGCGGGCACCTGCGCCGCGACGCTCGTGGTGCGGCGGCGCACCACCAACCGGCCGCCCTTCGCCGGCGCGCTCGCCACGCCGCGCGAATGCCACCGCTCGTCCGGCTCGTCGGTCGGCTCCAACCGGAAGTCCCGCAGCAGGGTGCGCAGCACCACGTTCATCTCCATCGTCGCGAACGAGGCGCCGAGGCAACGCCTGCTGCCACCGCCGAACGGAATCCACTGATACAGATCCGGTTTGGCCGTCAGGAACCGGGCGGGATCGAAGGCCCGCGGGTTCGGGTACGTGTTCTCGTTGTCGTGCATCAGGGCGATGCTGATCAACACCGCCAAACCCTTCGGCAGTGTCCACCGGCCGAGCTGGAATCCCTCCGCCTTGATCTGCCGCCCGACCAGATCGATGACCGGCCGGCTGCGCTGCACCTCCGCGATCACCGCTTCGCGCAGCGCGCTGCCGTCCGCGTCCGCCTCCTCGGCCAGCTCGCCCAGGATCGCCGGGTGCCGGCGCAGCCGCTCGACCGCCCACGCCAGCGTCGTCGCCGTGGTCTCGTGGCCGGCCGCCAGCAGCGTGAGCAGTTGATCGGCGATTTCGGCGCGGCTCATCTCCGAGCCGTCGTCGTAGCGGCTTTGCAGCATGAGCGCGAGCACGTCGTCGCGCTCGTCGAGCGCCGGATCACTTCGCGCGGTGTCGATGAGCCGCTCGACGATCCCGTCGTACTCCCGGCGCATCGCCCAGAACCGGCCCCACGGACTCCACCGGCCCAGATCGATGCCCGGCACCGGGATCACGGCGAGCTGGGAACCGAGCTTGATCGCGCGGGGCAGCAGCGCGCGCAATTCGTCGAGCTGTGTGCCCTGAGCGCCGAAGACCGCCCGCAGGATGATGTTGAGCGTGATGCGCATCGTCGAGGGCAGCGTCGGGAACGGCTGTCCTTGCGGCCAGGAAGCGGTCTCCCGCCGCGTCTCCTCCTGCACGATCCGCTCATACGCCGACAGGCGCCGGCCGTGGAACGGCGGAATCAGCAGCTTGCGTTGCCGGTGATGGGCCTCGCCGGCCAACGCGAACAGCGAACCGGGCCCGAGCACCCGCCCCAGATTTCGGTCGAGGTTGTCGACGAACTCTGGTCGCGCCGTGAACAGCTGCTTGACCTCGGCAGGATTGCTGATGACCACGGCGTGCCCGAAGATCGGCACGTTCACGGTGAAGGCATCGCCATACTGGTCACGCATCCGGCGCATACCGCGCTGCGGAGAGGTCAGCGCGACTGCGCCCTGCACGAACCGCGGAACTGTCGGGCCGGGCGGAAGCACCACACCGGGCGAGAACGGGGGAGGGGCCACGGCCCTCAACGGATCAGCCGCCATGGAGTCAGCACCCTCCTCGCCCTCGAGCGTGGTACGCGACCGTACCAGCTCGCACGGTACGCCGCTGTACCATCAGTGGCAAGAGCGGAGACGGTTCGCGACGAGCAGAGCAGCTCGCGGCCGGTAAGCGAGGAGGATGCGGTGTCGGCGACAGCGACGGCGAAGCCGCTCACCGATCCCGGGACGCGGCCGGTTCCTGAGCCGGCGGCGCCGGGCGAGGATGAGGGCGGCCGGTTCCGGCGGCGGCTGCTCGACGGTCTCGCCGCGTCGATCGCGGACAAGGGCTACCGGGCTACGACGGTCGCCGACATCGTGCGCCGGGCGCGTACCTCGCGGCGCACTTTCTACGAGCACTTCGCCGGCAAGGAAGAGTGCTTCATCGCGCTGCTGTCCGATACGAACGGACAGATGATCCGCCGCATCGCCGCCGCGGTCGATCGGGAAGCACCCTGGGAGCGGCAGGTGCGCCAAGCGGTCGGCGCGTGGATCGCCGCCTCGGAATCGGAGCCCGCACTCACGCTGAGCTGGATCCGCGACGTGCCCGCGCTGGGCACGGCGGCGCGCCGGCTGCAACGCGACATGATGGAGGGCTTCATCGTGCTCGTGCAGCAGCTCTGCGACACCGAGGCACTACGTGCGGCGGGGATCCGCCCAGTCTCGCGGCCGGTGGCGATCATGCTGCTCGGTGGTCTTCGTGAACTGGCCGCGACCACCGTCGAGGACGGCGGACGCATCGGCGACATCACCGAGACCGCGGTACGAGCCGCCGTAGCGCTGCTCGGTCCAGGCGCCTGACGCCGCGGCGAGTTAATCGGACGCGATATCCCGTGGAATAGCGCATCCGCCGAGCGGCCTATCCAACGGCACGGCACACATTGATTCATTTCCGGCTTATCCCGGTATGCTGATGCGCCATTTTTAAACACGCTCTATCGATCACCAGCTTATTCGCGGATACTCGCATCGCCACCCTCATTTCGAATGAAACCCACTCCCATTCGAGGTAACCGTGAGCGCTGCGCCGCGCGTTCGAATACTCTCATCCGTCATCCTGACTCTCGCCGTGATCATCAGCACTCTTATCGCCATGCCGACGACCGCGCAGGCGGCGACCTCGCTGCCCTGTGACATTTATGGCGGATCCGGAACGCAGTGCGTCGCCGCGTACAGCACCGTGCGAGCGCTGTACGCCGGCTACGGCGGACGTCTCTACCAGATCCGCCGCTCCTCGGACGGCGCCACCGCAGATGTCAGCACCCTGCAAACCGGTGGATACGCCAACGTCTCGGCGCAGGATGTCTTCTGCGCCAACACCAACTGCGTCATCACGACCATCTACGACCAGTCGCCGCAACACAACGACCTGACGATCGAAGGTCCCGGCGCGGCTGGTGGGCAAGACGTCGGGGCCAACGCCGCCGCGCTGCCCGTCGTCGCCGGCGGACACAAGGTGTACGGGGTCTACATCGGTCCCGGCACCGGCTACCGGCACTACGTCGGCTCCGGTGTCGCCCGCAACGGCCAACCCGAAGGCATGTACATGGTGGCCAGCGGCACCCACGTCAACAGCGGCTGCTGCTTCGACTTCGGCAACGTCGAGGCGTCGATCGCAGACACCGGCAACGGCCACATGGACGCGGTCAACTTCGGCACCAACTGCTTCTTCGGGCCCTGCTCGGGATCCGGGCCTTGGGTCGCGGCCGACTTGGAGAACGGCTTGTATCAGGGCGCCGGCTCGAACACCGCGGACCTGGGCAACAACAGCAATTTCGTCACCGCGCTGTTGAAGAACAACGGCCAGACCGCTTTCGCGCTCAAGGGCGCGAATGCGCAAAGCGGAGGGCTGAGCACCTGGTACAACGGCCCGTTGCCGAGCAATGGTTACCAGCCGATGCATCAAGAAGGCTCGATCGTTCTGGGCACCGGCGGTGACAACAGCAATGCGTCGATCGGCTCCTTTTTCGAAGGCGTGATGACCTCCGGCTATCCGAGCGACGCGGCGGATGACGCGGTTCAGGCGAACATCGTCTCCGTGGGTTACTCCGGCTCGTCGTCGATGCCGGCGACCGGCGGCACGATCACCGGCCCCGGCGGCAAGTGTGCGGACGTGGCCGGTGACGACGTCGGCGGAGACACCACGCACGTCCAGCTGTGGGATTGCCAGTCCTATGCGGTCGACCAGCACTGGACGCACAACGCCGACCATTCGCTCTCCACCCTCGGCCGCTGCCTGGATATCGACGGCAACGGCACGGCGGCGGGCACGAAAGTCGAGCTATGGGACTGCAACGGCGTCGGTGGCCAGAAATGGATCCAGCAGGCCAACGGCTCGCTGCTCAACCCGCAGTCTGGCCTGTGCCTGGACGACCCGAGCGGAAACACCGCCAACGGCACGCAGTTGCAGATCTGGACCTGCAACGGCAGCGGTGCGCAGACGTTCTCGGTCAACTCCGGCGGCCCGGTCAACAGCCCCGGCGGCAAGTGCATGGACGTCGCCGGTGACGACGTCGGCGGCAACTATGCCCTCGTCCAGCTGTGGGACTGCCAGTCCTACGCGGTCGATCAGCACTGGTACCACAACGCCAACGGTTCACTTTCCACCCTCGGCCGCTGCCTGGATATCGACGGCGATGGCACGGCGGTCGGCACGAAGGTGGAGCTTTGGGACTGCAACGGCGTGGGCGGTCAGGTCTGGCAGCAGCGCTCCGACGGCTCGCTGTACAACCCGCAGTCGGGCCTGTGCCTGGACGACCCCGGCTTCAACACCGGCAACGGCATCCAGTTGCAGATCTACACCTGCAACGGCACCGGAGCGCAGCAGTTCTACCTGAGCTGAGCTAAGCCATCAGCGTGCGGGCGTGCGGAGCGGATCGACACCGTTCCGCGCGCCCGGACCGCTCACGGCTACGGCAGTTCTGCTGCCAGCCGAGGGTCGAGCAGATCCGCCAGCAGATCGCCGTGGCGCTCGACGCGCTCGACGACCTGTTCGGGAGTGAAGGCCAGCTGGTCCGGGCGGGTGCAGGTCTCGATCTCGGGCCAGGACACCGGGGTCGAGACGGTGGGGGAGGAGCGGGCGCGCAGTGAGTACGGCGCGACCGTGGTCTTGGCCGTGTTGTTCTGCGACCAGTCGACGAAGACCTTTCCGGTGCGGGCGCTCTTGGCCATCGTCGCGGTCACCCGATCCGGCATGGCGCTGGCCAGGGCGCGTGCCAGAGACCGTGCGTACGCTCCCACGCGATCCGCCGATGAGGGCCGCAGCGAGGCGTAGAGGTGCAGGCCCTTCGAACCGGAGGTCTTCACCGCGCAGGTCAGGCCATCGTGGGCGAGTAGCGCACGCGCGGCCAGGGCGACTTTCGCGCATTGCACGATCGTCGTCCCCGGCCCCGGGTCAAGATCGACTACCAGCCGATCGTGCAGATCCGGCGTCGGGGCGGTCCACTGCGGCACGTGGATTTCGAGGCAGCCGAGGTTGCCCAGAGCGATCAGCGAAGCCAGGTCATCGACCGTGACGTGCGGCTTTGTGCCCTCGGTGCGGCTCGGAACGTCGGCCTGCGGCACCCAGCGCGGTACTCCTGGCGGAGGAGTCTTCACATAAAACGCTTGGCCTTCCACTCCATCGGGAAAGCGTAGGAAGGAAGCCGGCCGCCGCTGCACGTGCGGCAACATCACCTGCGCCACTTGGGCGTAGTAGTGCAGTGCCTGGCCCTTCGTCCACCCGTCAGGCCACAACGGCTTGTCCAGGTGGCTGAGGGAGAGGCGCCGTCCTTCCACTGTTGTCGCCACGCCCGGGGACATAATCTGGTTAATCCCCGGATAGCAAGCCGCTCATGCCAGGTGGTGCCGGATGAGAAGCTCTTGGAAGGGCGCGATCAGCTTCGGGCTGGTCACCGTCCCCGTGTCGATCGCCCCCGCGGTCGAGGAGCACAACGTGCCACTGCACCAAGTGCACGCCAAGGACGGCGGCCGGGTGCGGATGAAGCGCTGGTGCGAGTTGGAGGACCGCGAGATCCCGTACCGGGAGATCGCAAAAGGGTTCGAGGCGGACGAGGAACACACCGTGGTCCTCACCGACGAGGATCTATCCGAGCTGCCCGTGCCCACCAAGCGGACCATTGACGTGCTCGCGTTCGTCGACGAGAGCCAGATCGACCCGGTGTACTTCGCTAAGCCGTATTACGTCGCCCCGGAGAAGACCGGCGGCAAGCCCTACGCGTTGCTGCGCGACGCGATGCGCGAGAGCGGCCAGGTCGCCGTCACCAAGATCACGCTCTCGACCCGCGAGTCCCCGGCTGTGCTGCGCGTCCACGACGACGTATTGGTCTTGCAGCTGATGGTGTGGCCGGACGAGGTGCGCTCGGCCGAGGGCATCGCGCCGCAGGAGGCGGGGGTGCGCCCGCAGGAACTGGCGATGGCGCAGTCGCTGATCCAGACGCTGTCCACCGACTTCCCGGAACTCGCCGGTGACCTGCACGACGACTACCAGTCCGCGCTGCGCAACCTGGTCGAGGCGAAACTCGAAGGCGCGCCGGTGCCGCATGAGGCGCCGCGGCGGGCGGCAGGCGACAACGTGATCGACCTGATGGCGGTGCTTGAGCGCAGCGTGAAGGCCGCGCAGGGTGGCCGGTCGCGCGGGCAGGAGGCCGAAGCGGAGGAGACCGAGACCGCCGCCGCGTCAAGGCCGGCCGCGGCGAAGAGCGCCGCGAAGAAGAGCGCGCCGCGGGCCGCCGCCAAGACCGCTGAGAAGCCGCCGGCCGAGAAGTCGACCGCCAAGCGGGCCGGTCCGAGCAAGAGCGCTGCGAGTAAGAGTACTGCGAAGAAGGCGGCGGCGAAGAAGACGGCCACCAAGACGGCGGCGAAGAGCACCCGCCGCCGTGCTTCCTGAATACGTGCGCCGATAGGGCGCGTTGCGAGGCCTGGACCGGAGTCGAACCGGAAGCCGGATGTTTTGCAGACATCCTCCCGACCGTCGGAATGAGGCTCCAGGCCGTGCGCCGGGCGAGGTTCGTCTCGGCCCTCGGCCCCGGCGAGAGTGGAACGTGCACTTGCGACGTCCTGAGCGCCGTGCCTCTCCCGGTCGGGCTACGAGGGCGTGATACGCGAGAGCCGCCCGGAGCGGAGGTCCCCCGCGGGCGGCCACATGCCGCCGCCAGCAGCACAGCGGCACCAGTCGGTCGAGGAAACCACTGGATCCCGCCCCGCGGCCGGGCGCGCGCGGATAGGATCGCGCGATGGCCTTCCCGCGTCGCGCCGGAGTTCTGCTCGCCGCTCTCGTCAGCGGCTGGCTCATCGCGGGCTGCGGCTCGTCTTCGCCCTCTGCGACAGCCGGCGGCGCGTCCGCGTCGGCGAACGCATTGGCGATACCGATTGCCGCGCCGACGAAGAGCGCGAGCGCGACTCCGACGGCCGCACCGTCGTCCGCGAAGCCCTCCATCTCGGCGACCCCCGGGACGCCCCTCACGGCTGGCAATCCCAACGGCGACGCCGCGATCCCAGCCGACGCCCGGGCGGTCGACACCTCGCACCCGGACCGCGTCGTCGGCAGCGGTACGCCGGCGAGTTGCACCTCGGCAGCGGTTGTCGCGGCAGTCGCGGCCGGCGGTGTCATCACCTTCTCCTGTGGGCCCGACCCGGTCGTGATCACGATGACCGCGACGGCGAAGCTCCGCAACGCCTCCACCCGCGTCGTCCTGGACGGCGGCGGAAAGGTGACGCTCAGCGGTGGCGGCGCGCGCCGGATCCTGTACCTGAACACGTGTGACCAAGCCCAGGGCTGGGCCACCTCGCATTGCCAGAATCAGCAGTATCCGCAGCTGACCGTGCAGAATCTGACCTTCGCGAACGGCAACTCGACGGGTCAGACCGCGCAGAACACCAACGGCGGCGGAGGCGGGGCCCTCTTCGACCGCGGCGGCCGGCTGAAGATCGTGCACTCCCGCTTCATCGGAAACCGCTGCGACTCCACCGGACCGGATCTGGGCGGCGCGGCCGTACGCGCGCTCGAGCAGTGGCAGGGCATGCCGGTGTACGTCGTGGACAGCACCTTCGGCGGGGCGCCGGGGCAAGGCGGCGTGTGCTCCAACGGCGGCGCGCTGAGCAGCATCGGCGTCTCGTGGAGCGTGCTCAACTGCGTCATGACGTACAACTCCGCGATCGGCCACGGCGCGAACCCGGCCCGCAGCGGCACCCCCGGCGGCGGCAGCGGCGGCGCGATCTACACCGACGGCAACACCTACACGGTCACGATTCAGGGCTCGATCATCGAGCACAACACCGCGAACGAGGGCGGCGGCGCCCTGTTCTACGTCAGCAACGACCGCACCGGGACACTCTCGATCCGCGACTCGACGTTGTCCGGCAACCCCAGCAAGGGATTCTGGACCGACGGCTACCCAGGGATCTTCTTTCTCGGCTCAGCAAAGCCCTCCGTCAGCGGCTCGACGCTGAACTGACCGGCGAAGGACCGCTTCGGGGAGCGCGGCAACCTCGTCTGGGCGCGCGAGCCACTACGGCGTGTGTCGGCGTCGATGATGGTGTGCAGTTCCGCGGGCGCAGCGAACGCGCCGAGCGTGCGCTTGCCGAGCCGGGCCCGCTCGACGAGCAGCACTGCGCGGTCGGAGACCTCGATCGAGAGGCGGCGCAGCTCGGCCTCGCCGAGGTCGTCGACCGTCGCGCCGCAGATTGAGTCGAAGCCAGCGCAGTCGAAGTAGCTGGCGTCGAGTTGGAAAGCGGCGAGTGCGCCGGTGGCGAGATCGCCGAC
>Ga0134126_10005905_pt1 | contig 15322 bp, 13 predicted proteins | sample KB31752_FD_96881 | JGI IMG/M metagenome (GOLD analysis project Ga0134126, IMG submission 96881) | Terrestrial soil microbial communities with excess Nitrogen fertilizer from Kellogg Biological Station, Michigan, USA - KB3-175-2 | ecosystem: Environmental > Terrestrial > Soil > Unclassified ...
ATGGCGGAAATCAGCCGGAGTGCGTTGTTCGGAAAGCTCAACAAGCTCGCTTTTCGAGGCATCGAGAGCGCCACCGTGTTCTGCAAGTTGCGCGGCAATCCCTACGTGGAACTGGTGCACTGGATTCATCAGATACTGCAACTGCAGGACTCCGACCTGCACCGCATCGTCAAGCAGTTCAACCTCAATCCGTCGAATCTAGCGCGCGACATCACCGACGCGCTCGATCGACTGCCGCGCGGCTCGTCTTCCATTTCCGATCTTTCCAGCAATGTCGAAGAAGCCGTGGAACGCGGCTGGGTTTTTGCGACCCTGATGTTCGGCGAGGCCCAGGTCCGTACGGGCTACTTGATCGTCGGCTGCATGCGCACGCGCAACCTGCGCAATGCCCTGGTGAACATCTCGGCCGAGTTCGACAAGATCAAGCCCGAAGCGCTGATGGAAAAGTTCGCCGAGGTAGTCGGCGGCTCGCCCGAGGACGGGCAGAGCGCCAACGACGGGTTCAGGATGGGCGGCGGTTCCGCGCCGGGCGAGGCCAGCGGCGCGATGTCACCCGCGCAGATGGGCAAGCAGGAGGCGCTGGCGCAGTTCACGATCGACCTCACCGAGCAGGCGCGCAGCGGCAAGATGGACCCGATCGTCGGCCGCGACGACGAGATCCGCCAACTGGTCGACATCCTGATGCGCCGCCGCCAGAACAATCCCATGCTGGTTGGCGAAGCCGGCGTGGGCAAGACGGCGGTGATCGAAGGTTTCGCCATGCGCATCGCCATCGGTGACGTGCCACCGCCGCTGAAGGACGTGCAACTGCGTGTGCTCGACGTTGGCCTGCTGCAGGCCGGCGCCAGCATGAAGGGCGAATTCGAGAACCGCCTCAAGCAGGTCATCGAGGAAGTGCAGTCGTCCACCAAGCCGATCATCCTGTTCATCGACGAGGCGCATACCCTGGTCGGCGCCGGTGGTGCAGCCGGCACCGGCGACGCGGCGAACTTGCTCAAGCCCGCGTTGGCGCGCGGCAACTTGCGCACGATCGGCGCCACCACGTGGGCCGAATACAAGAAACACATCGAGAAGGACCCGGCGCTGACCCGTCGCTTCCAGACCGTGCAGATCGACGAACCGAGCGAAGAGAAGGCAATCCTGATGATGCGCGGCGTGGCCAGCGTGATGGAGAAGCACCACAAGGTGCAGATCCTCGACGAGGCGCTGGAAGCCGCGGTGAAATTGTCGCACCGCTACATCCCCGCCCGCCAGCTGCCGGACAAGTCGGTCAGCCTGCTCGACACCGCCTGCGCGCGCGTGGCGATCAGCCAGCACGCCGTGCCGGCGGAGGTCGACGATACCCGCAAGCGCATCCAGGCGCTGGAAACCGAGCTGGGGATCATTGCCCGCGAAAAGAATGTGGGTGTGAACGTAAGTGTCCGCGAAGACGCCGCCAGCGAAAAGCTGGCGACGCAGAAGGCGCGGCTGGAGACACTGGAGGCCAACTGGATCACCGAAAAGGACCTGGTCGAAAAGATCCTCGATATCCGCTCGAAGCTGCGTGGTTCGAGCGCGCCGGTGGAGGGCACCGGCAGCGCCCTGGAGCAGTCGGCCAAGCAGGAGGCGGAGGCGAAGGAAGCACCTCCGGCGGGCGAAGCTGCGCTCACCGGCGACGATCGCGCCGCCGCATTGAAGGAACTCCAGGGCTTGCAGGCCCAATTGGCCGAGCTGCAGGGTGAGCACCCGTTGATCCTGGCCTCCGTCGACCAGCAGGCCGTCGGCTCGGTGGTGTCGGACTGGACCGGTATCCCGGTCGGGCGCATGGTCAAGAGCGAAGTCGAGACCGTGATGAACCTGGCCAAGCTGATGGGCGCCCGCGTCATTGGCCAGGACCACGCGATGGAGATGATCGCCAAGCGCATCCAGACCTCGCGTGCCGGCCTGGTCGACCCGAACAAGCCGATCGGCGTGTTCATGCTGGCCGGCACCTCCGGTGTCGGAAAGACCGAAACCGCATTGGCCTTGGCCGAGGCGCTGTACGGCGGCGAGCAGAACATCATCACCATCAACATGAGCGAGTTCCAGGAAGCGCATACCGTTTCCACGCTGAAAGGTGCGCCTCCGGGTTATGTCGGTTACGGAGAAGGCGGCGTGCTGACCGAAGCAGTGCGACGCAAGCCGTACTCGGTGGTGCTGCTGGACGAGGTGGAGAAAGCTCATCCGGACGTCCATGAAATCTTCTTCCAGGTCTTCGACAAGGGCGTGATGGAAGATGGCGAAGGCCGCTCGATCGACTTCAAGAACACCCTGATCCTGCTCACCACCAACGCTGGCACCGACATGATCGCCGGCTTGTGCAAGGACCCGGAGCTGATGCCCGATCACGAAGGCATGGCCAAGGCACTGCGCGAACCACTGCTGAAGATCTTCCCGCCGGCGCTGCTCGGTCGCCTGGTGACGATTCCCTACTACCCGCTCAGTCCCGAAATGCTGGGCAAGATCGTCAAGTTGCAGATCAACCGCATCAAGAAGCGCGTCGAGGCCCGTTACAAGATCCCGTTCGAATACAGCGACGACGTGGTGAAGCTGGTGGTCGAACGCTGCACCGAGACCGAGTCGGGCGGGCGCATGATCGACGCGATCCTCACCAACTCGATGCTGCCGGACATTTCGCGGGCATTTCTCACCAAGATGATTGCGGGTGAGGAGATCGCGAAGGTGCAGGTGGGGGTGAAGGACGGGGAGTTTTCGTACGGGTTCGGGTGAGGCGGTCGAAACTTGCCTTGATCCCGTTCGCTTTCAACAGAATTTCGGGAAGCGCAATGACACTTACGACGGATTTCAGAGATGACGCAGTCGGATTCTCCAGCAGACTCCCCATTGGGGTGGACGATCGCCAACTCACCGCCGCAAATGGGCTCAAGCCGGCCGCCGGCAACGGCAATCATCTCCTGTTGGCGACCGCGACCTACACGCTTGACTGGACCATGGAGCCCTTCAATGGCGAGGCTCTCCTTACTCCTCAGGTAGCTCCGATACCGGGGCGCGAGCGGTGCATCTATCTACCTTGGGAGCCCGACGCCGCGATCTCGGTTGATCTGGACAATTCGGTAGACTGGTTCTTCACTGCAACCCTTACCGGTTGCCATGTTCGCGTCTACCCGATCGTCGGTGGGGTTCGCGTGACACACGGGAATGGCAAGACTGCATACAACAATGTGTTTACCCCCGTATCCACCAGTGTCGCCCCGTCCCGACTCCAGCTGATTACGGCGGATGCGATAGGCTCAGCAGCGGCCACGGGGCATGTCAACGGCATGTTCGGAGCAGCGATGCCCGGCGAGAAATTTGTCCGCAAGGCAAACTATGTGGGACATGTCAGCGAAGTTCATCTAAAGGCCGCCCGGCAGAGGTTTCGCACTTCATGGGATGAGAAGATTGTCCAGTTTGGTGCTGCGGAAACCAGCGCCAAGCCCGAATCATCCTGTTTCGTCTGGGGTCATCGCCACGGTATGCACGGCTGGCAATTTTGGTATCAGTCGACCGTGCAGATCTCGGCCAGAATCGAAAAGGGCATCATCTCCAAGATTACACGTGACATATATGGTCAGAGTGTCGTCCTGGGCACCCCAGACCAGTTCTATCCGTGATCGGAATGAGGCCGGGTTCACTTCAAGTGGATAACGGGTCGGAGGATGACGGCGTCAGGTTCAGTGATTTTTGAAGCATTCGCGTGGCTCGATTGGAATGATTGAACATGGCCACAATTCGCTTTGGTTTCAACCGAAAGCCGATCGATACAATCTGTAATGGACGGGGAATACGAAGATGATCAAGTATCTGACATTGGGTGCAGGCAAGTGCCTCAACGAAATCGTCGTGGCGGGCAGTCATGACGCGGGGATTACCACGGGTAGCAAGAACGCACAAACACAGGTCCTGGATATTTTTGGTCAGGCCGACGCCGGTGTGCGCTTCTTCGATATCCGGGTCGCTGCGTTTGCCACGGGCAACACTTCCTACGGCGCCAAACAGGCGGAGATCAAGGCGTTTCATGCCGATGGTCTGCTGCATGGCAAGACCAAGGCGACCAGCAGTGTGGTCGGATTCAGCGGCAAGGATGACATCAAGGTATCCAATCTTCGCATGGGTCAGGGTGCGGAAGGCATGGGGCTTCGCCAGATGCTTCTGGACGCGAAGAAATTCGTCGAGGCCGCCGATACGCGGGGCGAATTTCTGATCCTGAAATTCGACAAGTGCACGAATTGGGGCCTGATAGCCGATCTCTGCCGGGCGACGCTGGGCAATTGCATTTACACGGGCGGCGGAAACTTGAACACGACGCCGATCGGACAGCTTTCCGGCAAGGTGATTTGTGCTTTCATGCCGAGCGGCTACAGCGATCTGAAGACGCCGCAGTCGCGGGTGGGTATCACGGCCATCAAGAATCTCTACAAGCCGCCCGCGGGTTATGACATGAATTTCCATGGGTTGCAGTACTGGGGCGCAGGCGGAACCAGCCCATGGAACAACAAGAATTTCGATGAGAAGCGACAAGAGAATATCGCCAAGCAGCGAAAGATCATTTCGGGCGCTCTGACCGGCGTAAAAGACAAGAAGGCAGGTCTGTTCGGGGGTTTCAAGGTAACCCCGGGATGTGCTGCGGCAGACCCGAAAGCCGTGGGCATGATGTACTGGACCACTACCGGCATGAAGAAGAGCATTCTCGATCGCGATGCGTCCAACTGGAACGACGCGAATCGTGGAGGACTTCAGTCGGTGTGGCAGAGTGGCTTTGATGTGTTCATGGGTGAGGCATTGCCGACCAATATCAAGATGTCGCGTTCATCAGCGGGTACCTTGAAGATGTTCATGCCGAACATCGTGATGATAGATTTCGCCGATGAGACGAAGTGCAAGCACATCTACGAGCTGAACGATCTCGCGGCTGCCAGGCTGGTGGACATTTGTCAGCGTCTTGGACTGGGTTGAAAGTTGCATTTCATTCCGGGGCCGGCCTGACTGACTCGAAGCTGCGCGCACCAGATGGCCAGCGCAGCTTTACCGGGAAGTGGTGCTTCGCATGGGCCGTGCGCATCGCTGGCCCAGGGGATGCTCTGCCGATTCAACCCAGTGCTGTTTCCAGTTCCAGGCAGATCGTCTCGAAATCCTCGTCGCTCATCCACGGACTGTTGCCGATGCTGAGGCTGCGCGCGGCGAAGTCACGTGCATGAGGTATGTCCTGTGGCGGCACGATGTCGGCCAGATAGGCATAGTCGGGGAGCGCATGGATGAACAGGCGGCTGACGCCAAGCCCGCTTTGCCATAGATTCTCCAGCGCGCGGTCGCGGCAGTTCCGATCGCGCAGCAGCAACAGGAGGAACGGCCAGGTACCCTGAGTGCCGGCGGCATCGTCGAAGACCTCGATTCCTTGGATTTGCCGGAGCCGCGGCAGCCGCCCTTGGGCCAGGGCTGTCGTCTGTGCGATGAATCCTGGCAGTCGCGGTACGGCGTGTGCACCGACGCCCTGGCGCCAGCGACCGACCCGGTGCAGCGGTATCGTCAACGCGAAATCGTCGCCGACCGCGGCGACCAGGTCGCCGCGATGCAGGGCCCGGCGCAGCGGGCGGCCATAAGCCGCACGCAAGCTGCTCGGGCGATACAGCGCGGCATAGCCGAGCAGCTCGATGCTGCGGCGGCATTCCCAGCCCACGCAGCGCGGCACGATGCGCGCCGCCGTCTCGGCCAGCTGCGCACGCAAGGCCGGATCGCGCGCCAGCAGCAAGCCGCCCTCGTAGATCGACAGGCCCTTGCCTGCTGCCAGGCTGAAAAAGCCGATGTCACCGGCCAGTCCCACGCTGATTCCGTGGCGACGCGCCCCCAGCGCCTGCGCGGCATCCTCGATCACGAAGGCGCCGACGTCGCGCGCCACCTTCAGCGCGTCGCCCACGTCGGCCACGCGGCCGGCCAGATGGGTGGGCAGGATCGCCAGCGTGCGTTCGTCGCATGTCGTGCGCAGCGCCTGCGGGTCCATGTCGTAGTGTCCGGGACGCAGGTCGCACAGTTGCAGTTCCAGCCCGGCCTGGTGCACGGCGATGGCGACCAGTGGGCAGGTATACGCTGGTACCACCACCCGACGGCGTTGCGGCTGCAGTTCACGCAGGGCGGTCAGCGCGATCAGCAGGCACGCCGTACCGGAACACTCCAGTTGCAGTGATGGAGTGCCCAGCAAGGCAGCAAGGTCGGGCGCCAGACTTGGCGGACCCGGGCGCAGGTCGCGCGCGTGCAGGGGCAGGCCGGCGGTCGGGGGCAGTTCCTGGCGACGAAGTGGAAGCATGCGCGCAGCTTAACCGGCGCCGGCAGATTGCTCAGCGGCGTCCTGGACATGCTCGCGATCTTCGGCCAGGCCAAGACAGACGATGCCGGCGACGATGGCGATCGCGCCGAGCACCCGCGCCAGGGTCAGGTGTTCGTCGAACAGCCAGATCGACAAGATCATCACCGAGACCACCTCCAGATGCGAGGCCGCGAAAGCCGGGCCGATCGGTGCGTGCTTGAGCAGGGCCATCCAGGTGAAGAACGCGCCGACGTAGCCCACCACGGCACCGTAGACCCAGGGCTGGCCGAACACGCGCAACAGCCAGGCGGCGCTGGCCTGCACCGGCAACGCCTGCGTGCCGGCGTACTTGAAGCTGATCTGCGCCAGCGTGTCGAACGCCATCAGCAGCAGGAAGCCGAGCAGGTAGAAGCGCCTCATCCGGCCAGCCCCACGATCGCCACGCCAAGCGTCACCAGCAGGATGCCTGCCACGCGCAGGCGGGTCAGCTTCTCGCCGAACAGGAAGCGACCCGCGACCATGATCGCCACGATGTTGATCGAGCCCAGCAGCACGCCCTCGGACAGCGGGATCAGTGACAGGAACGCGATCCACACCAGGAACTCGACGACGTAGCAGCACACGCCCAGCCACAGCCATGGCCGCGCCGCCATGTATTTCCAGCGCGCCAAACCGTCGCCGGCGGCGCGATCGCTTGCGGCCGCCTTGAACGCGAGCTGGCCACCGCTGTCGAGGATGATGTTGACCAGCCAGAGGCCGGCGACGAGGGCGGAAATGGAGCCGCTGGCGGGCATGCTCAGGCCGCGATACGCCGGGCGCTGTCGCCGGCAACGACGCGGTCGAAGAACGCCGCCGAATGCTCGATCAGGGTACGGCGCTGCTTGTCGATGGTGATCATGTGGTAGCTGTCGTCGAGCAAGAGCAGCTCGGTCGGCGCGCTGACCTCGCGCATCACCAGTGCCGCATTCTTCACGCTGGCCACGTCGTCATCGCTGGCGTGTGCCACCAGGCAGGGCGCGATCACCTGCGGCAACTGGCGACGCACGACTGCCGCCAGGCGGTACATTTCGGCCAGCGAGTACCAGGGATTGCCGGGCAGGCCGGCCGCTGCACTGTCGCCGCCAAGCATCGCCGCGCTGATCTGGGCGCGCAGGCGCTCGTCACGGATGCCGTAAGGCGGTTGCTCCATGAAGCTGCGACCGCGGCCGATGCCCAGCGTCTTCAGCAACGGCAGCATGAAGGAGAGCCGGGCCAGCCGGGGGATGCTCCAGCCGTCGTAGCGAAAGGTGGCTCCGTAGACGCCGACGCCGGCGATTTGCTGCGGACGATCCGCGGCCAGCTTCAGCGCCAGCAGCGCACCCATTGACAGGCCGCCGATGAACAGATGATCGACCCTGGACAGCATGTCGTCGACGGCCTTCTCGACACTGGCATACCAGTCGCGCCAGCCGGTGGCGAGCAGGTCATCGACACTGCCGCAGTGCCCGGCCAGTTGCATGCCGTGCACGCTGAAGCCGGCCCGGTTCAGACCCTTGCCGAGCAGGCGCATTTCCATCGGGGTGCCGGTGAGGCCGTGGATCAGCAGCACGCCGCTGCGGCCACCCTCGAAGAAGAAGTCGGTTTGCTGGATCACGCTTGCCTGTGCCTGGAATGGTCGTGCGACCGAGGCAAAAGCATGCCAGCTGGCGGTTTCCTCAGTCTTTCGACCTGGCAGATGCGGGTGCTCGGGCGTCGAAACGCACGATGACCCGCTGCCCGATGCGCAGGTTCTGCGGTTGGTCGAATGCCAGCACGCATTCCACAGTGCGGGCGTTGGCGCGTACCTGCGGATCGTTCTCCAGCGTGGCCGGGCCATAGACCTTGCCGATGCGCAGCACATGCGCACTCCAGTGCGCATCGCCGTCGTCGGTGTTGGCCGAAACCTCGGCGCGCATGCCGGGCGTGACCATGCCGACAAAACTCTCGTTGAGCTCGGCACGCACGATGCGCGGCTTGTTCGGCAGCAGGGTGAACAACGGGCCGGATGAGGGCGCGACACTGGCGCCGACTTGGGCCGCCACCTTGACCACGTCGGCGTCGAACGGGGCCAACAGGCTGCGCTGCTTCAGTTCGTAGCGGGCCTCGTCCAGTTTCTGGCGCGCCATGTCCAGGCTGGCGCGCGCGCCCTGTTGTTCGGCATCCAGCTGGGCGGCGGCCTCGCGCGCGTCATCGGCGCTCTGGCCGTCGCCGGCGCCGGCCGCGACCGCCGCCTGCAGACGACGTGCACGTTGCGCGGCGGCTGCCTGCCTGACGGCGAGCAGCTTCGTCTGCGCCTGTGCCTGCTCCAGCTGAGCCTGTGCGGCATCCACGGCAAGCGTGGCCGGGCGGGTATCGAGCTGTGCCAGCAACTGCCCCTGCCTGACCTGATCGCCTTCGTGCACGGCCAGCTTGACCAGGATGCCTTCGCGCGGCATCGACAGCGCGAGCAGTCCGCCCTCGATGTCGACCCGACCACGCGCCACGGCCGCGTATCCGGATGGAGGTGCGGTCGCGGTGGTCGCCTCGGGTGCGCGCGAGCAGGCACCCAGCAGAAGGGACAGGCCGAGGACGATGCCGCCAAGTCGCCAGTTCGGGCGAATCGTGCGGTTAAGGCGAGGGGCGACGCGGCAAGCCTTCATGACGGAGTTCCATGACTGTCGATGGCCGGTGCGGGGGGGCGCCGGTCGCTGAGGATGTGGCCGTCTTCCATCGCCAGCACCCGGTCGGCGTGCATAACCAGGCGCGGGTCGTGGCTGACGCACAGCACGGTGGTGCCATGGGTGACGGCGATGCGGTGCAGCAGGTCGATGATCATCTGGCCATTGGCGGCGTCCAGCGCGCTGGTGGGTTCGTCGGCGAACAGCAGCTGGGGTTCCTTGGCCAGTGCGCGTGCGATCGCCACGCGCTGCTTTTCGCCACCGGAAAGCTCGGCCGGGCGCAGGCGCATGCGGTGGGCCAGGCCGACTTCCTCCAGCGAGAGTCGGGCGCGACGTCGCGCCTCGTCGCGCGTGAGGCCCATGTGGTTGAGCGGCAACTCGACCTGCTCGAACGCGCTGAGTGCGGGGAACAGGTTGAAACCCTGGAAGACGAAGCCGGTGTGCTCCAGGCGGAAGCGTTCCAGCGCGCGCAGGTCGAGCTGGCCGAGTTCGCTGCCGAGCGCCTGCACGCGGCCGCTGTCGATCTTCTGCAGGCCGCTGAGGATCGACAGCAAGGTGCTCTTGCCGCAACCGGACGGCCCGGAGATCAGGGTCAGCTCGCCGGACTCGATATCCAGGGTGAGATTGTCCAGCACCTGGGTACGCAGGTTGCCGGAGACGAACGCCTTGCTGACGCCGATGGCGCGCAAGGCGGGCTGATCCGTGGCGGTGACGCTGGCCGGGCGCTGCATGGCGGCTACCTCAGCAAGGTCGCGGGGTCGGCGCGGCGCAGGCTGCGCATCGCGGCGAGGCCGGACACCGCGGCCAGACCCATCACCAGGATGATGCAGGCCAGCGCCGCCGGCACGTTCAGGACCACCGGCACGTCCTGGCTGCGGGCCAGCAACATCAGCACGATGCCCAGCACGCTGGCGCCGAGCAGGCCCAGCGTACCGACCCAGAACGCCTGTTCCAGGACCACCCGGCGCAACGCCGCCACGCCTACGCCGAGTGCGTTGAGCGTGGCGTATTCGCGCACCGAGCCGTTCACGGCGGCGATCAGGGTCTGGCTGGTGATCACCGCGCCGACCAGGAACACGATGCCGGCCAGGAACAGCACGCCGGCGCCGGCGCCGGTATCGAACAACCAGTACAGCACCGAGAGGCGGGCGAAATCACTGGCGCTCCAGGCGGTGTACGGGCCGAAGGCCTGGTCGCCGCGCAGGCGTTGCGCGACGGCTGCGGCCTGGTTCGGATGGCGCAGTTTCGCCACCAGATAGGTCGGTCCGACATCTTCGGCGTCGCTGTCCAGTCGCCGCGCGGTATCCAGCGAGCACAGCACGTTGACGCCGCCGAGCGCACGCAGGCCGCTGCCGATGCCGACCACATGGACCTGGTGGCCGTTGATGGTGGCGGTCTGGCCGATGCCCACGCCGAGCTGGTCGAGCGCCGAGCGGTCGACCACGATCGCATCCGGTTCGTCCAGCCGGGCCCGCAAGGCAGCGGGCAATACCTTGGAGAACATCATGCCGTCGGTGGCCGTGTCGATGCCCGAAACGAAGACCGACACGCCGCCGGTATCGCGCCGTCCGCGCCAGTCGCCATCGACCCAGATGTACGGCTCGACCCGCGTTACCGCCGGATCCATCAGGATGCGCGATTCCACGTCGGCATCGATCGAACGGCCCGAACCCACGCTCTGGGTTCCCGGGTAGCCGACCCAGACATCCGCCGACGAACCGGTGATGTACAGGCTGGTGCTGCCGAAGATGCCAAGTACCAGGGCCAGCTGCAGCAACTGCAGCAGCCCGGCGAATCCGACCGCGAGGATGGCCGGCAGGAAACGTCGCCATTCATATACCAGGGTCTTGCGGGCGAGGGCGACCATCAGTGGCGTGCCTCTCCGGCGCCGGCGCCGGCGGCTGTCGGAGGTTTCTCCAGCTGGTCAGCGGTCGGCAGGGGCGCACCGCCCAGGGCCTTGAACAAGGCCACGTAGGCGAGGCAGTGGCCGGCGCGGGCGTCGGCCAGTTCGATCGCGGCCTGGTCAGCCGCGATCTGGCTCTCGCTGCGATCGAGCGGACTGGCCAGCTGCAGATGCTGTCGTGTCTGCATGGAATGGTCGACGCGTGCCAGTGCATGCCAGGCGAGGGTATCCTGCTGTTCGCGCTGCTCCTGCTGCTGCAGGCTGCCCAGTGCGCTCTCGACCTCGGCCACGCCTTGCAGCACCGCCTGTCGATACGCCAGCACGCTGGCCTTCAGCTCATGGTCCCTGGCGTGCTTGGCGGCCAGCCGGATGCCCCAGTCGAACAGCGGGATATGGATCTCCGGCCCCAGCGAGGGGATCACATTGGGCGTGTCGGAGTGCGGCTTGTCATTGTCGATGTCGGTGGCCCAGTCGAGCGAGCCGCCGATGCCGAGGCTGGGGAACATGTCGGCATGCGCCAGCGCCTGCGCGCCGGCGGCCTGCAGCACGTTGGCTTCGGCGCGGGCGATTTCGGGACGCGTGCGGACGACATCGGCCGGCGTGCTGTCCACTTGCCAGGCGCCCAATTCGGGCGGGGGACCGGGCCGCAGCCACGCTGGATCGGGTTGGTTCTGGCCAAGCAGCACGGCCAGCCGTTGCGCGCTGGCGTTGATCGCCTGTCGCGGCGCGGCCAGTGCGGCCTGCGACTGCGCATAGGCCGCCTGCGCCTGGTCGACCGTGCCCGGGGCCGCCAGCTGCAGTCGCTGGCGCACGCCCAGTGCCCGCCACGCCTGTCGACGCGCCTGGCTGATCCGCGACAACAACTGTTCCTGCTGCTGCGCCGTGCGCAACTCGATCCACTCGCGCACCACCTCGGCGACCAGCGACACCTGCGCGCTGCGCAGGTCGGCCACGCCGGCATCCAGCGCGCCCTGTGCTTCCCGCCGGGTGCCTTCGCTCCGACCGAACAGCCCCAGCTCCCAGTTGGCATCGAAGCCGACGAAGAAATACGAGGCGTTGGCACTCGGATCGACCACGTCGTTGGTGCCAAAGCTCAGGGCGGGCAGGTAGCGCGCGCCGGCGCGGTCGTGCAGGGCACGCACCGCACGCAGTCGCTCGACTGCCTCGGCCACTTCGAGGTTGCTGGCCAGGGCACGATCGACCAGCGCATCGAGTTCGGGGTCGGCAAAGGCGTGCCACCAGCCGTGCAGGTCAGTGGGCTTGGCCTGGGTCGAAGCCGCCGCATGCCGCCACTGGGCGGGTACCGGTGGCGACAGTCGGGGCAGCGGTTCCGCGCAGCCGGCCAGGGCGATCAGCAGCACGCCCGCCAGGCAGTTGCGCAGGCGCTTGTCGCTATGGGGTTTGCCGGATCGAAGGGGCACGCTGTGCATTGTCCATGGCCACGATCCGACGCTAGTGCAACGTTCGGTTCGTGGTGAGCGAAAAGAAGACCATTGTCGCGTCGAAGTCTTTGTCTATTCTGACGGCGCGGCCATGAACTGCGCCAGTCGACATGGGGTCGCGGTGAATATCGCCTGTCATGTTCACGCCGATGGCGACGGAAAATGCACCTCGACGCACAGGCCATGTGGCTCGGCGAGTCGGTAGATGACCCTGGCATGGTGTCGTTCGGCGGTACGCTGGACGATTGCCAGGCCCAGACCGCTGCCTTCTTCATTGCTGCCAGCCAGGCGGAAGAATCGTTCGCTCAGGCGCGGCAGCAGGTCGGGCGGCACGCCTGGGCCGTTGTCTTCGACGCTGAGGCAGACGCCGCCCACGCCCTGTGCGCTCAGTGCGACGGTGACCACGCTGTCGCGGCCAGCATAGCGAATCGCGTTGTCGATCAGGTTGTCGAGCAGGTCCAGCATGCTGGATGCGTCACCGAGAATCACCATCGCCTGGTCGTGGCCCTCGTAGCCCAGATCCACCCCGGCGCGCAGTGCATCGTGCACGCGCTGCGATACCGCTTCGGGTATCAGCTTGCCCAGGTCGAGCAAGGTGGGTTCGCCCACTTCCAGCGGCGAAGCCTGGGCACGGGTCAGCGCCAGCAATTGCGACGAGGTGCGGGCCGCGCGCTGGGTCAGGCGCCGGATGTGGGTGAGTGCATCGGTCACGGTTTCCGGTCGCGGGTCGGCGATCGCGCGGTCGACGTGCAGGCTCAGTCCGGTCAGCGGCGTGCGCAACTGGTGCGCGGCGTCGGCAATGAAGCGGTCATGCAAGGCGAGCATGCCGCGCAGGCGGCTGAACAGCGCGTCGATGGTGCGTGTCAGCGGCAGGATTTCCTGCGGCACGTCGGGACCGCCAATCGGCGTCAGTTCGTGTGACCGGGCCGCCAGCCGGGCGGTCAACGGATCGAGCACGCGCAGCCCGCGGCCGACGCCGAACCAGACCAGTGACAACACGGCGGCGATCAGCGTGGTCTGCACCATGATCGACAGCAGCAGAATCTCGTTGGCCTGCTGATGGCGGTCGTGCAGGGTTTCGGCAACGGTGACGAGCAGGTTGTCCGAGGGATCGCTCGGTGCCGTCGTTCGCACGGCGGCCGCGCGCAGCGCATGCCCGTCCAGGCGTGTGCTGTAGAGCTGCGGCGTATTGTCCGGCGGCGCCGCCGCAGCGGCGGGAAGCAATCGGGTGCTCCCGGCGAGCAGGCCGCGCCGCGCGCTGCTCACCCGGAAATAGCTGTGGCCTTCGCGGTCGTATTCGAGCAGGAAGCGCGCCTGCGGACTCAATTGGGTGCCCAGCCCGGGATCGGCAAGCATCTTCGCCAGCATCACCGCGTCGTCGCTGAGATCGCGGTCGTGCACCCGGTTGGCATAGGTCAAAGCCACGCCGTAGGTGAGCAGTGCATCCAGGATCAGCAGGATCGCCATGGGAACCAGCAGCACGAGCAGCAGGCGCCGGCGCAGGCTGGGACGGCGCGGCATGGCAGGTGCCGCGCTCATCCGGGATCACCTGTGGATGCGCCGGCTTCTTCCAGCAGGTAGCCGAGCCCGCGGATCGTGCGCACGCCGGTGCCGCTGCCCTCCAGCTTGCGACGCAGGCGATGGATCGCGATGTCCAGCCCATTGTCAGTCAGTTCCTGGTCCCAGTCGCACAGCGCCTCGATCAGCTGGGCACGACTGGTGACCCGTTCGGGTCGCAGCGCGAGCGCTTCGAGCAGCCCGAACTCGCGTGCGGTCAGCTCCAGTGGAGCCTGGTCGATCCATGCCCGATGACCCGGCAGATCCAGTCGCAGGCGACCGATGGCCAGTTCGGGCTTGCCCTGGCTGCCGACCCGCCGCAACAGGGCGCGCACGCGGGCCTCGAACTCGGTCAGCGCGAACGGCTTGACCAGATAGTCGTCGGCACCCAGGTCGAGCACCCGGATGCGCTCCGGCAGGCCATCGCGCGCGGTCACGACAAGTACCGGTATGCCACTGCCCCGGCTGCGCAGGCGCTGCAATACTTCACTGCCATCAAGCGCTGGCAGGCCAAGGTCGAGCACCAGCAGGTCGTAATCGTGATCGTGCAGCGCCGCGTCGGCCAGGTTGCCGGCGGCCACGTGGTCCACCGCATGTCCGCCTTGGCGCAGCGACGCGCAGATGCCCTCGGCAATGGAAGCATCGTCCTCGGCCAGCAGAATGCGCATAGTGAATTCCCGGTCAGCGGCTGAGTGTGATTGGCGCAGCGTTCGACGGCAAATCCACGTTGACCAGGCTTCGCGGGCGGCTACGATTTCGCGTCTGTGCAGACCATCCGTGTGGTCATCAGTTCCCCGCCCTGGTTCGGAATTCCCGACCGTGTCGCGCCCCGAGCGGCCCCGAACACTCAGGCGTAGGCGCGGCGATGCTCGCGGTGCGGCGGGTAATAGGCGAACACATGGCTGTTGCTGCCGTAGAAATCCATGTTCTCGATGTGCTCGCCGCCGAGGCGCTCCGCCAGCCGGTCGGAAGCCTCGTTGCCGATGCGCACCAGGCTGATCACCCGCGGCGCATGCAACTGGTGCCAGGCGAACTCGAGCACGGCATTGCCGGCTTCGGTGGCGTAACCGTGGTGGCGATAACCCGGCTTGAGCATCCAGCCCAGTTCCAGATCCGGCCAGCCATCCGGGTACATCAACCCGGCACGGCCGATGAACTCGCCGCTGTCCTTGAGTTCCAGCGCCCACATCCCGCAGCCGCGCAGTTGCCAGTGGCCCAGCAACATGGCGAGAGAGCGCCAGGCATTCGTGCGATCCAGCGGCTGGCCGTCGCCGACCCAGCGCGTGCTCTCCGGATCGGCCAACATGGCGGCGTAGTCGTCGAAGTGCCGCTCGGTCAACGCAGTCAGGCGCAGACGCGCCGTTTCAATGGTGGGAATTTCAAACATTGCGATCAGCCATCACGCCCGGGTCGGAGTGGCTGCCAG
>Ga0134126_10005906_pt1 | contig 15321 bp, 12 predicted proteins | sample KB31752_FD_96881 | JGI IMG/M metagenome (GOLD analysis project Ga0134126, IMG submission 96881) | Terrestrial soil microbial communities with excess Nitrogen fertilizer from Kellogg Biological Station, Michigan, USA - KB3-175-2 | ecosystem: Environmental > Terrestrial > Soil > Unclassified ...
GACAGTATGAAGTTCCGCGGTTGGTTGTATGGCGAGGATCATGGCCGCGGCATTCTGGCGGTGCTGCAAAAAGGCCGCGACGGGGAAGTATATAACATCGGCGGCAATCGCTCGCTGCCGAACCTGGACGTTGTGCACCAGGTGTTACAGCTGACGGGCAAGCCCGAATCGCTGATCCGGTACGTGACGGATCGCCCTGGGCACGACCGGCGCTACGCGCTTTCGAGCGAAAAGCTGACGCACCAGACCGGCTGGACGCCCGCCATCGACTTCGAAAACGGGCTCGCCCGGACCATCGGCTGGTATCGCGATAATGCCGCGTGGGTGGCACGCGTACGCAGCGGCGAATATCTCAATTTCTACGAACGCAACTACGGCGAACGAACCGCGGTACGCTAATTCCCGGACATGCGCGTAGGCATAGAAGCGGCTTCGCTGGCACTCACCAGCGGAGGTCTCGCTCGCTACACCGGGGAACTCAGCCTGGCGCTGGCTCGCTGTTTTCCGGCCGACGAGTTCGTCCTGCTCTCCGACCAGTCATTCGCTCTGCCGCTTGCCGCGCCGCCCAACCTGACACACGGCGGAGCGCCGCGCAACGCCATTGAACGGCGATGGTGGATCTGGGGCCTGGAACGCGAACTGCGGCGCCTTTCCGCCGACCTCATCCACGGTCCCGATTTCGCCGTCCCCTACATCCCCCGGCGGCCCAGCGTTCTTACCATCCACGACCTTTCGCCGTGGATGGATTCCTCCTGGCACCATGCGGCATCTCGCGTTCGTCGGCGCACTCCGCTCCTGCTGGAGCTGGGTATCCCGACGATGGTGATTACGCCCGCCGAGAGCGTCCGCAAGCAGGCGATCGAGCGTTTCGGGCTGGTCCCGGGGCGAGTTGTGGCAGTACCGGAGGCTGCGCCGAATTGGCTTCGTTCCGCAGAAACGCCGCCCGCCGCCACGCCGTACTTTCTTTTTGTCGGCACACTCGAACCGCGCAAGAACATCCCGCTGCTCATCGAGGCTTGGCGCGCCGTCCGGCAGCAGTATCCCGTCGATCTGGCGATTGCTGGCCGGAGACGGGCCGATTGTCCTCCACTTCCCGACAATGAGCCCGGGCTGCGACTCATGGGCGAGGTGCCCGACGCGGATCTGCCGGCGCTGTATTCGGGAGCGCTTGCGCTTGTCTATCCTTCGCATTACGAGGGGTTTGGGCTGCCGGTTCTGGAAGCCATGCAGTGCGGCACCCCGGTAATCGCGTCGCGCGCTGTCGCCGAAGCCGGCGGCGACGCTGCAATCTACGCCGGCACTGCTGAAGAGTTCGCCGCCGCCATGCTATTGCTGGCGAATTCGCCCGATGTTCGCCTGGAGCGGCGCGCCTGCTCCCTGGCGCGGGCACAGGAGTTCTCGTGGGACCGTACCGCGCGCCTCACCTATGAGGTGTATCAGGAGGCAAGGAGGCGCTTTGCCCGCTGAGAGGACTGCAGCCCTCATGCTCGCGCCCGAGGCTCCCTACCCGCTCGCGGGCGGGGGAGCGCTGCGTACGGCTTCTCTGCTCCAATACATGGCTCGCCATTACGAGACCGACCTGATCGTGTTCCGTCAGCCCGGCGCGCCCGACCCGGCGCAACGAATTCCTGCCGGATTGTTGCGGCGCATCCACGTTCTGGACCTCCCGGCGAATCGCCGCGACCTGCTGTCGAAAAGCGCTCGCAATGCGGGGCGGGTGGCTCGCAGGGTGCCGCCCCTGGTGGACCGGTTCGCCGGTTTCGACGCCGAAATCCGTGCGGCCATCGCGGGCTGCCGCTATGACGTTGCGGTGATCGAACACTCGTGGTGCGCCACGTACCTCGATGTGCTAGCGACAGCGGCTCAACGTACCGTGCTCAACCTGCACAATATCGAGAGCGTTCTGCACCGCCGCTGCGCGGAAACCGAATCCGGGCCGGCGCGGATCGCACACCGCATCTTCCAGCGGGCATCGCTCCAACTCGAACGCGAGTGGCTTCCGCGCTTTACGGAAGTCCTGGCGGTCAGCAGCGAAGATGGCGCGGCCGTGACGGAAATCGCCCCGCAGGCGTGCGTCCGTGTGTACCCGAACGCAATCCCGCTCGTCCCGGCTCCGCCGCGCAGCGAAGAGGATGTGATTGTCTTCTCGGGAAATCTCGAATACCACCCGAATATTGCCGCCGTCCGCTACTTTCGCCGGGAAATCTGGCCGCTGTTGCGGGAGCGGCGCCCGGAACTGAAATGGCGGCTGATCGGCAGGAATCCGGCGGCTGTGGCTCGCTATACGCAAGGCGACCCGCGCATTGAAACCACAGGTGAAATTCCCGATGCGCTCGTCGAACTCGCGCGCGCAAAGGTGGCCGTGGTCCCGCTGCTTTCGGGCAGCGGCACCCGGCTGAAAATCCTGGAGGCATGGGCGGCGGGCACGCCTGTCGTCTCCACAACCATGGGGGCGGAGGGCCTGGCGGCGCGCGATGGCGAACATCTGCTGCTGGCCGATTCGCCCTCGCAGTTCGCCGAATCGGTTGCGCGGTTGCTGGCGTGCAACAGTCTGCGGTGCAACATAGCGAATTCCGGCAGACTGTTGATGGAAAAAGAGTTCACATGGGAAAAAGCGTGGCAGACTCTGGATTTCTGACACACCAGCGGGGCATTTCGGTCCGCTATACTGGTACGGTCAATGCGTTTCGCCGTTGATGCTCACGCCATCGGCCGCCATCTCACGGGGAATGAGGTTTACATTCGAAGCCTCCTCACCGCGTTCGCCGCAAGCGGCCGCGACTGCGAGTTTGTTGCCTACGTCTCGAGCGAGAATGCTCGCAATGGCGTCCCGCCGCCCATCCGGGTGCGGCAGGTGGCGGCGAATCCGTTCGTGCGTCTGGGCTTCGACCTTGCGCGTAAAGTGAGTGAAGACCAGCCGGACCTGCTGCACGTGCAGTACACCGCACCCCTGAATTGCCGGGTGCCGGTTGTGGTGAGCGTGCACGACGTCAGCTTTCTGGAACATCCCGAATACTTTACGCGCTCGCGAGCGCTCCAGTTGCAATGGACGGTCCGCCGCACCGTGGGCAGGGCGGCCCGTATTCTGACGGGCAGCGACTTTTCGCGCAACGCCATTTTGAAGGTCTACGGCGATCTCGATGAAGATAAGGTTGTGGTGGTGCCCAACGCCGCTGGAAGCGAGTTTCGTCCGATCTCGCGCGAAGCCGCCGCGCAAACCGTCCGCGAGCGCTTCTCGATTCCCGGCAAGTTTCTGCTGAATGTCGGCGACTTGCAGCCGCGCAAAAACCATATCGGCCTCATCCGCGCCTTCGCGCGCCTGGTGAACGCTTATCCGCAGCTCAAGCACAATCTGGTGCTGGCCGGAAAGCCCACCTGGTTCGCCGAGAAGGTGCGCGACGCGGCGCGCGAATCGGGGGTCGGCGATCGCATACAGTTCTTCGGTTTTGTTACGGACGACGATCTGCTCCACCTGTACAATGCCTGCGACGCGATGGTGTTTCCGTCTTTTTATGAGGGCTTCGGACTGCCGGTGCTGGAAGCGATGGCTTGCGGACGCGCGGTGGTCTGCTCGAATACATCGGCGATGCCCGAAGTGGTGGATGGCGCCGCTATCACATTCGATCCCTACGCCACCGACGAAATCGTCCGCGCGATGGCGGACCTTCTGCTGGATTCCGAGTTGCGCGCCCGCATGGAAAGGCTCGGGTTGCAGCGCGCCGCGCATTTTAGCTGGCAGCGAACGGCCTCCCGGACCCTGGAAGTTTTCCATGAAGTTGTGGAATGCCCCAACGCGGGAGCCCGCGCCGGCGTCTCTCATATAACGCATCCATGACCCGATTTCTAGCTCTCACGCTGCTTGCCGCGCCTTTATTGGCGCAGAACGGCTTCCCCTGGAAGAACGAAACACTCCGCTACAGCATTCAGTGGCAGAGCGGATTGAGTCTGGGCGACGCTACCCTCACGGCGCAAAAAACGGATTCCGGCTGGAACTTCGAAGCAGCCGTCGGCGCGGGCGTCCCCGGGTTTGCTATTGACGATCATTACCGGTCTACGAGCACGCCCGACCTCTGCTCGCTCCAATTCACGCGCGACCAGAGCCACGCGGGCAGGAAAAGCCGCGAGCGCACCACCTTTGACCAGAAGGGCGGCTCGGCCGAGCGCGTGACGCTGCTGCCCGACGGAGGCGCCAAGCCGGGGCAGTCCACCTTCAGCATTCCGAGCTGCGCCCGCGACGCCCTCACCTACCTGTACTACGTTCGCGTGGAACTGGGCCAGGGAAGAATGCCCGCAGCGCAGAATATCTTCTTTGGTGGAGCGTATCTGATTCGCATGGATTACACCGGACCGCAAAGTGTGACCATCGCCGGGAAATCGGAAACCACAGATCATGTGAACGTCTCGGTGCGAGGCGCCCGCGCCAACTTCAATTTTGAAGTGCTCTACGCCCGCGATTCCGCACGCACTCCGGTCCAAATCCTACTGCCGATCTCGACGAGCAAGTTGACGCTGGAGCTGGTGCGCTAGAATGCGCGTGGCGTTTTTCTCGCCGCTGCCTCCCGCACGCAGCGGCATCGCCGACTATTCCGAGGCACTGATTCAAAGTCTACGTCCCAGGGTGGATCTGGAGATCTTCGCGGGCGATCGCGCTTTCGACCCCTCCTGCTGCGACATCGCGGTCTACCACGCCGGCAACAACGGATTTCACGGCTTCGTTTACGAGACAGCGCTGAAAAATCCCGGCGTGGTGGTGATGCACGAATCCAATCTGCATCACCTGATTGCCGATATCACGATCAAGCGCGGCAATTGGGACGGCTACGTCGAGGAATGCGAGTACGAAGGGGGCGCGGAGGCGCGGGCGTTTGCCGAGCGCGTGCGGCGGCTTGAAGTAGGTCCCGATTATGAGGGCCTGCCGATGACGCGGCGCCTGCTCGAAAGTGCGCGCGGCGTGATTGTACACAGCCGTTTTCTGGAAAAGGAAATTCGCGCGGCGGGATACAATGGTCCGCTGGCAATCATCCCGCACGGCGCGTGGATTCCACAGGCCGATCGCCTCGGCTATCGGCACAAGCTCGGTCTCGATGAAGTTACGCCGCTTGTGGGCGTCTTCGGCTTCCTGAAGCCATACAAGCGCATCGCCGAATCTCTGCGCGCGTTCCGCCGTCTCGTGCGCCTTGTGCCAAACGTGAAGATGGTGCTGGTCGGCGAGCCTCACCCGGAATTTCCGATCGAGCAGATGATCCAGTCGATGGGGCTTTCGGCGAACGTGCGCGTACTCGGTTTCGTCCCCATTGAGGAGTTCGTCGGCTACATCGCGGCCACCGATATTATTCTCAATTTGCGGTTTCCGACGGTCGGCGAAAGCTCCGGCACGCTGCTGCGCTCGCTCGGATTGGGGAAGGCCGTGCTGGTTTCCGATATCGGCAGCTTCTCCGAATTCCCGGACGATGTTTGTTTGAAGGTGCCCGTCGGCGCGGGCGAAGAGGACCTGATCTTCGAATACCTGAACCTGCTGGTATCGCGGCCTGAAGTGGCTCAAGCACTGGGGGCGCGTGCGAAGGATTGGGTGGCGCGCGAATGCAATTGGGATTCGGTCGCGCGCCAGTATGCGGGATTCCTGCAAGCAGTCGTCGAGGGCAAGGAGTGGACGCAGCCGGAACGCGCTGCGCAGGTTCCCCCGCCTCCGCCGCAAGCGAACGCGGGCGCCGATCTGCCGGAATATCTCTCCGGTTGGGCGGAGAATACGGAAGCGGAAGGTTACCTGCGCACCCACGAAACGCGCCTGGTGAAGACATTATCGATCACTCCGCCGGGAGGCCCGTGCGATCGTGTGCTGGAGATGGGCGCGTATCTGCAAATCACGCCCGCGCTGAAAAGCCGGCTCGGCTACGGCGAAGTTCGCGGCTGCTATTACGGCAAGCTCGGCCGCGTGGACCATCGAACCGTCACGAGTGCGGATGGCGAAGCATTCGAATGTTGCGTTGACCACTTCGATGCGGAGAAGGATCGCTTTCCGTACCCCGACGCGCACTTTTCTACGGTGCTCTGCGGCGAGTTGATCGAGCACCTCTTCGAAGACCCGATGCACTTGATGAGTGAGGTGAACCGCATTCTGAAGCCCGGCGGCCATTTCGTGCTGACTACGCCGAATGTCGCGGCATTGCGCGGCATCTCCGCGATTTTGCAGGGCTATCATCCGGGTTTCTTTCACGCGTACATACGGCCGTCGGAATCGGGCGAAGTGGATGCGCGGCACAATCGCGAATACACGCCGCGCGAGATCCACAAGTTGCTGGAAAATTCGGGGTTCGAAGTGACGCTGCTCGAGACAGGCGAATTTCGTGACGAGCCACATCCGGAATTCGGGTGGGTCCGCCACTTATTGGAAAAGTATCGTCTGGAAACCGATCTTCGCGGCGACGGCATTTACGCGGTCGGCCGCAAGACGGGCGGAGTGCGTGAGCGCTACCCCGGCTGGCTGTACTCATGAGCGCCGCCTACACAGACGCGCAGCTTTTGGCCTCCGCGGACGCGGGCTTTCAACTCAGCTTCACGGTTTGCAATGGCTCCGGCGAAATCTGGAGCGCGGCCGGCGACTTCGCCTTCGGATATCACGTCTTCGACTACGAGACCGGAACGCTGATCGTGGACGGAAACCGCGTGCCGCCGCCGCGCGACCTCAAGCCCGGTGAATCGGCGACCATCACGGTCGCGGTGGAACTGCCGCTGGAGGACGGGCGCTACCAGGTATTCGTCTCGCCCATGCGCGAAGGCGTGCGGTGGTATTACGAAGACGGCTGGCCGTTCCTGCTGGTCGACGCCGAAATGCGCGGCGGGCACGCCAAACTCAGCCGTCCAGTAGTAACGGAGTCCGGCGCCATCCGTCGCCGCCGCGAATTGCGGGCGGTTGGGCGCGCATTCGTATACCCGATCCTAACCATGTGGCGCAATCGCAGCCTCATCCGTGTGATGGTGCGGCGGGATGTGCTGGGGCGCTATCGGGGGTCGTTTGGCGGTTCGTTCTGGACCCTGATCAATCCGCTGCTGCTGATTGTGACTTATTACTTTGTCTTCGCTCTGGTGATGCGGGCGACGTTCCCCGGCGATACCACACGCTCCGGCTACGTGCTTTATTACATCGCGGGCATGCTGCCGTGGCTGGCCTTCAGCGAGGCGGCCGGCCGCGCCCCCACCGTCGTTCTGGAGCATCGGAACTTCGTCCGCAAGCTGGTTTTCGCGGTGGAGACGTTACCCGTGAACCTGGTGTGCGCAGGGCTGGTCAGCGAGTTCTTCGCGATCGTGCTCTATTGCGTCTTCCTGCTGGTGGTGCGGCATTCGGTGCCGGTCACGGTGCTGTGGCTGCCGGCGCTGCTGATTCCCCAAGTGCTGTTGACGGCGGGGATCGCGTGGTTTTTGGCCGCGTTGGGAGCGTTCGTGCGCGACCTCGGACAGATCATCGGATTCGTGATGACGGTCTGGTTCTTCATTACGCCGATCTGCTATCCCGAGCAGAGTTGGGCTCCGCTACCCGCTTTCGCCAAAGCACTGCTCTCGAAGAATCCCATGTACATTCTGGTGCGCGGGTATCGCGCGATTTTTCTTGAGCATCAGGCGCCCGCGTGGGGACCGCTGGCCAAGCTCTCCCTGATCGCAGCATTGATCTTCGTGCTCGGGCACGCGTGGTTCTATAAGCTGCGGAAATCGTTTGCGGATATGATCTGACGGTCAGGCGATGCTGCTGCCGGTGCCTTCCCACGGGTCGGGCGGAATGCTGGGACCGTGCGCTACGCGAACGCTGCTGCCGGTGCCTTCCCACGGATCGGGCGGAATGCTGGGACCATGCGCGGTGAGAGTGCTGCCGGTGCCTTCCCACGGATCGGGCGGAATGCTGGGCCCGTGCGCGACCTGAGTGCCCGACGAATCCATCATCAGATGGCCCGTGAACGGCAACGCCGCACCCTGGCTGGCGTTCCACGCAAAACTGATGGCAAACAGCGAAAACACTGCGCCGAAGGCGAGCTTGCTTTCGAAAAACTTGTACATTCCTTTTTCTCCTTGTGTGCGGTTTTAAATGCGGCCACACTGACCGTTGTCAGGTAAGAACACGACCGTTCTCTCCGATTCTTCATCCGCAGTGTAGCGTAACCCGCGTCCCGGCAGATATCGATAGTAGGGGGACACCTAGTACTATTGGGGTGTATTGGAGTGTTTCGTGCTATAGGGAATTTCCCTGATAGCGTTACTAGCTGACCCGTATCTTCGGTTAATTCCCTGGTGTAAGGGAGTGGCTAGTTACTGGCGCTGGGAGTGCCGGAAGGTCTTTTCGGGGAAGGAAGGATCGGGGCGGAAGGGATCCTTACCCGGATACTCGAGCCGCATGTCCGCGGTTACTTCGTCCAACATCTCCATGGTGACGGTCTTTGTCTCCATGGCGAATGCTGTGAGCAGTAAATTGTCGCAGATTGCGTTGATAAGGCGCGGGATACCTTGTGAACGGTAATGCAGTTCCTGAATGATCTCCGGCGGGATAATGCACTGCTCTTTGATACCCGCGCGCGCCATACGGGAATTGACATACGCGGCCGCCTCTTTCCCGTCAAAGCCGCGAAGAGCGCAACGAAGTGCGATGCGCTGCTTTAGTTGACGGAATTCCGGCGCTTCCATTTTGCGATCCAGCTCCTGCTGCCCGGCCAAAATAATTTGCAGAAGTTTCCCGCGGCGATTCTCGAGATTGCCCAGAAGGCGGATCTCTTCGAGGACGTCCCACTCCAGGTTGTGGGCTTCGTCGACGATCAAAACCGTGGTGCGGCCGCCGCTGGCGCGCTCCAGCAGCATGTTGTTGAGCGCCAGCAGAACTTCGGTTTTCGAATGGCGATTGCAGCGCAAGTCCAGATCGTAGGACAACATCTCGAAGAACTGGTCCACGGTTAGCCGGGAGTTAAACAGCGAGGCGAAGGCGATCTGCTGAGAGCTCAGAAAATCCCGCAGGCACTCCAGCATGGTGGTCTTCCCGGTACCGACCTCGCCGGTCAGGACGATGAATCCTTTGCGGCTCTGGACCCCATAGATCAGGTTTGCCAGCGCCTCTTCGTGCTGCGAGCTCCGGAACAGAAACGAAGGGTCCGGGCTCATGTTGAACGGATTTTGCGTAAAGCCGAAGAAAGCGTTGTACATAGCGGCGAGTGCCAGCGGAGAACTTAACCCGATGTTAGCACGCGGGACAGTAGCACGCGCACGCACGGTTGCCATAGATGTGCGGCGCCGCCCGGGCGGACGCGGGCTCAGGAAACCGGCGGCGCAGCCGGACCTTCGTGCGGCGTCTTGTCGCCCGTTTTTTCCGGCTTCTCCGGTTTTTCGCCCGGCTTAGTCGCGGCTTTGGTCGGGCTGATGAGGATATGGGCGTTGCGGCCTTCCAGCCGCGGTTGGCCTTCCACTGTGCCGTACGTGGTCAGATCCTGAGCGAAGCGCATGAGCAGCTTCTTGCCGAGATCGGCATGAGCGATCTCGCGGCCGCGGAACTGCACAACCGCCTTCACACGGTTGCCTTCCTGAAGGAAGCGAATGGCGTGGGTCTTCTTGAAGTCGTAGTCGTGATCGTCCGTATTGGGGCGGAACTTTAACTCCTTCACCTGCACCACGTGCTGCTTCTTCTTGGCCTCGTGCTGCTTTTTCTTCTGCTCATAGGTATAGTGGCCGAAGTCGACCGCCTTGGCTACCGGGGGAACCGCGGTAGGCGCGACCAATACCAGGTCGAGGCCCAGTTCCTGGGCCCTCCGCAGTGCTGCCGCGGTCGGCATCACCTCCGTGGTGCCGTCCGGGAACACCGCGCGAACTTCGCGCGCACGGATGGACTCATTCACGTTCTCTCTGCGATTCTGCCTGCGAGGAGGAAAGTTTCTTCCTGGATACATTTTGGATTATGCGTTTCGTTGAAAATTGCCGGTGTGGACGAACGAGGCCGCGCGGCCTTGAGGAGTGCTTCGGTCGAGTTGTGGATTCGTTGTGGGGAACAAGCGCAATTTAATCAGTATCAGTGTACACCACATTTCACCCGCGGTGGGAAGCGCTCACGCCGGGCTTCCGGACGGGGATTCAACCCGCACTTTTAGTTCCGGCATGCCGACGATTTCGTACGTTCCCGAAGCAACCCCGATTTTGGCCTGTACCAGGCCTTCGAGCAGGTCCCGGGAGATCCGGTCTTTGATGGATCGGACGCCGTGGTCCGGCACGATGAAACGCGCGGACATCTGTATCCAGTTGTCGGTGAGCTGGAAGAATACGCGCGGCTCGAGTTCTTCGCGCTTCACCACGTACCGCTTCTCCAACTCCGAAAGAGCGTTCTCACTGAGTTCGCTGATCTTCTCCGTGTTCCGGTTCACAGACTCGAGCAGGATGTGCTCGGCCCGGTGGTAATCGCTGCCATAGGAAATCGGCAGGTGCAATTCCTCCCAGATATAAGGGAATTCTCGCGTGTAGTTGTAGATGGGAAGATCGAAGATTTTGTCGTTGGTGACCGTGACGATGCGGCCCGTGTACTGGCGGCTCGCCACCCACATGCTCGGAGCATCGCCCTGTTCGCCGGGCGGCTGGCCCATTTCCATGATGGTGGTCTGCATGAACCCCAGGGAGATGACGTCACCGCGCACGCCGCCCATCATGATACGGTCGCCGACATTGAAGGTTTTGCCGCGCAGAATAATGAAATATCCGGAGACGGCTGTGATGACGCGCTGCGACGCGATCGCAAGTCCCGCGGTGACGAATGCGGCAGCCTGGCCCAACTGCGCGGGGTTGTTGAACCAGATGGAGATGAAGCCGGTAAGGAGCAACGCTGCGGTGAGCAGCCGGATGCCCTGCCCGGTCCAGAAGTTCACGCGCCCCTCGCGTCCGCCGAAGACCGATTTCGTGACGGTCCGCAGAATTGTGGCAAATAGGAGGACAAGCGCGATGAAGACGATGGAGAAGAGCAACTTCTTGGCGGTGTCGCCGCTCACTCCCACAAGCCGTATCCCAAAGAGCTGCACTGTGTGCGACTTGCCGACAATTTGCAGGATGCCGCCCATTGCTATTTCGATTGTGCGATTGCCGCGGCGCGCGGCGCTGTCAGGCAGCACACAAGCTGGTGGTTTTGTTTTCGAACGTCCTACGGCGAGCCGTTTGCGATAGCAGGAGCGGGGGTATGTAACTTATGTTTTTAGCGCTGTTTTTCATTCTTCTGCTGGCCTGGATCCTCGGATTCGCGGCATTCCACGTCACCGCTGGTTTGATTCACCTGCTGCTGATCGTCGCCGTGATTTCGCTGATTTTCCATTTTGTCCGTGGCCGGAGGGCCATCTAGCGGGCGGCACGGAGCAGAAGGTACAAAATGCGCGGCTACCGCGTTGGTTTGCGTAGCCGCGCCGCCTTTTCCCCGAAGTTGCGCAGCGCGCGCCGACTGATTACTCTAGAATCAGATCGCGCGAAAGCTGGCGTAGCTCAGTTGGTAGAGCATCTGATTTGTAATCAGAGGGTCGGGGGTTCAAGCCCCTCCGCCAGCTCCACAAAATCAATAACGGATATCTCAGTTTAGGCTCGTCGACCGGTTTGGTAGCAACCCTTGCGGAACTGCAAGCCAAGCCTGGGTCCTTAATGGTGAGGACGCGGCAGTAGAGGGAAAGGGCTCTTAGGCCGGCTGTAAGACGCGGCTTGCCGCTGGTGGCGAGGTCACGCCGGATCACATTGCGACCAATGTCGAGGACTTACACAAGCCCCGCGCGGCCACCGAAGTGGCGATCGGTCTCGTCACCGACCAAATCGAAGCGAAGCGCGCGGTCGTAACCGCCGACCACTGCTGGCAACCTTCGCGGCGGTCGTCAAAGCCTGCTCAAAGAAGCGAAGCGGCACTCCGCGCACTCGACGGAGTGCCGCAATGCGACTTGGCGCTTCTTCCGCTGCGCGTTCGTTCGCTCTTGCAATTTCCATCACAAAGCGGTTTTTGAAATCCCCTTAGGATCACCTTTGCAAGCGGAACGTTCACGATCAATCTCGACGCGACAAATAAGCTGAAGCTTTCGGACAGCAACGCGAGCACATTCTTGAACTTTCAAATCAGCCCGTCGATCAATATGCGAAATAGTACTGTCTCCGTAAATGGCAATGGATCCGGTGACATGGGCGCAATACACTCTAGAGCGTGAATCGACTACTCTGCGTCCTACTAGCCGCAAACTGCTCCTGGGCGGGAATTCTGGTCTCGGCCACTGGCTTCGGCATCGGCGCTGACGGACAATCGTTTTCATGCAGTATTGGTCCTGTCGCGCTCGGCCAGGTCGGTTGCTCTAACGGTAGCGATGATGCCTTTTACTCCGCAGAGGCCACTGCTGTGACTGGCGAGGTTAGCGCAGTTGCGTTTGCGGCTTCGATGATGCATTCCGCCGGTGCGTCAGCTAGTTCCGAATTCACGGATACGATCACACTGCACGGTGGTACGGGAACCGCATACGTTCAGTACTCGATGAACTATTCCCTGAGTTTAATTGGAGGTGGCGATGCAGCAGACAGTCAAATACAACGCCCGGACGGTGGATGGAATTTTTTCTCGTCGTCGTTCAACGATGGTCCGTTTGGATGGAATCTGATTTTCCCTTTCCCTTGGGACCAGCCATTCCCCTTTGGTCTGTCAGCGACCGTGTTTGGCGATGGCGGGCAGGATTCCGGAGATGGGGATAGTTTGGACCTCTCCGTCAATCACATTACGGTTTTGAATGCTCCTCTCGATTGCGCCGACTTCGCACGTACAGGTACGTGTCTCCTCCATCCGTATGACGGGGCCTTGACTGTCGCTACTGGCTCTGGAGTAGCGTGGCTGAATGCGCCTCAGGCCCTGCCCGAACCATCCCCATTTTATTTGACGGCTATCGGCTTCGCTCTTGCACTCGGGTTCCTGGCTCGGAAAAGCAGTCAGCGACAGCGCACTTGAACCGCCGGTACATCGGGCGAGTTGGCAGCCGTGTGCAATCGATTACGAGATAACTGCGATCGAAGCCGCGCGCCTGATGGTTTTCGCAAGCTATCTAAGGGCACTTGTGGAATTTCGTTCTCCGAGCCATTAAAGCGTGCGCCGCCTTGCCGCGGCTCTTCCGAGGGTATTAAATGAAGCCGGTCCGAGGCACCATCCCTCAGCGCGTAGCTTGGTTTGAGGCCGAAGACGCTGCTCTGAGGTTAGAATTCGTCGATGCCGTAATCCCTGCTACAGCGTCGTGGAAGAATCCGACCAACCCGAACACAAGGCACACGCCGAAGGTGATGAGGAGCGTGTATTCGACGAGGCTCTGGCCTGTGTCTTCGCGATGAAATTGAGCGAGCAGTCGCCGCATTCCCGCAGTATGACTTGTGAACCCCATAATCCTGTAGTCCTGCGGGTGCCAGAAACCACGACAGTACGGCTGTGGGGTACTTGGGACTACGAGCCGACGGAACCTACGACGCCGGAGCCGGAGCGCCCTTCGCGGCGTGCACACGTTTCGGCGCGTAACCAACCCGTTCCCTCCGCGTCTCTATCGCATGCTCTCTGGCGACCTGCGGTACGCTTTCCGAAGTCTCCGAAATTCTCCCCTCTTCACCACCGCTACCGTTCTGACGATGGCGCTCACCATCGGTGCGAACACCGCCATTTTCAGTGTCGTCAACGCAGTCCTGATTCGCCCGCTCCCATTTGCCGACCCCAATCGCCTGATGCAGGTCGCCGAGAAGAATGACAAGCTCGGACTTCCCAGCTTCAGCGCCTCCGTTCTGAATTACCTCTCGTGGAAAGAGCAGAACCGCAGCTTTCAGTCGCTGGCGGCGATGGGCGTCGGCATCTACACGTTGACGGGAAGCGGAGACCCCGAGCAGATCAACGGCGCGACGATGAGTCCATCGCTGCTGCCCACCCTGGGGATTTCGCCGATCGCCGGACGCGGCTTTCGCGAAGGTGATGACCGGCCGGGCGCCGATCCCGTCGCGCTCATCAGTGAGTCGTTCTGGAGCCGCCATTTTGCCCGCGCCCGGTCGGCTATCGGTGCGCGGATCACGCTCAACGGCCTGGATTACACAGTTGTCGGCATAGCGCCGCCCGGACTTCCGTTTCTCGCGGCCGGCGATGTGTGGACGCCGCTCACCATCGACCCCGGCCGCGAGATCCGCCTCAACCACGTCATCAACGTTTTCGGGCGGCTGCGCCCCGGCCTCACCCCGCGGCAGGCGCAGGCCGATATGGACGCGGTGTCCGCGCGTGTCGGCGCGCAATTCCCGGAGGTGAAGGACTGGGGCATCCGTTTGATCGATTTGACCGATACCATCGTCCCGTCGGGCGTTCGCACCGCTTTGCTTGTACTGATGGGGGCAGTGATTTTCGTGCTCCTCATCGCGTGTGCGAACATCGCGAATCTACTGCTTTCGAGGGCTGCATCGCGTCAGAAAGAAATCGCAGTGCGGATTGCCCTCGGCGCAAGCCGGCGGCGCATGATCGCGCAGTTCCTCACCGAGAGCCTTCTGTTGTCGCTAGCCGGCGGCATCGCCGGAATTGTGGCCGCGGTGTGCAGCATGCGTCTGATCGATCGTTCTGTGCCGCAAGGACTGTTGCCGGTGCAGACGTTTGCAGTCGACCCCACGGTCCTGCTCTTCGCGCTGGGGATGACGCTCGTAACCGGAGTCTTATTCGGACTTGCGCCCGCATGGCAAGCGGCGCGCGGCGATCTTCATGCCGTTCTCAAGGGCGCTCGCGCTTCCGTTGGCGGCCAGCGGCAGACACTCCGCAACTGTCTGGTTGCCGGCGAACTCGCCCTCGCGACCATCTTGCTCGTGGGCGCGGGATTGCTGATGCAAACGCTGCTTCGCTTGCAACGCGTCCAGGTTGGGTTTCAGCCGGACGGAATCCTCTCGTTCCAGCTCGCCGCTCCCACCGGAAAATATCCGGCCCAAGCCCGGAAATGGGCACTCTATCGCGACGTGCTGCAATCTCTGGCGACAATTCCAGGCGTTCGCGGCGCGGCTATGTCTAGCGGAATTCCGCTGGGGCAGGGAAGCTATACACGGTCGCCCTTCATGCCCCTGGGCGCATCGATCCTGCCTGAAGGCGCATCGCTGCCCATAGATTGGCGGATTGTCAGCCCGGGCTATTTTCATCTCATGGGAATTCCGCTGCTTTCCGGGCGCGAATTCGATGATCACGATACAGCCGGTCTTTCGGACGGCATCGTGGTCAGCCGTGCCACCGCGCGAAAGTTTTGGGGCAACGAGAACCCCATAGGGAGGAGGCTGCACCGGCCGACACAGACAAACTCGTTCCAGGTGGTCGGC
>Ga0134126_10005908_pt1 | contig 15318 bp, 18 predicted proteins | sample KB31752_FD_96881 | JGI IMG/M metagenome (GOLD analysis project Ga0134126, IMG submission 96881) | Terrestrial soil microbial communities with excess Nitrogen fertilizer from Kellogg Biological Station, Michigan, USA - KB3-175-2 | ecosystem: Environmental > Terrestrial > Soil > Unclassified ...
CCCGTGTTGTGCGCCGTCGCATATCAACAGGCTTCACAACAGTTGATGGGAGCCGTTTCAGGCGTAAGCAACGTCTACGGCAGGATTGGCGTACGGCCGTTTATCAACGCGCGAGGGACGTGGACGTATCTGAGCGGCTCGCTGATTTTGCCCGAGGTCCGCACGGCAATGGAAGCCGCCTCGCGCCAGTTCGTCGATATGTTCGAACTGCAGCGCGCCGTGGGCCAACGGCTGGCGTCTCTCTCCGGCGCCGAATCCGGAATGGTGACATCGGGATCGGCGGGGGCTATGGCCAGCGCGACAGCGGCGTGTATCGCTGGCTCCGATCCGGCCCACATCTGGCAATTGCCGGACACCACCGGCCTGAAAAGCGAGGTCATCATGCTGGGCGGCCGCAGCGCGTTCGACAGCGCAATACGGCTTGCGGGAGGCAAACTCGTTCTCGCCCACAGCGTGGAGGAAATGGCGTCCGCGTTCAATCCGCAAACCGCGATGGTCTATACGACATGGCGCGATGACAAACTCCCGAAAGCGCTTGAGGCCGCCAGACGTGCACAGGTGCCGCTTCTGCTGGACGACGCGGCCGGCATTCCTCCTCTCGACAATCTATCGAGATACGCGAAAATCGGCGTCGATCTATATTGCTTCAGCGGCGGCAAAGGTCTGCGCGGACCGCAATGCGCAGGCGTGCTGCTCGGCAAGAAGCACCTGATCGATGCGGCGCTTGCCAACACGAATCCCTGGGAAGGCGCCGTTTGCCGGCCCATGAAAGCCGGCAAGGAGGAAATCATCGGCATGTTGACCGCCATCGAAACGTGGCAGAAGATCGACATGAATGCGCTGAACCGGGACTGGAACACGAAGGTGCGGAAGATCGCCAAGCTGGTCGAAACCGTGCCCGGAGTGAGCACAAAGATCTACGTTCCGGAGGAAGGCAACAGCTATCCGACACTGCGTGTCATGTGGGATGAAGAAGGATTCGGGATGACCGTTGCGCAGTGCGATGAACAGTTGCGCGCCGGGAATCCGCGCATCGAAGTGCTCACGAACAGCAATCCCAGCCTGGTGCCCGCTGTCGTGGAAGGCAGCGGCGATAAGCACGTCGCGCCTCAAAACCGGCTCGAGATCGTATCGATGACGCTGCAGGATGGCGAAGAACTGATTGTGGGGCGGCGGCTGCGCGAAATCCTGAGCAAAGCGAAAAGCCGCACGCCGTCGTCCTAGTAAATACGGTCGAGGCAAGCATCCCTCGAACTCTACAACGGAGGAGAAGGATGCTTACCGGCTCGAAGATGTGGAATTCGCGTAGGCGGCAGAGGCCAGGCCAAGTCCAGCGAAACTAGCCAGTACAGCGGCGAAGATCGCCCACGAGTTTCCAGAAACGCCGCCCAAGCCACCACTGGTCGAAGCACCGGATTGGCCGCCCGGTTTGAAAGCGGAAGCGGTTCCTGCGCCGATATGCGTTAGCATGGCGCCATCTTTGTTGAACACCTTGACGGCTCCACTCATGGACGCCACTTCCACCGTGCCGTTGTTCAGGCGAACCGCCGCTTGCGATGCCGCATCGTCCGGTACAACACGGAATCCGGCGGCTTCCACGCTCAGGCTGGACATATTGTCGATCCGGGCCGCTCCTTCGGAAAGCACCAGCCGGTTGTTGTAGACCGTCGCCGCGGTGTTGGTCGCCAGCAGAACGCTCGCGCCATTTTGCAGGAAAAGCTGGCTGGCAGCTTTGTCCGTGCGAATCTGTGAGCCGTCGAAGAGATTGGCGTTGCCGCTAACCTGTGCGCTGTTGACGGTAAACCTGCCAAACGCGGAAGCTACACCAATCGTTGGCGTTGTCGCGAAAGCGGAAACGGCCGACATAGCAAACGCCACGCCCACCGCCTTAAGACCATGTAATTTCATCCGTTTTCTCCAGTCGTCAATGCCCCGACCATCGAGAGTCTTAGAGCTTTCCAAAGTATAACCGAAATCCTGGAGATTATTCAATAAATGTAAACGGATTATGGATTTTGAGATGGCCTTTTGTCTTTACCGGCCGTAAATCAGGCATCCGGCCGCAATTTGACCACGGTTGCTCCCCAGCCGCCTGCCTCCGGGGAAGCATCGTGGAATTGCGCAACAAATGGGTTGCGCTCGAGCACTTTTCGCACGATCTCACGCTGGACGCCAATGCCGCGTCCATGGACGATACGCACCACCGGAAACCCGCGGACGTGGGCCTCTTCGAGGTATGCTTCGACAGCCCGCTTCACGTCGCGAGGCGCAAACGCGTGCAAATCGAGCGAGTCTTCTATTGGAAGCTCAACAGCATCGAAGTCATTTACGTCCGGATCGAGCACGTCCGCGGGCTTCCTTCTTTAGAACTAGAACGGCGACCAACCGCGATGCGAATTCGTCGGCTGCCGCTGCTCCGGAGCACCCTCGGCAAGCGGCGCGGTGGGCACTATATGGCTAAAATCCAGCTCGCCCGACGAGAACGAGAGCGGACGATCCAGAACCATTTCCATGGTGGTTCCTTTTGTAAGGGTCGCATCCGGTCCACGGCTCAACAACACGCCGAGCAACCCCGCGCCTGCGCCGGCCGCCGCGCCGATCCCGGTTCCCATGCCCATGTGTCCAGTGGCCGCCCCGGCGAGCGCGCCGACGCCGGTTCCGGTAATCGTCGTATCGGCAACGGTCCGCGCATCGCCTCCCTTATTACCCTCGGCTTTGATTTTGCCTTCTTCACGATTCACCTCCTCGGCGGAACGGCCATCCATGGAGCCGACGCGCGCCCGGAAATCGCGGCTTACTCCGTTAGGCAGAGTCAGCGAATCGAAGCGCACGTACAACTCGCCACGGCCTTTCACACGGCCGGGGCGTTTTATCTGGGTTATGCTGCCCGCGACCCAACTACCTTGAGGAATAACGAGATGACCGTTGGAAAAAATCGGAAAGGCCGTCTGCAGATATAAGCGATCCCCGACCGCCGCGTGCCGCGTGCTCACGCTGTTGATCATGTTCAGCAAAATACGCGTTCCCGGAGGCACGACAAATTCGCCGGACGCGTGCTCCGCATCGGCATGCTTGAACCCGCCTGGCTCCGGCTTCGCGCCGTTCGGCGTTGGCGTTTCGCCCGGCGGCTGGCTTCCTCCGCTTTGTGCGGCCGGCGCCGCCTGCGACGGGCGCGGACGCGCGACATCCTCCGGGCCCTGAGCCCACAGGGCACAAGGCAAGCTGCTTATCGCAATGCTCAGCATCACTCGGCGTAAAGACATAACCACAACCTGTTCTTCTATATTCGCCCAATTGGGCGCTACCGTGCGAAGTCGAGCTGCAGGCGTTAGCGGATGCGATCGCAAACCAGTTTTAAATCCGCCGTGCCCTTGGATGTTTCGATGTGGCTATCGGTCGTTAGCGTGTTTTTGTCGGATGATAAATCCCAGCGCTCTTCCATCACAACTTCGACGCCGCTCTTCGTCTTCATCGACGTGCGAATCACGAGTGTTTCCCCGTCCCAGAATGCGTGGCTCGTTCCTTCTCCGGTGTTGAAATGATTCGTCGTGTCCACGCCGTCGGTCCGGTAAATCGCATGTGCGGTCTGTTGGCCATTAGCGCCGCGTTCCACGGTGTCGACGCTGAGGTTCACCCCCTTCTGTACGATGGTGCGCGTGATGGAGCTTGGCATCGGAAATTTTCCGAAATCGCTTTTCTGGTCGTTCATGCGCCACTGGCCGCTGAAATCCGGCTTCTGCTCCGTTTGAGCGAAGATCGCCGGCATTGAGACCGCGAGGCAAAGGAGGGAGACAAAGAAGCGTGTCATGATTCGGCGAGTGGGTTCACTACACAACAATATACGGGTTTGCTCGAAATTTGAGCCGGTGAACGGTTCTCGCGGCGAGCTTCCCAATTGGGCAACTCACCAGCCCATTTGCTTCATGCGCACGAGGATGCGTGAGCTGTAATCGTTCATGGCGGCCGGCTTGCGCCGGCGCGGAGCAGGCAGGATCGCTGCCAGCCTCGCTCCTTCCTCCCGGGTGATGCGCGCCGCAGGAACCTTGTAGAAATGCCGCGCCGCCGCTTCCGCGCCGAAAATTCCCGGCCCCCATTCCACAACGTTCAAATAAAGCTCCAAAATGCGCTGTTTCCCGAGAATCACTTCTTCGAAGGGCACGATAGTGGCTTCAATACCCTTTCGAATCAACGATCGCCAGGTAGTCAGAAACAAGTTTTTGGCAAGCTGCTGATCGATGGTGGACGCGCCGCGCAGGCGTTTGCCGCCGAGGTCGTCCGAGGTGGCAATGGCAACCTGTTTCCAGTCGAATCCATGGTGCTGGTAGAAGCGCGCGTCTTCCGCCGCGATCACAGCATGCTGAAATGCCGGCGAGATCCGCGAGAGCGGCACAACGCTGTATTGCTTCCGATAATCGCCGCGCAGAAAGAAGGACTGAATACGCTGTTCCACCTGGACTGACGTCGTGAACGGATCGACCGATTTCAATAACAGGAGGTTTATGACGACAAAGCCGTAAAAGGCCAAAATGCAAAACACCGCCCATCGAAGCAAGCTTCGCCAAACGGAGCGTTTCGAGCGGCCCTTTGATCGAACTGCCTTTTTCGAAGAGCGTACGGATTTCCGGGCGGCGCGAGCGGGCACGTTCCAACATACGACAGCGCGCTCGGTGAACAGTATGCCTATCCTGTCCAAATGTTACGATGGGTTCTAACCCCTTGCCATCAATGACTTTGCGCGCCACAACCGGTATTTTAAGCGAGATCGTTGCGCACAAACACAGCGAGATCAAAGGGTTAGCTCCGCTTGCCGCCAGCCTCGAACGTCGCGCCCATGAGACGCGCGGGCAGCGCCGTCCGTTTGCTGAGGCGCTCCGGTCTACTCCGACGGCAATTATCGCGGAGATCAAGAAAGCCTCACCCAGCAAGGGATTGCTGCAGCCGGATTTTCACCCGGGAACGATCGCCCGCGATTACGAACAAGGCGGCGCTGCTTGCCTTTCGGTATTGACGGACGGACGCTATTTTCAAGGCAGCCTAAACGATTTGCAAACCGCGAGGAGCGCGACCGCTCTACCGGCGCTGCGCAAGGATTTCACCATCGACCGCCTCCAGATTTTTGAAGCTGCCGCCCACGGCGCCGATGCCGTGCTTCTGATTGCGGCAATTCTCAATACAGAACAGCTCCGGTCGTTTCGGGAGCTGGCCACCGAATTGGGGCTCGCGGCGCTGATAGAGATTCACAACGAATCGGAGCTGGAGCGCGCCATCGATTCCGGCGCCGGCATTATTGGCGTGAATAACCGTAACCTGGACACTTTCGAAGTATCGCTCGATACATCGCTGCGTCTCGGCGAGAAAATGCCAGATGACGTTCTGCGAGTGAGCGAGAGCGGTATTTTCACGAAGGCCGATATTGAGCTGCTCAAAGGCGCCGGATTCCGGGCTTTTCTGATCGGCGAATCGCTGATGAAATCCGCCGATTCTGTTGCGGCCCTCCGTTCACTAACCCAGGCGTCATGATGGCACTCGAAACCAAATTCGTCATCAAGATCTGCGGAATTACCAATGAGCAGGACGCTCGCGACGCGGTGCAGGCCGGCGCTACTGCCCTGGGGTTTAATTTCTACCGAAAGAGTCCCCGGTACGTAACCGTCGAACAGGCGCAAGTCATCGCGGCAAGTTTGCCCGCAGCGGTTCTCCGGGTCGGCGTCTTTGTCAATGAAACAGCGGAATCGATCGCGGAGACCGCCTGCTACGTTCCCCTCGATGTCGTCCAGCTTCACGGCCGAATGCCGAACCCGCTGCCTCAATTACGAATCTGGCGGGCTATAGCCGTCGATGAGAACTTTGACCCCGGGCAGCTTTCAGGCATCGATGTGGACGCTTTTCTGCTGGATGCGCCCACCGACCGCTTCGGAGGTTCCGGTAGGAGCTTCGACTGGGTCCGTGCCGCCGGTTTGAAACGACGCATTCTGCTGGCCGGAGGACTTGACGGCTCGAATGTGGAGCAAGGCATCGCGGCGGTGGATCCCTGGGGAGTGGATGCCTGTTCCCGAATCGAATCGTCGCCGGGGAAAAAGGACGCCCGCAAAGTGCGTGAATTTGTAGCTGCCGCGCGGAAACCGTTCGAAGCGCGTGATCGTCGAAGCGCCTCGCCGGTAAAACAGGAAATTTCGTTATGACGACTACTTCTCTGCCCGATACGCTCGGCCATTTCGGTCCGTATGGCGGACGCTACGTTCCCGAAGTGCTGATGTCGCCACTGGAAGAGCTGGAAAAGGCCTATCAGGACGCGCGAAACGATCCGGACTTCGAAACGGAATTGCGCTTGCTGCTGCGCCACTATGCAGGCCGGCCGACCCCGCTTTATTATGCCCAGAGATTGACGCAGCAACTCGGCGGCGCGCAAATCTGGCTGAAGCGTGAAGATCTGCTGCACACGGGAGCGCATAAGATCAACAATTGCCTGGGCCAGGGCCTTCTTGCCCGCCGGATGGGCAAGAAGCGGATTATAGCCGAGACCGGCGCCGGCCAGCACGGCGTGGCTAGCGCAACCGTTTGCGCGCTATTTGGCTTCGATTGCACCGTTTACATGGGCGAGGAAGACATGCGGCGGCAGCGGTTGAACGTCTTCCGGATGCGTCTTCTGGGCGCGAAAGTGGTTGGCGTTTCAGCTGGAAGCAAAACGCTGAAGGACGCCACGAGCGAAGCCATGCGCGATTGGGTGACGAACGTATCGACGACGCACTATTTGCTCGGTTCCGCGCTCGGCGCGCATCCGTATCCTATGATGGTGCGCGATTTTCACCGCGTCATCGGCGACGAAGCACGAGTCCAATCGCTTGAGCAGATCGGCCGTTTGCCGGACCTGCTTCTTGCTTGCGTGGGCGGAGGAAGCAATGCCATTGGCTTGTTCTATCCGTTCTTCGGCGACCCGGCGGTTCGCATGGTAGGCGTGGAGGCCGGCGGCCGGAGTCTGACGCTGGGAGACCACGCGGCGCGCTTACAGGGTGGTTCTCCCGGTGTTTTGCACGGCGCATATAGCTATCTTCTGCAAGATCAGGCGGGCCAGGTCAGCCCTACGCATTCCATTTCCGCCGGCCTCGATTATGCGCTAATTGGTCCCGAGCATGCCTGGCTGCACGATCAGCAACGGGCGGAATACGTCTCGGCGAGCGATGGGGACGCGCTGAAGGCCGCCAGTACTCTGGCCAGAACGGAAGGGATTATTCCCGCTCTCGAATCGGCCCACGCCATAGCGGAAGCCATACGGCGGGCGCCGGCGGAGGCCGGCAAAGTGTATGTAGTCAATGTGTCTGGCCGGGGCGACAAGGACACCGATATCTATCGTGAAAATATGCCGGAGCTTGACGCTTAATGTCCACCACAATTGCGACAACGCGAATCGGCCAGCTTTTTGAGCGGTGCGCGACCGAGAAGCGAAAGGCGTTCATCGCCTATTTGACGGCCGGAGATCCGAATCCCGAGGCGACCGTTCCCTTGGTGCACGCCCTGGAGCGCGGCGGCGCGGATCTGATCGAACTCGGGGTTCCCTTCTCCGATCCCATTGCGGACGGACCCGTAATCCAGCGCGCCTCCGAACGATCGTTGCGCGCCGGTACGACTCTCGAGCGGATTCTCGAACTGGTCCGGGAAATTCGCCGGGAATCGCAGATTCCGCTGCTGCTCTTCAGCTACCTCAATCCGGTGCTGCATTACGGATTCGACCGGCTGGGGCGGGAGGCCGCCGCGGCAGGGGTGGATGGCGTTCTGCTAACCGATTTGAGCGTGGAAGAAGCGGAGGCTCCGGTCCAGGAACTGCGCGGGCACGGCCTGGACACCGTATTTCTGGCGGCGCCCACCAGCAGCGAACGCCGGCTGGAACTGGTCGGAAAGCATTCGTCCGGTTTCGTATATCTCGTCTCCCGGACCGGCGTAACCGGCGAGCAGTCCTCGCTTTCCGAGCAGGCAATTCCGCTAATCCGGCGCATGCGACGCCATACGGCGCTTCCGTTGGCGGTGGGTTTCGGTATCAGCCGCCCGGAACACGTATCGGAGGTGGCGCGGTTTGCGGACGGAATCGTAGTGGGCAGTGCGATTGTGAAAACGATTGAGGCGAACCTCAAGGCCGGCGATGCGCCTTCCGCTGTGGAAGCTTTCACACGAAAGCTGACGTCACCGCTGCGGGAGCCGCGCTTGTGAGCGAATACCGTATTGAGGATCTGGCGCGATGCAGAGAGCGGATCGACGCCGTGGATCTGCGGTTACTCGAACTGCTGAATCAACGCACCGCCATCGTCGAAGAAATTGGACGCATCAAGCAGTCACTGACACTGCCGATTTATGAGCCGCGCCGCGAGGACCAGGTGTTCGCGAACGTACTGAACAACAACCATGGCCCACTGCCTGGCGAAGCCGTGAAGCGGTTATTCGAGCGCATCATCGACGAGATGCGCAACGTGCAGAAGCTGAAAATGCTCGAGCGGAATGCGGATGGGAATTCGGGCACGCAGGGGTAAAGCGCCGCTCAGTTTGCAAAGGATTATTAGGATTACATGCTAGTTGTTATGCAGGAGGACGCCCCGGAGGCGCAAGTACAGGCGGTGATCGATCGCCTGGTGGGGATGGGCTTCACAGTGCACCGGTCGACAGGAGTTCAGCACACGGTGCTCGGCGGCGTCGGCCCGGTGGATGATTTCGACCCGGCCAATTTTGAGGTGATGGCGGGCGTCAAAGAGTGCCATCGCATCGTCTCCCCCTATAAGCTGGCCAGCCGCCATTTCAAGCCGGCCGGCACGGTTGTGAAGATTGGCGGAGTTGAAATCGGCGGCAACAAAGTGGTCACGATGGCGGGACCCTGCAGCGTGGAAACCGAGGAACAGATCGAGTGTGCCGCGCAGATTGTGTCGAACGCCGGGGCCCAGGTGATCCGAGGCGGCGCATTCAAACCGCGCAGTTCGCCTTACAGCTTTCAAGGCCTAGGGGAAGACGGCCTGAAAATCATGCGGCAGGCGGCCGACCGTCATGGGCTGCTGGTCGTCAGCGAGGTGATGGATCGGACGCAGGTTCCACTGCTCGTGGACTATGCCGATATTCTCCAGGTGGGCGCGCGTAACATGCAGAATTTCAATCTGCTCCGCGAACTGGGGGGCATCCGGAAACCCGTTTTGCTGAAACGGGGCATTTCAGCAACCATCGAGGAAGTGCTGCTTTCCGCGGAATACATCCTTTCCGGCGGGAACTATGAGGTGATCCTGTGCGAACGCGGTATTCGCACGTTCGAAACACAGACACGCAACACGTTCGACGTATCCGCGTTTCCAGTCCTGAAGCGATTGACTCACCTGCCCGTCATTGGGGACCCGTCGCACGGCACCGGAAAGCGGGACTATGTCGTTCCCATGGCGAGGGCGGCGGTGGCGGCCGGAGCGGACGGTCTGATTATCGAAGTACACCACGATCCGGATCACGCCGTCAGCGATGGCGCGCAAACGTTGCGCCCCGAGCAATTTACTGAGATGATGCGGCAGGTTCGCGCCATAGCGGGCGCAATAGGACGTACGGCCTGACGCTTCATGAAGACGGTAGCGATCGTCGGCGTAGGACTCGTCGGGGCGTCGTTCGCGCTCGCCATCCGGCAAGCCGGCTTTACGGGCGAAATCGTCGGGGTCAGCTCTTCGGAAGCGCTTTCGGCAGCCCGGAAACTAGGCGCGATCTCCGATAGCGCCGCGCTCGAAGAGGCGTGCCGTCGAGCGGATCTTATTTATTTGTCGCAGCCCGTGGACCGGATACTGTCCACTATTCCGCGAGTGGGGCCGCTGGTCGCCCCCGGAACACTAGTGACCGACGCCGGCAGTACTAAAGTCACAATTGTGCGCAAAGCAGCCGAATGCCTCCCACACACGGAATTTATAGGCGGCCACCCCATGGCGGGAAAAGAAAAGAGCGGAGCTGAAGCCGCCGATGCGAATCTCTTCTGCGGCAGGCCCTACATCCTGGCTCCGCCCTCTGGTCCGCCTTCTCCGCACGGCGCCGCGTTTCGCGATCTGCTCGGGCGTATTGGCGCAAATATCGTTGAACTTGATGCGCACGAGCACGACCGGACGGTTGCGTTTACATCTCATCTGCCGCAGCTCATATCTACCGCGCTCGCAAGCACTTTGGCCCACCAGGAAAAAGGCCATCTACAGGAAATTTTCGGCCCCGGGTTGCTGGATATGACACGCCTCGCGCTAAGTTCCGAAGCTCTATGGGCGAGTATCCTTGCGGAAAACCGCGAACCGGCCTTGGAGGCGCTGGATGAATTCCAAGAGCAACTTCGTTGTGCCCGGAAAGCCGTTGAGACAAATAACCTTGGCGAGCTATTTTCGTCGGCGAAAAGCTTCGCTAGTACTATACGTAAGCGTCCCTCCTAACCTCTTTCTGAGTCCGCTAGCAACGCTAGATAGTAGTTTTTTTCCTATGAATTGGTTTCACGAGTGCCTATAATCGGAGGAACCGAGGGGATGTACTAGCGTGAGCGCATTACTGCAAGTTCTAAGATCGCAACTACTTTCGTTACCCGAAGCGACCCGGCTTTCATCGCTCCGGCGATTCACATCATTATTCACACAGGGCCAACCTGCGGATGCTTTGTATTTCATCGACGATGGCCTTGTAAAGCTAACCCGTACAAACGATGCCGGCGAACGGATTATTCTGTCGATTTGCGGCGCCGGCGACCTAATCGGCGAAGAAGTCATGTCGTCGGATGAGGCTAGTTATCAAGGAGATGCGGAGGTCCTGTCCGCCGCATCGCTGTATCGAATTCCGCGCGACACCTTGCGCCGTGTATTGACTCAGAACGGCGAACTGGCCTATGCGGTGATTGAGTTTTTGCTCCACCGCCGCCAGATGCTAGCGGATAAAGTGGAGTTACTTTGTCTTCACGACGTGGAATATCGGATTCTGCACTACCTCGCCGATCTTTCTAACCTTGTGAGCCCCACTAACCAAACGGATGGCTATCAATTGCCTATCACTCAAGCCGAATTGGCGGATCTGATCGGCGCAACCAGGGAAACAACTTCAACCACCCTGAACCAGTTAGAGCGTGAGGGTCTTATTAAGCTGTCGCGCCGTCTGCTGACAATCCCCTCACCCGCATCCCTCCGTAGCGCGCGCGCACGGACCGGAACAGCGGTGAATGTTAAAACAGCTTAATACCTGTTCGCTATCGTAAGAGCCTGCGGCGGCTTGCTGTGTTCGACCCAGAGGCCGCGAGTAGCCGCGTGCGCGGAATTCGCTATGCTGGTTCGCGAATCGATTGAGCCGCAACAGTTCCCAAGAACGCCAGTGCATCCAACGAGCAGTTTTGCTCTGCTTGGTGCTGTTTTCCGGCCCGGAGTTGCCAGGCACGTTGGCTGCGGCCGATTCGAGCCATCGACTTGTCACGGTAAACGCAGTCGTATCCGATCAAGAGGGACATGCCGTCACTGGCTTGAAGCGCGGCGATTTTTCGCTGGCAGATAACGGCAAACAACGGGTCATTTCCACGTTCAACGCATTTCGCCCTCCCGGGAAGCTATTGCGGAACCGGGCTGCCGGCGGCTATTGGATCTCGAATCGGCCACGCGCAGAAGATGGCGCAAACCGGCCCGCCACGGTGATTCTATTGGATACGAAAGACACCGGCCCGGAATATCAGCCGTGGAGCATCAGCCAGATGGCGCGAGTCGCCGCGCTGCTCGGCCCGGAAGAGCAGGTTGCCGTGTATCAATTGCGGCAAGATGGATTATTTCTGCGGCACGAATTCACTGGCAACCGTGAGCACCTGCTGGCCGCGATTGCGCCGGAGGCCATGGTTCGCGATGTAAACGCGAATAAGTGGAGCCTCAACTATAAGCGGATTCGCATCGTACCGGCGTCGCTGCCGGCGGATAGTTCCACCTATGAGGCGCTGGAGCGACTCGCGTGTCAGATGAGCCGCTATCCAGGGCGCAAAAATCTGTTTTGGGTTTCGGCGTATTTCCCAAGTCTATTTCCGTACGGGAAGCTCACGGAGGTGAATACGGCGGCGATGGCGGCAGCGCGTGCTCTTGAAGCTTCGAGTGTGGCCGTGTTTCCGGTAGACGTACGGAGTCCCGTTCCCCCTCTGCCTTTTCAACCCGTCCCACCCGCCACCGCAATAAGCGCACGCGCTATTAACAAACGCGATTTCGTGCGAGGCATGAACGCAATCGCGGACGCGACGGGTGGCAAAACCATCGTGAACAGACCCGAACTAGCCGAAGCAATGGTCGATACGATGCGCGCCACCCAGCGCTCGTATCAACTCGGTTTCGAGGTTCCAGCGGACGAGTTGGACGGCAGCTATCACAAGCTGCGCATCCGATTGCGGCAGCGCGGATTGACCTCGATGTACAACCGCTGCTACTTCGCCCAACTCTCGCGTTCCTGCTCGCCGGATACGCTGTTTGACAACCCGGAGATAGGGATATTGGTTCGCGTCTCTACGAACCCGGATGGGACGTTGCTTTTGCAGGTTCGGCGCTTCGGGGAGAATTCCAGCCCTGGCGGCATTAAAGCCCGATGGCGGCTTACCGTAACGGACGAAGACAACGGCGCCGTGCTCGCGAGCGCGACAGGAACCGGAATGCAAGTCGATTTGCCTGTCAAAGTTCTGGAAAACAGCCGCGGGTTACGAGCAAGCGTTCGCGAGGCGGCCTCCGGCGGCATAGGAAGCATTACTCTTCCCCTGGACGTCATCACACGAGCGGAGATGAAGCCAGCGGACGCGATTTCCCATTAAGGAGACGACAGACTTCAATAAGTCTCATGGCGGCCGGGTCGTCTTTCATCCCATTTGAGATCGACTCCTTTTTGACGTAAAGGTAACCGTCTCAATGATTTTGCTTGCCGTCGTACTTGCGATCTGGTAGATTATAGGGCAGATTTTCCGATGCAAGCTGGTTGTACCCAACAAGCCCGAAGCTCGATTCACGGAGGGCTTGTCGCCTTCTGTGAATTGCGCCTTTGGACCCGGCGGGTCTACTGTATCGCATCATTCACAGGAGATTAGTAGTGAGAGAAAAAGGTGTAGTGAAATGGTTTAACGCCGCCAAGGGCTATGGATTTATCCAGCGCTCGAACGGCGATGATGTCTTCGTGCATTTCTCCGCGATCCAGATGAGTGGATATCGCACTTTGGAGGAAGGCGCAGAAGTGGAGTTCGAAGTGAAGCGAGGGCCTAAGGGCCTTCAGGCGGAGAACGTAGCCCGTCCTTAGATACAATCCAGCGTAGAGCAAGGCCGTCCTGTCTGAGATGTTCAGGACGGCCTTCCTATTTTTGGACGGCTCGCGCCATCAGACCGTGGCCGGTTTTGCTAATTGCGCGGATATCTGTTTGGAAAATTCGCGCATTGCGGCGATGTGACCGGGCGAGCGGGCTTCAATCCAGGTTTCATAGCGGTTCGCGGCCTTTTCCAAATGCGCAAGGAACTGCCGATTCGCGAATCGTTTCCGCCCCTCCTCGATGGTGGGTTTGACGCGCTCCCACACACCGAAAAACTCGCCGCTGGTCTCAAAAAACAGGTCTTCGTGGAGTAGACCATAATTCAGCAACGCGCAGGCTTGATCCCAATAGCCGAACACCATCATGACGAAGGCGCCGGCCTCGGTTCCTGGCGCGGCGATTCGCATGGCGTCGTCCAAGGTATTCACGAAGTAATTCCTAAAGAACCAATCGCGCGCCTGTCGCAGGCGAGCCTCTCGTCGCATCTCGTAGATTTGGAGATGCAGTTGCGCCTGTTCGTGCGTAGGTTTTGTTTCCATGGGGTTTGTCTCTTTCTCTGTGGATATTTTGGCTTCGAAGCCGGCATCCCGCGCGGTCTCGACCGGCTGAATGGGGCTTCATGGAAATATCGAACGCGATGAGGCGAAATCGACAGCACTCTGGTAACTTTTTCTATCTAAATTCGGCTTACTCTGTTTCGGCAAGCTTGAGCGCCTTGCCCAGCCGCTTCGAGGCCGCCGCGGGGTTGGTGACCGGAACTCTGGCCGTTCAGCACGGGACCACGCGCGGTAGCGTAAAGCATGAGCCAAGTTGCACCTACTTCGAACGAATTTGAACAGGATCTGCGCTATCCGGTGGGCCGCTTCCGCCCTTTACCCGACTCCACACCGGCCGAACGCGCAATCTGGATTGACGAACTCGAGGCACTCCCTCGATGGCTCCGGGAAGCCGTTCATGGCCTGAATGACTCACAGTTAAACACACCCTATCGCCCTGGCGGTTGGACGGTGCGGCAAGTGGTACACCATCTCCCCGACAGCCATATTAACGGCTACGCACGGTTCCGTTTGGCCCTTACCGAAGATGCACCCGTGACCAAGGCCTACGATCAAGGCCAATGGGCCGAACTGCCGGACGCGCGACTGGCGCCGGTAGAGCCTTCGCTGAATTTCCTGGATGGCCTGCAGGCGCGTTGGGTCCTTTTACTGCGCTCGCTGTCGCACCAGCAGTTCAAGAATGTGTTCAGTATCCCGGGCCGCGGCGACTTCACTCTCGATCGCGCGCTGGCGCTCTACGCCTGGCACTCCCGGCATCACGTCGCGCACATTCAGCGCCTTCGCGAACGCATGGAGTGGCGGTAAGCCAATTGAAGAGACGTGCGACGCGTTTCGATTTTATTTCTGGCGCACACCCTCTCGCTTCCGATATGATTTGGAACGCGTATGACGAAACTGCTCAGTTGTGTTCTGCTCGCCGCCGCACTGCCCCTTGCCGGCTTATCCCAACTCTCGCCCGCAGTGAGCTGGGCGGCCGGACGCCGGAGCGCCTACCATGTGATTCCGAATCTGACGTATGTCACGGCCAACAACTACGAGGCAAAGCTGGATGTTTATTCGCGGGCCGATACTGACGTTGCGCAACCCACACTGATCTTTATTCATGGCGGTGGATGGACGGGTGGAACGAAAGAGGGCTCGATTCCCGCACTCTTGCCCTGGATGGCGATGGGATGGAATATCGTGAACGTCGAATATCGCCTGGCTCGCGTTTCGCCCGCTCCAGCGGCGGTCGAAGATTGCCTCTGCGCATTGCGGTGGGTTGCCGCCAACGCGGAGAAGTATCATTTCGATGTAAAACAGCTTGTCGTCACCGGCGAATCGGCGGGAGGGCATCTTTCGCTCACAACGGGCATGATCCCCGAAGACGCCGGCCTCGATCGCGAATGCCCGGGCGTACCGTTGCCCAAGGTGGCTGCTATTGTCGACTGGTATGGCATTACGGACGTCAACGATCTGCTGCAAGGACCGAACAAGAAGAATTATGCG
>Ga0134126_10005909_pt1 | contig 15316 bp, 14 predicted proteins | sample KB31752_FD_96881 | JGI IMG/M metagenome (GOLD analysis project Ga0134126, IMG submission 96881) | Terrestrial soil microbial communities with excess Nitrogen fertilizer from Kellogg Biological Station, Michigan, USA - KB3-175-2 | ecosystem: Environmental > Terrestrial > Soil > Unclassified ...
GATCGGAGGCAGGAAGCAGTAGGGATTCACGACCTCATAGGAAGCGGATACGTTGGCGGCGGCCATCAGGGTGAGAGCGTCGGAATTGCGGGGGCCCTGTGGTGTTGGATCGGAGCCGGAGGCTATCGGCTTCATGACGGCCACTCGCAGGCCACGGGCGACGAGCGCGCGGGTCAGAGCAGCAGAGGCGAGGGTCTTGCCGACGCCGGTGTCAGTTCCGGTGACGAAGAGGGATTTTGCTTTCATGGATTCGGGCTCGGAGCGTCGCTTGCAAAGGGCTTTGTCGGGGGACGCCGTGCTTTACTTTCTTCGTCGTATGTCGGAAGGAGAGATTCTAACTTCGCCCGCGTTCACGGATGATGCGGGGCGGCCGGCAGTGCCCCAGGCGGCGCCGTAGACAATTTCGTACGTGGCGGGGAGTTTGCCGTCCTTCCGAAAGGCTTCGTAGGCAGCGAGGACTTTTTGGATGCGATCGCGGCCGACGAGCGAGCGGGGGCGGCCGGCGGTGGCGTTGCGGGCGCCGATGGATTTCAGGTCGCGCATGACGGCCATGCCGTCACCGTAGGTGAGTTGTGTGCGGTCGACGTCGAGCACCGGTTCCTGTAGACCGGCGCGCACCAGCGCGTCGCCGACGTCGTGCATGTCGAGGAAGCGGTTGACGTGGTTATGGGTGTCGGCTTCGGACCAGGCGCTGCGCAGTTCCTTCAAGGTGTCGGGGCCGAAGGTGGTGAAGACGAAGAAGCCTTGAGGTTTGAGGACGCGCCGGACCTCGGCGAATACCTCGTCGATCGGATCGCACCATTGCAGCATGAGGTTGCTGAAGACGATGTCCACGCTTGACGATTCGAGCGGAAGATGGGCGGCGTCCGCGCATACGCGCACGAAGCGGCGGAAGAGACTTTGATGGCGCGCTGCCTGTTGGAGCATGCCGGGCGCAAGATCCAGGGCGATCACGAGCGAGCGGCGATGGCTGCGTTTGAGCTCGGCGGCGGCGCGGCCGGTACCGGCGCCCAAATCGAGGATGACCTCGGGACGGAAGTCGAAAGGCTCGAGGCGGCTGAGGAGCTCGTCCCCCACGCGGGACTGCAGCACGGCGGCAGCCTCGTAGGTTGCGCTCGCGCGATCGAAGGCGGCGCGCACGCCCCCCTTGTCAAGTTGAAACAGATCGGACCGGCCGCCGCCTGCAGGGCCGAGGCCCGGGGATGGGCCGCGTGAAATCGTGTCGGACGACTTTGTCATGTGGGTGCTAGAAAATCCGCGATCAGCGTGCCGAGCTCCGGGAGATGCGACAGGAATGGCGCATGGGCCGCGCGGCGGATCTCGACGTAGTGAGCGTCGGGAAGGCTGTCTGCAAGCGCATGGGAAGCGGCGGGATGCGTCACGCGATCGTACTGGCCGGCGATGACGAGGGTCGGAATGGTGATGCCAGGAAGCAGCGGACGCAGGTCGGTATCGCGCAGCAGCTCGAGGCCACGCGTGAGCGCTGCCAGGCGCGGGCCGTACGGCTCGGGCGATGCGTCTGCCTCGTTATGAGAGCCATCGTCGGCAGATCCGTGGGCAAAGAGTGCCGCTCGCAGCTGCGTGAGAGCCTCGGCGCCGCCTGTGCTGCCTCTAACCTGTAGCTCCAGGAAATCGCTCACCGTGCGGCGATAGTCCGTCTGCAGACCGGCGGCTTGCGCGGCAAGCCGTTCCGGCGGTGCGCCATAAGGCCAGTGCCAGCCCGCGGTGAAGCGTGGCGTGGTTGCGATCAACACCAGGCGGTTCACAACCGCGGCAGTCGAAGCGGGGCGAGCAGCCGTGCCCGCACCCGGCTGGGCTGCCGCGAGTTGCAACGCGATCTGTCCGCCCAGCGACCAGCCGAGCAGTGAGTAGTCGCTCGTAATGTTGGCGACGGTCTCGCGGATCTGTGCGGCCTGCTCTTCGAGCGAGGAGCGCTCGGGCCGCCAGGCGCTGCGGCCGTGGCCGGGCAGGTCGATGGCGATGATCCGGAAGCGGTCGCCGAGTGTGGCCGCGAGGCCGTCCCAGACCCGCACATTCAGTCCCCAGCCATGGAGAAGCACGAGCGCAGGTCCGCTGCCGCGTACCTCGGTGTACAGGCGGCTCACGGGGGCGATCCGGGAGCGGATGCGCTCGAGCAGGCGCGGCTCAGTCCTTCCACCAGGGCATCGACCTGACTTTCCTGATGGCCGGCGGTGAGGGTGATGCGCAGCCGCTCCGCGCCGGCGGGCACCGTCGGCGAGCGGATGGCGACGACCCAGAATCCGGCCTCGCGCAATGCATGTTGGGCGGCGAGTGCGGCCTGCGCGCTGCCCAGCGGGATCGGCTGGATCGGAGTCGCGGAGTCGGCGAGCGGCACGCCCGCCTGCCTTGCCGCCGCGCGAAAGCGGGCGGTGAGAGCCAACGCGCGCTCCCGCCGCCAGGGCTCCTCCCGCACGATCCGCAGCGCCGCGCGGGTTGCCGCGGCGACGGGCTGCGGCAGAGCGGTCGTATAGATGTATGAGCGGGCGCGCTGGATGAGAAGCTCGATCAGGTCCGCGGAGCCGGCGACGAACGCGCCGAAGGACCCGAGGGCTTTGCCCAGAGTACCGACGAGCACAGGCACATCCTCGCCGGTCATTCCGGCGAGCTCCAGAGCACCGCGGCCCTTTGCTCCCAGCACACCGATGCCATGCGCATCGTCTACGACCAGCCAAGCGCCATGCTCGCGGGCGGCCTCCGATAGCGCCGCGAGCGGTGCGATATCACCGTCCATGCTGAAGACGCCGTCGGTCGCCAATACGGTGGTCTGCGGCGTGCTCTCGGCGAGCAGCCGGCGCGCGGCAGCAGCATCGCAATGCGGGTAGCGCCGGAATCGCGCTCCGGACAGGAGGCCTGCATCGATGAGGGATGCATGGCTCAGGCGGTCGAGCAGCACGGATTCGCCGCGCGCCGCGAGCGCGGTCACCACCCCGAGGTTGGCCATGTATCCCGTCGAGAAAAGGAGTGCACGAGGACGGCCAAGGAAGGCGGCGAGCTCTTCCTCGAGCGCCGCATGTTCCCCTCCGTGGCCGCTGACCAGATGTGAGGCGCCGCTGCCTGCGCCGCAACGCGTGGCGCACGCGGCCATGGACGCGGCCAGCGCCGGATGTGCCGCCAGCCCGAGATAGTCGTTGCTGCTGAAGTCGACGAGCCTGCGGCCGTCGACGATCACTTCCGTGTGACTGCCCTTCTCCGGGTACGCCTCTACGGTCGCGCGGCGGCGCCGCAGCTGCTGTTGCTCGATCTCCGCGAGCGCCGGCTCAAGCGGCTGTCGCTTCATTGGGCGAGCGGGGTGCCTTCATCGAGGACACTTAACGTGTCCTCGATCCCCGCGAGCGCCCGCGCACGGATGCGCGGGCCGGGGCCCTGCCGCCATGGATGGCCAGTGGCACGGCTCACACTGCGCCGCCGGTTTGCGAGCTCTCGGGTGTGATCCCGAGGCGCGCCATCAAGCTCCGGTCCCGCTCGACGTCCGGGTTGCCCGTCGTCAACAGCTTCTCGCCGTAGAAAATCGAGTTGGCGCCGGCGAGGAAACAGAGCGCCTGCAGCTCATCGCTCATCGCCTGCCGCCCCGCCGAAAGGCGCACGTGCGCGCAGGGCATCATCAGGCGCGCCGCCGCGATCGTACGCACGAAATCCAGCGGATCGACGGGCGCGGTGCCTTCGAGGGGCGTGCCCGGCACCTGCACCAGCTGATTGATGGGGACGCTTTCCGGGTGTTGCGGAAGGTTGGCGAGCGTCATGAGGAGCTTGGCGCGGTCGCTCGACGACTCGCCCATGCCGAGAATCCCGCCGCAGCAGACTTTGAGGTCCGCGGCGCGGACTGCCTGCAGGGTGTCGAGGCGGTCCTGGTAGCTGCGGGTCGTGATGATCTGCCCGTAGAACTCCGGCGAAGTGTCGAGGTTGTGATTGTAGTAGTCGAGGCCCGCATCCTTCAGCTCGCGCGCCTGTGCCGGCGTCAACATGCCGAGCGTGGCGCAGGTCTCGAGCCCGAGCGCGCTGACTTCGCGAACCATCTGCGTGATGACCCGCAGCTCCTTCGCTTTCGGCGAGCGGTAGGCGGCGCCCATGCAGAACCGCGTTGCGCCGGCCTCCTTGGCGCGCTGTGCGCGCTCGCGCACGGCGGCGACTTCCATCAGCTCCTCCCGCTCGAGCCCGGTGTCGTAGCGTACGCTCTGCGGGCAGTAGGCACAGTCCTCGGGGCATGCGCCCGTCTTGATCGAGAGCAGCGTGCTCATCTGCACCGTGTTGGGCTCGTGATGCTCCCGATGCACGCGCTGGGCGTGATAGAGCAGGTCCATGAGCGGCAGGGTCAGCAGGCTCATGGCCTCGGGGAGCGTCCAATCGTGGCGAACGGTTCCGAGGGCGGTCGGGGTCATGCGCTTAGGTCCGGTGGTCGCGACGCCGGCGATGTTCGCGGGCGGCACGGCGAATGTCAACGTGAAACCGCGCTTCCCGTGCACATTAGGTCAATTATTGATCAGCGGTGCAACAGATGCACGGCAAGGGCCGCCGCCACCGCGAGGGCGGCGAGCACGGAGATGAATACGGCCGCTGCGGCGCAGTCCTTGACCACTCGGATCTGGGGATGGAACTCCGGGCTGAGATGATCGGCGAGCGCTTCGATCGCGGTGTTGAGCAGCTCCGCCGCGAGCACGCCGGCGCTGGCGAGCGCCACGGCTGCCCACCAGATAGGTCCGGGGCGCAGGACCGCGAGCGCCACCACGACCAGAACGAGCACGACCGCCTCGAAGCGCACGCTGCGCTCCATCCGCAGGGCGTGAATGAGGCCTGCCAGGGCAAAGCCCATGCGGCGCCAGAGCGGTTGGTTCTTTTGCAGGCTCACCCTGAGGCTCAACGCGTATACACGTATTGCAGCAAGACGCCGATGAAGATGACCATGCCGACGTAGTTGTTGTTGAGGAACGCGCGCAGGCAAGCAGCCGGCTCGCGCTCGCGGATCAGCCACTGCTGATGGAGAAAGAGTATTCCCGCTGCCACGAGCCCCGCGTAATACCAGCCGCCGAACCTCATGTCGCGTCCGGCGAGCACTAGCGCGAGAAGCGTCATCGCCTGCATCGCGCCGATCAGGAACCGATCCATGTCGGCGAACAGGATGGCGCTCGACTTGACGCCGATCGTGATGTCATCCTCGCGATCGATCATCGCGTAGATCGTGTCGTACATTGCCGTCCAGATGACCGCGGCAATGTAGAGCACCCAGGCGATTCGCGGCAGCGAATCACGCTGCGCGGCAAAGGCCATCGGCACGCTCCAGCCGCCGAAGGAGATGCCGAGATAGAGCTGCGGCAGGGGAAAGAAGCGCTTCACGAAAGGGTATGACACGGTGAGGGCCGCGCCTACGACTGCGAGCTTCACCGTGAAGACGTTGAGTCGGGTGACCAGCCACAGCGCGGCTGCTCCGAGAACGATGAAGAGCACCAGGGCTTCGATCGGCGATACTCGGCGTGCGGCGAGCGGACGGTCGCGTGTGCGTTTCACGTGCGGGTCGATGTCGCGGTCGGCGAAGTCGTTGATGACGCATCCCGCCGCGCGCATGACGACCACCCCGAGCACGAAGACGATCAACACCTTCTGAACCGGCCTGCCGCCGCCTGCCACCCAGAGCGCCCAGAGCGCAGGCCAGAGCAGCAGCCAGGTGCCGATCGGACGGTCGAAACGCGCGAGGCGGCCGTACTCCTGTGCGCGTCGCGTGAGACGGTGATAGAGGGGGGCCTCTTTGGGTTTCGCTGAGAGATCCAGGTCGATTTGGGCTGCGGTGCTATTCATGTGCGGTTACATTCGGTCTGGAAGGCGCCTACCACTCGCCGTCGATGGCGGCAGGGCACCCGGCCAACGCCGCACCTACCCCACTCGCGCATACTGCTCCCCCGTCCCGATCCACCGGGACGCGAGCGCCGCAATATTATCCGGGTATTTCGCGATCAGCAGCTCCGCGGCGTCCTGGACGCGCGGCAGCAAGTCCGCATCGCGGATCAGATCCGCCACGCGTAGTTGCGCCAACCCGGTTTGCCGGGTGCCGAGCAGCTCGCCGGGACCCCGCAGCTCGAGATCGCGGCGAGCGATCTCGAAGCCGTCGTTGGTCTCGCGGATGACCTTCAGCCGCTGGCGCGCCAGCGGCGAGAGCGGGCTGCGGTAGAGGAGCACACAGGTACTGGCATCCGCGCCGCGGCCGACCCGGCCTCGCAGCTGATGGAGCTGCGCAAGGCCCATGCGCTCCGCGTTCTCGATGACCATCAGCGTGGCATTGGGGACGTCGACTCCGACCTCGATGACGGTAGTCGCGACCAACAGTTGGAGCTTTCCCGCCTTGAAGGCGAGCATTGCCGCGTCCTTCTTGGCGGGCGGCATACGCCCGTGCACCAGCCCGACGTGCACGTCGGGCAATGCCTCTGCGAGGGCGGCCGCGGTCTCTTCGGCGGCCTGCGAGCGCACCTCGTCCGATTCATCGATGAGCGGACACACCCAGTAGACCTGACGCCCGGCGCGGCAGACCTGGACGATTCGGGCGACGACTTCCTCGCGCCGCTCTTCCGGCACTACCACGGATCGCACCGGCGTCCGGCCAGGCGGCAACTCGTCGATCACGGAGATGTCGAGATCCGCGTAAGCCGTCATCGCCAGCGTGCGTGGGATCGGCGTTGCGGTCATGATGAGCTGGTGCGGGAAGCGCCCGAGTTTGCTGCCCTTCTCCCTGAGGCGCAGACGCTGCTGCACTCCGAAGCGATGCTGCTCGTCGACAATGACGAGCGCTAGCCGTGAAAGCTCGACGCCGTCCTGCGCCAGCCGCGAGAACTCGACGCCTTCCTGGAAGAGAGCATGCGTCCCGACGACGATCCGCACTTCACCGGAGGCGATCGCCTCCAGCGTGCTGCGGCGGGCGCGCGCGGGCTGGCCGCTGGTGAGCAGTCCCACGGGCAACCCGAGCGGCCGCAGCCACTCGCTGAAGCTTCGCCAGTGTTGCTCCGCGAGGAGCTCGGTCGGTGCCATCAGGGCGGCCTGCAGGCCGGTTCCCGCGGCACGCGCCGCCGCAAGCGCCGCTATCACGGTCTTGCCGCAGCCGACATCGCCCTGGATGAGCCGGACCATGGGCACGGTTGAACGCAGGTCCGCTTCAACTTCCGTCAGCGCGCGTGCCTGAGCACGTGTCAGCGAGAAGGGCAATGACGTTACGAGCCTGGGCGCCACTCTCTCGGGATCCTCGAGCGCCCAGGCCGGATCGGTCTTCGCCGCGCGCTTCACCAACCGCAGGCTCGTGTGGTGAGCGAGCAGCTCCTCGAACGCGAGCCGCCGCTGTGCCGGGTGGCGGCCGGCCGCGAGCTCGCCGAGCTGCGCCTCGCGCGGTGGGCTGTGGACATACCTCAGCGCGTCCCGCAGCGGCGGCAGATCGAGGGGCTCCAGGATCTGCGGCGGAATCCAATCCCGCACCCCGGCAGTGTCGAGCTCGCGCAGCGCCTGTGCGATGAGCGCACGCAACCGCCCCTGCGGCACACCCTCCGTCAGCGGATAGATGGGCGTCAGGGTCTCCTCCGGCGGCGCCTCGCCGCCGCTTACACGGCGGTACTCGGGGTGGACGATCTCCAGACCCTGGGGACCGCGGCGCACCTCGCAGAAGCAACGCAGCCGAATACCGCGCGCAAGCCCCTGCTGCTGAGCTGCCGAGAAATGGAAAAAGCGCAGTGTCAGAAAGCCGGATCCGTCGGAAAGGCTGCATTGCAGCTGTCGTCGTCTGCGGTATACGACCTGTGCCAGCTGGACTTCGCCTTCCACCACCGCGCGCATCCCGGGGAGCAGCGCGCCGATCCTGACGACGGTGGTGCGATCCTCGTACCGCAGCGGCAGCACGAAAAGCAGATCCTGGACTCGCGCGACTCCCAGGCGGCCGAGGCGCTGCGCCAGCGCTTCGCCGACGCCGCGCAACGCGGTGATCGGCCGCTGCTCTCGTTGTGCGCTGGATCCGGGCATCGTGCCCGGCCCAGCGCGGTTGCGAGCAAAAGCGCGGTTTTTGCTCGCAACCTCCGCCACCTGCGGCGGCGGGGCACATCCATGTGCCTGAGTGGTCGCGTCGCGTTTAGCCAAGGTAGAGGACGCACTCGGCCTCGACGCGCGCGCCGCGGGGCAGCTGCGCGACGCCGACGGCAGCCCGCGCCGGATAGGGCTGCGGAAAGTACTGCGCCATGACCTCGTTGACCTTGGCGAAGTGCGCGAGGTCGGTGAGATATACATTGACCTTTACCGCCTGCGCTAGACTGCCGCCTGCGGCCTCCGCGACCGCCTTCAGGTTCTCGAACACGCGGCGGATCTCCGCCTCGATGTCGCCGGTGATCAGCTCCTTCGTGGCCGGATCGAAGGGGATCTGGCCGGAGAGGTAGACGGTATCGCCCGCTCGCACCGCCTGGGAGTAGGTGCCGATGGCCTGCGGTGCCTGCTCGGTATGAATCACTTTACGGCTCATTTGCTTCCTCACAATCTTTCAGGATCAGGACCCGGGTCGTCGCTGTCGTCCACGCCTTCGGTGCCCTCATCGGTCCGATCGCTGCGGGCATGGGCGGCTATCGTTCGCATCACGCGCGTCACGTCCGGCATGCGGCGGATCACGCGCATCACGCGCGCCAGTTGCTTGCGGTCGTGCACCTTCAGCTCGAAAGTGAGAATGGAGGCGTCACCCTCCTGCTCCTCGATCGAGACGTGATGGATGTTGGTTTCCGTACTCGCGATCGCCGCGGCGACCGCCGCCAGCACGCCGGTGCGGTTGACCACATTGACGCGGATCTCCGAATTGAAGTGTCGGTCCGGATCGGGCCGCCAGCTTACCGGCAGCCATTTCTCCGGGTGCTTGCGGTAGTCCTCGACGTTCACGCAGCGCTCCCGATGGATGACGACACCGCGCCCGGATGAGAGGAATGCGAACACCGGATCGTTCGGCAGCGGGAAGCAGCAGCGCGCATAGGAAACGAGAAGGCCCTCGGTGCCCGCGATCGCCAGCGGTACGGGCGCATGAGGCCCACCCTGCGTCGGCGGCGCCGGCAGCAGGCGCTGCGCAACGAGCGGCGCCAGGCGCTCACCGAGGCCGATCTTCTCGTAGATCTCGTCGAGATCCTTCATGCCGAACTCGCCGAGCACGGCCTGCAGCACTTCGGGGCTGACTTCCTCGAGCGCGAGACGGAACTCCCCGAGCGCCTGGTTGAGAAGCCGCTGGCCGAGCGCGATGGCCTCGGTGCGCCGCAGGCTCTTCAGGTAATGCCGGATGGCATTGCGCGCCTTTGCGGTGACGACGAAGTTGACCCAGGAGGGATTCGGCATCGCGCCCTTGGCGGTGATGATCTCCACGGTCTGGCCGTTGCGCAGCACCGTGCGCAGCGGTGTCAACCGCCGGTCCACCTTGGCCGCGACGCAGCGGTTGCCGATGTCGGTATGCACCGCATAGGCGAAGTCCACCACGGTCGCGCCGCTCGGCAGGCGCAGGATTGTGCCTTTCGGCGTGAAGACGTACACCTTGTCCGGAAACAGGTCGACCTTGACGCTCTCGAGGAACTCCTCCGAGGTGCCGTCCTCCTGCAGCTCGACGAGGCTCGACAGCCATTCGCGCGTGCGCGCCTGCTGCATGGACTCCGCGTCGCCGCCGCTCTTGTATTTCCAGTGGGCCGCGATGCCGGATTCAGCGACGCGGTGCATGTCCTCGGTACGGATCTGTGCCTCGATGGGCACCCCGTTGGGGCCGAAGAGCGTCGTGTGCAGGGACTGGTAGCCATTGACCCGCGGGATGGCGATGTAGTCCTTGAAGCGTCCGGGCATGGGCTTGAATACCGAGTGCACGATGCCGAGCGCTCGGTAGCAGGTATCGGGCTTGTCGGCTATGAGGCGCAGACCGTAGACGTCGACGATTTCCGCGAGCGAGGAGCGCTTGCGCAGCATCTTCTTGTAGATGCTGTAGAGGTGCTTTTCGCGCGTCTCCACGCGGGCGTGGATCTCGTTCTTCACCAGCGAGGCGGTGAGCTGCTGCTCGATCTTCTTCAGGAATTCCTTCTGGTTGCCGCGCGCCTTGCGCAGTGCACGCTCGAGCACCTGGTAGCGGTGCGGGTAGAGCGCCTCGAAGCCGAGATCCTCGAGCTCGAGCTTCATGTTGTAGAGACCGAGGCGCTCGGCGATCGGAGCGTAGATTTCCAGGGTCTCGCGGGCGACGGCCCGCCGCCTTGGCGGCGGCATGGCCTCGATGGTGCGCATGTTGTGGGTGCGGTCGGCGAGCTTGACCAGGATCACCCTGAGGTCGCGCACCATCGCGAGGAGCATCTTGCGGAAAGACTCCGCCTGCGCCTCCTCGCGGCTCTTGAACTGGATTGCATCGAGCTTGGTGACGCCGTCGACGAGCTCTGCGACGTCGGCGCCGAACCGAGCCGTCAGCTGGTCCTTGGGTGTCGGCGTGTCCTCGATGACATCGTGCAGGATCGCCGCGATCAGGGTATCCGCATCGAGGTGCAGGTCGGCGAGGATGGCGGCCGCCGCGACCGGATGGGCGATGAAGGGCTCGCCCGAGAGGCGCTTCTGTCCCTTATGGGCGGAGGCGCCGAACTCGGCCGCCTCCTCGATGCGCGCTACCTGCTCCGCCGGCAGGTATTTGCCGACTGCGGCCAGCAGCTCCTTGAGTCCCGGAGTGCGCCTTCCGCCGGGGAGCAGTCCCAGGAGCGAAGACGCGTAGTCCATAAAGGAATGCCGGGGAGCTCAATCCCCCAGGCCGAACTGCGGAGCACGGAAGCTCGATTGAGCCTCGAGCTCCGGGATCGCGGGCTCTGCCGGGGGCTCGGGCTCGCGCAGCATTTCGAGCGTGACATTACCCGCGGCAATCTCGCGCAGCGCGACCACGGTGGGCTTGTCGTTCTCCCAGCCGACGGTGGGCTCGGCGCCGTTGGCGAGCCGCCGCGCGCGCTGGGCCGCCAGGATCACGAGCTGGAAGAGGTTATCGACGTTCTGCAGGCAGTCTTCGACGGTAATACGGGCCATGGTATGGGTACGAAAAAGGATGATGAGCGCCGACTGGCGCCAATGAGCCAGTACTATATCCCAAAGTACAAAAGCAAGTGAACAAGCGGTCAGGGACGCTCCCGGGCCGCGAGATGGAATGCGGTCCCACGGCGGCAGGCGATCTCGACCCGCCTATGAGCGCATTTGCGGTGCTCAGGCCAGCAGGCGCTCCAATAGCGGCGCCAGCTCCGGCCGGCCGGCGGCCAACCGCTGAGCTCCGTCGCCGTGCGGGCTCCTCTGAGCGCCGGTGCTCGCCGAGCCTCCTGGACGCTGGCCGCGCATATCCGGGGAAGTCTGCTCGCCATGGGCGGCGACGATGGTCATCAGGTCTGCCACCGCGTGCTCGAAGTCATCGTTCACGACGACGTAGTCGAATTCGCGCCAGTGCGACATGTCGCTTACCGCATCCCGCAGGCGGCGGGCGATCACTTGCGGAGAATCGGTCGCGCGACTCCTCAGGCGCTTCTCCAGTGCCTCGCGGGAGGGCGGCAGGATGAAAATCGTGACGCAGTCCGGCATCGCCGCGCGTACCTGCCGGGCCCCCTGCCAGTCGATTTCCAGAACGATGTCTCCGCCCTGCGCGAGGCGCGTCTCGACGGGCGCGCGTGCCGTACCGTAGAGGTTGTCGAAGACGCGGGCGTGCTCCAGGAATTGGCTGTCGCCGACCATGCGATTGAATTCAGGCACGCCGATGAAGTAGTACTCCCGGCCGTGCTCCTCCGTTGGGCGTCGCGGCCGCGTCGTGTGGGAGACCGACATTTGCAACCGGGGCATGCGCTCGAGCAGCGCCTTTACCAGCGATGTCTTACCGGCGCCGGAGGGTGCGGCCATGACGAAGAGCGTGCCTCGTGTGGCGGGCGTCCGCGCCGTCTCGAGCTCGAGCACTTCGCGTGCGGCTACTATCCATGCACGCAAGGCCTGGGCGCGGTGACTGACTTCGTTCTTGACGGCCGGGTCGAGCTCCGCCGCGGTGCCGTGCGCGGGCAGGCCCGCATCCCGGAGACCACCCTGCGCCCTGTGGGCTTCGGATGGCAGGCCGGAGGATGTAGGGAGGAAGATCGGGTCGTAGCCGAAGCCGCCGGAACCGCGCGCCTCGAGCGCGATGCGCCCTTCCCAGGTGCCGTGCGCAACGATCGGCTGCGGGTCATCATGCCGGCGCACGAACGCGATCACGCAGTGATAGCGCGCCTGGCGGAACTCCATCGGGACATCGTGCAGCTCCGCCAGCAGCTTGCGGAGGTTGTCGGCGTCGCTCGCCCCTTCACCCGCGAACCGCGCCGAGCGTACGCCCGGCCGGCCGTCGAGCGCGTCGACCTCGATCCCGGAGTCATCAGCCAGCGCCGGCAGACCCGACTCCCGCGACGCGTGCCGGGCCTTGATGAGTGCGTTCTCGAGAAAGGTGCTGCCGGTCTCCGGCGGCGAGTCGATGCCGAGCGCGCTCTGGGCGACGAGATCGAAACCCAGGGGCGCCAGGATCGCCCGCAGCTCCTTCAGCTTGCCGGTGTTGCCGCTCGCCAGGACGGTTCTCATGGTCATGCGCTGCGCGCAAGTCTCAACGGAGCTCGGCCCAAGCGGCGAGCCCCGGCCGAGTAGCTGCGCTGCACGCCGGTAAGATTGCCGTCACGTGTTCCTCAGGGCATCTATTTGCAACGAGAACAACTGCTCTATGCCCGCACCCGCGAGCGCGAGCATGGCATCGAGCTCGTGCCGGCGGAAGGCGTGTCCCTCCGCGGTGCCCTGCAGCTCGATGAAGGCGCCGCCGCTACGCATCACCACGTTCATGTCGGTTTCGGCCTGCGAGTCCTCGCCGTAGTCGAGATCCAGGACCGGCCGGCCGCCCACGATACCGACGGAGATGGCCGCGACCTGTCCGTGCAGCGGGCTCGCCGAAATGGCGCGTTGCGCTGCGAGCTTCTCGCAGGCGCGCGCCAGCGCCACATATCCGCCGGTGATCGAGGCGGTGCGCGTGCCGCCGTCGGCCTGCAGTACGTCGCAATCGATGGTGATGGTGCGAGGCCCCAGCGCCTTGAGATCGATCACGGCGCGCAACGAGCGGCCGATGAGGCGTTGGATTTCCTGCGTGCGGCCGCTCTGCTTGCCGCGCGCCGCCTCGCGTGCCGAGCGGGTATGGGTGGAACGCGGCAGCATGCCGTATTCCGCCGTGATCCAGCCCTGGTCCTTGCCGCGCAGGAAAGCGGGCACGGTGTCCTCGACGCTGGCGGTACACAACACCTGCGTGTCGCCGACTCCGATCAGTACCGAGCCCTCGGCGTGTTTGGCGAACCGGCGCGTGAAGCTGACCGGGCGCATCTCATCGGGTGCGCGTCCGCTTGCCCGTGTCATGAAAGCCAGCGCAGCGCGGCCGCTGAGGTGTTGTCGCTGGCCGCACCCAGACGGCCGATCGCCCTCTGCCCTAGCTCGAGCAGCTTCTCGCGCAGCGGCACGGCCTGGCTCGCACCCGGGGAACCCGCCGCCCCAGCCGCGCTGCCGTGCCCGGAGAGCTCCGCAGCGATCTCCGCGTCCTTGAGGCCGCTCCACAAGCCGTCGGTGCACACCATCAGCACGTCTCCAGATTCCAGCGGGCGTCGGCGCGCGATCGCCATGTCGGGAAGTATGGGATCACCACCCAGGCAGCATTCCACGTAATTGCGCATCGGATGGGCCTGAGCCTGGTCAGCGGTGATCAGGCCTTCGCGCAGCAGCACTTCGACATGGCTGTGGTCGCGGCTGCGCCCGACGAGGGTGCCGCCGCGCAGATGATAGATTCGGCTGTCGCCGACGTGCGCCCACCAGGAGGCGCCCTGCTGCACCAGGCAGAGTGCGCAGGTGGCGCGCGGTCGCTGCTCGAGCGGCAGCGGAGCGCCGAGCTTGACGACTTCCTCGTGAGCGCGGCCGAGGATCAGATGGAGGAATCCCATCGGGTCGAAGAGCGGTTGCGGGGTGTGCTCGAAGGCATCGAGCACGGTTGCACGGGTGATCTCCGCGGCGCGCGCACCGTTGGCGTGGCCGCCCATGCCATCGGCAACCACAAGCAACGCCGCATGGTCGCCCGCTGCAGCGGCGACCCGGTCCTGGTTCTCCTCGCGCCCGCCCAGGAGGCTGACGTCGGCGTACTCAACGCGCAAGAATAAGTCCGTGCATCTGTTAGACTTTCGATCCGCCTTTTATATCACCCCGCAGCGCCGGGAGCGTAGCGTTTAACAATGATCGCCAGCATGACCGGCTTTGCGCGGCGGGAGATCTCCGGCTCCTGGGGAACGCTCGTCTGCGAGCTGCGCAGTGTCAATCACCGTTTTCTCGAGGCCGGCTTCCGCCTGCCGGATGAGCTGCGCTCCGCGGAGGGCGAGCTGCGCCAGCACCTCTCCCGCGAAGTGCGCCGCGGCAAGGTCGATTGCACGCTCAGCTACCGGCGCGCGCAGGTTTCCGAGGCCGGGCTGGAGATCGACGCGCAGGCGCTCGAGCGGCTGCTCGCACGCCTCAAGGATATCGGCCGCTCCTTCCCGCAGCAGACCGTCAATCTCGTCGATGTGCTGCGCTGGCCCGGCGTGCTCAAGGAGGACACCGCCGCCGGCGAGGAGCTGCTGGTGGCCGCCAAAGCGCTCTTCGGCAGCACGCTCCAGGACCTGGTGGCAGCCCGCGCACGGGAGGGACTGCGGCTGAAGGAGATTCTGGAGCTGCGCTGCACCGGCCTGGAGGATTACGTCCGGCAGGTGCGGGAGCGCCTGCCGGAGGTGCACACCCGGCTGCGGGCGCGCCTCGATGAGCGGCTGAAGGAGCTGACCGCGAACGTGGATCAGGACCGCCTGGAGCAGGAGCTGGCGATTCTGCTGCAAAGGCTGGATGTCGACGAAGAGCTCGAGCGCCTCTCGGGGCATATCCAGGAGATCCGCCGCGTCCTCGCCGCCAACGAGCCCGCGGGCCGCCGGCTGGATTTCCTGATGCAGGAGCTCAACCGGGAGGCGAACACCCTGTCATCGAAGTCTCAGGACCTCGATACCACCCGCAGCGCGGTCGACATGAAGGTGATCATCGAGCAGATGCGCGAGCAGGTGCAGAACGCGGAATAGCGTCCAGGGGTGTCGAGGCGAATCCATCGCCGTCTTCGTGCCGCTACACCGCCCATCTGCCGACGGCACTTCTGCCTATCAGTTGCTATCTGATCGCTTCCGTACAACATGGGGTGCAGTGGGTTTGGCGGCACTGAGGATCTTCTCGATGCCCTTCGTGGGGATATATGGGCGGCTTAGGCGACTTCGGA
>Ga0134126_10005910_pt1 | contig 15315 bp, 16 predicted proteins | sample KB31752_FD_96881 | JGI IMG/M metagenome (GOLD analysis project Ga0134126, IMG submission 96881) | Terrestrial soil microbial communities with excess Nitrogen fertilizer from Kellogg Biological Station, Michigan, USA - KB3-175-2 | ecosystem: Environmental > Terrestrial > Soil > Unclassified ...
GGTGGAGGCCAAGATTAGGAGATTGCGGATGTCGTGCCCGAATGCGTTCATAGTCGACATTTCGGGATGAACGGTGCGACAGATGCGATCCAGTTGCCGGCTCAGCACGATAAGTTGCGTGCGCGCCTCGGCAATAAAATTGGTGTCTTTGGCTGCTCCGGGGCTCCAACCGGGACTTTCGTCTGGATGCTGGTCGATGGGCCGTGCGATGCGTGGGTAGTAGTGGCCTGGCGGCAGCACAGTTTCGTGGAAGGGGTTTTCGCCGTTCTCGAACCAGGGCGTTGACCGCCTCATCACATCCCAGACGTCTTCGCCATCTTCGGCTCTGAAATAAGAGCCAGGGCCACCTTCCGGATTCGTGATCCCTAGACGAACGGCGACGCCGTCCTCCACCTTCCAAGCTTGCGGCGTATATCCGGGGACCGTTCTTAGATAGTAGGGCATTGAACGGTCCTATTGTTTTTGTCCGCTTCTAGTTGCGCAGGCCCAAGGCGCGGAGCCAGGCGTCAACCTGGCCGAAGGCGTCCTGCTGCCACTGATCCAATGATCGCTCACCCTGAATATCGCTTCCGTCCACGAACTCCCGCACCCAAAGTGGACCGATGTGGTCGACGCTGGCGAACTTTTCGTCAATATAGCGAAACCCTTTTTCGCCGTTTTTGTGGGCGAGGAGGGGGCGACAATCGTCGGCCAAGGCCTGAAGGCCTGTCGGGTAATTCAGGACGCAATAGTAGATGTCATAGGCGTCTTTGCGCTTCTCGCGCTTGGCGAGTTCATGACCTTTCATGGCAAGCAGCGCCGGAATCGAGGCGACCGCGATTTCAACGCGGTTGACGCCGCCGTCGGGCATTTCGGCCTCGATAGCCACCAGTTCCTGGAAATGCAACGCGAGTTCGGCGCCGTCGGCGCGGATGACGGCAAAGTCGTCGACCAACGGGGGGACATTCTTGATGAATTCAGCATTGCGCGGCATCAGGAAGTCGACGACGACGTCGATTGGTTCGCCGCCATCCTTGGGATCAACCTGACGCACCAGCTGGAAGCGGCGCAAGCCGTCGCGCTGCGCATAGCCATGGTCCATCAGCGTCTTGACCAGTTTGGCGTATTCCCCTTCGCCGAGCGCGGCGGGGTCCAGCCCCAGATCGATATCGGCGGTGCCGACGTGGCCCATTTCCTCGCTCTTGATGAGTAGGGACGGCACCGAACCGCCGACCACGGCGAACTGGCCCTGGTAGCCTCCAAGGATCTGGCCGATCTCCACCAAGGCGCGTTTCACGGCGACGGTGGTGCGATCGTCGTACTGTTTTGCGGATTGCTTTTCGGGGGCTATGTCGGCCATTTCAGTTTCGCTTCGCGCAGATGATCGGCTGCTTCCCGGCCGCGCTCGCCGAGTTGACAGAGGTCCAGATAGGTTTGCACCGGGCTGGTGCAAATGATGCCGGGCGCCGCTTCAACCGTGTCCCGCAGGGGCCCAAGGTCGCCAAGGAGTGTCACCACGACATTTCCACCCTTTTCGACTTGCGAAAGGTCCAGCTGGTCTTTGATCTGTTGGTATCCGGTAAGGTCGACATAGAAATAGTGCGTCTGCACACGCGCATAGGGGGCGAGCCAAGCGGCCGCGGAAAAGGCCGCACGTGCGATATGCGGGGTTTCATCCAGCGCGGCGGCTGGGAAAGGTGCATGTTCCAGCTCCTTGCTGTGCTTGATGGTGTAGAACGCAATGCGCTGCCCGGTGGGCGCGGTATATTCGTCGCGCCATGCGTCCAGGAGCATGTTGGGCTCGGTCAGGACAATTCCTTCCGGTGTCTCGATGGCCCATTCGCGTTCGAGAAGCGCGGTGCGGATGTTGCTGACATGGCCGAGGCTGACATTGGCCATGTGTTCGAGGTCTTTCACTTTCCATGACTTCCATGGATCGCGAAGCAGAACACGCAGGATCTGGGCGGACTTCGGCTTGAAGAGCGACTTAAGATAACGCTTGTCTACCGCCGGCCGTGTCGGGACGGTGTGCTCTATGAACATGTTGTCCAGGACGATGCGCGCATTGCCCTGTAGATCGAAGTACCCGATGTTCTCCTCTTTGCAGAGCGCGCGGACTTCGGGTGACAAATACGGTGCCGCGAGGATCAGGGTCGCGCCGCTTTCAATCTTAGCGGCATAATCGCGAAGCTGCAGGATGGCGTTGCGCGCGAACCGGGGCTGGGCGTTTTTCTTGAACTCGATGATCAGGGTTTGACGTTTGCCGAACGCGGTAACGTCGATCACCAGGTCTGGTCGAGCGCCGTTGATGATCGGCTCTCTTAAGACCGAACCAAGCGAGACAGTCGGGATTTCCCGCAGCAGGCCGGTTAGTGCTTCGCCTGCCTGCGGGATGAGTTCCGCTTCTGTCAGTTCTTGTTTCAACATTTGTTGAAATAGGCATTTCTGGTGAAATAAGTCAAGGATATTTCACCAGGACGCGCTATTTCAGCATTTGCTGAAATCGCACGTTTCAAAAATATCGTGGCAAAACAATGTATTACAGAAATCGCGCGAGTGCGCCAAAGTTCCGTCAGTTCCCACTCAGGTTGCTCAAGTCCGGGGCAAGGACCGGGGGCGACATTAAAGCGGGCGTGCGCCCGGCGACCTCGCCGTACGGCTCGCTCGCTGAAAAGCGCAGTGCTGCGCTTCGAAGACGGCGCCGGTCGGCGCCGTGAGCATGGTGCGGGCGGCCGGACTTGAACCGGCACAGGCCTTGCGGCCCAACGGATTTTCGTACCGCTTCGGCTTTCGCCGCCGCCCAATCGGGCGTTCGTGGTCTGGACTATCCCTTCACCCTGGCGTCGCCGCGTTAGGTGCTGCCCGTCTAGTCTCTACACCTTCCCGCCAAGAAACTATCTCTTTGGGCTTGGCTCGGGATTGCCAGTGAAGGTTTCCCCGAATTTGGGCAGTTCTACTTCGGCGATTTCTCGCCGGGCACTCAATTGCTTAAGTCCGGTGCGTCTACCATTCCGCCACGCCCGCGCACCTCGGAGCTATACACTAACCAGACCGGACTTTTAAGTCCGGTGCGTCTACCAATTCCGCCACGGGGCCACTGACGAGATCAAATACTTAGAACTGCTGCTTAGCGCAAACCTTGCCGCGGGACGGCGTGCATTGTGAAGCGCGCCCGGCGGCGGTAGCCTGAATTCGGGCTCAGCTGGGGAATCGCGATGGGCAGACATGTGGCAACGGGCCGTTCTTTGCAGGGCGCCGCTTTCGCCCTTGTGTTTGCGCTTTTCCAGATGGTGCCGGCCTTCGGCCAGGGCACTGACGGTCTGGCAAACTCCCTCTCCAGCCTCTATCGCACCTCGAACGCCGAAACGCGTTCGATCTCGCCCGAAAATCCGACGGGCGAACGCGGCAAGGGCGCCATGGCCACAACCGGCACCGGCCAGAACGCGTCCAAATATCTGGGCCGTGGCTGGAAAGTCAGTCCGTCCATCGTCGTAAAGGCCGGCGAGGTGGCGACCCTGGCCGACACCGACGGCACGGGCGCCATCCAGCATATCTGGCTGACACCGGCGGTGGCGGCCACGACCACCTGGCGCAGCTTGATCTTGCGCATGTACTGGGACGGGGAGAAAAGCCCTTCGGTCGAGGTGCCGCTGGGCGATTTCTTTGCCATGGGCCTCGGCCAATATGCCCAGGTGAATTCCCTGGCCGTCGCGGTCAATCCCGGCAGCGCCTTCAACAGCTATTGGGTGATGCCGTTCCGCAAGCATTTCCGCATCGAGGTCGAGAATCGCGCCGCAACCAATGCCACGCTCTACTTCCAGATCGATTATGCGCTCAGCGATGTCCCTGCCGATGCCGGCACGTTCCACGCCCAGTTCCGCCAGGTGAAATCGCTGCCCGACAAGCAGGACTACGTCATCCTGGATGGCGTTCGCGGCCAGGGCCAGTATGTCGGCACCTATATGACCTATGGCATCGGGCAACGCGGCTGGTGGGGTGAAGGCGAAATCAAGTTCTTCCTGGACGGCGATCGCGAGTTTCCCACCATTGCCGGCACCGGTACCGAAGATTACTTCAACGGTTCCTACGACTTCGTCAGTCCGCTCAGCCACGAATATCAGCCCTTTTCGGGTCCCTATTCCGGCCTGGTGCAGGTCTTGCGCCCGGAAGACCGGGAAACCGATACGCGCTTCGGCCTCTATCGCTGGCACATCGCCGATCCGGTGCGGTTCAAGTCGGATGTGCGGGTCACGATCCAGGGCCTTGGCTGGCAGACGGTCGGCGCGGACCGGGTTTATCGGCCCATTCACGAGGCGATTTCGTCTGTCGCCTTCTGGTATCAGCGCGAGCCCCACAGCGCCTATCCCGCTTTGCCGCCGGATGCAGAGCTTCAGCCCGCGCGCCGTTGAACGCCGGGAGCGATCGCAATCGGCCGCACCCAGCCGGCCGCGCCCGGCCCTTCAGGGCGATAGCTCGAGGATTAGGTTGACCGGCGTCTGCGCCGCGCGCCGCAAGGTCGAAAACCCTGCTTCCCGCGCCACCCGGCGCAGACGCTCTTCGCCCGCCTGGGCGCCGAGAGCCAGCCCGACCTCCTGCGACAGGGAATTGGGCGTGCAGGCCATGGCGGAGGCCGCATAATACATCCGCCCAATCGGGTTCAGATTCTCTTCCAGCCGGTCGCCGGCATAAGGCTCCACCAGCAACACCTTGCCATCGGGTTTGAGGCCCTTGCGGCAGCGCGCCAGCGCGCCGACCGGATCGCCCAGATCGTGCAGACAGTCCATGAAGCAGATGAGGTCGAAGCCCTGGCCGTCGAACTCGGTCGCGGCCTTGACCTCGAAGGTGATGTTGCCTTTCACGCCCTGCTCGGCGGCGCGCCGGCGGGCAGCCTCGATCGAGGCTTCGTGATAGTCCTGGCCGATGAAGCCCGACTTGGGAAAGGCCTGCGCCATCAGGATGGTGGAGGCGCCATGGCCGCAGCCGATGTCGGCGACCAGGGCGCCGTGCTTCAGCCGCTCGACGACGCCGTCAAGCGCCGGCAGCCATTGGCTCACCAGATTGGCGCGATAGCCGGTGCGAAAGAAGCTCTCGGTGCCGCAGAACAGGCGATGGTTGTGGGCATGCCAGCCCAGGCCATTGCCCGTGCGGAAGGCTTCGACAAGCTGGTCTTCGTCCAACCAGAACGAGGCCGCGACCTCGAAGGCCGACGCCATGAAAATGGGGCTTTGATCCAGGGCCAACACCATCGCCTGCGCCGGCGGCAGGGCGTAAGTCTGCTCTTTCGGATCGTAGGCGACATAGCCGCCGGCCGCCTGGTTGGCGAGCCATTCACGGACATAGCGCTCGCGAATGCCGGTTGCCTCGGCCAATCTCGCCGACGTGCAGGCGCCCAGGTCGGCCATTGCCGTATACAGGCCAAGCTTGCGCCCCACATTGACCAGCACGCCGGAAAAGGCAGCGCCCAGGTCGGTAACGATCTGGCCGATAAAGGCTTCGACGTCGCCGGGCGCGGGCTGGGATGTAAACCGGGTCATGATGGGGTCCTTTGCGTTTGTGTGGGCGGGGCCGAAAGCGGCCGTGCCTTTCGCCGCTCTAGGTAGTCGGCAAAGCAAAGGTGGTCTTGATATACTCCGCCAAAGCCTTGCGAGATCGCGCCATGACGACGGAAAGGGGCGCCGCAACCAGGCTCGCCGCGCCAACCATCAACCTGGCCAGCCTGGTCTTCGGCCTCGACGACTACATGCGCGCACGCGGCGCCGATGCGGGCGAGGCCCTTGGCCGCGCCGGTCTTGAACGCGGTGACCTGGCCGATCCGGACCGGCGCGTGCCGCTGATCCGCTATCTGGAGCTTTTGGAGATCTGCGCCGATCTGTTGGGTGACCCGCAATTCGGTCTGAAGTTCGGCGCCCAGTACGAACCGAGACATGCCGGCGTCGTCGGCAATGTCGCGCTAGCCTGCCGCACTTTGGGCGAGGCCTTCGAAACCATGGGGCGCTATCTGCCGACCATGGTCGATGCCACGGTGCATGGCGTGGACGTCAGTGACGGGATTGCGTTCGTCTATTTCTACTACATCGATCCGCTGATGATGTCGTACCGGCAGAAAGGCGACTGGGCGATCGCCTTCGTCTGCAATCTCGTCCGCACCGGGCTGGGCGATCCGCGCTGGGCCCCGCAGGAGGTTCTGCTGCCGCAGTTGCCGGATGAAACGCCGGCAGAGCGCCGCATCCGCGCGCAGATCATGGGCGGCAACGTCCGGTCCGGCCATCCCTGGGCGGGCATCCGGTTTGACGCGGGCCTGCTCAAACAGCCGATGACGACGGCCGATGCCATGATCGAGAGTTTGATGCGCCATTATGGCGATCTCCGGCTCGCCGCTTTGCCCGAGCGCGGCGGCGAGATCGAGCAACTGCGCCGCCAGATCGCCCGCGTGCTGGTCAGGGGCGAAAGCGGCATCGAGCACCTTGCCCAGGCGACCGGCACCTCGGTACGCACGCTGCAGCGGCGGCTGAAGGAAGCAGGCGTGAATTACTCAGACCTGCAGGACGATGTTCGCAAGACCCTGGCGTTCAACCTGCTGGAAAATCAGACCCTGGCATTGGCGGAAATCGCCTTTTCGCTGGGCTATTCCGACGTCAGTGCCTTCAATCATGCCTTCCGCCGCTGGGCCGGCCAATCGCCGGGCCAATATCGTGGCCAGCGCTCGGCGAAGAAGCCGGCGCCATCCCCGAACGGCTGAACCGCCAATCTTGCCATGTGCCTTTGGCGGCACGGCGCCGGATGCTACTAAAAGGCCTGGGCCGTTATCATGAGAAGGGCGTGGGCGTGACCAATATCCTGGACGATGTTTTCACCGAGCCGGAGGAGGTCGATCCCGACACGATGGCCAATCTGGGCCCCTTGCGCCGCCTGGCGGGTGTCTGGGAAGGCCGCAAGGGCGTGGACCTGAACCCCAAGGCAGACGGCCCGCAGCGCAAGGAATTCACCGAGCGGATAGAGCTTCAACCCATCGACTATCAACTGAATGGACCGCAGGTCTATTACGGTCTGCGCTATCACACCCGCATATTGTCTCCGGGCGAAGCGGCGACCTTCCACGACCAGGTGGGCTATTGGCTTTGGGAGCCGGCGACCGGCCTGGTATTGCAGACCTTGGCCATCCCGCGCGGCCAGGTTGCCATTGCCGCGGGCCACGCCGCCCCGGACGCAACGGAACTGGTGCTGACAGCCAGGCGTGGGGAAACGGAATATGGCATCTGTTCCGCCACTTTCCTCGAGCAGGCGTTCCGGACGGACTCCTATCGCATCACGGTGACGTTCAATCCCGATGGCAGTTGGAGCTATGTGCTGGAAACGATGCTGCTGGTGCGCGGACGCTCTCAGCTCTTTGAGCATCGGGACGTGAACACGCTGACGAAAGTGGCCGAGCCCCAGCCAAATCCCATGATGCTGCTGACCAAAGCCTAAGCTGCCGGAACGGCGTCGAAGGCGATGGTGGTGCGGTCCTGGGGCGCGTGAAACGGTATCGTGCCGTGCCAGGTGTAGGAGGGAAACAGCACCAGCCGGCCCACTCTGGGCTGCACGGTGCGGCGCACCGGATCCTTCAGGCCGACGTCATAGCCGGGCTCGCCGAATTTGATCCAGCCTTCCTGCGTGCTGGTGTTCTCCACCGTCTCCGGCAGGGCGAGATAGAGAGCCGAGCTGATCCAGCCGGCGGGGTGAATGTGGTTGGCGTGGAAGCCGCGATCCTTCAGGCGCGAAGACCAGGATCCCGCAAAGCCGATATCCCGTCCCCGCCGCCCCAGGAACGGATGGCGCGGGCCTTGCGGCAAACGGGAGATATAGAGGCGCACGGCCTCCTCGATCCGCTGCCGCAAGCCATCGAGCAAGACGTGGCGGCCGGGGCGAAGCAGGTCGCCGGCTGTCTGCGTGCCGCCGCGCAGCGATTGATCGATATGCTCGCGCTCATCGCGGTGCTGCGTACCCAGCCATTGGTCGAGTTCGCCGCAGAATGCCGCCATGTCGCTGAAGCCCGGTGGCGGCTCCAGGTCGAAGACCTGGATGAAATCGTCGTAGCGCAGGAGATCATGCTCGCGCCCTTCCTCCATCAACCGCCAGGCCGTGCCCAGCAGGCAGAGGCCGGTCTGGTCCACCGGCGCCACCTGCAGTGCCCGCTGCGCGGCAGCTTCAGCCTTCTTCGGCTCCCGCGCGATCAGGTAAGCGGCCGCCACGCCAGTCAGCATGTTGACGTCCTGAGGCAGGCGCTTGAGGCCGGCCTCATAGCTGGCAATGGCAGCGTCCACCTGCTGCAGCTTGAGCTGTGCCACCGCCATGCCCTGCAGCACCATCGGATCGCCGGGCGTCTGCTTCAGTGTCTGCTCGAACAGCGCCAGCGCTTCGGCATGCCGTTCGCTGCGCACCAGAAGCGCGGCCTTGGCCAGCGCCAGGTGCGGCATGCCGGGCAGTTTCGCCGCCGCTTCGTCATAGGAGCGCAGGAATTCATCGTCCCGCCGCAGCCGGTAGAGCAGCTGGTTGAGATTGTGGTGCGCCATCAGGTTGGCGGGATTGTCCTTCACCACCTGGCGCAATCCGGCCAGCGCTTCTTCCTCGCGGCCAAGATATTGCTGGGCGATGGCGCGCGAATGCGCCGCCTCGGCGTAACGCGGCTCCAGCGCCAGGGCGCGCTCGAAACGGGCCAGCGCCGCCTCATGCTGTTCTTTCAGGATGTAAGCGGTGCCGCGCGCCTGTTCGATGGCCGCGCCCACCCGCGCATCCGGCGCAGAAACATTTTCCAGCAGCGCCAAGGTCTCATCAGGCCGGTTGGTGTAGTTGCAGACCGTGGCCAGGCCCAGAGCGGCGGGCAGCATGCCGGAATTGCGGGCCAGTGCGGCGCGATAGGCGTCCTCGGCGCCAGCCATATCCATCATGTCCTGACAGGCCAGGCCCAGGCCATAGCGCGCGTCAGCCGAGCCGGGTGCAAGCCTGGCAGCAATAGTGAATTGCGCCTTGGCTTCGGCCGGCCGCTGCATCTGTCGCAGCACATGTCCCAGCCCGATGGGGAGGACGGGATCGGCCGGCGCCAGCATGATCGCCTGGCGATAGTGATATTCCGCCTGAGGCCATTGTCCGCGCCCCATCGCCATGCCGGCCTGCTGCATGGCCGTCACAAGCTGGGGATTGAGGGAGGTGGTCATGGCGAAAAACCCGGGTGACGAGAGGTCCTAGCGTACCGCTCCGGCGTCCGCAAACCCTTGAATCAAAAGGCCCGGCGCGAGGGTTAGTCGGACCGGGCCCTACTAAGACTGGTGGTATAGGAGATACCAAACGCCCCCAGCTTCATGATTGTACGGTGGGCGCGTTTCGCTCGCCTGTCAACGCGGGTTGGCGGCCAGGGTTAACGCGTCAGCCCGGCCGCACCGTCATCAGGACGATCAGGGTCAGGATGCTCAGCGCGCTCAGGATGGAAGCGATCCTGTGCATGGGCGCATGCAGCAGGGATTGCAGCTCCGGCCCAGGCGTGGCCGAGGCGGCGATCACTTTTGCCTGCCAGGGGCTGTGCAGCAGAAAACCGCTGAGGATCAGCACCGCGAACGCAACATAAGAACCCAGAAGCCACGGCGCCGCCATGTCCAGCCCGAAAGCGCTGGCCAGCGCGCCGCCCACCAGCGCGGTCAGGATCCAGCCGATACCGCCGGCAATGGAGAGCGGGCGCACGGCGGTGAAATAGGCATGGATGGTTTTTGCATCTCCCGAGCGCGCAATCCGGTCGCCCAGAATGCCGGCGCCGGCGGTAAAGGCAAAAGAGAAGACGAAAAGCAGAATATGCAGGGCAAGCAATAACTGGGTCATGCGATTTTCCCTCTCGAAATGATTTCTGCCGGTCGATCCAACTTTTGATGTGGCGGCGCTAACCTGCCGCCCGGCACGCAATCCGGTCAAGCCGCACCTGTCCTGATCGCGCCAGCGGCTGTACGATAAATCAAGGCCGCCCGTACCTCGGGTTGAGCGGAGAATGTGAAGCAATCAGGAGGCAGCATGGCCGACCAGGATTCCAAACCGTCAGGCCCCGATCTCGTCCAAGGCGTTGCGCTGGCATCCTTTCCGGAAAACGGCATGTTGACCGGCCATGTCGGCGAGGAAGATGTTCTGCTGGTCCGGCATGGCGCGGATATTTTCGCCATTTCGCCCCATTGCACCCACTATCACGGCCCGCTGGCGGAAGGGCTTGTCGTTGACGGCACCGTCCGCTGCCCCTGGCATCACGCCTGTTTTGATCTCGCGAGTGGCGAGGCGCGGCGCGCGCCGGCTTTCGATCCGCTTGCCTGCTGGAAGGTCGAGCAGCGGGACGGCATGGTGTTCGTGGGCGAAAAGCTCCCGGCGCCGAAGCCGAACGCGCCGCGTGCGGGCAAGGTGCCCGCCAGGATCGTGATCGCGGGCGGCGGTGCGGCGGGCTTTGCCGCCGCCGAGATGCTCCGCCGCCATGATTATCAAGGCGACATCATCATGCTCAGCGATGACGCCGCCCCGCCGGTGGACCGGCCCAACCTGTCCAAGGATTACCTGGCGGGCAGCGCGCCCGAGGAATGGGTGCCGCTGCGAGGCCAGGATTGGTACGCCGAGAAGGGCATCGATTTGCGCCTGGGCACCAAGATCGGCGCCATCAAGCCGCGCGAGCATGAGGTGGTGCTCGGCGATGGCGGCACGATTGCCTATAGCAAATTGCTGCTCGCCACCGGGGCCGAGCCGATCCGGCTTGCGGTCCCGGGGGCTGCGCCGTCGGATGTTCTGACCCTGCGCAGCCTGGCGGACTGCCGCGCGATCATCGCCCGCGCCCAGAATGCGCGGCGCGTGCTGGTGATCGGTGCCAGCTTCATCGGGCTGGAAGTGGCGGCGTCGCTCACAACGCGCGGCCTGGAGGTGCATGTGGTCGCGCCCGAGGCACGGCCTCTGGAGAAGGTGATGGGCCCGCAGCTGGGCGATGTCATCCGCGCCCTGCATGAAGAAAAGGGCGTGCATTTCCATCTGGAAAATACGGTGAGCGGTTTTGAAGGCGGGCGCGCCACGCTCAAGGATGGCACGGTGCTTCAAGCCGATTTTGCCGTGGCCGGTGTGGGCGTGCGGCCGCGGCTTCAGTTGGCGGAAGCAGCCGGCCTGGCGCTCGACAAAGGCGTTTCGGTCAACCGCCATCTTGAGACCAGCGCGCCGGACATTTATGCCGCCGGCGATATCGCGCGTTGGCCCGACAAGCATAGCGGCGGACCGATCCGCGTGGAGCATTGGGTGGTGGCGACGCGCCAGGGCCAGACCGCGGCGCGCAATATGCTGGGGCTGGGCGAGGAATTCACGCCGGCTGCTTTCTTCTGGAGCCAGCATTACGACACGTCGATCAACTATGTCGGCCATGCCGAGAGCTGGGATCAGCTTCTGGTCGAAGGCGATCTCGCCGCCAAGGATGGGCTGGTTCGCTTCAAAAAGAACGGCCGTACCCTGGCTGTGGCGTCGATATTCCGCGATCTGGAAAGCCTGGAGGCTGAAGTCGCGATGGAGGAAGCCGTCGCCTGACTAAGATACGCGTTTGCGCTCGCCTTTTTCCTGAACCGGCATCTGCTGGTCGGCGCCGGGGATGACTGGCAGCGGCAGGTTGGCGGCGGCATAGTGAGCTTGGTGCAGCAAACCGCCGGTATCGGGCAGCACCGGCGGCTTGCTCGCCGGGCGGTCGAAGCGGAAGGCCGAGGTCAGATCGCCGAAATTCTTGCGCCGCCACGGGCTGATATTGGGCTCGCGCACGCCGGTGAAGCGCTCCAGGAATTGCAGGACCGAGGTGTGATCGAAGGATTGGCTGCACACCCAGCCGCCGGCCGTCCAGGGCGAGATGATGATACAGGGCACGCGGAAGCCCGCGCCGATGGGCAGGCCGTCGATAAATTCCTGCGCCGTGCCTGGGGGCGGGACCGGTGGTGGCACATGGTCGAACAGTCCGTCATTCTCGTCATAGTTGAGAATGAAGACCGTCTTGGCCCAGACATCGGGATTGGCGGCGACGGCATCGAGCTTGCTGGCGATGAATTCCGCGCCGGCGGCGGGCGTATGGACGGGATGCTCCGACGCCTCCGGGCTCGGGCAAAGCCACGACACCGCCGGAAGCCGGTCATACAACGCATCATATTCGAACAGCCCGTCGGACGCCGCCGGCATCCCTTTCAAGGCGAGCGGCGAGCCTGCCGGCGCGCCCATGAATCGCGAGAAGACGCTGAGCAGATTATGGGGATGGCCTTTCTCGCCGTGCTGATAGACGCGCCAGCTGATGCCCGCCTCTTCCAGTCGCTCGGGATAGGTCGTCCAGCGCAGCCCTTCGGCCGGGACCTCGTTCTTGATGGTCGGGCCGCCATTTCGCCCTTCCGGATCGATCGTCGCGCTCATCCAATAGAGCCGGTTGGGCCAGGTCGGTCCCATCACCGAACAATGGTAGGCGTCGCAGATGGTGAAGGCCTCGGCCAGCGCATAGTGGAACGGGATGTCCTCGCGCTTGAAATAGCCCATCGTGTAGGGGCCGTGGGCGCCGTCCGCGGCGCGGTGCGCGGGCAGCCACTGATCCATCTTGCCGCCGTTCCAGGCCTGATGCTGGACCGCCCAGGCATGGCTGGTCGACGGAATCTTCTGTGCGCTGGTCGAAAAGCTGTCGAGATGGAAGGGCAACAGATAGCCGTCGGGATTTTCGCTGTCCGGCTGGTGGAAGACATTCTTGCCGGTCGAGAGCCTGTGCGCCTTGGGATCGCCAAAGCCGCGCACCCCGGCCAGGGTGCCGAAATAATGATCGAAGGACCGGTTTTCCTGCATCAGCAGCACGACATGCTTGATGTCTTTCAGGCCGGCGCTGTGGTTCGGCGTTTGTGCCAGCAGCTTGCGCACATTCGGCGGCAGCAGGGTGGAGGCAGCAGCCAGCGAAGCAATCTGCGCGGCGCTTGTCACCAGCCGCCGGCGTGTGAACCCGCTTTTGGACATCAACAACTCCCCTTATTGCCACGCCATTCCCGACGACCCGAGCCGCTCATGATGCTCCCCGCCTAAACCCGCCTTGATACATCCCTGTGACAGCTCCGCGGCCGGGCGGTCAGGGCCGCTTTCCGGATTCTTGGTCAGTTCGGCCACCAGCTTGGCGGCCTTGGCATCGCTCTCCATCATCCGCCGCTTGAGGTCGGCGAGGGATTTCCAGGATTTGGCCGCGTCATTCCAGGCATCCGCCACCGATCGGACCGGGGCGCTGGCAGCGAATAGTTCGGCCGTGGCGGCATGCGTGTAACAAAAACGCAGCCTGCGGGCCGTCTTGCCGGTGAAGTCGAAATCCCCCAAGACCCCTCCGCCCGGAGTGTCTGCTTATCCTCGTGGAGTTTTTCGATGCCGGCAATAGATCGGCGCGGTTTGGCAGCGGCGCTTTATCTATGGCCGCGGGTCTTCGGGCTTGCGCCCGCCGGGTGGCTTTGGCTGGTCGCCATAATGCGGCGCATCATGGTTGGGGAAATGGTCCAGACATAGATAGATTCTCGAGCCATCCGCCTCTATCAGGTAGGCGAATGCGTCTTTACCGCAGGAACTGCATTTTTGCCGGGTCATGGGATTAAAACGTTCCACCACCGGAATGGGATGGAACATTTAATTTGGAACCGGCGACGACCCTGTCCGAATTGCCCTGATTATGCCGTCACTATGACCTGTTTGCCGGTCCGCCTGCCGGTATCCGGCAGCGGTTCAATCGGGCCCAGCTGCGTGTGTTTCAATCGGGCGCAAATGCGCGTTTGCGTCGAAATAGTCATAGACGGCACGGGAGATGAAAATGAACGCGACCGCCGCGACCAGTAATAGTATGGCCTGACGCCAGGTCAGCCGGTCGCCGGTATTCTCGTCCGCTTTTGCCATTCTTCGATAAGCCCTCAGATATCGCCAACGTCCCAAAGATGACCGCAAGCCTGGCCCCTGCCTTGGGCGAGGGATGCACACATGGCCACCGATGCCAATCCTTGGCGCATCAGCCCGAGGCCGAGACGCGAAAGGGCCAAAACGAACATCAAAGGCCCGGTCATCGCGGGAGCCTAGACCTGCTTCCAAACCCCTTCAATCCCGGCTGGAAGTCATACTGGCCAATGCCCAAGGTCGGACACCGATATAGTTCGAGTTGGGCTACAGCCTCCCGACCAAATACAAATGGTCTGCCAGCCCATCCAGGAGAAGCACCAGAACCGCCAGGAAAAGCGGACCGAGCAAGAGGTGGAAGAACATTTGGGCGTCCATCTCATTTGCTTCGCCTGCCGCAGGTTGGAAAAGCCGGATCGCCGCAGCGCCAAGCAAAAACACCAGTGCTGCCACCACCAAGGGCTCTGTGATCGCTGCCATGGGCTTGCCCAATCCTTTCAAGTCGCTGCCGACAGGTGGTCCAGTCTGATTTTATGCAGGTTGGGGACTCGCGGCGCGTTGGTTTTGTTATTTGTCGCGTCGATGCACGCATAGGTCATCGTGTCGTCGAGATCGAATTTGCCGCTACCCAAAAGGGACCGTGCGGGCACAGCTAGGCTGCTGGATGGAAAGAGTTGACTGGTGACGCCCTGGCTCGGTGATGTCGCAGGCTCGCACAGATGGGCGTCGGCCAGTTTGTCGTAATTTCCCGCGCAGCCTGCCAGCAATAAAGATGTGACAGTGATTGTTAAAAGTCGCCTCATGCTTGTGCCTCCCATTCCTCAAATACGTTAGGTCAGCTTTGCTTCCGGCCTTGGGATTCCTTTCAGGCCTTGGTGCCTCCGCCTGGGCCGCTGGGCCATCGCCGGCCAAGCCAGAAGAAGCCTGCGGCAATGGCCGCCAAAACCAGGATATGCAGGATGTGCCCGAAGATATGGCTGTGATGCATGGCCTGACCCTAGCCCCGGCCCGGAAACCCCGCAATCTCGGGATTCTGTCAAACTGTATCGGTGCCCGAAGGCGGGCACTCAGACGGTTTGACCTAGGGTTGTGTTGGGCACTTGTTATCATTCTCACACAATTCGATGGCCCGCCTGAACTGATTGATGACAGTCTGATCGTCCACCGCGTCGGACTTCACAGCTTCCGCCTCGTCGAGCTTGGCCTGGGCAGCCTTGAAGTCCTTAGCTGCGATCAGGGTCTGGGCTTCCTTTAGCAGCGGGCCGACTTCCTTGCTGACGGTGCAGGGATGGCATTGGCCCGGTCCGACGTCAGAGGGCGAAGAACATGAACTGAGCAAAGCGCCAGTAACCAGCGTGGCGAAGACAATGTGGGTGCTCATTGTGCCTCCCAATCTTCGATCAGCTTCACGATATCGCCGATATCCCA
>Ga0134126_10005912_pt1 | contig 15312 bp, 12 predicted proteins | sample KB31752_FD_96881 | JGI IMG/M metagenome (GOLD analysis project Ga0134126, IMG submission 96881) | Terrestrial soil microbial communities with excess Nitrogen fertilizer from Kellogg Biological Station, Michigan, USA - KB3-175-2 | ecosystem: Environmental > Terrestrial > Soil > Unclassified ...
TGCCGTGGCATCGCCGACTTCGGTGACGATCATTTGGCCGACGCCATCGACGACCTGCGTGCCGCGATAGAGACAGCCCGGCTGATCCGGTCCTTCCGCTCGCTCGTCGGCCGGCTGCGTCCGCTTGCGCACCGGCTCCGATTCGCCGGTCATCAGCGATTGATCGACATACAACTCGGTCGCCTTGACCAATCGACCATCCGCCGGAATCTCATCGCCGGTTTCCAGCACTACGGCATCGCCGACGCACACCTCCTCCAGCGGCATCGTGTGGATATTGCCGTCGCGCAGCAACTTGACTTGCAGCGAATCCTTTTGGGCGTTGAGTACCTCGAACTCACGATCGCTTTTGTACTCGCTGAGAAAGGCGACGCCGGTAGCGAGAATGACGGCCACCATGACGGCCAATCCCTCAACCGACGGATGATGCGGCGGCGCGAGCAATCCCACGAAGAACACGACGATGGCCGATACGAACAGGATGGTCGGGACCAAAGCGCCTTTTCGCAGCGCCAACGCGCCGGCGATGATAGCTGCAACAACGGCGAGCGCGATGCCGGCTAACTCCGGCCGGTTCTGGAACAGATCAACGAACATCGACAACAGGGCCGCCCCGAGCAAAATCTTGATGATCGGCTCGTCGAACTTTTCGAGGAACTTCTTCCATAGCGGTTCGCGCGGCAACGGCGTCAATTTGTTGACGCCGAACCGCTGCTTGCTCTGGGCGACCGCCGCGGCGGTCAGACCGTTTTCCGCCGCGCCGGGGAACTGTTGCTCGATGTCGTGAAGGGTGCGCATGCGTTCCTCAAAAACCGCCGCCGCTTGCGGCTTAGCGCTCGGATGCGCTAAGCCGCAAGCGGCGTTACATCGCAAACAAATCGAACCTTACTGCTCCATGATTTCGGTTTCCTTCTTTTCCGCCATCTCCGCGATCTTCTCCTCGTATTTTTTCAGCATCGATTGCACTTCTTCCTTGCCCTTATCGCGGTCATCCTCGGTCATTTCCTTGGCCTTCTCGGCCTGATCGAAGTGTTTGTTGCCGTCGCGGCGGATATTGCGGCAAGCGACCTTGGCATCCTCGGCCGACTTCTTGATGCGCGCCGCCATCTTCTTGCGCTGCTCGCCGCTCATGGGCGGCACTTGCAAACGAATCATTTTGCCGTCGTTGCTCGGCGACATACCAAGATCGCTGGAGCGAATGGCCTTCTCAATGTCCTTGAGGACGCTCTGATCGAACGGCCGAATGACGATCTGCTGCGGATCGGGCGTATTGATCTGCGCCAACTGCTTGAGCGGCGTCGGCGAACCGTAGTATTCGACGCGGAGGCTATCGACCAGCGCGGGTGTGGCCCGGCCGGTGCGCAAGCCGCGCAGCTCGTCGCGGAAGACGTTGACCGCCTTCTCCATGCGCTCTTCGGTGTCCAGCAAAATGTCATCGCTTGTCATGTTCGCACCTGTGAACTTATCGACTATAAACGATGGATAATGTCTCAAACGGTGCCGCTGACCAGGGTGCCGATGGCATGGCCAGCGATGGCCCGCTCGATGTTGCCGTCTTGTTTGAAGTTGAAGACGAGAATGGGCATCTTGGCCTCCTGACACAGACTGATGGCGGCCATGTCCATCACTTGCAGATTATCGCGGAGAACCTGATGGTATGTCAACTTTTCATAGCGCACGGCATGCGGATTGATCTCTGGCGGCGCACTATAAACGCCGTCTACCTTGGTGGCCTTCAGGAGAATATCCGCTTGCAATTCGCGGGCGCGGAGCGCGGCGGCCGTGTCCGTCGTCACGAAGGGATTGCCGGTGCCGCCGGCGAGAATGACGATACGCCCTTTCTCAAGATGCCGATCGCAGCGGCGGCGAATGTACGGCTCGGCGACAGTCTCCATGCGGATGGCCGTCTGCAAGCGTGTCTCGCACTTGAGGCTTTCGAGCGCGTCTTGCAACGCCAAGCCATTCAGCACGGTAGCGAGCATGCCCATGTAGTGAGCCGTCGCTTCCTTGATAACCTCGCCGCCGGCGCTGAATTGCGCGCCGCGCAGGATGTTGCCGCCCCCGACCACGATGGCCAGCTGCACGCCGCGCGCGACGATGCGCTGCGCCTGGCGGGCGATGTTCAGGGTCTCATCGATACTGATGCCGCTCTTGCCGGGGTGTCCGAACCCCTCGCCGCTCAATTTCAGGATGACGCGCCGATACTTCGGCCGCAGCGGGTCGTTGCTCGCAGGTTCGTCCATGAGTTTTTCCAGGGGGATCGGGTTCGCACGAATCTCTTCGGGATTATACGAGTGCCTGCGAATAACGGCGAGCCGCCGGCGGCTTCGTATCGCTCGGCGCTCGGACCGCGCCGCGTTCTTGGGACACCCGAAGATTATTTCCCGTTTGTTTTCGGGCTGACTCTGCGATAGACTCATCCCCGGATATGGGTTGCGATTCCTCCGTAAACACGGTGCCTTATGCCGGAACAGCCCTTCAAACACATTAGCTGCCCCGTCGTGGTGCTGCGGATTGAGCCATCCCAACTTCTCGGCGACGTTATCGCCGAAGCCCTCCGCGAGGAATTTCTGACGGCGTGCCAGGGGGTGGGGGCGCACCATGTCGTCGTGGACTTTCAGGCGGTCGCCTATCTCTCCAGTGCCAGCTTTCGCCCGCTGTTGAGTCTGCTGCGTGAAGTGCGGGCCCACAACGGGCGTCTGGTGCTGTGCAATCTTCAGCCGGATGTGCATGAAATCTTCATGGTGACGCGGCTGATTAGCAGTCACGGCTCCGCACCGGCGGCCTTCGAGGTGCAAGCGAATGTGGCGACCGCCGTCGCCAGCCTGCACACTTGCGCGCCGAAATCGTGAAGGCCGGTCCCACCGCGGCAAAACGTGACGTTCCTGCCGTCCGCGCCCGCTCACCGCGCCGACAAACGGTAAAATCGCTTCGTGATTTCCTTGTGAGCGAGCGATGGATTCCCTATAATCTCTAATGTCCCATTCGCAAATGGATTGCCCAAGAACCCGAGATGACCGTCAGCCCTCGCCGGGGAACCCCTGCATGGACGAACTGCATCACGAGTGTGGCATCGCCGCGTTGTACCACCTGCCCAGTCCAGAAACCTCGCGGTTAGCCCCACTCGCGGGAGCGGAGCAGGTTTCGCGACTTATGCCGCGCTTGCTGCTCGATTTACAAAACCGTGGCCAACTCGCCGCCGGCTTTTCGACCTTCGATCCGCGCCGCGAGAAACTGCTCGATACTTTCAAGCAGATTGGCACCGTCATTGAGGCGTTCCGCCTCAACCATCAAGCCAAGTACGAAAGCATCATGCGCGAATTCGCGGGCCGGGCTGCCATCGGCCATGTCCGCTATGCCACCTGCGGCGCGAACGACAAGAGTTACGCTCAGCCGTTCGAGCGCCATCACGGCTGTAAATGGAAATGGTTCGCTTTCGCCTTCAACGGCCAACTCTCCAACTTCGCCGAACTCCGCGATCAACTTCTCACGCAGACCGACTACCACCTCACTCGCAATATCGATACCGAAGTCATCATGCACTATCTCAGCAACGAGCTGAGCCAGTATGGTGATGGCCGGCCTGATTTGCTCAAGGTGTTCCGCAACCTGGCGCGCAAGTTCGATGGCGCCTACAACATGGTGTTTCTCAACGCCATGGGCGACATGGCGGTATTGCGCGATCCCAACGGTTTTCGGCCGTTGTGTATCGCCCAGGACGGCCCGTTGTTCGCCGCCGCCAGCGAAAGTGTGCCGCTGCTCAACCTCGGCTTCCAGAACGTCCGCTCGCTGGAACCGGGTGAGATGGTTCTCATCGAGGATGGCGAGATTCGTTTTGAGCGCATCGCCGAACGGCGGACGCCGTCGCATTGCTTCTTCGAGTGGATTTACTTCGCCAACGTCGCCAGCACGCTCGACGAACGCAGCGTCTACCTGACCCGCGCGGCGCTGGGCAAGGAATTGGCGCGGCAGGAACGATTGCTGGACAAGGTGCCGCTCGATGCGGATACTATCGTCGTACCGGTGCCGGACACGGGCAAGGCGGCCGCCGATGCGATGGCCTTCGAACTGGGCGTGCCGTCCGTCGAAGGATTGATCCGCAATCGCTACATTGGTCGAACCTTCATCGAAGGACAAAATCGCGCTGAGCGCGTGCAGCTGAAGTACACGCCGCTGCGCGAGGTACTCAACGGCAAGCGCGTGCTGCTTATTGAGGATACCATCGTCCGCAGCACAACGATGAAGACGCTGTTGAACGATTTGCGCGTTCGTGGCGGCGCCCGTGAGGTTCATGTGCGCGTCGCCTGTCCGCCCATTGTGGCACCATGCTTCTATGGCATCGACATGTCCACAATCCGCGAACTATTCGCGCCGCGTTTTATGAAGGGCAGCCGACTCACCGAGGCTGAACAGAACGCGATGGCCGCTGAATTGGGGGCGGATACGTTGTTCTATTTGCCGCTGGAAGCGGTGGCGCGCTGCATCGGTTTGGACGCCAGCCATCTCTGTCGCGGCTGTCTGACCGGCAAATATCCCACCGAGACGGGCGAACGGCTGTATCAACTCTCGTTGCGTAACCGCAACGGCAGCGTCAATGGCCGAACCTACGAGATGGCGGCGACCGTCAAGAGCTAGGAAACATGAACGGTTTGAGTAGGTGCCGCGAGCCGAGCGGCACTTGTTCTTGTCCGGCTCGGCTTGCCGGACCTACAGCTGGTAGGTGCCGCGAGCCGAGCGGCACTCTGAAGTCAAAAAGTCCGGCTCGGCTCGCCGGACCTACAGCTGGTAGGTGCCGCGAGCCGAGCGGCACTTCTCCAAGTCCGGCTCGGCTCGCCGGACCTACAGCCGGTAGGTGCCGCGAGCCGAGCGGCACTTCTCCAAGTCCGGCTCGGCTCGCCGGACCTACCTCATGCGACCGTAGCCACTTCTCTGATACGCTCATCCTTTCACACACGCCGGAATTGACGTTCGAGATCGTGCCGGCTGAACAACAGAGCGGTGGGCCGACCGTGCGGGCAATGGTGGGTATCATCGGCCAGTTGGCGTTGCTCGACCAATGAGGCCATCTGCTCCTGAGTGAGTCGATCGCCGGCGCGAACGGCGGCGTGGCAGGCCATGAGGCTCATCAGATCGTTGAACAACACATCGCGGCTCGGCGTGCGTTCCTGCGAAACCAGATGATCGACGACGGCGCGGAGGATCGTTTGCGGCGAACGCCGGCCCAGGAGAGCGGGATAGCTGGTCAGCAGCACCGTGCCGCCACCGAAGTCTTCGACGCCCAGCCCCAGTTCCGCCAACGCCTCGCGCTGTTCCAGCGTCCGCGCCGCTTGCTCGGCCGTCAGTTCGACCGGCTCCGGGATGAGCAACGGCTGCGTCTCCAGCGGTCCCGAGCGAATGCGCCGTTTAATCTGCTCGAACAGAATGCGTTCGTGTAAGGCATGCTGATCGATGACCAGCATGCCTTCGTCCGTCTCCAGGACGAGATACGAATCATAAAGTTGAATGATCTTCGATGGCGTATTTCCATGTGGGGCGAACGGGGGAACCGGTGCTGGATTGGCAGGCTGCCCCGGCTGTGCCGGCGCGGGCGAATGTACTGTGGTAGGTTCGCTGGGGACGGGTACGGATACGAAAGGCAATGCCGCGCCATGCTCGCTGTCCGGCGGCGCGAGCGACCAGGGGGCGGGATCAAAAGTTGATGCCGATTGCGGCGGTGGAAGGGGAGCGCTGAACAATCCCGGCGGCGGTGGTGTTCCAAGCGTTTCCGTCGGCCGCATCGTCGAGGGCAATTGCAGACGCGCCGTGAGATTCTCGGCGCGCAGCCGTTGGCGGATCGTCGAGAAAACGAGATGATGCAACGCCTGGCTGTCGCGGAAACGCACTTCGCACTTCGTCGGATGGACGTTGACATCGACCTGGTCGGGCGGCAGATCGAGAAACAAAAACGCCACGGCGTAGCGGCCGGTCATGAGCAAACCGCGATACGCTTCCTGGATAGCGTGTCCGAGGCTGCGATCGCGTATCCACCGGCCATTGAGAAATAGATATTGCATGCGGGCGGTGCCGCGCTCGCAGGCCGGATCGGCGATGTAGCCGGTCAGCGTGGCCGAACCCTGAAAGTTTTGCACGGCGTAAAGCTGATTGCTCACGTCCGGGCCAAAAAACGAAGCAATGCGATCGAGCAGCACGGCCGACGCCGGGATGTCGTACACCGGCTTGTTATTGTGCCGCAAGGTCAGATGCAAGCCGCGTGCGCGGACGCCGCGTTCCACGTCCATGTCGAAGATCGAGCGCGAATGGGCCAGAGACAAGCGAGTAAAAGCCTCGCTAATATGGCCCATTTCCGTTGAAGGCGTGCGCATGAACTTACGGCGAACCGGCGTGTTGTAGAACAGGTGTCGCACTTCCATGCGCGTGCCGGGCGAGCCGTTCCACGGCTGCACCGGATGCAGTTCGCCGCCGTTGCACATAATCTGAGCGCCGCGTGTTTCGTCCGCCGGCCGCGATTGCAGCATCACCTGCGCGACGCCGCCGATGGAGGCGAGCGCTTCGCCACGAAAACCCAGCGTCCCGATGTGAAAAAGATCGTCGGCCGATTGCAGTTTGCTGGTGGCGTGGCTGGCGAAGGCCAAGGGCAAATCGTCGGCGACGATGCCGCAGCCGTCATCGACGACGCGAATAAGATCGGTGCCGCCCTGCTCAATCTCGACATCGATACGGCTACTACCGGCATCGACGGCATTTTCGAGCAGTTCCTTGACGACGCTGGCAGGTCGTTCGATGACCTCCCCGGCGGCGATCTTGTTGACAACGAGCGTGGGCAACTGCTGAATTCGCGCCATCCCAAATCCTCAAAAAATACATTTCACCACGGAAAACACGGAAAGAACGGAAAAAAGACAAAAGACAAAAAGGATAGATGCTATAAGACCTGTTGGATTGCCACCGATTTGATTCTTGATTTTTTTTGTCTTTTTTCCGTGTTTTCCGTGTTTTCCGTGGTGAAATTCTTCGTCTGCTTGTCACCGTGGTCCGGTTTCTTCTTCGTGCCAGCCCCATTTTTTGATTTTGCGTTCCAGCGCCGCTTCCTTCATGTTGAGCGTTTCCGCTGCCAGCGCGAGATCGTGGTTGGCGTCGTCGAGTGCCTGGCGGATTTTGTCTTGTAGTTTCCAGTCCTGAATTTCGCGGTAAAGCGTGCGTTCGCCGATGCCGAGCATTTTGGACGCTTCTTCGCGGTTGCCTTCCGTGAGCGTCAGCGCTTGCTCGATGTAGTAGCGATCGACTTCGGTAAGCGGCCGGCCAATCAGGTGCGCCGGGCCGGATGCACGGCCATCGCCGGCCGGCATTTTCTTCAGCACGGCGCTATCCTGCACATCATCGAGATTCAGCACGCCATCGGTATCGAGAACCACCATGCTCTCGATGAAATTGCGCAGCTCGCGGACATTGCCGGGCCAATCGTAAGCCGCCATCGCCTTGCGCACCGGCTCGGCGATCGTGGTGACATGCTTGCCGTGCTGGACGTTGAACTCCTTGATGAAGTGCGTGGCCAACAGCGGAATATCCTCGCGCCGCTCGCGCAGCGGCGGCAGCCGAATCGTCATCACCTTCAGCCGATGATAAAGGTCTTCGCGGAATTTCCCCTCGGCGATGGCCTTCGGCAAATCGCGGAAGGTGGCCGACACCAGACGCACGTTGACCTTGATCGGCTCATTGCTGCCGATGCGAAAAACTTCGCGATTCTCCAACACACGCAGCAGTTTCGCTTGCAGTGTCAACGGCATGTCACCAATTTCATCGAGAAACAGCGTGCCGCCGTTGGCGTATTCAAAGCGGCCCTTACGGGGCTTGTCTGCTCCAGTGAACGCACCCGTTTCGTGGCCGAATAATTCATCGTCGAGAAGATTTTCGTTGAAGGCGGTGCAATTGAGCGGCGCGAAAGGTTTGTTTTTTCGCGGACTATTGTTGTGGATGGCGCGGGCGATCAGTTCCTTGCCGGTACCGGTCTCGCCGAGAATGAGGACGGTCGCATTGGTCGGCGCAATGGCCTGGCACGTCTTGAGGACCGTGTGCATCGCCGGACTGTTGCCGATGACGCCCTCGAAACCGAACTTCTCATCGAGTTGTCGTTTCAGTTCGCGGTTGAGCTTGGCCAGGCGCAGACGCTCGGACGCTTTTTCCACGATGGCACGCAGTTCGGCCAAATCGACCGGCTTGGTGAGGTAGTTGGCCGCTCCTTGCTTGATGGCTTCCACGGCCGTTTTCACGTCGCCGTGGCCGGTAATCATGATGACCTCGGCTTCGGGCAATTCCTCGCGCGCCTTGCGCAGAATGGCCAGGCCATCCAGGTCCGCCATTTTCAGGTCGGTCAACACCACATCGAAATCGTCCTGCTCGATCCGCCGGGCGCCGGCCGAACCGCTGGTGGCGGTGACGCATTCGTAGCCGACTCGTTCCAGGCTCTCGGCCACGGTTTCGGCGTGATTCGGCTCATCATCGATCACCAGAACCTTTAGCCCTTCACCGGCTTTTCGTCCGGCGGCATTGTCGAGAAGTTGCGCCATGAATTGCCACCCTTCCAGGCATCTCCTTCCACACGGGGAGAATAGGTTATTTTACCTGCGCGGCCGCACGCCTCCTAGCCCCGTGGTCGTTGTATCTCGCGCGGACGCGGTCAGAATCCCGGCGCAGGCGCTGGTGCCCTTAAAGTCGCTATCACCGAACCTCCGATGCTAAGGATTGACGGACACACGTTGTTTTACCAGCCCGCGGCGCCAGCAAGGGGTGGCGCTGCGGGGCGGTAAGAGAGTCCCTTGCTGGCGCTGCGGGCTGGCAGGATTGTGTTCGCTGGTCGGGACGCCCGCCTCGCCGCCCAGGAGCGAGGGGATTTTTTCCCGGTAGGGAGACAGCAATGAGTGAAACGCGGGTGTTACTCGGCAAGATCCAGGCCTTGCGGCAACGGCTGGAGCAAGCGCAGGGTCTGGCCAACGAGGCCCGCACAGCCGCGGCCGTTCTCGTTGAGGAGACCGCCGCGGCGGGCCAGCGACTTGTTTCTTTCGAGCGACTCGTCGAGGAGGGCGACGAACACAATACCCACCTCGATCACCTCATCCGTCCCCTGACCGGGGACAACGTCCCCTTGCCCCTGCCACGCCAGTTAACTTCGCGCGCCCGCCGCGTACTCGAACGCGGCAGAGAATTGCTCCTTCGCCTCCGCCAGTTAGCCGATGCTTTCGATCCTTCCGAGGCGAGCGAATCAGCGACTTCGTCGCTGTTTCCGCGTCACGATCCTCTGGCGAAGCTCTATCGCGAAACTGTCGCGCTGACCGACACGGCTCTACGCATGATCCCGTTGTTCCCCGACACAACCAGCGCGCAATTGCGCCTGTGCGAGGGGTTGGAGGCCATCCTCAACGTGGTGGCCTCGCGCTTGCTCACGCTGACGGCCGGCGTCGATCGGCAGCGACAGGAAGCTGGCCGGGTGTCGTGTCTCGCCGAGTTGTTGACGGCCCTCGATACCGGGCGGTCAATCGACAAGCAGCCCTTCCTGGCTCTGGCCGAAGAGATACTCCAAGACGCTCAAGAGTGCGGCCCGCTGCGGTTTCTCGAAGGTGATCCGCGCCGGCCCGCTCACTTCATCGCTTGCCATAGCCTGACCACGGCGCGCGTGCTGGGCCGTATTATCCGTCACGATCCCGAACTGCGCGGTCGAGCGATGGATGCACTACTCGCCGCCCTCGTCCATGATGCCGGCATGCTCCGTGTACCGCCGGAAATTCTCGCTCATCCCGGTCCCCTCGACGATGAGCAGCGCCGCGTGGTCGAAGCGCACTGTAGCATCGGGGTCAGCCTGATTGCTCCGCTGCTGCTCGACTCGCCCTGGTTGGCGGAGGTGGTCAGCGGCCATCACGAACGGCTCGATGGCACCGGCTATCCCGATGGGTTGCGCGATTTCCAGATCAAGCCGCTGACGCGGCTGCTGGCCGTGTGCGATGTCTACGCCGGTTTCTGCACGCGCCGCGAGTACCGCCCGGCCCGCGAGACACGCACGGCGTTGACGGACACGCTGCTTTTGGCCGAGCAAGGGCAACTCGATCGTCATTACGCCGAGTGCTTGCTGCATCTGTCCTTCTATCCCATCGGTTCGGTGGTGGAGTTGGCCGACGGCGCGGTCGGCGTCGTCGTGGCCACGCCACAACCGCGCCGCGATCTGAGCAGTCCAGCCCGGCCGGTGGTCGCCCTGCTGACCGATAGCCAGGGCCGGCCGCTGCCGCTGCCGCATCATGTGGATCTCGCCCAGTGTGATAGCCCCAGCATCGTTCGCACACTGTCTTCGGTTGAAAGCCGCGATTTGCTCGGCGCACGCTTCCCGGAATGGGTATAACTCACGCCCGCCAGGAGCGGCCGCATGACCAGTCACATCAGCTATCTGCGATCCACGCGGCATCCCTGGCCGTCGTTGCTGTTCGTGCTGCCGCTTGTCCTCGCCTACGAAGGCGGCGTCGCCGTCCTGGGTGGACCGCATCCGGAAAACTTGCGCAACGGCGCGGATAACTGGTTGCGCGTCGGTTTGACGCGCGTGGGCATTTCCTGGGGATGGTTGCCCCCCGCCGTGCTGCTGGCGCTGATGGCACTGTGGACGTGGAAACGACGGCAGGAACGTCCTATTGAATTACTCGCCGTTCTTAGCGGCATGGTCCTTGAAAGCGTCGCCTTCGCCCTTGGCTTGTGGGCGATGAGCCGTGCGCTGGGACCGATGCTCGAAGAGTTCGGCATCCCCCTCGCCGTCACGGGGGGAACGGAACCGGCCGTGGGACAGGTCATCACCTACCTTGGCGCCGGCATCTATGAGGAAGCGTTATTTCGCCTGATCTTGTTTTCGTGTCTGGTGCGTGTGATGCAGTTGGTTGATGTGAATGGTCTGCTGGCCATCCCGCTGGCGGCGACGGCTTCTGCCTTGCTATTTTCGGTCGCTCATCACATTGGACCTTACGGACAGGCCTACAGCAATTATCTGTTTCTGTTCCGTCTCATCGCAGGGTTGTATTTCGCTCTGCTGTTTCAATTCCGCGGCTTCGGCATCGCCGTCGGCGCTCATGCTTGCTACAACCTGATGGTTAGCATCGGGGCGAGTTAGACCCTTTGCTTGCCAGCCCGCAGCGCCAGCAAGGGTAAGTCCTTCCCTTGCTGGCGCTGCGGGCTGGCAGGGTTCCTTATCCATGACAGCATCCGCCTTTGGTCTCCTTCTTCGCCGACGGCGGCACGTCGTTGGCCGGGTTGAGCGCGAAGAAGCCGTTCGGCTTCAGCGTGAAGCCGATGTACACCGTTGGCATCACCGGATAATCCTCCGGCCGTGGGATGTGCGTGTGGCCCATCGTGTACCAGAACACCACGTCGGTGTTCTCGATCGAGCGGTCCTGCTCGGTCCAGCGAATCAGGCCATCGCCGCCCTTGCTCTGATTGGGATAGTCGCCGGCGCTGTACTGCTCGTCCGCTCGGTACGGCATCACCCAGACGTGATGGTCCACGAAGCGGGCCCGTTTGCGCCACCAGGCGTTCTTGCTCGCCATTGGGAAAGCGTTGTCACCCGGTAGGAACTTGTAGCCGACCGGCTCGCCGAGCGCGCTGAGGACGTTCGGGTTGACGATCCGCCAGGTGCGCGCGGTTTCCAGATTGATATGCGCCCGCGCCTGCTTCTCGGTCTTGAGCAGCGTCGCCTTGGCGGAAAAGGCGTTTTCGTGGGGATTGTTGGGGCCGAGTTCGTCCGGCACCACGTCCACCTGATAGACGGAGTTATCGGTGCCGTCGAGGTCGAAGTCGAGGCGGACGTTGAAAAAGTGCTGATGGTTCGGCGCGTAGAGCTGCGGCGCGACCAAAGCGCCGTACTTCGACTTCTCGCCCGGTTGCAAGGCTCCCAAGGACAGCAGGCCGGTCAACTTCACTTCGAGTTGGATATTGCCGTCCTGATAGAGATACCAGAAGAAGCCGTACTCGTAGTTCTCGACCGTCGAAACCGACGAGATGACCAGACGGCGTGAGCGGCGCACTTCGGGCTTGTCGGGCAGCCGGCGATCCGTGTGCTTCCAGAGGATGCCGTAGTCTTCCTCGTGCATGCAGATGGCGTTCGGAATGGTCAGCGGCTTGCCTCGGCTGTCGGTCAGATGGCCGTCGAAGTAGTGAATGTGGCCGAGGCAGTCGCAGCCGAGTCGCAGACTGTTGGCGCACATGCCCATGCCATATTCGCCGACGTCAAAAGCGTTCTTGCGCACCTGCTGCGGACTCGGATCGCCGTAGGGGACGACCATCTCGTTGAGCGAGGCACGGTAAAGGATGGAGCGTTCCTTGCCGTCGTCGTTGTAGCGCAGGTGATGCAGCGTCAGCCACTCACGGGCGTTGAAGCCGACGACAAAGCTCCATTTTTGCCACGTCACCTGATAGCCGTCCACCACGAAACTGGGACCGTCGGGTTGGGCGATCTCCAATTTCTTGATGTCCTGCCGCTGGTTCGGCACGCGGTCGGTGGCGTAGTTACATCCCTGGGGCGGCAGCGGCCAATGGCCGTACTCCTCGACGCGGAGAACACGCATCTCGTTCAGATCGACGACGGGGCGCAGTCCCTCAATGGGGCGAGCGTAGCCATTGTCGGTCGGGTCGGCGCGGACGAAGCAGAGCGGGCGGGCAAGACGACGGGTGCCTTCCTCTTGCTGACCGTAGTAGCCGGCGCTCCAGATGTCGGCCATGACGAGGCTGGTATCGTCGATTCCGTAGTGTTTTTTGAGGGCGGCCTTGAACTCGGGGCTGGCGAGGACGGCCTGCTCGCACTCGGTCTGCTCATCCACGGTCATCGTCGGCTGCACACCGGGGACGTGCTTCCAGGCCAGCATCTTGCGATCAGTCAGCGACAGCGTCGCCTCGTGGCAGGAGTTGGTGCCGTTGTCGAAGAGAACCGCGAACGCCTCACGACGAATGGGGCCGCCGGTGAAACGATGAACGGTTTCCTTGGGCGGTTCCTTGAGGGCGACGGAGACAAAGCGGGTGGTCGGCGTGACCTTGCCGGAGTCGCGCAACAGCGTGACGGCGAGCCGAATCTCGTCGGCGGTCAGGGGTTCGAGAGGGTGCTTGACGGCGGTGGTCATTGGATATACCCACGAGAAGGATCTTGGTGGGGAGAGGTAGGATATACTGTAGGCGATGGGGTGCGGTGAGGCAAACGCAAATCGCCGCTTATGCGGCTTCGACATCGCCGTCGGCGCTCACGCCTGCTACAACCTGATGGTCAGCATCGGCGCGAGTTAACAGAAGCGCCTCACTTTCCGGCGAGCCGAGAGCATCCCGGTAGTTTGAACGCGTTGTGGAGGGCAGAGACCTCGGCTGCCATTTTGTCACTCCGCCACTCCGCCACTCCGCCACGATCCTCGACAATCCTCTGCCAAGTCGTGCCAGGCAGCGCCAGGAGGCACGTCTTGGCACGCTTATCACCGCCAGCTTGCCGGTTCCCATCGGTTGACGCAGAGATTTGAGCCGTGATACGATGCGTGATGTTCCGACGGCGCAACGCGAAGGAATGAACCTGCGTGCGCCTGATTGAAAAGGTAGAACGTCATGACCGAGGCCACCCGAGAAGCGCTAATTCGTATCGATGAAATCCTCCATGAAGCTGGCTGGGATCAGTCTTCCTCCGCGCAAGAACCGTCGCCGCGTCATGTGGATGTGGAACGCCTGCGCCATGTCCACGATATGCTTGTGCGCCAGGACCGTTTCGATATTCCGCGCGCCATCCTTGGCGAACCCATAACGGTAGAGCAGTTCGCGGAGAAGATGGCGACGGACGAAGGCGGCCGTCGTTTGCGTGAAACGCTTCGACGCGTGCGCGATTTCGTGGATTCCTGCGAAGACGGCGAAGCGCAGCCTGCGTCCCAAAAGCCCTCCGACACGGCCACCGAGCCGGGTTGAGAGCCGGTCAACCAAAAAGGTTACAGGAGCCTTTTGCGATCTTAAAAGGTTCCTGACACTTTTTCTTCACCGACGGGAGGTTGAAGGAGAAATCGCGATGAGTGCCATCGAAGAGACGATCAACGCCACGCTGGATTCAAACGGTCAGCTACGGCTGTCGCACTCGCCGCGACTGCCGCCCGGTCCCGTGCAGGTGACGATCCGTGCCGCCGCTGCGCCTGGGTCGCGGCGCGGCCTGGCGGATGTGATCCGAGAAATCGCCGCCGAGCAGTCCTCCCGCGGCTTCATTGGGCGATCTGTAGCAGACCTGTGCGCCGAGGACGAAGCGCGCTGCGACGAGGACGCCGAGCGGGACCGGGAATTGGACGCCGCGCGTCGCGCGGCCTCGCCGGGGGGGCCGTGAGTGCTGTATTACCTGGACACGGTGATCGTCATCTACGCCGTCGAGGGCAACCCGGCCGACCAGCAGCGGGCGCTCAATCACTTGGCCGCGCTCGAACAGGCCGGCCATCGCTTCGCGATCAGCGATTTGACATGCACGGAATGTTTGGTTCCGGTGTTCGGGCCGGGCGGCGGCCAGCGGCTTGCGGACTTTTTCCGGTTCTTCCACGGGCCGAACCTGCGGACGCTGGGGCTGACGGCCGCGATGCACCTCCGGGCCAGCGCTATCCGGGGCGGCCACATCTACCCGGCTATCCCACCCGCTCCGCCGAAGCGATACGGGCTGGCCGACGCTCTCCATCTTGCCGCCGCGATCGAGTCTGGCTGTGATGTTTTTCTGACCAACGACAACCAACTGGCAAACTTCCCGGAAATCACCATCGAGGTGCTGCCATGAGAGCAGCAGTGCGTCAGGAACCTTTTTGGGTAGAAAAAGTCTTAAAGCGGTTGCTGCCACCTTTTCTGTTTCTGATTGAAAAGGTGTAACGTCATGACCGAGGCCACACGAGAAGCGCTAATTCGTATCGATGAAATCCTCCATGAAGCTGGCTGGGACCCGTCTTCCTCCGCGTAAGAACCGTCGCCGCGTCTTGTGGATGTGGAACGCCTGCGCCGCGTCTACGAAATGCTTGTGCGCCAGGACTGCTTTGATATTCCGCGCCATCCTTGGCGAATCCATAACGGTAGAGCAGTTCGCGGAGAAAATGGCGACGGACGAAGGCGGCCGTCGTTTGCGTGAAACGCTTCGACGCGTGCGCGATTTCGTGGGTTCGTGCGAAGGCGTCGAAGCGCAGCCTGCGTCCAAAACACCCTCCGACACGACCGCCGAGCCGCGTTGAGAGACGGTCAACCAAAAAGGTTACAGGAACCTTTTAAGATCGCAAAAGGTTCCTGACACCTTTTCCTTTTCCTCAGCCA
>Ga0134126_10005913_pt1 | contig 15311 bp, 10 predicted proteins | sample KB31752_FD_96881 | JGI IMG/M metagenome (GOLD analysis project Ga0134126, IMG submission 96881) | Terrestrial soil microbial communities with excess Nitrogen fertilizer from Kellogg Biological Station, Michigan, USA - KB3-175-2 | ecosystem: Environmental > Terrestrial > Soil > Unclassified ...
CCGGGGCAAAATCCAGCGGTGGTGCAGAACGGATTGCTGCCTCAACTCTCAGCGCTTGAAACGATTGTTTATCCCTCCAGCGCGACGCTGCAAAACAATTTCAATCTTTCGCAGCAGGGTACGCTGGAGATCATGCCGATGGAGGCCCCACTCACGTTGTTCGTATGGAGCACCAAACGCACTATCCCAGTGCGCCTGACCGACTTCAGCATTACGGAAGAAGCATTTGATCCGGCGCTGAATCCGATTCGCGCTAAAGTGAGCCTGGGCATGCGGGTCCTGAGCATTGATGACCTGAACTTCTCTGACAAGGGAGGCAGTCTCTACATGGTTTATCAGAAACAGAAGGAAACGCTTGCTCGCCTGTATCAGAGCGCAGGCTTCTCGGCTCTGGGAATTACGGGGATTCCATGAGCAACGGAGCCACCAACGATCCAGTCCAGGCCATGCTGGCGCAGACGGCGTTGCAACGCACGCTTTTTTCCGCCACCAGCCGCTACTACGGCCTGGACACTGAAACCCTCACTGCTCCGGATGGCCGGGCCATCATTTATATAGTGCGCAGATTTGTTCCGCCTGCCGATGGCTTTCAACTGCTGCAACTTCATACAGTTACACAAGGTGATCGGCTGGACAACGTCACGGCCCGCTACCTGGGTGATCCAGAGTTGTTCTGGCGCGTTGCGGATGCCAATTCCGCCATGTGCCCAGAAGAGCTGGTGGAAAAAATTGGCCGCAAGCTTCGTATTACGCTCCCGCAGGGGATCACCGGAACGTCACTATGAATCGCGGTTTCTATCTAACGTTGATGATGGGACCATTCAATGCGGACCCCGTACCGCAGCCGGTCATCGACGCGCTAACTGAAGTCCAGGTCTCCTCGACGGTCGGTAGCCAGGGTGGCTTTCAATTGAAGTTCACCATTGGCAAAAATTCACCGGTGCAGCGCCTGCACAACTCCGGGTTCTTTGATCCGCGGCAGCGAGTAATCATTGCCGTAACCGTCAATGGCTCGGTGGAAGTTTTGATGGATGGAATCATCACCAAGCAGGACCTTGCTCCCTCAGGCTCGCCGGGAAAATCCACTCTCTCCATAACTGGGATGGACTTGACCGCGCTCATGGACTTCATCGACCTCACAGGTATTCCGTATCCGGCGTTGCCCAATTTCTTGATCGTAGAAGCAATCTTGGCCAAGTACCTGGTGCTGGGCGTGGTGCCGCTTGCGCTGCCCGCAAGCATTCCCTCCCTGGAAAATCCGCTGGATCATTGGGTCACGCAGCAGGGAACTGACTATCGCTATGTGAATTCGCTGGCCCAGACCGATGGAGCTGTGTTTTACCTCGATCCAGGACCCCAGCCCGGGAAGAGCATGGCCTATTACGGTCCTGACATCAGCAAGTTGTTTGGTGGCGTGCAACCTGCGCTCAGCATCAATTTCGATGCTACATCCAACATCGATTCACTCAGTTTCTCGTATGACGGAACCATGGCCACGCAGTATTTCGTGACTATCCTGGAACCGACAACCAAGATTCCGATACCCATTCCCGTGCCGAATATCGATTTGCTGAAAGCGCCTCTGGCCGCGCATGCGCCTACACCTTTTAAGAGTGCGCGAGTGACGGAAAGTGCTAACAAAAGTCCGGCCCTGGCTGCCCTGGCCGGACTGGCCGCACTATTTCAGACCGCAGATGTCATCAGCGGAAGCGGACAGCTTGATGTCTTGCGTTACGGCAAGATCTTCAAAGCAAGGCAACTGGCTGCCGTTCGCGGCGCGGGAAACTACTATGACGGGAAATATTACGTGAAGAGCGTGACGCATAATATCAAACGGGGTGAGTACAAACAGAGCTTCACGCTGTCGCGCGGCGGAACAGGATCCTCAGTCTCATCGGTGGGTGTATGAAGGAAGGCCCTAAATACTACGGAATATATCGCGCGACAGTGGACAATAATATTGATCCACAGATGCTAGGCCGTATTCAGGTCACAAACACAGACGTCACGAGCCTTACACCCAGCACATGGGCCATGCCATGCCTGTTGTTTGCCGGTACCCTATCTGGCGCGTACATTGTCCCACCCATTCAGTCCGGTGTGTGGATACAGTATGAAGCGGGCGATCCTGATCGTCCTGTTTGGCTTGGTGGATGGTGGGGAAGTCAAGTGGAACCGCCTAAGGCGGCTCTTACGCCACCGATTCCGCCCGGAATGAACATAGCGATTCAAACTCCGCTGCAGCACCTTTTCATGGTCAGCGATGCCGCGCCAATTCCCATGATGGCTCCAGTACCAGCGCCTGCGCCTCCAGGAACCGGCGGCATTGTTCTACGAAGTCCAAGCGGGGCCATGATCGTGGTGAATGACACTGGGATTTACATCAACAATGGCAAAGGCGCGACGGTGGAACTGGTAGGCCCCAGCGTCATGATTAATAAGGTAGCGCTGGTGGTGACCTGAGATGCCGGGAATGCTTGTGCATGTCGGCGCTACGGTCATGTGCTCACATGGCGGCCAGGCACAGCCAACTGTGCCCAATCCCCGCGTCACGGTGAGCGGACAGCCAACAGTAACGGTGGCTGGACCTTATCTCATCGCAGGCTGCGCGTTTCCGCCCCCGCCAGGTGGAAATGGGCCTTGCGTAAATGCAACCTGGATACCGCCCACCGGAACCACGCGGGTTCTTTCTAACGGTCAACCCTTGGTTGTGCAAAGCAGTCAGGCTATTTGCACACCGACTGGAACACCGCTGGTCATTACCGTGACACAGCTCCGTGCAACCGCAATCTGAGCCTAATACCAGCAGAGATTGAGAAAAGATGAATATTGATTTTCCATTTCACTTTGACCAGCAGGGCCGCACCGCCTCCACGGATGACACTGACCACATTCGCGACATGATCGAGGAATTGCTTTTCACCAGCCCGGGTGAACGCGTGAATCGTCCGGACTTTGGCAGCGGGCTGTTGCAGATGGTGTTTGCGCCTAACAGTCCTGAAGTTGCTGCCGCTTTGCAATTCACCACCCAGGCCGCCCTGCAACGTTACCTGGGCGATCTGATTGATCTGCAGTCGCTTGAAGTTGTTTCCCAGGATTCATCGCTAAGCGTTACCGTTAAATATATGGTCAAGCTCACCGGTGACAGTCATACGGAGAACTTTGTTCGCAGTGCTCCCGCAACCTAAGAGCACTTATCAGCGTAACAGCACTTTAAGGCCATTCTGATTTTGTCTTCCACGCAATCTTGCCCAAGTCATATCTTCGCCGCCCCGATTGCGGTGCTGACGGAGTATTTGCATGAACGCTACTGACCTGAGTTGTCGAGAAGAACAACGCCGCGAAGATGTCCGCGTGGCTAGCCTGTTTGGCCTGGACTATGTGGAAGTCGGAGGCGCCAAAAGCACTGACAACCAGCGGACGCTCTATGTCCATTTTCTGGGCCGCGCTCCTGACAATTTTGAAAAGGAGAACCTGGTGTTGACCGGCGGGCGCCGCATACGCGATGTCGAAATCACTGACTTGCGCGTGGTCCGCCAGAAAGACCTGACTCGCGACGACTACCTGGAAGTGGAAGTCAACAAAAGCGGAGATTTTTCAAACTACACGCTGAACGCAGTGGATGTGGACGCCAATGGCAATCCCACCAGCCAGCCGATGGCCGGCTTTGACAAGCGCTACAGCAGTGTAACCTTCAACTTCAAAGCCAGTTGCCCCAGTGATCTCGACTGCAAGCCGCAATGCGGCTGCCCGCCTCCGCAGCACACTGAACCAGACATCAACTATCTGGCCAAGGACTATTCAAGCTTTAAACAGCTCATGCTTGACCGCCTCGCATTGATCATGCCGGATTGGACCGAGAACCACGTACCGGATATTGGAGTGACGCTCGTGGAGTTGCTGGCTTATGCAGGCGACTACCTGAGCTATTACCAGGACGCTGTCGCCACGGAAGCATATCTCGGAACGGCCCGTGAGCGGATCTCGGTCCGCAGGCACGCGCGCTTGGTGGACTATGCAATGCATGAAGGCTGCAATGCTCGTATGTGGATCACGCTCAACACCACTGGCAAAGTTGATCTGGATCCTGCCGGCATTTACTTCATTACCAATTTTTTCAAATCAGCTCAGCCCCCCATGCTGAAAGAGACCGACCTTGAGAATGTGCCGGCTTCAAGTTATGTGGTTTTTGAGCCGCTCGCACAGAGGTCCTGTTGCGCCAATGGCAGTAGCCAGACTATTACCATCTATCCTGCCCATAACTGCATACCGTTTTATACCTGGGGCGATTGCCAGTGCTGCCTTGAGAAGGGGGCCAGTTGTGCAACGCTGATCGATGATTGGGTTGCATTGCCGGAGACAAATCAAAATACCGGCACGACTACGGGCAGCGCCACACAAACAATCGAAGGCCAATCAACGTCTACCGCGGCGGCATCTGGCCCCCAAGCCAAAACAAAGACAGGCGCAAAAGCTCAAGCCGCTTCCACCATGCCGACTCAAACCCAGAAAAGTACTTCTGGCACAACCAGCACTCCGCCCGCGGGCTCCAGTGACGGGCCGCAAAATACGGAACGTAAGCTAAAGCTGAAAATTGGCGACGTGCTGATCTTCGAAGAGATTAAGGGAGCAAAGAACGGAAATCCAAACGATGCTGATCCTCGGCATCGGCAGGCTGTGCGGCTGACCAAGGTCACCCCCGCTATCGACCCGCTCTATCACCCATACAAAGACACATTTGGCACGCAGTACGGACAGCCGGTACTGGAAATTGAATGGGCCAGCCAGGATGCGCTGACTTTTCCGCTCTGTATTTCATCTCAGTCGCCTCCACCCGATTGCGACTGCATGACGAATGTGAGCGTTGCCCACGGCAATGTGATTCTGGTGGATTGTGGAAACAGAGTAACTGAAACCGTGGGCACCGTTGCTACTCAATCCAGCACGGAAAATTGTCCCTCATGCTGCCATCCCCCCGAGGGACAGGTGTTGCCGTGCTTGTTCCGGCCAACTTTATCTCAGCAGTCGCTCACATTCAGTCAGCCTCTGCCTCCTCCATGTTCGGCGCAAGATTGTCTTGAACAAGATCCGAGACAAGCCTTGCCAAGGATTTGCCTGCTCAGCATTCCACCGGCGCCCGACTGCCGGCAAACAGTGGCATCGACTACGCCGGCTGCGGCAAACAAATCTGCGCAAGCCTCTGCCACAGCGCCGCCCGCTAAATCACCTTGCGCTTCAGACCCGTTGGCAACAGATCATGCAAACGCGCTGCCGCCTTGCATAGTCGATCCCTTGTTCACCTTTGAGGATATCGGCAATCCCAAGCCGCTGGCGGTTCGACTGAAGAGTTCTGCTCCTGACGCTGCTACTGCATATGTCCTCTCCCAGCTCAGCGCAACTACCAGGACTGCACTTCAAGCATGGGATGGTACCAGTGATTTTCCAGCCGCTCTCGCGACAGCACTCACCGCTGACCTTACGGCCCTGCTCGAAGAATGGTCGCCTTTGCCTGACTTGCTGGAAAGTGGTCCTGATGATCGCGTCTTCGTCGCGGAGATTGACAATGATGGATACGCGCATCTGCGCTTCGGCAATGGAATCTTAGGACGGCAGCCCGCCGCCGGCACAGCATTCAAGGCCTGCTATCGCGTGGGCAATGGCAAGTCTTGCAACATTGGCGCAGGAACAATCGCCTCTATTGTCTTTCGCAAGGACACTCTCAGCGGTGTGACCATCACGCCGCGCAGTCCTTTTGCCGCGGTTGGCGGCCAGGATCCAGAACCGATTCCCGACGTGAAGCAGTTTGCTCCTTACGCTTTCAGAGCGACGCTGGAGCGAGCCATCACAGCGGACGACTATGCCACAATCGCTAAAGATAACCGTCGCCGCTGGAACGCGCGTGCAGCTTTGGAAAAACAGGCCCCCTCTATATGCGGACAGCCCTTCGAGCCGCTGCAGCGCGCCAAAAGCACGCTGCGCTGGAATGGAAGCTGGTACACGGCGCAGGTAGCGGTCGATCCGGAAAACTCTGAAGATGCGGACAGCGTTTTGGTGGAAGAGATCACTGACTATCTGACGCCTTTTCGCCGCATGGGTCATGATTTGCTCGTCGGACCCGCCCGTTACGTGCCTTTGACGGTGACTGTGACCGTTTGCGTTTTGCCAGATTACCTGCGCGGCCACGTGGAAGGTGCTGTGCTTGATGCGCTTAGCAATCGCCGCCTGTCTAACGGAACTCTGGGCTTTTTCCATCCTGACAATCTCAGCTTTGGTGACGGCATTTATGTCAGCCGTTTGCTTGCCACAGTGCAGGCTGTGCCCGGCGTGATGGACGTGACTGTCAATGAACTTGAGCGCTTTGAGATCAGCGAACCCAGTGACGACGTGGACGGCGAAGAGCTTCCTTCAAATTCTGTTCTGCAACTTGGGCCCACGGAAATTGCGCGCCTGGATAACGATCCCAATTTTCCTGAGAATGGCCGGCTGGTCGTAAATATGAGAGGTGGACGATGAAACAACCATGCGGCTGCTGCTCCGGCATTGAAGTCATTACACCGGAGCCGGAAGCAAACCGGCCGGGGCTGCCTGCTCTCGTCTATCGCGCGGGGACGCACGCAAGTTTTCTCGAGTCGATGATCGCGCGGCTCACTTCGCACTACATTGATATTCCAATTCAAGACGGCAGCGGCAATTTTCAGCGCCTTCGCCCGCTCGCCGGATTGAGCACCCGCGAGCCTGGCGATCCATCTTTGGCCCTGCTCGATGCCTGGGCCACCGTGGCTGATGTGCTGACTTTTTATCAGGAGCGGATCGCCAATGAAGGTTATCTGCGCACTGCCACAGAGCGCCAGTCTATTCTCGAGTTGTCGCGGCTGATTGGCTATAAGCTGCGGCCGGCCGTTTCCGCCAGCGTTTATCTGGCCTTTACCGTCGCTGCGGGATTCAATGGTGACGTACCTGCAGGCACCCGCGCGCAGAGTATTCCCGGTTCAGGCGAGAAATCGCAATTTTTTGAAACTTCAGACGATCTTCCTGCGCGCGACGTCTGGAACAACCTGAAGCCCCGCCTCACGCGCCCGCAAACTTTTACTATCAGCACCGGTCCTGGGACCGATCTTGCAACGCGAGAGACGATCTACTTCCAGGGAATCGCCAGCAACCTCAACCCCGGCGACGCGCTGATTTTGATTTTGGGCGATGGAGAAAACCAGCAGGCCCTGCGCAAGGTGAAGTCTGTTGATGTGCAAACGGCTCAACAGCGCACTGAGGTAAGGCTGGAACAGCCACCGATGACTTCCAGTGGGAGTACTCCGTTCGATGAAGCGCATTCGATTTTGCAACCGTTCATGGAAGAAGGCACCGCCATCTTTGCAGATGTCGATTTGGCCCAACAGATAGTCACAGCGTTAGAAACACTCCTTGACAACATCCAGTCAATCACAGTGATTGGTTCTGGTTCCCAGGCCGCCGCAATGGTCGAGGCCGCGGTTCCGCAGGTCCAAGAAGCTCTTGATGTTGCTACACGCCGGAGATTCACGCGCCTGAAGCCATGGCTCAGTGATTTGTTGGACGCCATGAATTTGTTGGTAGAACAATTACCCGGAACCAGAGGAATTTCAAAGAACGGTTCCGGAATCAAGGCGCTCAGTGGGGGCTTGCTGACATCAGCGTTGGAAAATCTCTTCCAGATTGCTAAACCTCTGGCATTAGCACCGTCTTTGCAGCCAGCCAACGCCCTCCATCTCAATCGCACGGTAACGGCAACGTTCACGCGGCAAGCTGATGTAGCGCCGCGCATCCTGGCAGCATTTCACCCTGAGATTGCTCCCGCCCTTTATAAGGCATGGTCTGGAGTTGAGACGCCTGAACTCAAGATTTCTGTTGGTGCCGCGCGAGTTAAGGCTGGGCTATTCGCCAGCACGTTTGCTGGACAAGCAACAGTTAAGCCGTTCGGCACACCGCCACCTTCCGGCACTACAGTGAGCTTTGCGGCTCCGACAATAGACTCAGCCTGGATCGGCCTTGTGAACGGCACCAAAGATGATCAACTGCCTTCTGCAGTTGCACTCGATAGTACCTACGACAGAATAATAGCTGGCACTTGGGTCGCAATTGATCGTCCTTCGGCGGATGGAAGAACCATCACCTACCACCAAGTGGTCAGCACCCGTACTCAAGCGATGGATACTCAAACCGGGTTCACTGCTAAAGTCACGCTTTTGACCCTCAACCCACCATGGCTTAGCGATACGGCTTCAGCCCTAGCCAGCGTCTTGGGTGACAACAACGTTTTGCGCGGTACCATCGTCTACGCTCAAGCTGAAGAACTTGATCTTGCCGAAGAGCCTCTCGATAATGACATAGAAGGCGCAAAAATCGAACTTGATGAACTTTACGACGGGCTGGAGGCGGGGCGCTGGATCATCGTCTCTGGTGAGCGCACTGATATTCCTAACACCACTGGAGTCCAGGCCGCTGAGCTTGTCATGGTGGCGGGCGTCACACAGGGAGCGCAGCCACTGTTCTGCGTTGATTTTCCGCTCGCGATCATTCCTTTTTCTGACTACGCATACACCACTGACGCCAATCAATATGGCGACCGGTTGGTTGTCGGCTACGTCACAAACGCCAATCTTCAGACCGTTCGGGACGGCGTACAAAAGCTTGTCGACTCGCAAGACACCGAGAGTACAAATACTTTCAACCAGCAGTTTTGTGATCAGGTACAGCTAGCGCATGGCGTATACGCTAACGCCTACGTACCCACGAGTGACGAGCTTGCGGGAAATTTCGCGGACTTTGAAGGGCTGCTTGTCGATCCCCAAACCAAGGTGCCGCTGAACGGCGGGCAGATACCCGGCATCGCCGGCGGAAGCTCCGCTCCTGCTGCTACTGCCCCTGATCCAAATCAACTTCAGCTCTTTGCCTGGAGAATCTCTTCGCAGCCGGTCCATACCATCCTCACGCTGGCCAACAAACTTGCTTACACCTACGACCCGGAAAGGGTCACCATTTATGGAAACGTGGTCAAAGCCACGCACGGGCAGACCACCGGGGAGGTGCTAGGCAATGGTGATGCCTCGCAGTCATTGCAACAATTCTCACTGCATCAATCGCCGCTGACTTATCTTTCCGCGCCAACTCCTTCCGGTGCGCAGAGCACATTGGTTGTCCGCGTGAATGAGGTGGAGTGGCATGAGGCGGACAATCTGGCATTTCTGGGTCCCAACGATCGCCAATTCATCACAGATACCGCAGATGATGACACGGTCTCTGCAATCTTTGGCAACGGTCAACACGGTATGCGCGTTCCCACCGGCGTAGCCAACGTCAAGGCGGTCTATCGCTATGGCTGTGGACAAGTTGGCAACGTGGACGCCCAGCAGATCAGTCAGCTTTCTTCGCAACCTTTAGGTGTCAAGGCCGTGATCAATCCGCTGCGCGCCTCCGGTGGCGCGGACCACGATACCCGTGACCAGGCGCGCCGCAATACGCCGCTGGCCGTAATGGCCCTTGATCGTCTCGTATCAGTACGCGATTATTCCGATTTTGCGCGCACATTTGCGGGAATCGGTAAAGCAGCTTCTGCGCGCCTGAGTGATGGTCACACGTTGCTGGTTCATCTCACGATCGCCGGCAAAGATGATATTCCTATCGACCAGAACTCTGATCTTTACCGCAACCTCTTTACCGCGCTGGAACAGTTCGGCGATCCGCAACAGCCGTTGCGTCTGCAGGTACGCAGGCTCAAGCTTCTGGTAATGAGCGCCGGCGTGAAAGTTTTGCCGGATTACACCTGGGATTCCGTGGGGCCAAATGTGAGAGCAGCCTTGCTTGACTTCTACAGTTTTGATCGCAGAGAGCTGGGCCAGCCGGCCTTTCTTAGTGAAGCTGTGGCCGTGATGCAGGCCGTTCCGGGCGTTCAATACGTTGACATGCGCGTATTCGATTCCGTCGCGGAAAACGTTACTGCTGCCCAGCTTGCAGGCTTGGCAACCACGCTCGCGCGGAATTCTTTTGTAAATGCGAATTTGGCCACGCCGGACAGCACCGCCACTGATCCCGCGCAATCCATCCTTCCAGCCGAGCTCGTTATGCTTACGCCTGACGTGCCGGACACGCTCATCCTGACGGAGATCACTCAATGACCTCGAACGCGGTTGACCGCCTTTACAACCTGCTGCCTGTGGTGCATCGCCTGCGTGATGCAGACAAGGGCTATCCGCTTCGCGCGCTGCTCCAGGTGATTTCTGAGCAGGTCAACGTTGTGCAAGCTGACATTGCCCAACTCTATGAGAACTGGTTTATTGAAACCTGCCAGGATTGGGTTGTGCCGTATATCGGTGACCTGGTGGGATACGCTCCGCCAGCGTCCACTGGAGAGCCGGTGGATGTGAGAAATGCGCGTGCCCTTTCCCGGGAACGAATGGTGATTTCGCGCAGCGAGGTTGCCAATACCGTTCGCTTCCGGCGCCGGAAAGGAACGCTGGCTGTTCTGGCAGAGTTGTCGCAGGCTGTGGCCGATTGGCCAGGGCATGCAGCGGAGTTTTACAGCTTGCTCAGCTACACGCAGAACATCAACCTTCTTCATCTCAGCCGTGGGCGCACAATTGACGTACGCAATGGCCACGACCTTGAGGAACTTGGCGGACCGTTTGAAGAAACGGCCCACACGGTTGATGTTCGTGCCACCAGCTCACTACGCTCTCCAGAGCGTTACAACATTCCTGCGGTTGGTTTATTCATTTGGCGGCTCAAGACGTACTCCGTCACTCACGCGCCTGCTTTCTGCCTGGATAAAAGCCCTTCATTTTTCCAATTCAACTGTCTGGGGCATGACACGCCACTCTACAATCGGCCGCATGCTTCCGTGGGACATCAGCCAGGCAAACTGAATCTGCCAACAACCATCACGCGACGCGACCTGTGCTCTCGCAAGTCCCAAACTGCTGGTAAGCCATCAATGAGCGGCGTCCCTCTTTATTATGGCGACAAAAAGAGCTTTGCCATATTTACCGGCCCGGACCTGACGCTGGTTGATCCAAAGACGATCATTGCAGCCGATCTGAGTGACTGGAAGTACCGGCCACTACCGGGTCAGGTAGCTGTGGATCCCGAACTCGGAAGGATCGCCTTCCCTGCTCCGCAACCTCGCCGCCAGGGCGTATGGGTCTCATACACTTACGCCTTCAGCGCCGATATTGGCGGTGGCGAGTATTCACGGCCTCTCTCGCAGCCTGCGACACATACGCTCTACCAGGTCGGAAAAGACGAAACCTTCACGCATATCAATGACGCGCTCAAGCAATGGCAATCAGATGGGCCCGCTAACGCAGTCATCGAAATCACAGATAGCGCTGTTTACAGCGAGCCAATTGACATCAATCTGAAAGCCGGGCAGACACTGCAAATTCGCGCCGCTAATCAGAAAAGGCCAGTCATCAAGCTGCTCGATTGGCAGTCCTCGCAGCCTGATAATTTGAGCATTACGGGTGAAGCCAGTGCGAATGGCAGGGCAAGTTGCTGGTTCACATTGGATGGCATCATGGTGGCGGGGCGCGGAATACAGGTTCAGGGCAGCATTGCCGGGCTGGAAATTCGCCACTGCACTTTGGTTCCCGGTTGGGGCCTGGATTGTGACTGCGAACCTCTGTATCCGGGTGAGCCCAGCCTGGAACTTGATAACGCACCGGATTGCGTGCGCATCGAACGCAGCATTATTGGATCAATTCAAGTAGAACGCGATGAGTCAAGAGAAGACCCATGCAATATCTATTTGAGTGACAGCATTCTGGATGCTACAAACCCCCAAGGCATCGCCGTGGGAGCGCCGGGCAAGTTGTGCGCTTATGCAGTCCTTGATGTCCGCCGCTGCACCGTCATCGGCCAGGTGCAAACACATGCTATTCGACTGGCGGAAAATTCCGTCTTCATGGGCCAGATCCTGGCTTGCCGCAGGCAGTTGGGTTGTATGCGATTCTGTTACATCGCTGATGGTTCACGTACGCCCAAACGCTATGAGTGCCTGCCTGATTTGGTGGTGAGCGCAGCTTCAGCAAAAGCACAGAAGGATGGCATCACTGGCACTGCTAAAGATGCCCTGCTGGCCAGCGAAACACTGCGCGTGGAACCAGACTTCAACAGCCTGCGTTACGGCTCCCCCACTTACTGCCAACTTTCTGATTCCTGCGCTACGGAAATCTCGCGCGGCGCCGATGACGAATCGGAAATGGGCGCCTTCCACGATCTTTATCAGCCCCAACGCGCTGAGAGCCTCAGCGTTCGACTCAACGAATACACGCCCGCCGGAATGAACGCCGGCATCATCTTCGCCAGCTAAAAAAGAGGAACTTCCATGAAAGCCGACCTCACTCGTAATACTCTCAATCTCCTGAAGCACTATGCCCTGGTCCTGACGCAGCAGGGCCGCGTTGCGCTCGATAGTGACAGCAACGAGCAAGCCGCAATCCTCCTGCATTACCTGCAGGACCTGGGGGCAGATCTGATCGGTTCTGCGGGCAGCTCGGATTCCGGGGCGTTTTCACTTTCTTTTGATAACATGCCTCCCAACGACTTCAGGATTGGCCCGGGCCGGTACTACGTGAATGGAATTCCCTGCGAAGCTAGCGTCGAGGCCATTCAGTTGACGGGCGACGATTTGAATGCCAACAACAAGAGCAAAAGTGTGAAAGTAACTGTGCCGCAATGGACCTTGGACGGCGCAAGCTTCGCTCAGAACCAGGTGGTGGAATTATTTGATGATATTGCCAAGCCATTGCAAAACCCGAAAGCACCATTTGGAGACCCGCTGATCGCGACCATTACCAATGTAGATCAGGCAAATATGACGCTCACACTGAGCTTAAGCGCGGCCATCGCCGTAACGCCCATCAATCCAAGCCTGCGCCGCGTGATAACTTATTTGACCCAGCCCGACCTCCCGAAACCGCCGGCGCTTGTTCAGACCACGGGAGCTTATATGGCTTATCTCGATGTATGGTTGCGCCATATTACGTATATAGAAGATCCGGCAATCCGTGAGGTCGCGCTCGGCGGCCCTGACACGACTACGCGCGCCAAGATTGTGTGGCAGGTCAAAGTGGCTCCTGGACAGATCACGAACAGCAAGACTCCTTGCGACGGCTTTGCCCCCACTGACCAGAACTTGCTGCCCATTCTCTTTGGACCAAACCATGGCCGGTTAAAAGCACGTGCGCTGCAGACGTCTGCCTCAACCGATCCTTGCATCATTCCGCCAGACGCAAACTATCACGGCGAAGAGAACCAGCTTTACCGGGTCGAAATCCACTCGCCCGGGACCCTAAGCCAAGCTGCGCCCCAGGCGCCGAGCAATCGAACCGGCAACAAAGTACCCAAGGCAGCAACTGGTAATGCGACCGGTACTCCGACGTTCAAATGGTCGCGCGAAAACGGATCGGTGGCCTTCCCCATCATTGGCTCGGTCGTCACGAGTAATGGAACCACTACGCTCACTCTTGCTAATCTAGGCCGCGACGATCGCTTTGGTCTGCATGAAAAAGACTGGGTAGAAATTCAGGACGATGACTATGTGCTGCTCAATCGCGCTGGCATCCTGCTGCAAGTCGCGTCCATTGATCGCACGGCACTGCAGGTGACGTTGACCGGCATTGCGGATAAGACAGTGGGGAACGACCAGAGCAAGCATCCACTGTTGCGCCGTTGGGACCACCAACAGGGAGACCCCGCAGAGGGCGGCCTTACGCTAGGTTCGGACAACGCAGCATTGATCCAGGAAAACAATGACGACATGTGGCTTGAACTGGAAAACGGAGTGCAAATTCAATTTCAGCCGGCAATGGGAATGCCGCATCAGTATCGCACCGGCGACTATTGGCTGATCCCTGCTCGTACCGCCACATCTGATGTGGAATGGCCGACCGAAACAGTGAAAGACACCTCAGGGAACCTTGTAACCACACCTCTGTCAAAAAAACCGGATGGCATTCAGCATCACTACGCGACGCTGGGAAGTTTCACTGTAGGGAACAATGGGGCGATCACGTTTGATACGACGAATACCTGCCGCAAGCAATTCACAACCTTGACCAAATAAAGGTCCCTGCCAACAGAATTGCCGTGAGATTTCCAGCTACCAAAATCAATATGCTTCCGGCTACTCCGAACACCAACAGAGAGACGTTACGAGCTGCTTCCTTCCTGACGCTATCTATCAGTTCGATATCGGGCCATGGTTCTTCCCAATAATTAGGAATGGTTCGTTTCCCGACATTGCGCCACCCCATCATTTGGGATTTTCCCGCTCCAAGTTGCCCGGCAACTATTTTCAGTTGCTCGCGCGCCTGAATAAAAGAAGCGCCTGGTTCAGTCTGCCAAACACTCGAAAAGGAGTGCTAGTCACATCCGACATTATGGTTCGAAGCAGCGGGCGAGTAAGGCGGGCTCGCGACAACGGAATCCACATGTCGGGTGGGTTTTCTGGATCGAGGCCGGTGAATGTTGGCGGGGCGACCCCAATGATTGTGTATGCTGTCTCATGAATGCGGAGGTCAGTTCCCAGTGCCTCGTCTCTGCCACCGAACAAGTCACGCCAACAACGATGACTCAATACCACTACATCGCCCGCGCCATTCGGGTTATCGTCTTGCTCATTGATAACCCGGCCGCGAAATCGAAAGTTGCGTGCACCGCCTTCATTTTCTTTGAGGGGTTTCTGGTCAGCCACTCGTTTTCCATGCAGAAGTTGAAGAATCCGTTCAGCCTGTGATGTTTGCGTTGAGTGGTCAAGGGGCTATTTTTCCAGGACGCGCGGAACTCACGAAGCCTGGCCGTGGTCAATTGATCGATAAAAACAAGCGAATGGGTGTTGGCCCACGTCAGCAATTGTCCCTCGAACAGTGTCTTGCTTTGGCACGTTGTAGTCTTGGCAAGCTGTCGTGCCTCCTCATCTTGCAAAAAGGCTCTCACGGCCTCTGTGATAGTGGTTCTAAGACTGGTGTCAGGCGGATACTGGCGCAACGGGTCGGCATTGGCTTCCCTCAATCGGGCCTTGCGCTCTGCGGTTTCCCAGCTGCGCGTCTTAGCCGACACGCGTACGAACTCGCCGGTAGGCAGCATTCCGTTTATCCATTTCGGGCAACGACAAGGGCGATAGCTGCTGTCCGTTCTCGTGCAAGGCGGGTAGTGACGTGTATAAACGCGAAGCACTGGGCCTCCAGACTCGGCTTGCAGGTCGGTTCAGCCGGAGGCACTGTACGATTATTGTACGATTCGCGCAAACATCCTGGAACTTGCTTGTTTTCAGACGGTTA
>Ga0134126_10005914_pt1 | contig 15311 bp, 12 predicted proteins | sample KB31752_FD_96881 | JGI IMG/M metagenome (GOLD analysis project Ga0134126, IMG submission 96881) | Terrestrial soil microbial communities with excess Nitrogen fertilizer from Kellogg Biological Station, Michigan, USA - KB3-175-2 | ecosystem: Environmental > Terrestrial > Soil > Unclassified ...
ACCGCGGCGCTGCGAGATCACGAACGTGAGCGGACGCATGTGCCAGGCACGGCGCTCGAGCTCGACGAGCTTTCCGCTCGCCAGATCCTCGGAGACGAGGTGCCGCGGCAGGTGGCCCCAGCCGAGGCCGGCCAGGAGAAGATCGCGCTTGGCGCCGAGATCGTTGACCAGCCACTGGCGCTTGCCGGCGACTCCGTGTTGGGTCTTTTCTGCTCCAGGCTGGTTATCCGTGACGATGATCTGAACATGTCGGCCAAACTCGTCCTTGGAGATGGGTCCAGGTGCCGCAGCGAGCGGATGGGACGGACCACATAGCGTCACCATCTTCGCCTCGCGCAGCCAGCGCCGTTCGATCGCATCCGGGTTCACCTCCGGCACGTCCTCGATCGTGACGGCCAGGGCACATACCCTGTCGAGCACCAGGCTCTCGCCGCCCTGCATCGTCGTGATACGTAAGTTGATCGCCGCGGTGGGAAACTCCGCTTGCAGCGTCCGCAAGCAGCCGATCAGGTGCGGACGCGCGAAGTAGGCATCGACCGCCACCGAAACCTGGGGCACCCCGGCTTGGGCGATCGCGCCGGCGCGATTCTTCATTTCTTCCGTGCGTGAGATCACCGCGCGCGCGTCCGGCAGGAGGCTGCGCCCCGCGGCGGTGAGTTGTGCCTTGCGGGTGTTGCGCTCGAACAGCTCGACCTCGAATGCGCTTTCCAGCGCCTTGATCGCGTGGCTGATGGCCGACTGCGCGCGCCTCAGCTTCCGCGCCGCACCCGAAAAGGTCCCTTGATCGCACACCGCGACGAATGCACGCAATTGATTGATGGTGACGGTGTCGAGCACTTGTATCTAAAGAATAGATCGTATTAAGCGATCTTTCGTCAATTGTTTTGATGTGTCAAGGGGCTCAAGCTCATCCCAGCTTTTCGACAGAGGCGCCGATCCGGCGACACATCATGAAGACCGGTTCAAGAACGAGGCATGACATGACCAGACTCACTGGAAAAACCGCCGTGATCACCGGCGGCGCTACGGGCATCGGCTTCGCGGCGGCAAAGCGCTTCATCGAGGAGGGCGCCTTCGTCTTCATCTTCGGCCGCCGGCAGGAAGCGCTCGACGCCGCCGTGGCCAACCTCGGGCCCAATGCCCGCGCGGTGAAGGGCTCTGTCTCGAATTTGGCCGACCTCGACCGACTCTACGCGGCGGTGAAGGCCGAGCGCGGAACCCTCGATATCGTCTTTGCCAATGCCGGGGCGGGAAGCCCGCTTCCGCTCGGCAAGATCACCGCGGAGCACATTGATGAAACCTTCGACACCAATGTGAAGGGTACGATCTTCACGGTCCAGAAGGCGCTGCCGCTGATGGGCAAAGGCGGTTCGATCATCCTGACCGGATCGAGCGCGGGCACCACGGGTGCGCCGGCGATGAGCGCCTACAGCGCGAGCAAGGCGGCAGTGCGCAACCTCGCGCGGACCTGGGCGGAAGATCTGAAGGGCACCGGCATCCGGGTAAACGTGCTGTCGCCCGGGGCGACGGCGACCGAGCTCGCGAAGGAAGCGCTGGGCGAGGAGGGCCAGAAGGTCTTCGCCTCGATGACTCCGCTCGAGCGCATGGCCGATCCGGCTGAGATCGGAGCGGTGGCCGCCTTTCTCGCCTCGCAGGACAGCAGTTTCATGACCGCCGGCGAGGTCGCCGTCGATGGCGGTCTTGCGCAAATCTGACGCGCTACGCGCGGGGCCACCCACCCTCCACGCCGGATCATCGCTCCGGGAATCCTGAACCATCCGCGAAGGAGCCTCTCATGTCCAACACACTCGATCTCTCGAAAGAGCTCGTCGGCCGCCGCGCCCTGATCACGGGAGGCTCGCGTGGCATCGGCGCCGCCATCGCGCAACGCCTGCTCGATGCCGGCGCCAAAGTCGCGGTCGTCGCGCGCAAGCCTAACGGCGATACCCCCGCTGGGGCGACGTTCGTGCCCGGCGACGTCACCGTGAGCGAGGGCGTGGAGGCGATCGCGACCCAGGCGATCACGGCGCTCGGCGGCCTCGACATTCTGGTGAACAACGCGGGCGGTGGGCGTGCGTTTATGCAAGGGTCGTGGACGATCTCCGACAAGGAATGGAATGACAGTTTCGCGCTCAACCTCTTCGCCGCGATCCGTCTCACCAACGCAGTCCTTCCGGCGCTGCGAGCATCGCAGGCCGCGGCCGTCGTGAACATCTCCTCGGCCGCGGCGAGCATGCCGTTTGGCCCCTTCGCGCACTACGGGGCCGCGAAGGCGGGGCTCGAATATTATTCGCGCACGCTCGCCATGGAACTCGCGCCGAGCGGCATCCGTGTGAACGTCGTGTCGCCCGGCGTCATCTCGACGCCGGGTTCCGAGGAGTTTGCCAGGACCACTCCGGGATTTTCCCCGGATGATTGGCTGCGGTATGTTCCGCTGGGTCGTATCGGTGCCACCGCGGACATCGCCGAGGTCGTCGCGCTGCTCGTGTCGGATCGCGGGAAGTTCCTGACTGGCACGAATTACCGCGTCGATGGCGGAATGACGGCCCGCTGAGGAGTGGCTATCCCCCGCCAGCCGGCTGTAGATGGGCTTTCCAGCCATGCGCTCAGCTACTCAGCTTACGGATTGCTGAAGACGGCGCCATGCGGAATGGCGCTTCCGTGCCAACCATCCGGCCATACGCGCGTCAGGTCGATCATGGAGGGCTCGAGTGTCAGCTTTCCGGTGCGGCGGTCGACCGTCGCGAAGCGGATCCGGGTCGCGAGCGCGCCGGGGCCGGTGATGACCAGGCGATTTCCCTGCGGCTCGAGCGCGAGCCAATGAGGGTACTCGTCCGGCGGCAGCAGGATGCGGCTGACTTCGTGCGGATGCTCCGGGTCGCGCAGGTCGAGGCTCACGATCGCATGCCCGCTCTCCATGGCCTCCAACCAGTAGTCGCCGGCGACCACCGGCACTTCGCACACGCGGTAGCCGAAGTCATAGATGTGCTGCAGGGTCGGATGGTCGCTCGCCAGATTTCGAACCAGGAAGAGCCCGCAGTTGAACGTCGGCACCACGACCGTTTTGCCGTCCGCCAGCACGCGTGGCTCGGAGGAATCAGCCGCGGTGTCGTTGAACCAGTCCTGTTGCGGCGGCAACTGCAGGGTCCCGATGAGCTTCAGATCGGAAAGCCGCCAGACCTGGGCGACGTGGCTGGCCTGCGCGCCCATCATGTCCGCGCTGCCGGTGACGACGCGATCGAGCTTCTGGACGACTGCCAGGCTGTAAGGTCGGATGTTGGGATGCCCGGCCGCCGCCGCCGAGGCATCCCGCGCGACCCGGCCGCGCGGATCGAGCTCCACCAGACCGCCGGCGGCGCGATTGAAACCGCCGGAATACTGGAAGGTCGCCAGGGTGTTGCCGTTGGACAGGTAGACGAAGGAGTGTGGATAGCCGTAGGCGCCGACGCTGGCGAATTGGCGCTCGAGCCGCGGATGCCGGGGATCGCGCAGGTCGAATACGTAGCTGCGGTTCGCGGCCCAGTCGTTGGCATAAAGCATGTCGTCGGGGGGTTCCGCATAGTTCGTGTGATGGGCCATCGCCGCATCGCCGACCGGCAGCATCGCGACGAGCTTGCCGAACGACTTGCCCGGGCGCACATCGAAGACCGCGAGGAAGTCCTTGCCCAAGCCTTGCTTGCTGCGCCGCGCGGCCAGATCGGGCGCCATGAACGCCAGCGTGGAGGCGTAAGGGTGACTGGCCTCCATTGCCCATACGAAAAGATAGCGGCTGGAGACGGGCGCGGCCGCCGCGACCATCGGCAATATCAGCGCCAGGAGCACCAGCGTGCGCGAAATGATTCTTGTCATGGCCGACCCCCCAAGGCACCCGCAACGGCGTACTCGCTGCGGGCGGCGAATACCTAGCGCGCGCCGAGCATGTTGCCGCGGGTCTGCCCGCTTTGAATGAATTCCCAGTGTGGCGGCATGGCGGCGACGCAATCCCTGACCGACGAGCGCAGCTCCTCGAGGCGCGATTGGATCTTGTGCGGATCGACTCCGTCGACCAACGGATCGTAACGGCGCGGAATGATGTTCTGACCGACCATGACCGAGAGCCAGCTGAGCACGGGGAAGAGCTCCGTCTCCTCGCGGAGGATGCGGCCATGGCTGCGGAAGAGCTCGAGCTTCTCGCGCAGGCTGTCGGTCAGCGGGATATCGCGACAATGCTGCCAGAACGACCCGGCGCGCTCGGTCTGGCTGTAATGCATCAGGAGAAAATCGCGCACGCCGCTGAACTCCGACTCCAGGATCCTGTTGTAACGGTCGATGTCGGCGGTCGCGAAATCACGGTCGGGGAAGAATTTGAGCAGCATGGCGATGCCGCGCTGGATGAGGTGGATCGAAGTGGCCTCGAGCGGCTCGAGAAAGCCCGCTGCGAGCCCGAGTGCCACCACGTTCCTGCTCCACGCCGCTTTGCGCCGCCCGGGCCGGAAGCGCAGCGCGATGGGCTCGCTCACGGCACGGCCGTCGAGGGTGCCCAACAGCCGCTCGGCCGCGGCATCGTCGCCGCTGAACCCGCCGCTGTAGATATAGCCGTTGCCGTCGCGATGCTGAAGCGGGATCTGCCACTGCCAACCCGCCTCGCGGGCGGTCACCAGGGTGTAGGGATTGGGCTGTGCGGCGCGCTCGCTGTGCACGATCACGGCACGATCGCAGGGTAGCCAGCGGCTCCAGTCCTGATAGCCGGTGCGCAGCGCCCCCTCGATGAGCAGGCCCGGAAAGCCGCTGCAGTCGATGAAGAGATCGGCGCTCACGATCTCGCCGCTCTCGAGCGTCAACGAGTCGACGAAGCCGTCGCTGTCGCGCAGCAGAACATCGCGGACGCAGCCTTCGGTGCGCAGCACTCCGCGCGCCTCGGCGTACCCGCGCAGATAGCGCGCGAATCGCCCCGCATCGAAATGCAAGGCGTAGGTGATCTTGTTGAGCGGTGTGTTGGGCGCGTGCACGGGGCGCGCGAATCGCCCGCGCAGAGCGGCCGCCGCCTGGATCGAGTACTCCTCCAGCCGCTCGGCCTTGCCTTCCAGGAGCATCTTCAGCCAGTAGGCCTGAAACGGGACGTTCCCGATCCCGGGGCCCGCGGGCCCAAACGGGTGGAAGTAGAAGTGGCCGTCCCGGGTCCAATCGCGATAGCCGATGCCCAGCTTGTAGGTCGCCTTGATCTCCCGGACCAGATCGCCCTCATCGATACCGAGCTGGCGGATGAAGTCCATGATCGGCGGAATGGTCGCCTCGCCCACTCCGATCGGGTCGATCCGGGCCGATTCGATCAGCCGCAGCCGCACGCCCATGCCGGCCAGGGACTTCGACAGCGCGGCCGCAGCCATCCAGCCGGCCGTGCCACCCCCGACGATCGCCAGGCTGCGGATTCGTCTGTCATTCATGATATTTATTGCCTCGGACCCCACAATATCGTAATACTAGCGGCGCCGCACGCGCTCGCGGGCCGTGGCGGAAATCCAGCAGATTCTGTCGATGCGCCATGGTGCGCGCGTCGCGGGCACACGCCTGCGGACGCCGGGGGCCCGCGATGCTCGAGCTGTTCATGTTCTCCGACCGCCGCAGTCCGGCGGCATTCTGGGTCGGCGCCCTGCTGACAGTGACCGGCGTGCTGCTGCACATCCCCATGTTCGTGATGGCCCGGGCGATGCACTACCGGATGGCGGGCATGCCGATGGGAACGGGCATGCTGGCCGGAATGGCCCTCATCGTCGGCGGCATCGCTGCGGCGCTCCACGGGCTGAGACCCAAGGAAGCCAGCGTGGAGACCGCGGCCTTCCACGAGCGGATCGTCGCGCCGGAGGATGCGCCGCTGACCATTTGGCATTGGGCCGCCGGAGCTGCGCTGGTGATGGCCCTCGTGGTCGATACCATGAAGATCAGCAGCCTGGGATTCGTCATCCCGGGAATGAGCGTCGAATATGGCATCAGCGCCGCCGCGGTCGCGCTCCTGCCCCTTTCGGCGCTGAGCGGCGCCACGCTCGGCTCATTCGTCTGGGGGGCGCTGGCCGACCACTATGGCCGCCGCGCCACCATCCTGCTCTCCGGAGTGATGTTCATCGGCACCTCCATCTGCGGGGCCATGCCGTCCTTTCACTGGAACCTCTTCATGTGCTTCCTCATGGGGGGCTCCGCGGGCGGCATGCTGCCGGTGGCCTACGCCCTCCTCGCGGAGATCATGCCGACGCGCCATCGCGGCTGGAGTCTCGTCCTCATCGGGGGCGCGGGCACCCTGGGGGGCTATCTGGTGGCATCCGGCATGTCGGCGCTGCTGCAGCCGGTATTCGGCTGGCGCATCATGTGGTTTCTCAACCTGCCCTCGGGGTTGCTCCTGATCGCGCTCAGCCCGCTCATCCCTGAGTCGGCGCGCTTCCTTTTGCACATCGGCAGGCCGCGAGAGGCGCGCGCGACCCTCGCGCGCTTCGGCTCGGTGGTGGTGCGGGAGGCGGATGACTGGGACGAGGAGGCCGAGCTCGATCATTCCCATCTGCCCCCGACCGACACGCGGTATCTCGGCACCACGCTCGCGCTCACCGTCACGGCGCTTTCGTGGGGCCTGCTCAGCTACGGCGTGCTGCTCTGGCTCCCGGGCCAGCTCATCGCCGAAGGCCATGATATGGGCGTGGCGGCCGCGATCATCGCTCGCTCGACTTTCATTTCGGTGCCCGTCATCGTTTTCGCGGCGCTGCTGTATTCGCGTTGGAGCACCAAGGGCGCGCTGCTCGTCATGATCGGCATCTCAGCAGCCGGGCTTCTCGCCCTGGTGTTGCGGGAGAGCGGCGTGCACGCGGCGGCCAATCCGGTCATCGCGCTCACGTTGCTGATCGTCGGCTCGACGGGCGTCATCTCCATTCTGCTTCCCTACACCGCCGAGAGTTATCCCGTTCGCATCCGCGGACGCGCCACCGGGTGGGTGGCGGGCGTCAGCAAGAGCGGTGGCTTCGTGTGTCAGGGCCTCAGCAGCCTCGCCCTGGTGCCCGCGATCGGCACGGCGGCACTGGAGACCGCCGTGCCGGTGCTGCTGGGTCTCGCGCTGCTCTCGCTCTACGGCCACGAGACCCGCGGCCGCGATCTGCGGGAGCTGGAGAGCTCCCGGGCGATGTCGGCATGATTCTCACGTGCCCGCTGCACGCCACTCGCTCTCGAACTCCACGCCCCCGAACTGCGCATGGTAGAGCGCGTGGTAGGCCCCTTTGCGGGCGAGGAGCGCCGCGTGCGTCCCCTGCTCGACGATCCGGCCGTCGCACATCACGAGGATGAGATCCGCGTCCCGGATCGTCGACAGGCGGTGGGCAATGACGAAGCTGGTGCGATTCCTGCGCAGCGCCGCCATGGCGTGTTGCACCAGCGTCTCGGTTCGCGTGTCCACGTCACTGGTCGCCTCATCCAGGATCAGCAGCGCGGGGCGGGAGAGGAACGCGCGCGCAATCGTGATGAGCTGCTTTTGCCCCGCGCTGATGTTGCCCGCGGCCTCGTCGATCACGGTGTCGTAGCCCTCGGGCAGGCTGCGCACGAACCGGTCGACGAACGTCGCCCTGGCGGCCTCGAGCACTTCACCTTCAGTCGCGGCGGGGCGGCCGTAGCGGATGTTGTCGCGAATCGTGCCGTGGAAGAGCCACGCATCCTGCAACACCATGCCGATGCGTGACCGCAGCTCATCGCGGCGCATGCTGGCGATGTCGATCCCATCGAGAGTGATCCGCCCCCGGTCGAGCTCGTAAAAGCGCATGATGAGGTTGACCAGCGTGGTCTTGCCCGCTCCCGTCGGCCCGACGATCGCGATCGTGTGGCCGGGCTCCGCGGTCAGCGAGAGGTCCTCGATGAGCGGCTTCTCCGGTTGATAACGGAAGGAGACATGTTGGAACTCCACCCGCCCCTGAAGCGCCGCCGGCCGGGCGGGCGCCGCGGGCTCGCCGCCGAGCTCCTTCTCGTCGAGGATGTCGAAGACCCGCTCCGCCGAGGCGACGCCGGACTGCATCGTCCCCGCGAGCGACGCCACTTGGGTGAGCGGCCGATTGAACGATCGTGAGTACTGGATGAACGCCTGCACATCACCCAGCGTCATGCCGCCGGTTGCGACCCGCAGGCCGCCGATGATCGCGATCAGCACGTAATTGACGCTGCCGATGAACATCATCGCGGGCATGATCAGGCCCGAGATGAATTGCGCCGCGAACGCGGCATCGTAGAGCTGCCCGTTCTTCGCATCGAAGCGCCGTGCGACCTCGCCCTGACGCCCGAACACCTTGACGAGCTCGTGGCCGCTGAAGGCCTCCTCGATCTGCGCGTTCAACTCCCCGGTCCGGGTCCATTGCGCGATGAAGTGCCGCTGCGAGCGCCTGCCGATGACTCGCGTGAGCAGCAGGGCGAGCGGAATCGTCACGAGCGCGATCGACGCCAGGAGCGGCGAGATCACGAACATCATCGACACGACGCCCATCAGCGTCAGGAGCGCGGTCAGGGTCTGACTGATCGACTGCTGCAAGCTCTGCGAGATGTTGCCGATATCATTGGTCACCCGGCTCAGCAGCTCCCCGCGGGTCTGGCCGTCGAAGTACCGCAGCGGCAACCGGTGGATCTTGCCTTCCACGTCCGCGCGCAGCCGCAGGACGACCGCCTGGACCACCTCGTTGAGCAGGTATCCCTGCCCCCAGAGGAACGCGGCGGAGGCGAGATACAGCGCGAGCACTTCCAGCAGCGTCACCTCGAGCGCCCTGAAGTCGATGCCCGTGCCCGGCACGAGATGCATGCGGGCGAGCATCTCCGCGAGATGGATGTGTCCGGCCGCGCGCTCGCTCGCCACGACCTGCTGTTGGGTCATGCCGGCGCCAGGTGCGCGCCCACGGCGCCCGAGAAGATGATGTCGGTCGCACGCCCGATGAGCGTTGGCCCGATCACGGACAGGGCCACGCTCGCCGCCGCCAACACGACGACGCACAGCAACCGCAACCGCTGCGGCTTCAGACGCGCCAGCAGGCGCCGCGCGGAGGGCCAGAAGCGCACCGCCTTCTCGGCGGGCGCGCCGAGACTCATCCAGGGCGGACCGCCCGCGGGTCGAGGGGCGGGCAGTCGGCGCGGCATGTTCCTCATGCCGCTTCCTCCGCGGTGAGCTGGGAGGCGACGATCTCGGCGTATGTCGGACAGGTCTCGAGCAGCTCACGATGGCGGCCGAGGCCGACCACGACGCCGCCCTCGAGCACCGCTATCTGGTCCGCGTTCCTGATGCTCGAGACGCGCTGCGTCACGACGATGACCGCTGATTCGCGGGTGACTGGGCGCAGCGCGGCGCGCAGCCGCGCCTCGGTGCCGAGGTCGAGCGCGGAGAACGAGTCGTCGAAGAGGTAGATCTTTGGCCTGCGGAGCAACGCCCGCGCGATGGCCAGGCGCTGCCGCTGCCCACCGGAGAGGTTGGTGCCGCCCTGCGCGATGCGCGCCTCCAGGCCGCCCGCCAGTTCCTTGACGAATTCGCCCGCCTGCGCCACCTCGAGCGCCGCCCACAGCTCCTCATCCGCCGCGTCCGGATCGCCAAAGCGCAGGTTGCTCGCCACGGTGCCCGAGAAGAGGTACGGCCTCTGCGGGACGAGCCCGATGCGGCTACGCAGCACATCGGGATCGAGCCTGCGCACATCGACGCCATCGACCAGAACGGCGCCCTCCGTCGGATCCAACAGTCGCGGCACCAGCGACAGGAGCGTGGTCTTGCCCGCGCCGGTGCTGCCGATCACGGCCAGGGTCTCACCCGCGGCGACTCGAAGCGAGATCGCGCGCAGCACGGGAGCGGCGGCTCCGGGGTACCTGAAAATCACCGCACGGAGCTCCACCAGACCCTGTGCCGCGACGACGGTCACCGGATCGGGCGGCGGCACGACGGAAGCCTGTGTCGCGAGAACTTCTCCGATGCGGTCGGCGGAAACGGCCGCCCGCGGCACCATCATCAGCATGAAAGTCGCCATCATCACCGCGAGCAGAATCTGCGCGAGGTACACGAGGAACGCCGTAACATCGCCGATCTGCGTCTGTCCGGCGTTGATGCGCAGTCCGCCGACCCACAGCACCGCCGCGCTCGAGGCGTTGAGGATGAGCACGATGGACGGGAAGAGGAGCGCCATCAGGCGCCCGGCCCGCAATGCCGTGTCCGTCAGATCGGCGTTGGCGCTCGCGAACCGCAGCATCTCGTCCGGCTCGCGCACGAACGCGCGCACGACACGAATCCCGCCTATCTGCTCGCGCAGGATGCGATTGACCCGGTCGATGAAGGTCTGCATGCGGCGAAACTGGGGCACCATCCGCCAGGCGATGGCGCCGACGACGGCTGCGAGCACGGGGACGCAGACTCCCAGCAACCACGACAGGCCAGGGTCTTCGCGCACCGCCATGATGATGGCCCCGATCCCCGTGATGGGCGCGCCAATCATCATGCTGCCGCTGACGGCGACGAGCGTCTGGACCTGCTGCACGTCGTTGCTGTTTCTCGTGATCAGCGACGGGGCGCCGAACTTCGCCACCTCCCGGCCCGAGAACCCCAGGATGTGCCCGAAGACGGCCGATCGCAGGTCGCGGCCGAAACTCATCGACATGCGGGCGCCGCAGTAGGCCGCCGCCACCGAGCAGGCGATCTGCGCGACGGTGATGAGCAGCATCCACCCGCCAAGGCGCAGGATGTAGGCCGTATCGCCTCTCACGATGCCATAGTCGATGACATCGGCGTTCAGGGTCGGCAGATACAGAGCGGCGATCGTACCGAGAAGCTGCAACACCACGATCGCCAGCAGCCAGCGCGCGTAAGGCTGCAGGTAGGTGCGGAGCAGGCGAATGAGCATCTTTCACTCCTCCCTTTACGCGACGCGCCATGCCCGCGCTTATTGCCGCTGAGGTGCGGATTCTACCGGGGGCGTCCCTGCGCGGCACGAGCCCGCGAGCAGGCTCTTGACTTTTGCGTTTACGAGCGTAATCATAATGCTCGTTTATTGACGTAAACGGTGCCGCCATGCCGCGAGAGTCTCCCGCTCCTTCGATCACGGAAGCCGAATCTGTGATCATGGAGGTGCTCTGGCGCCAGAGCCCGCTGCCGACGGAGGGGATCGTCGCCGAGCTCCGCGGCAAGGAGCATTGGCGGGAGGGCACGATCAAGGCGCTGCTGAACCGCCTGCTCCGAAAGAGCGCGATCCGGGCCGAGAAATCGGGGCGGCGCTTCCTGTATTCGCCGCTGGTCGATCGCGACCAATGGCTGCTCTCCGAAAGCAAGGGGCTACTCGATCGACTCTTCTCCGGGCGCGTGGCGCCGCTCGCGGCGCATTTCAGCCGTCACGGCAAGCTGAGCAAGCGCGACGTCGCGGACCTCAAGCGACTGCTCGAGGAGCTAGCCGATGATGAATGAGCTCATCAGATATATCGTCGCGCTGACGTTCGCCTCGAGCGTGGGAATCATCGCCGTCCTGCTCGTGCGCCGTCCCGTACGGCTCGTGTTTGGAGCCATCACCTCCTATCTCGCCTGGCTGCTCGTGCCGGCGGCGATGGCCGCGGCGTTGCTCCCTTACGCGAGCCCGGACCGTTCCGCCTGGACGATCGTCCTCGAGATCGATCCCGCTTTCGCGCTGAGTCGGATGCTCACGCCGTCGGCCCATTCATCCGCCGTGACCGGAACATCTGTTGCGCAGACGGCATGCGCGCTCGGTGTTTGGGTCGTGGGGGCCGTGTTCTTCGGCCTGTATCTGCGCGGTTTGCAGCGCGCGTTCGTGAGGAGCCTCGGCAAGCTGTCAGGTGCGCGTTGCGTATGGCGGGCGGAACGCTCCGCCGGCTGTCCTGTGCTGCTCGGCGTATTCAGCCCGACGCTCATCCTCCCGGCCGACTTCGATTCGCGATACACGCGTCGGGAGCGCCGGCTGATCCTGGCGCATGAGAGAATGCATCTGCGGCGCGGCGACACTCTATGGAATGCGCTCGTCGCGCTCTTCCGTTGCGCCTTCTGGTTCAACCCGCTCGCTCACGTGGCGCCGCGTTACTTTCGGATCGACCAAGAGCTCGCCTGTGATGCCGCGGTCCTTCGAGATCGCTCCGGCGCGTGGCGCAGCTACGCGAGCGCTATGTTGAAGGCTCAGTTGGCCGACGCGGCGCTGCCGGTCGGCTGTCATTGGCAATCCGCTCATTTCCTCAAGGAGCGCCTCCAAATGATCCAGAGAGAGTTCCCCGGCCGCAAGCGCCGCACTTCCGGTTACGTTCTCGTAACTCTCGCCGCGATGGGCGTTGGCTACTCGGCATGGGCCGCGCAACTGCCTGCACCTCAGGCGGCTGCGGCATCCCATACCCCCCACGCCCGGGTCCTGAGTTGGCCGGACGACCTGACGAAGTTCTATCCCGCTGCGGCCAAGGCTCACGGCGTTGAAGGCATGGCGCGGATCAGAGTCACGCTCGACAAGATGGGGCGCGCCACCGACACGCAGATCCTGTCCGTGACGCCCCGAGACATGGGTTTCGGGGCCGCTGCATCGACGATGGTGCACTTCATGACATTCAGCAACCCGACCGGCCACGCTGTCCAGGTGAAAATTCCCGTGAAATTCGCGCTGCACCATGGGGCGCGCGCTCATCATCATGTGAGCGCACGCAATGGAGCGGGCTAAAACAGGGTCAGTCCGGCGAAGGCATAGGGCAGGCCCACGATGATCATGCCCTCATGCAGGCGGCCTTGCGGGCGACCTCCTCGGGCACGAGCTCCGGCACCCGCTTGAGCACTTCGGACCCGGCGACGGATCGGACATTTGCCTCCGGGCGGAGTTTGCCGGCCGAGTAAACGGCCGCGCCCGGAGTGGGTTCCCCTGCGGCGGGCTTCGAGGGCGGCGCCGCTCTCGTCCCGCGGCCCGCGCCCCCTGAGCCCTCTCCCTTTTCAGGTATTCGCGTCGAGGAAGGCGTGGAGCTGCGACCTGCTCAAGCTGCCGACGTGCGTTGCCACGGGTTGCCCGTCCTTGAAGATCATCAGGGTTGGAATGCCGCGAACGGCGTAACGCGTCGGCGTGGCGGGATTCTGATCCACGTTCAGCTTCGCGATCGTCAGGCGGTCGGCGTACTCGGCGGCCGACTCCTCTACGAGGGGCCCTATCATGCGGCAGGGACCGCACCATTCGGCCCAGTAGTCCACGAGCACGGGCTTGCTCGAGCTCAGGACTTCGGTCTGGAAGTTCTGGTCGGTCACGGTCTTGGTGGCTTCGCTCATCGACGGGGACTCCTCGGTTGGCTGGAAAAGCGAACGTATTGTTCGCTGAGAACGAAATAAATGGTGCTATTCTGAAATAACTATTCATGATTCTGAATAATCTATGGATAAGCTGCAGGCCATGGCGCTCTTCGTCCGGGTGGTCGAGACCGGAGGGATCGCCCGCGCGGCGCAGAGCCTGCGCATTCCGAAAGCGACGGCCACGACCCTGATTCAGAAGCTCGAAGCCTCCCTCGGCGCGAAGCTGCTGAACCGGACGACCAGACGGGTCACGGTGACACCCGACGGAGCCGCTTATTACACGCGCGCGGCAGCGATCCTGGCGGAGGTGCGGGAGGCGGAGGAAGCGCTCTCGCAGCGCTCCGCGACACCCCACGGCCGCGTGCGCGTCGATGCGCCGACGCTGATCGCCCGGTCGGTGATCGTGCCCGGCCTGCCTCGGTTCTTCGCCCAATATCCTGACATCGAGCTGGCGCTGGCGTGCAACGAGCGGCACTTCGACCTGATCGCCGAGGGCATCGACTGCGCGCTCTGGATCGGCGAGGCGGACGATCAGAACCTCGTGGCCCGCCGCGTCGGATTTCTCTACTTCTCCACCTGCGCCTCGCCTGCCTACATCGCGGCGCATGGCGTACCGGCGCATCCGCGCGAGCTCGCGCGTCATCGCTGCATCAACCACTTCTCACCGCGGACAGGGGAAGCCGTCGAGTGGGTTTTCTCCAAGGACGGTGAGCGCGTGCAGGCCGTTTTTCCCGGAAATCTGGCGCTCGAGGACGAGAACAGCTACGTCAGCGCCGCCGAGGCCGGACTCGGCATCGCACAGATGCCGGCCTTCGTGGTCAAGGAGGGGATGGAGCGTCGCGCCCTCGACCTGGTGCTCGCCGACTGGCTCCCCGAGCCCTCGCCCCTCTACGTGGTCTATCCGCAGAGCCGGCATCTGTCCCGCCGCGTCCGCGTATTCGTCGACTGGCTGGCCGCACTGGTGGCGGATCACGACGGCATCCAACTGCGTTCCACACTGCCCAGGGCTGGCTGACGCGACGTGTCAACACCAGGGCGGGTAGCGCGTTTTCCCTGCGAGCGGCGGTGAGCCGCACGCCAGTCCGCCCATCCGGAGTCTGCGATCATGAAGAACGCTCCCTTCTCCTGCCTCCTTTCGCTCATGATGATGGCCGTCCTGCCGCTCTCGAGCGCCCGCGCGGCGACCAACCTGCTGAAGGGCTACATCGGCGCCAGCTATGGGCATGCCGACATCAAGGCACGGGACTCCACCCTCATCTCGATTGCGGGCGTACCCAGCCCAAGCCTGGGCAGTTTCGATCTCAGCCGTTCCGCCTTTCAAGTGAGCGCCGGCATTCGCGCCCTGGAGATGCTGGGAGCGGAAATCGACTACTTCGACCTGGGTAGCGGCAGCCCTTCGCCGTCGTGGTCGGGCCCGGGATCCCTGCAGGGTGCGCACGTGTCGCAGAAGGGCGAGGCCGCGTTCGCGGTGCTCTACCTGCCGATACCCCTCATCGACGTCTACTTCAAGGCGGGAGCGGCCCGCCTCACGACGAAGCTCTCCGCCACGGTCACCGGCTCATTCTGCGGGCTCAACCAAGCATGTCCTCTGTACTGCCCCGCCCGCGGCCCATGTGGTGGCCTGGTTTCGGTGACTGGCGCCCGCGATGCGAATGAGACGACCTTCGCCGCCGGCGCCGGCGTGGAATGGAAGTTGGGAGATTGGGCCATCCGGGGCGAGTACGAGCGCTTCAGCGCATTGGGCGAGCATCCCAGCCTCGCGACGGTGGGGGTGACGTGGTCGTTCCTGTGAGGCGTCAGTGATCCGTGAGCACGGGGCACGCGGCGGCAGCGGCGGCGATCGGGCCCGCGGCTAGTGGCCGGCGCGGATGGTGTTGATCCAGCGCTCGAAACCGCCCATGACGCCGCGGCAGAACTCGCCCGTCGAAGGGTTGGTGAATTGCCCCTGCTCGTCCACGAGCTTGTCAATGCCGCCGATGTAGGCCTCGGGCTGCTGCATGACCGGCATGTTGAGAAAGACCAGGCACTGACGCAGATGATG
>Ga0134126_10005917_pt1 | contig 15304 bp, 14 predicted proteins | sample KB31752_FD_96881 | JGI IMG/M metagenome (GOLD analysis project Ga0134126, IMG submission 96881) | Terrestrial soil microbial communities with excess Nitrogen fertilizer from Kellogg Biological Station, Michigan, USA - KB3-175-2 | ecosystem: Environmental > Terrestrial > Soil > Unclassified ...
GCCCTTCAGGTTGGCATTCGGAACCAGTATGGGGCGGACGCGCGTGCCGGTTGCAAGCAGCAACTTTTCGTAATGAACGATACGGCCGTCAGTAAGCGTGACCAATTTTTTCGTGCGGTCGATGCGGGCAGCAGCGACACCGAGAATGAGTTCGACTCTGGAGTCGGCATAGAAGGACTCCGGCTTCAGGAACAGACGTTCGCGCTCAAGCTTGCCCTGAAGATACGCCTTGGACAGCGGCGGGCGCTGGTAAGGCAAGTACGGCTCGTCGCCAATCATAGTGATGGCGCCCGTAAAGCCTTCCGCCCTCAAGCTCGCAATCGCCTGGGCACCGGCCTGGCCCGCGCCGATGATGACAATCCGTTCCGACATTTCCGCCCGGTTTTGATGGGTAAGCCCGTTCGGCGGTATCACGTTTGCCGCCTTTCGTGCAATCTAGAACAGGCTGCTTTGAGCAGAGCGGGCGGCCGCGCTAAAACACTGTTATGGCAAATGGAATCGAAGGATTTTCCGGGCACTTCCCCCTTCCCGACCTCGCCGCCACAGACGCTTTGGCCGCGCGGATTGCCGCAGGATTGCGGCCAGGCAACTGCGTTGCGCTGAAAGGCGATCTTGGGGCGGGAAAGACCACACTGGCGCGAGCCATACTTCGCAGACTCGGTGTTGCAGAGCACGTCCCCAGCCCGACCTTTACCCTTGTTCAGTCTTATGAAACCGCCGCCGGGCCTGTATTCCATTTCGATCTCTACCGGGTTGAGGATGCGCACGAATTGGAGGAGCTTGGCTTCGACGAGGCTCTCGACAACGGCATCGCTTTGGTGGAATGGCCGGAACGGGCAGAAAACCGGTTACCGACGACGTTGAAAGTGATGCTGGAGTTGCATCCGGAACGGGGGCGTTCGGCAGCGATCTTCGGCGAATCATATTGGGCAAAGTTTCTGGGCAAAGAAAAAGATCATGTCTGAACGCCAAGCGGCGATGATGGATTTCCTGCGTGACGCGGGATGGGGATCTGCCGATGTGAAGGCCCTGCCCGGCGATGCTTCCACGCGGCACTACTTTCGCGTGGCATCGGATGGACGGCATGCGATGCTGATGGATCAGCCGCAGCACGCAGAAACACCCGCCGCTCACGCGGCAGCGACGCCGGAAGAACGTCATGCTCTGGGATATAACGCCGTGGCCCGGCTCGCCGGTGCCGATTGCACACGCTTTGTCGCCATTTCGGATTTCCTGCGAAGCCGCGGATTGAGTACCCCGAAGATTTACTCCGCAGATTGCGCGGACGGCTTCGTGTTGATGGAAGATTTCGGCGAACGGCTTTACGCCGACATACTGAACACCGGCAAAAAGGATGAAAGCGAACTCTACAAAGCTGCCGTAGAAGCTTTGGCGAGGCTGCACGCCGATTCCGCGCCCGCCGAAATCTCTCCACAGATTGCGCTTTATCCTTACGACGAAACGGCGATGCTCGCGGAGATCGCGCTGCTGACGGATTGGTATTTCCCCCTGGCGCTCAACAGAAAGGCGACGACGGAAGAAACGTCCGAACATCGGGAATTGTGGCGGAAACTCCTTATGTTGGTGAAAGGCGCCGACGCCAAATTCGTGCATCGCGATTACCACGCACAGAATTTGCTGTGGCTGCCGGATCGCAGCGGGGCAGCGCGGGTGGGAGTGATCGACTTCCAGGACGCGGTGGCCGGATCGAGCGCCTATGATCTGGTGTCGCTGCTTGAAGATGCGCGGCGGGACGTTTCGCCGGAATTGGCGGAGGCGACGATAAACCACTATCTCTCGATCATGCGCGATCAGGGAACGGCTATAGTCGAGGACGAGATGCGCGCGGCGTTCGCGATCATGGCGGCGCAACGCAACGCGAAGATCGTGGGCATCTTCTCGAGGCTTTGGCTTCGCGATGATAAGCCTCGCTACATCGGTTATCTGCCGCGCGTTTGGGGCTATTTGAGGCATGATCTCGAACACCCCGCACTGGCGGACCTAAGAAATTGGTACAAACGCGTCCTGCCACAGGCGGCGCGTGAAGGACGCATTGAAGGAGTGGCTGCTTGACGACGAAGCCCATCACACGCGCGATGATCATGGCAGCGGGGCTCGGCACGCGGATGCGGCCACTGACCAACGACCGCCCGAAGCCGTTGGTGCAGGTGCGCGGGCGCGCGCTGATCGACTATGCGATAGATCGCCTTGTGTCGGCTGGCGTGAAGATGATCGTCGTCAATGTGCATCATCACGCGGAAATGCTGCGCGCGCATGTGGTCAAGCGCAAGGACGTGAAGATCGTCGTTTCGGATGAAAGCGAGGCGCTGCTCGATTCCGGCGGCGGAATCGCGAAAGTACTCTCGCTGTTCGAGGGCGAACCGTTCTTCACACACAATTCGGACTCCGTTTGGGTCGAGGGCGCGGGCAGCGCGCTCGAACGCATGAAAGCGCGATGGGACCCGGACGCAATGGATTCGTTGATGCTGGTCGCGCCGACGGTGAACGCGCGCTGTTATGAAGGTCGTGGCGATTTCTTCATGGATGAGGACGGTCGCTTGACGCGCGTTTCGGAGCATCGCGTGGCGCCGTTTGTGTGGATCGGCGTGCAGATTTTGCATCCACGCCTTTTCGATGGAGTTCGGGAAAGCAAATTCTCGATCAATCCGTTGTGGGACAAATCCATTGAGAAAGGCCGTTTGTTCGGGATACGGCTCGACGGGATCTGGATGCACATCGACCGCCCCGACGCGGTAACGGACGCGGAGAGGTTTTTGGCCGACCTCGCGCCCGCCGCATAGCCCGTGGCAAACGTATTCACGATTCCGGTGGCTGCGCCTTTCGCGCAAACATTGGTTGACGAACTCATCCGGCAGTTGAACGCGAAGACCGATCCGCTCGCGCTGTCGCGCGCCACCATCTATGTGCCCACGCGGCGGGCGGTCCGGTCGCTAGGCGAAACTTTTGCGCAAGCCGCGGGCGGTGCGGCGTTGCTGCCGGATATCCGGCCGCTGGGCGATATCGATGAAGACGACCTGCTGTTCGATGCCGCGTCGGAAGATGTCGAATTGCTTCCCGCCATATCGACAGTGCGGCGGCGCTTGCTGCTCGCGACGTTGATTGTGCGATGGCAAAGAAATCGCGATGGCAGTGCGATGGGATTTGCCCAAGCGACGCGGTTGGCCCGGAGTCTGGGTGCATTCCTTGACGAAGTGCAGACGCAAAGCGCCGAACTTTCAGATCTGGACAAGCTCGCATCGAGCGCGCTGTCGCAATATTGGGGCGACGTGCGCGAATTCCTGCTGTTGCTGGATAAGCAATGGCCGCTGTTGCGCGAAGCGGAAAACAGACAGGATCACGTTGTTCATCGCGACACGGCGCTTCGCGCGCTCGCAAAACGGTTGAAAACCAAACCGCCCGACGGGCCAGTGATCGCGGCGGGTTCGACCGGAAGCATTCCGGCGACCGCGCATTTGCTCGATGCCGTTTCCCGGTTGCCGATGGGTGCAGTGGTTTTGCCGGGGCTCGATCTCTCGCTGGATGACGCGAGCTGGAAAGATCTCGATCCAGGCCACCCGCAATTCGGCATGAAGCAACTGCTCGAACGCATCGGCGTCGCGCGGCGCGACGTGAAAATCTGGGGTGCGAGCGACGGTGCCGCATCTCCGCGCGAGGTTTTGTTGCGGGAAACGCTCAGACCTGCACCGACGACCGATGCGTGGCGGGCGCTTGCCGAAAGCGGAACGGATATCATCGCGAAAGGGCTGGAAGGATTGTCGCTTGTCGAAGCGGCCGATCCGGCGCAGGAGGCAACTGCCATCGCGTTGATGCTGCGCGAAGTGCTGGAGAGCGAGAAGCAGACCGGCGCCCTGGTGACGCCGGATCGCGATTTGGCGCGACGTGTGGCGACGGAATTGGGGCGGTGGGGTATCACCATCGACGACTCTGCGGGCAAGCCGCTTGCACGGACAAGTCCGGGTGCATTCCTCTGCCTGCTGGCGGATGCTGTAAAGCAGGAGTTTGCCCCCGTTGCTCTGCTGGCATTGCTGAAACACCCGCTTGCTTCTGGCAGCGAGAATACGGCTCGCTTTCGGCAAATGGTGAGAAAACTCGATCAATGCCTGCGGGGGCCTCGACCCAATGCCGGCACCGATGGAATCCGGCAAGCTATTGCGCGCGCCGATTGTTTCGACGAGCCCCTGCGCAACGAGCTTTCATATTGGTTCGAAGGCCTGGCGAACCTGTTTGGCCCTTTTGCGACGGCGCTGAATGAAGATGCGGCGCTTTCGGATTTGCTTTCGCTACATGTTGAGGCGGCGGAAGCGTTCGCTGCGACTGACAGTGAAGGCGGCGGGGCACGGTTGTGGCGCGGGGACGCCGGCCGCGCGGCGCAACAACTCGTTGCAGACCTGTTTGTGGAAGCAACTGGTCTCCCCACAATCGATTCCGCTTCTTATGCTTCGCTGTTTCGCTCGCTTGCCGAAGAAAGAGCGGTGCGGCCGGCATTCGGACGTCACCCGCGCCTTGCGATTCTGGGACCATTGGAAGCACGATTGCAGCGTTTCGACCTGGTTGTTCTCGGCGGACTGAATGAAGGAAGCTGGCCGCGCGAGGCACCGGTCGATCCCTGGTTGTCGCGGCCGATGCGAAAGGCGTTGGGTCTCGAACAGCCGGAGCGCGCGATCAGACTTTCTGCACACGACTTTGCGACGTTGGCGGCGGGCCCGCGTGCGGTGCTGACGCGTTCGCGCAAGGTGGACGGTTCGCCCGCCGTCGCTTCGCGCTGGCTGCAACGGCTGAGACAGTTGACGCGCGGGTTGAAGCTGGAGGATCGGCTCACCGCACCACGCGACTATTGCGCCATTGCTTCCTCTCTTTCCGCGCCGCCGCAGGCTCCGCGTATGCAACGCCCCGCGCCTACCCCGCCCGTCGCGGCGCGGCCGCGCAAGCTTTCCGTCACCGAGATCGAGACTTGGCTGCGGGATCCTTATGCGATCTACGCGAAGCACACTCTCAAGCTGAAGCCGCTCGATCCTCTGGATGCGGAAATCGGCGTACTGGAACGAGGGACCAATATCCATAAAGCGCTTGAGATGTTCGTGCGTGCTTTTCCAGAAGGGCCCACCGAGGATGCGGAACGGCATTTCGCGGAAATCGCCGATCGTGTTTTTGCCCAAAACGACATTCCCAAATCCGTGCTCGCCATCTGGAGACCCCGATTCATTCGAGCGGCGAAATGGTTTGTGGAGGTGGAACGCGGCCGCAGGCTCGACATCGTCAAGGCGCATGTCGAACTGCGCGGCGAGCTGAAATTCGCGGCGCCCGGCGGCGAGTTCACGCTTTATGGCCGCGCCGACCGGATCGACGAATTGCGCTACGGCAATGGCGCGATCATCGACTACAAGACCGGCGCGCCGCCGAGCGACAAACAGGTGATTCAGATCATCGCGGCGCAACTGCCGCTGGAAGCGGTCATGCTGGCGGAAGGCGGATTTGCCGATGCGGGAAAGCTTGCGCCCACCGAACTGATCTATGTGCGGTTCGCGGGCGGTGCGAAACCGGGCGAACTGCGAGCGGTAAAAGCGGATGCGCACGAGCTTGCGGTGAAGGCCAAGGAATTGCTGATGGCGCGCGTGGCGCAGTTCGATGCTGCCGAACAACCTTACTTGCCGCGCGTGATGCCGTTCCGGCTGGAATTTACGGGCGACTACGATCATCTGGCGCGCGCCCGCGAATGGTCGGCCAGCGGTTGGGGCGAGGACGAATGAGCGTGCACGACCCCGTTCTCGCCGCCGCCGATCCGAAGCATTCGGCCTGGGTTTCCGCCAATGCAGGCGCGGGCAAAACGCACACGCTCGCCAATCGCGTGACGCGGTTGCTTCTGGCGAAAGCGCCCCCTGAACGCATTTTGTGCCTGACCTACACAAAGGCCGCCGCGGCCGAAATGTCCGACCGGTTGTTCAATGTTCTGGGCAAATGGTCGATGGCATCCGATGAAGACCTCACCCGATTTATCGCAGAGATCGGAGGAACCGACCTCAGCACAGATGGATTGCGCGAAGCACGGCGCTTGTTCGCCAAGGCGCTGGAGACGCCCGGCGGATTGAAGATCCAGACCATTCATTCGTTCTGTCAGAATTTGCTGTCGCGATTTTCGGTGGAAGCCGCCGTGCCGCCGGGCTTTACGGTGATCGACGAACAAACTTCGCGCGAGATCATTGCCGGGGCGCGGGCGCGCGTTCTGGAGCGTGCGGGCTCGGGCGATGTGGTGCTTGGCGCGGCGGTGTCCTTGCTCGTGACCCAGACGAGCGAACAGAAACTTCAGGATATCCTGGATGCAGCTCTGGGCAATGAACGCCGCAAGCTGGCGCGGGCATTGGCCGGATGCAATTCGCGGGACGGTTCGCTGACACGGACCATGCGGCGTTTCCATGGCGCGGACGAAAGCGAAAGCGAGGACGATATTGTCGGATCGTTCTGCGCCACGTTGAAGACTGAGATTGCACAGTTGAAGGCCGTCGTTGCGTGGATGAAGCAAGGCAGCACACGCGACCAACAGCGCGCGGGCGGGTTGGAACGCGCGCTTACGATGGAATTGGGTACGGGAGCATTCGAGAATCTGCTGTCGTCTTTCATGACCCAGAAGGGCGAGAGCTATGCCGAACTCGTCACCAAAAAGACGGCGCAGGCGCGGCCCGACCTTTTGAACTATCTGCTGGACCTGGAACGGCGCATTTGCGCGGCGGAGGAAAAGCGGCGTGCGGCGCACGCGGCCGCGCTTTGCGATGCGGCGCTGACGGTGGCCGATGCCGTGCGCGATCTTTATACCGCGGAAAAGCGGTCGCGCGGCGTGCTCGATTATGACGATCTCATCACCGAGACGTTGAAGTTGCTGGAGCGCGGCGAGACGGCTGCTTGGGTGCTTTACAAACTCGATGGCGGACTCGACCACGTTTTGGTGGACGAGGCGCAGGATACGAGTCCCGAACAATGGGCGATCCTGAAGAAGCTGACGGAAGAATTCTTTTCCGGCGCAGGGCGCGAGTCCGGGACGGTGCGCACCGTGTTCGCGGTGGGCGACGAGAAGCAATCCATCTTCAGTTTCCAAGGCGCCGATCCGGCGCAGTTCGACATCAACCGGCAATATTTCGCAGGTCACATTCAGAACGCGGGGCTAGCGTTCAACTATGAATGGCTGAAAACCTCGCGGCGCTCCGTGCCAGAGGTTTTGACCTTCGTGGACCGCGTGTTCGCCGAAGAGGCGGCGCGCATTGGTTTGACCTCGCTCGGGCTGGCAATCGAACACGAAGCATTGCGCAAGGAAACGAAGGGGCTCGTCGAGTTCTGGCCGTCCATCAAGCCGGACGACAAGGACGAACCCGATCCGTGGCGGCCCGTCGATACGCCATCCGAAACCAGTCCGGTGGTGCGGTTGGCCGAGAAGATCGCGCGCACCATCAAAGGATGGATTTCGAACGGCGTGGCATTGCCGGGCAAGGAGCACGCGATAAGGCCGGGCGATATCATGATCCTGCTGCCACGGCGCGAACCGTTCGGCAGCGAGATCATCCGGCAGCTGAAGGCGGTGAACGTCCCGGTAGCGGGCGCGGACCGCATTCGCATCACCGAACAGATCGCGGTGCAGGATCTGATCGCACTGGGCCGTTTCGCGCTTTTGCAGGAAGACGATCTTACCCTGGCGACCGTGTTGCGCTCCCCGCTCGTCGGCGTCAGCGAAGAGACTTTATTCGACCTGAGTTACGGACGGAAGGAAACGCTTTGGCGGTCTTTGCGGGAGAATAGCGACCCGACGCTCGACGCGGCGCGCGAATTCCTGTCCGAATGTCTGAACAGAGCGGATTTCGTACCGCCTTACGAATTCTATGCGCATATTCTGACGGTGCGCGGGATGCGGCCGAGGCTGCTCGCGCGGCTGGGCGCGGAAGCAAGCGATGCGATCGAGGAATTCCTGTCGCTGGCTCTTTCCCACGAAAGCCAGAATCCGCCCTCTCTGGAAGGTTTCCTGCACTGGATCGAACGAGGCGGCGCGGAGATCAAGCGCGACATGGAACGCGGGCGCGACGAGGTGCGCGTGATGACCGTGCACGGCGCGAAAGGATTGGAAGCCGATATCGTGATCCTGCCCGATACGACGCGGCCCGCATCCAACGCGCAAAAGCGGCAATTGCTTTATGCGAATGACGGCGTGCTGTTCTCGGTCCCGGACGCTGTTGCGCCGCTCGCGGTGAAAGCGGCAAAGCAAGCGGCCAACGCCGAAGCATTGAACGAACACAAGCGCCTGCTTTACGTCGCGCTGACGCGCGCGAAGGAACGGCTCTATATCTGCGGTTTCGAGAACCGCAAAGGGATCGATCCCAATTCCTGGTACACGCTGATGGAGCGCGCCGCGAACGAATTGGGCGTGGCCGTCGAGCGCGGCGGCGAGACCATTCGCGTTTACGGCAATAACGAAGACAATGTTGCCAGATCGGCTCCCATCGACGCGACGAAAATCGAGATACCGCACTGGGCGTTGACAGCGCCGAAGCAGGAAACCGAGCGGCCGCGCATTGTGCGCCCATCGCTGATCGAGACCCCACCCTCCCCGCTTTCGCCGCTCTCCAGAGAAGGAAAGTCATTCAAGCGCGGCGTTCTCATTCACGCATTGCTCGCCCGGTTGCCGGAGATCGCGCCGGAATCGCGCGGCGACGTCGCACGCAAATTCCTGCTCGCCCGCGACGTGCCAGCGGAAGATACGGATGGCTTGACGAAGGAAATCCTCGCGGTGCTCAGGGACGAGATTTTTGCCCCAGTCTTCGCGGCGGGCAGCCGGGCCGAGGTGGCGCTGGCCGCCGAATTGCCCGAACTGGGCGGCATCAAGGTGAACGGACGCGTCGACCGGCTGGCGGTATCGGATCGCGAGGTTCTGGTGCTGGATTTCAAGACAGACCGGACGGTCCCCGAAACGGAAAAGCATGTGGCTAGCGGCTACCTCGCGCAGATGGCGCTGTATCGCGAAGCGTTGCGCCGAGTGTTTCCGGGCAAAAAGGTGGTTTGCGGGCTTTTGTGGACGGCCGGGCCCAAGCTGATGCGACTGCCCGACGGCCCCCTCGACACACAGCTTGGACGGCTTGCGGACCTTGACCCTTGAGGGGGGCGTTCCTAGATTCAGTCAACAGAACGCATCCTCTCAACCCAAGGAACACAATATGTCGGCCCCGCTCAAAGTTTCGGACAGCTCGTTTCAGACGGACGTCCTGTCGTCCAAGAAACCTGTCGTCGTGGATTTCTGGGCGGAATGGTGCGGCCCCTGCCGCATGATCGCGCCGGCGCTGGAGGAGCTTGCGACCGAGCTGGGCGAGAAGGTGACCGTCGCCAAGATCAATATCGACGAGAATCCGCATGTTCCGACCAAATACGGCGTGCGCGGCATCCCCACGCTGATGATCTTCAGCCAGGGCCAGGTCGCGGCCACGAAAGTGGGCGCGCTGCCGAAATCCAAGATCAAGGAATGGATCGAAGCCTCGATCTGAGTTCCCGACCGGATTGAATTGCGCCACCCGTTCTTTCCGAACGGGTGGCGTTTTCGCGCGTGACGGGCGAAGTGCCAGCTTTGCAGCATGGCTCGGTTTCGAAATCGGAATGGCATCGAACCATTGCGGCAGATGATACGTTTCCCAAAACATCGAGGAGACGCCATGAGCCGCATCATCCCTGTCCTTTTCGCCTTCAGCCTCTTGCCGCTTTGCGCATCAGCCGCGGAAACCGTTTCGGTGCCGCCGTTCAAGTCGGTCGAACTGCGAGGTGGCGGGCACGTTACGCTGCGCCACGGGGACAGACAGCGCGTCACTATCATCAAAGGCAGCACACAATTCACGACATTCCACATCGAGCCGGACAGGAAGCTCATCATCGATGCCTGTAACGAAAGCTGCCCGCATCGCTATGACCTCGCCATCGAGATCGTGACACCGAACATCGACGGCGTGGCGGTCTCCGGCGGCGGATACATCGTGGCGGCGGGCGGATTCGGCAGCCCGGCAAGGATGTCCGCGGCGGTATCCGGCGGTGGCGAAGTCGATGTGCGCGCCATCAATGCTTCAAGCGTCAACGCAGGCGTCAGCGGTGGCGGAGAGGTGAAGATACGGGCCGAGAACAGCATCACCGCCGGCGTGGATGGCGGTGGCTCGATCATCTATTGGGGCCATCCCTCAGTCACCAAGGCGGTGAATGGCGGCGGCTCCGTTGAGCAGGGCTCCGGCGGATAGAATCTTTGCTTATTCGTTAGGAAGAACAAAGACTTGCGGGGACTGGCGTTCGCCGCCGCGCGACCCGCTTGGAAAGCACGAGCCGCGTCGGACGATTCCTTTGATCCGCCATGCCAAAGGCAAGGCACAAAACGGCCTTTTTGGCCGCAATCCAAAGCGTTGCGGGGCCGATACCCCGTCGCTATAAGGGCGCCCCGATCAAGAAAGCCGGAGAGTAGCTCAGCCTGGTAGAGCACCACGTTCGGGACGTGGGGGCCGGAGGTTCGAATCCTCTCTCTCCGACCATAACTTCAACAGGTTATGGAGATTTGGCGCCCCGCATTCGTTCTCAGTTGCGCGTAGTTTGCGAAAACGCAATTCGCGTATGCGCTCACATTGGGAAACGGCTCGCGACTTTAGCCGCAAATCCAACTTATTGCGTGGAAATTTTACTCCGATGCACCCGCCGGAAAACGGCAGAATGTTCTTCGCTTGCATAAACCAATCGGTATTCGAAACGCTCTATTATGATGCGCAACAAATAAGCAACGGTGTGGGAAACACCCAGAAATCCAACCAGGATAAGACACGGCACGGCTATTTTCAGCAGGATTAGGGCGAACAACATCGAAGCCCAAATCCCAATCAGTCCATACATTTCGAAACTGAAAGCCGACAAAATGTTGTCTGCTGCCTCTTGGCTCGCAATCTCTTGGGCCGTCAACACCGTTTTGCCTCCGATCAGCTCACACCGAATAAGTCGCTTTCCAACCTGCGTTGTGCCAGTTAAACTATACTAAAGCGATATACATTATCGTGTAAAGTGACATGGGAGCAGGCAGGCCAAGCAGGATTGCAAGCGCGGCCAGGCAAATAGCTATGCTGAATGTCATGAGAGCCCCCCTCCCGTCGCAACCTAGGCCCGAGTCCTGACTGGCAAAAGGGCGACGACGGCGCGGGCGACAGGAGGCGTCCTAGAACGGCCGCTCACCTATATAATTTCCGGCCTCTGCATAACGGCATACGAGAATGTCTTCGCTTGCGCTGGCGGCCTCCGCGCAACCCACGTCGCTTGTCGCGCGCCATACCAATTGCGTGTAGTGGCCCACATCTTCCACGTTGCCGGTCGTGCTGTTGTCGGGAAACACGCCATATTTGAAATAGCGCTTTTCCCGAACCCATGCATCCACCATCGCTTCGGGAGAGTAATAGCCTTTGGTACCGGCCCAGATGTTTTCGCCTTCCGGCGCGATGCGATTTTCGGGAGCGTGTTCGAAGCGGCCGGTCGATGCAAGAAAATCGGCCCAACGCTGCGCCGATTGGGCAAGCGCCGGATTCCATCGCAGGGGTTGAAGGCCGAGCTTCAAACGCTCGCGATTGTGAGCCGAAAGAACGCGCTGATCGAACGTCACCCGCAGATCGACCGCGCCCATCACGAACGGCGCGATCAGAACGGCAGCGCTTGCCGCAACAAGCGACTTCCACCTGGTACCCATCGCACAAGAAGCTCCTGCCGTTCGGCAGCATTTTCTTGCTGATGGGGTTTAGACCGTGTGGAAAGAGCCGGTTAACCAGCACCCAAATGTATCGTTTCAAGATGATTCAAATTTTATTGAGACAGGATTTTAAGTCTTTTTTTGCCCTGATTGTCCCGACAGAACAACGACCCGGTCGCCTTTGTTTGTGACGGTGAAAAGCAAGCGCGCGAATTCCAGCGGGGTGCCGATGCAGCCATGCGTGGCCCAGCCTTCACGCACGCTGCTGCCGTGGATGGCAACGCCATCATCGGTCAAACGAAGCGCATAAGGCATCGGCGCATCATAGGTGCGCGAATAATAGTGCTGGTCTTTGCGCAGGATGGTGAAGCTTCCCGCGGGCGTGGCGTATTTCTCTCCGCCGTAAAGAACCACCGCAGAACCGATCTCGTGACCGTCGCGGAAGACGGACAGAATTTGGCGGTCGAGATCGACGCGCACCCAAACGCGTCCCTGCGGAATGCGCTCGTCATTCCAGACGAAGTCCCCGAAATGCATGGGCTTCGCGATGTTGAGCACGCTGTGGACGACCTCGCGGCGTCCATCGGGCAACGAGAGTTCGGGATAGTGGCCCGCCGCATACCAGATGCGCGGCCCGGATGAAGACGGATGAATCGCGGCGGCGGGACGAATGGATGGAATTTTCGCCGCTTCGGGCGCGGCGCGCACATCGGATCTCTGCAATGTGGGTGCGAGCAACCCGCCGGCCGCACATATCGCGATGACTATCGCCAGAGATCGCAAATGGCCTGACATTTTTTCCTGTGCTTGTTGTGTCAGGCGATCTGCTTGCGTGCGCGCCGGAATTGGGCGCCAGCCACGGCGAACAATCCGAATCCCATCATGGTCCACGCCGAAGGCTCAAGCGTGGCAATCGGCGGTTTATCGTCGCCCGGCGGGGTGCCGCCGCCCGGCGGAGTGCCGGGACTACCGGGATAGCCGATCGGAGTGTCGTCGTAGAATATCGGCGTGAACGGAACCCGCCCAATATCGAGCGGACGGGAAAAAGCCGCCGGAGAGGCATCCGCCAGAGGGCTCACGGTTTAGGGTCCGGCGGCCGAACTCGGGGCCGAATCCGAAATGGGAGTGTCCGCCGCCGGCGAGCGTTCGCGCACCGAAGCAAGCACGCGTTCATGTGGGCCGGATTTGGTCAAACGCAAGGGACCCTCACCGCGCGCACCGGGAGAGCGATCTGCGAAAAGCGAAAGGGGGTTCTTCAGCGCGGCAACGATCTTTGCCTTGCTCACATTGTTGACAGCCAGGAGTCCCTGCTCGGCCGCCGCCACAAAAAAAACGCTGGCAAAAAGAGCCAGCATGAGGGTTCGCTTCCATTTGGAATGGGCAAGGAAACGTCGAAGCCGCGTGGTTCGATCACCGGTATCGGATGGGAGCTTCCCGCTCAGGGAACGGATACCGTGGAAACGCTTCGCTTTACTCAACACGACCACACGCCAGCACTACCCTTGTTACGCGTTTCGCCTATTGGAACCAGTAAGATTCGCGCAAACCAAATCGACCTTTGCGAATCAGCTCCGATTAATCAAGGCCACGCATATCAAGAACGCGAGAACGCGGCACTTGGCCCATCGGTTTTGGCAACGATAACGCTCGGTAGAATTTTCGGGAAAGTTTCTTGCGCAACAAATCGAAACGGTCAGCGCAGTACCGGATAGACACCCGGCAACAGCCGTTCGAAATGACGGCGCAAATAGGCATAGCATTCGCAGGCTTGGCCTTCGAGTTTGCGGCGGTTGGCGATGCGGATGACGCCGCGTCGGCCCTCGATGGCACCGGACTTTTCGAGCTGGCCTATGACCCGCGTCGTATAAGGGCGCTGGACCCCCAGCATCTGCGAAATGAATTCCTGCGTGATGTGGAGTTCGTTTTCGCCCAGGCGGTCGTGAATGGTGAGAAGCCAACGCGCGAGTCTTGCGTCGAAATCATGTACCGCGTTGCAGGCCACCGATTGCAGCACCTGTGCGAGAAGGCAGTCGGCATAGCGCGCGAAATGATCGCGCAGGCGCGGCGATTTCGATTTCGCGTCGTCGAGGAGGTCCGTCGAAAGACGGAACGCCTTTCCTTCCATCTGCACGGCCGCACGCGCAAAGGCAGGCTTGTCGCCTTCGCTGATGATGCCGCCAATGGCGCCTTCCTGCCCGATCATCGCGGCTTCCGCGCTAATGCCGCTCTTTAAATCGAGAACCAGCGCGCCGACCATGCCTTGGGTGGGAAAATAGACGTCCACCACTTCTTCACCGGGCTCGAACAGCACCGCGCCGCGTTCGAGCACGACCTCCTGCAGACCGGACGCGATCAACGCCTTGTCTTTCGCGGGCAAGCTTTCAAGCAGACGGTTCTTCACCGGCTTCGGCCCCTGGTTCCCATTCATCTTTAGCGGGAAATCGCTTGAGAGGCTAAAGTTCCGCGGACGGATAGAGATCGGGCAAAACCTGCTCGAAGTGTCTGCGGACGAGGCCATAGCATTCGCAGGACGCCTTCTCGAGCAGATCGCGACGCCGGATCGTGAGCATGCCGCGGCGGTAAGAAATGACCCCGCGATCCTGCAAGGTGCTGGCAATGCGGGTAACATAGGTGCGCGTCACGCCGAACATCTCGGCCATGGTTTCCTGCGTCAGCGGGAGATCCGGCGTCTGTAGGCGATCGTGGGTCATCAGCAACCAGCGCGCGCAGCGCGATTCCAGCGAGTGAACCGCAGCACAACCCACGGATTGCAGGACCTGCGAGGTCAGGCAATCGGCATAGCGCGAAAGTATATCGTGCACTTTCGGGGCCTGCCGTTTGGCCGCTTCCAAACGCGTCACGAGAATGCGCAAGGCAGGCCCGCCGATCTGCACCGACGCGCGCGCAAAAGCAGGCTTCAGGCCGAGGCTGATGATTCCGCCAACCGCGCCTTCGCACCCGATCGTGGCAGCTTCCACCGCGCGGCCGTCGCGCATCGGCAGGATCAACGCAATAACGGCCGAGCGTCCGGGAAAATAAGCCTGCAAAACCTCGTCACCCGGCTCGAACAGGCTTTCACCCCGTTGAAGTTCGACCCGCTCCAGATAGGGCTCAAGCCCGTCGAATGCGGAACTGGGTAAAAGCCGGAGGATTCGATTGCTATGGGGGCCGCCAGAACCGGCCGGCGGCCCGGTACGCGACTTGCTCTTGCCCAATTGCCGCTGCCCACCCCAATGCGAAACCGCGATACACCGGGCGGGAACCTTTGGTCTGTCTACTAGTTGACGTAGAACGGGAGTGAATTGGTTTGGGAAAGCGTCGCGGACGCAGCTTTATGTCTACAACTGGACATAGGCGACTTATCGTTATGGCCTGTGGGGGGCGGCGGTGCGGATACTGATCATAGAAGACGAATTTCTTGTGGCCGACTATCTCGAGAGCATCGTACGGGAAATGGGGCATGACGAGGTTTTCGTGGCTTTGGATATTGCGACCGGCATGTCGCTGCTAGAGGCCATGTCACCGGATTTTGCCATTCTCGATGTGAATATCGGGCAAGCA
>Ga0134126_10005918_pt1 | contig 15303 bp, 10 predicted proteins | sample KB31752_FD_96881 | JGI IMG/M metagenome (GOLD analysis project Ga0134126, IMG submission 96881) | Terrestrial soil microbial communities with excess Nitrogen fertilizer from Kellogg Biological Station, Michigan, USA - KB3-175-2 | ecosystem: Environmental > Terrestrial > Soil > Unclassified ...
GCCGTCTCCGCCTTACGCACCCTACGCCGGCAGCAGATCGCGATAGCCAAAACGCCCTTCGCGCAGCGTGTACTCGCCGAGCGAATACGGCACCGGCTAGGCAAAGTTCGACCACTAACGGGGAACATAGATCCGACTCTGATCGCGACTCTGCCCGTGGGCAATATCAAACAGAAGCTCGGCGACATCGGTTGCGACCCCTTCAGCGTAGCTGCGACTGTGTTCAAACTTCCCCTTGTTTGACAGCGTCAAAACAGGAAGGCATCCTGGTTGCCAGGAATCCATCAATGTCGCCTGAAGCGAGTCAGGACCGTCGTGGTTTCGATTCTCGGTGAACAACACCCAACCATCCTGCTGACAGCGATTCCATAGGGAGCGGTCGTCGAGATCGCGTGGGAGGTTGAGATCGGGGAACGTCACAAGGGTAAGCTTTAGCTCAGCAAGCACGGTCCACAAATCGAGTGCTTCGAGCAGGTGGTGAAGATACGGCAAGTGGCCCTGGATATTCACGTCGGCGAGCAACCCAGGCATGTCACGACCCCTCCTCCGGCCGTGATTCTCGTTGAGAAAGCCATTCACGGAACGTGGGGAAGCGGCCGGAATCGGGCTGGCCGTTTGCCCCTGTGGAATCGGCGGCGTGTTCCTCATCCGCGACTCGTTCGCGCTCGGCGAGCCAGTCCCTAAAGTTCCGAAAGGCAACGTGCGCCTGCTTCGCTCGCTCGATCACTTCGAGAGGATTGCCAGCCTCCATCCGCGATTCGATTTTGAGATGCTCGGCCAACACGGTATCCGGGTTATTCAGCACGTAGGCTCGCGCCGCCGCGACCTGTTCGGGGGTCAATTCGCACATTCGGCAGATGTAAGCCTCGGTAGCGGTGGGGTCCAAGAAATAAGGGAGTAGGTTGTAGACGGTCATCCTCGTCCCTATGATCTCCGGGCCGCGTCCCCGATCATGGAGTAGGTCGGTTGCCATTATTCCTCCTCCATTTATGGTTAATTCTCATTCCCATAGGATACCACATACAGAGATTGTCGGGCAGTCCAGGACCGAGCAAGACTCGCTTGGTCAGAACGAGATGTAGATGATATTCGGCTCGCGCTTGGGCACCGATCGGTTGACCAGCCGTCGCCACCACGACCACTGTTCCGGTTGCTCCGGGGTCAAGCGCGGGTGATATTCCAGCCGCTTGGCGCATACTCGTCCGTCCGTGTCGTAGCCGACCGCGAGGATGCCGTAGCCGTTACCCCAGCGGCTCCACCATCCCGCCTCGCCCCACTCGTGCTTGAGAGACTCTCCCGGTCCGCAAAACGTCTTATAACCGCCGGGACGCGCCCGAATGATCTTCTCCACATCGCGTTCGCTCATCCCCACGGTGATCCGCTCGTAGCTGCCGCGCGAAATGGCCGGTGGAGGCGAGGTAAAGTGCAGGTAGCCGATTGTAAGAGTGGCCAACACAGGTACAGCGAACAGCACCCCGTCGCGAAGACGCCGTCGCTTGAGTCGCCGTCCGCGTGCGAACGTCTGCCCCTCAACGCTCGTCGCCAGCTGATTCCCGTCCATGAGATTCCTCCAAACGGTCAATGATCTACCGTTTCCACCATTGTCCGCAGTGCATCATTCATCGGGACGATGTTTTTCGTCAAGGTCCTTCGGCCAGCCGTCTCCGCCTTACGCACCCTACGCCGGCAGCAGATCGCGATAGCCAAAACGCCCTTCGCGCAGCGTGTACTCGCCGAGCGAATACGGCACCGACTGCGCGAGATTCGGCCCAGCAAACACGAACGTATGGAACTCGCCATTTTCGCCGCATGGATCGACCGTCGCCGGCAGGTCCGCGAGCAGCGTCTCATCGTAGACGCGCCCGACGAAGCGTTGATCGAGAGCGTGTGTATCAACGCAGCACAGTACGGCGCGGAAACCCAGACGGATGAAGTGATACGCCAACTCGCGGCTGTCGCGCTGCCATAGCGGGAATACGCCTGATAATCCATCGCGAAGCAATCGTTCCTCGCGGTAGCGCCGCACGTCCTCCAAAAAGATGTCGCCGCAGATTACCCGTGTGACGCCCGCTATTCGATAGCGCGTCAGGGCTGCGCCCATTTGCCTCTCGTATTCGTCATTGCCGCATCGGGGCGAAATACGCACTTGTTCCAACGGATAACCGAGGGACGCCGCCTGTTGTTCCAGCAGCCGGGTCCGTACACCGTGCATGCTGATGCGTTCATATTCGGATGTCACCGTGGTGAGCAGGCCGGCAATATCGTATTCTGCCGCGACCTCGTAAAGCGCCAGAGCGCTGTCCTTGCCGCCGCTCCACGAGACGATAGCCTTTTCGCGCATGTTCGTATTCTCCCTATTCTTTGCCAGTCCGCGGCACCAGCAAGGGAACCCTTGCTGGCGCTGCGGACTGGCAAAGAGAAGTTATCTGGCACCAATTCGCGGAATCGTTACAATCCGCGCCCGCCCTCGGACGATGTCCCCGATAGGGCATTGCTCTTTGCGTCGAGGAACACGATGAAGTCCGCCAATGCAACGTCCGCCGACCACGTTCGCCGGCCCAGCGCCAACCTCGCCGCCTTGTTCGTCGGCGTCCCGCTGGCTCTGCTTCTCCTGGGACTTATCCACTACGGCCCCCTGCGCGGTACACCTCTGCACCGCTATTTTGAACACAAAGTCGAATGGGTCGAGCTGTTGCTATTCTGCTGCGCCGTCAGCGTCTTGGGAGCCAAGTGGGTACAAAATCTGATTGAACGCCGCGCTTTCCAGGCTGGTGCGCTGCCGCCGTGGGATGGTCGCGCCGTGGCGGTCGGCGAAGCGCCGGGCTTGCTGGCCGGCCTCCAGCGCGTGCCCGCGCGCCTGCGAAACACTTTTTTCGTGCAGCGTGTCAAAGCCATTCTCGAATTTCTCTGCCAGCGTCACTCGGCCGCCGAACTCGACGATCAGATGCGCGCCCTGCTCGATAGCGATTCCGTCGTTCTCGAAGGCAGTTATGCGTTGACGCGCTTTATCACCTGGGCGATTCCCATTCTCGGCTTCCTCGGCACTGTTCTCGGCATCACCGACGCCATCTCCGGGGCGACGCCGGAAGTCCTCGAAAAGAACATGAGCCAGGTCACGGACGGCCTTTCCTACGCTTTTGACGCCACGGCGCTCGCTCTCAGTCTGACCATGATAACGATGTTCTGTAGCTTCCTCGTCGAACGACAGGAGCAGGACATCCTCGAAAGCGTCGATCGCGAAGTCGAGCGCCAGCTCGGCCATCGGTTTCAACGCATCGCCGGCGATAGCGGCCCGTTCGTCGAAGCCCTTCGTCAGAATACGCAAGTGCTGCTTGATGCCACCGGGCAACTCGTCGAACGGCAAGCCGATGTTTGGGCGAAAGCGCTGACGGAGAATCAGCGGCGAACGAGCGAGAGTTCCGCCCGGCAACAAGAACAAATGGCCGGCGCGCTGGAGACGGCGCTGAAAGCCACACTGACAACGCATTCGCAGATGCTCGGGGCACTGGAGAAGCAGTCGCTGGAACAGGGCACACGCTTGTTCGAGCAATTGGGAGCGTTGGCTAGCGTGGTACGTCAATATGGGCACGATCAGCAGGCGGCGCTGGTGCGCGTCGGCGAAAGCCTGGCGGCACAAGTGGCGGCGCTGGGCGGGTTGCAGCAAGGCGAGCATCATTTGCTGCAATTGCAGGCCGGCTTACAGCAGAATCTCGCGGCACTGGCCGGGGCCGGTACGTTCGATCAGGCGGTGCATAGTCTGACGGCGGCCATCCATCTGCTGACTGCGCGAGCGGGTGCCTTGCCGCAGGTCGCCGCGCCGCCGCATCCACGGATACAACCCGGAAAGGCTGCATGAGAGGACGCCGGCACAAACTGGCTGTCTCGACGTTCCCCTTCCTGGCCGTACTGCTGTGCGCCATGGGGTCGCTCATTCTCATTCTGCTCGTCATGGACCGCAAGGCCCATCAGGCTGTCCAGGCCCGAGCGCGACGCGAGGCCGCGCGCCTAGTCGAACAGAGTGCGCAAACGGAGGCCGCCCAACGCGCCGAGTTGGAAAAGAAGCAGCAACAGGCGCGCACGGCGTGGGAACAGAAACGCGATGCGCTTCATGCGAACCTGACACGCGAACAGACCGAGTTGCAAATACAGATGCGAAAAGTCCGCGATCAGTTCAGCCAGATTGCCGCTCGCCTGCGCTACGAGCAGGACACCAGCACGGAGCTGCGCCACAAGGTCCAGGATGAGCGCGGCCGAATTCAGGCCGAACAGCGACTTCTGGCCACGCTGCGCTCCAAGGCCGGACAGAGCGAGGAGCAATCGAAGGAGTCCAGCAAGACGGTTCGGCGCATGACCCTCGATTTGTTGCAAATGGAGCAGGCGCTGAAAGACCTGAAGGCCGCGAAAAAGCGCGAGCAGCATACTTTCTCGGTGATACCCTATCACGGGCGGCGCGGCGAGAATCGCCAGCCGATCTACGTCGAATGCACCGCTGAGGGCGTGATCTTTCACCCCGAGCGCCGCGCCATGCCGGTGACAGCGCGTGAGGTGCTGGTCGGTCGCAATCAGCCCGGCGATGCTCCCGACGATGTGCGCAGTGAAGTCGAACGCCGTATCGCCCGGCAGCATGCGAAAAAAGCGGGCAGCGCGAGTGCGGCCAACACCACGCCCTATCTGTTGCTGCTGGTGCGGCCCGACGGCATTCATAACTACCTTGCCTTGCAAGCCGTCCTCCGAGATTTGACGGATGATAAAGAGAATCCCCTCCAGTTCGGCTACGAGTTCATCGACGCCGACTGGGTACTCGATTTTCCCACCGACGAAGATCAGCCGAACGCTCAACCGTGGATGGCAACGACCAAAACGCCCTCGGCCACGCCTTCCGCCGCACCGATCCGTACCGGCAGCAGTGTGCGGCCCGTCGCCATTCCGGCGCAAAGCGAGCCTGGCGTCATGGCCAATTCCGTCGTCGGCAGTTTCCGATTTGGCACGGGATCCGGTTCAGCAACCGCATCGCGGAATCCGGCGGGCGGGGCAGGGGCAGGAGCGAGCGGCACCGGATCGCGGTTGGGAGGGGCGGGACCATCCGTTCCGGGAGGTGTTGCCGGCGGATCGACCTCGACCGCTGCGGGCGGGGCGAAATTTCTCGGATCGAGCGATGGACGTCCCGGCGGAGTCGGTGGCGGCAATTCGCTCAATAGCGAGTCAGGACTGGCGGTAGGGGCGGGTTCCGGTGGAACGAATCCGTCTGGAGGTTTCTCGAATAACCTGGGTGGTTCGGGAAATGGATCGGGATCGCCGCTCGCCTCGTCCGGCATCGGAGGCGGGGAAACCGGTAGGGGCGGCATGAGTACAAGTTCCGGGCGCGGCGGCGGGACCGGCGGCAACTCCCTCGCGATGCCTCATCCACCGGGGAGTACCGAAGGCGAACCGGGGCGAACAAGCGGAGGAGCTTTCGGCACCAACGGCGGCTCACGAGGCGCGTCTGTCCTGGGTGGGGCGGGAAGGTCTACCGGGACGGGTTCGCCAACATCCGGTTCGCCGGGAGAGTTCGGTTCCGAGGTGGCTGGTCTGGGACCGCCCAGAGCGTTAGGTTCCGGCTCATCCGGCGCGGGCGGCTACTCGGGCGGCAGTGGGCCAGCGGGATCGGGCGGCGCGGGATCGAATGTTCCCGGCGCGCCCGGAGGGAGCAACACAGGCTATCCAGGGAATGGCGGGACCGGAGTTGCTTCGTCGCAGGCTGCTGGCCTCGGTGCTACAGGCGATGGTGGTTCGGGTAACGGCATTCCCGGAAGTGGCGCTCCCGGAAGTGGCGCTCCCGGAAGTGGCGGTTCAGGGAATGGAGTTGCTGGAAACGGTTCTCCGGGGACGAATTCTTCTGGTTCGCCGATCCCACCAGGAACTTCTGCTGAGGGAGGCTACTCGGTCGCTCGCGGCAACGGCGGGAGCGGTTCCGGTTTGCCGGGCGGTTCCGGCGGAACTTCCACAGGGATGCCCGGAGGAACATCATCCGGCCAGCCAGGGAACTCCGGAGCAGCCGGTTCCGCCGCAGGTTCTCCAGGCGTTCCAGGGCAGTCGTCTTCCGGCACTTCGGAGGCAAGGGGACAAGGCGGCAGCGGTGGACAGTCGGCGGGTACTCCGGGAGCGCCATCCTCCGGGCAACCGGGAACATCGGGCGGCGCGTCCGGCAATGCTTCACGCACCTCGCAGGGAGACGATGGTTCGGCATTTCCAGCCGTTGATCCGTTGTTGCCTCGATCCTCGTCCGGTTCGCGTCCCGGCGAAGGCGCGGCCGCGGGGCAACGCCCTCCACGTCGGTCGGAGGACGCAGAGTATGAGGCCGTGCCACGCAAACGCCGGCTCGTGAATGGCGGCGGGGGCGGATCGGACGAACCGAGTGATTCAGCATCGGCGAGCAATCGATTCGCACCGCCTTCCGCCCCATCTCGACGACCGCGCAAGCCGGCGGCGCTGCGTCCGGCCTGGGTTCACGGCGGCCGCGATTGGACCATCTATATCGAGTGCCGAGCCGACGCCGTGGTGCTGTATCCGTCGGAGAAAAGTTTCCCGCTCGCCCAAGCCGCCGGCGAGGCGTCCATTAATCCACTCGTGGCCGAGATTCGGAAAATGATCGCGCGTCGCCAGTCGGGGTTGCGTCCCGGCGATCCGCCCTTTTATCCGCAAATACGGCTGCTGGTGCGTTCCGAAAATGTCCGTACTTTTCTGATGGTCTATCCGGCTCTGGAGGCGCTGCCGGTGCCCAAGACGCGCCAGAACCTCGACCCCGACGACGACATACTCGACATCGTCCAAGGAGTTAACCCCTGACAAAATCATGATTCGACGACGACGCAAAGTCCGCGAAATTGAGTTCAGTTTCGACTCGTTCCTCGACGTGGTCGCCAATGTCGTCGGCATCATTCTGCGCCTCATCCTCGTCGCCTGGGTGGGCGCGCGTTCTTACAAGGCCATCACGCCGCCGACTCCGCCGCCCGCACTCACGCAGGAAGAAATAGCTGAGTTACCCGACCCGAAAGATCCTCTATCACCGCAGATCGAGCGCGAACGCCACGAGTTGGCCGAATTGCAAGCACGCCTGCTCGAACAACTCAAGGAATGGCAGAAGTTCCGCCAAGACAGCACACTGACCGCCGAGGAACTCGCCCGGCTAACGGTCCATTCGCAAGAAGTCGAATCGGAACGAAAAAAACTCGAAGACAAGACCCAGCAAGACAACCAATCCGTCCGCGTCGCCGCCCTGTCGTTGGCCGAGATTCGCGAGCGCAGCAAGCGCGTGATGGACGAACTGGAAGCATTGCGGAAGGCTCCTCCCAGCAAGCAAACACTGCGCTACCAAACCCCGGTGAGTCATCCGTTTCAGTCCACGGAATTGATGTTTGAGTGTCATCACGGCCGTATCAGCTTCATCGATCTCGCGAGATTCCGCGATGAGATGGAGCGCACCTGGAACGGCCCTGCCGGGGAAACGCTCCAGATTACCGGCCAGTATTCCGACACAACCGCGGCCGTTGGCGCGTTCCGGCTGCGGTATCTCCTGGAATTGGCGAAAAGCGGGTTGAAGTCACAGATTCTGATCTCTTACGATGTCGAGCCTATCCTGCCGAATCGGGGCGAAACGGTAGAAAAGGCGTTGGCGGCCGGCTCCGACTTCCGCCGCATCATCGACAGTATCGAGCCGTCTGACAGCCAGGTGACACTGTGGGTTTATCCCGACAGTTTCGCCCTCTATCGCAAACTGCGTGATTACATGCACGACCACGACATCGATGTCGCCGGCCGAGTCGTGCCGGAAGGTGCCACCATCGCCGCGGGCCGCCACGGCACCGCCTCACGCGGACAATAATCCTGTCCCAAGAGCGGCAAATCTTCTCCTCGTCATGATAAATCCACTTCCCTTTCTCAGCGTCCTTCTCACTGCGCGGCCGTAGAGAGTGCGCGAATTGTTTCTGGTCTTGTTTTTTCGTTAGCCCAGCCCTTCAGGGCTGGGGAAGGGCGTAGCGGTGGATTGGTTGGGCCTTCAGGCCCTCCGCCGCGCCTGCGCTACGACCGGGAGGAGCTGAAGCCCCAAAAACCCGCATCGCGCCGCAATCCCCAGCCCTTCAGGGCTGGGCTAACGAAAAATACCACAATCCGCCCACGCACCCGCCGTAGAGATAGGCCGATTGATTCAGCCGAAACAGACAAGATTCTCCGAAAATTTGTCACAGCCGCCATTCTCAGGGGAATAGGAAAGTGAGGGAACAAAACCCGCGAACCCTCTCTTCCCACCGCGCCCAAGCGAGCGCCAACCCCTGCACGAACGGAGTGTATCGCCATGCGGCAAACCACGATCAGCTCGCTGCCAACCTACGAACGAGCTGTCCTGTCCCGCAACGATGAGCGTATTTCGGTTGCCAAGGTCCCGAAGGCGAGATTGAGCCGGTCCAGCATTCGGCCGCGCCGTCTCCATCAATTCTTCGAGGCAGCAAATGATCGTACCCCGGATGCGTTGGCACTGGTATGCGGCGAGGAACAACTCACCTATGCAGCCCTTGATGCGCGCGCGAATCAGTTGGCCCACTACCTGATGGCCTGCTACGATATTCGGCCCGGCGCTTGCGTCGGCATCTTGCTCGAACGCTCGACCCATACTTATGTGTCGCTGCTGGCCGTCCTCAAATGTGGGGCCGCCTTCGTGCCGATCGATGCCTCCTATCCCGAGGACCGCATCGCGTTCATCACCGAGGACGCCGATACCGCCTTGCTTTTAACTGGCTCGCGCTTCGCCGCAGCGGTTGCCGGCGTGCGCTGCCCCATCTTGAATCTTGAAGATCGCGTTGAAATCATCGCCTGGCAGCCGGACACACGCCCCGAAATCGACGATGAAGACGATGCCCTCGCTTACATCATCTACACGTCGGGAACGACCGGCCGACCCAAGGGCGTGGCCATCAGTCAGGCCAGCATTTGCAATTTCATTTCCGTCTGCACACCCATCTACGGGGTGACGGCTGCCGACCGAGTTTACCAGGGCATGACCATCGCTTTCGATTTTTCCATCGAAGAAATCTGGCCGACCTTCGCCTCGGGCGCCGCCTTGATCGCGGGACCGACGGATCATCGCCGCCTTGGATCTGGCCTCGCCGATTTCCTCAACGCCCAGCAAGTGACGATGTGCTACTGCACGCCGACCCTGCTGGCCACGGTTGATCGCGAGGTGCCGTCGCTGCATACCCTGCTCGTCGGCGGGGAGGCATGTCCGGCGGATCTGGTGAAACGCTGGAGCCGGCCGGGACGCCGTATGCTCAACACCTATGGCCCGACTGAAACGACGGTCACCGCGACTTACGGCGAACTCGTGCCGGATCGCCCCGTGACAATTGGCAAGCCATTGCCGACTTATCGGGTCTATATTCTCGACGAAAATCTGCAACCTGTTCCTCCGGGGAAATTCGGTGAAATCTGCATCGGCGGCGTGGGCGTGGCACGCGGCTACGTCAATCGCCCCGACCTGACGGCCAATCGCTTCGTGCCGGATCGCTTCGCATCGCGCCGGCCAGGAGCGCGATTGTATCGCACCGGCGACCTCGGACGAATGATGGCGGACGGCGACATCGAATTCGCGGGGCGGATCGACAGCCAGGTGAAGATTCGCGGCTACCGCATCGAATTGGCGGAAATCGAGGCCATCTTGCTGGAAAACCCGCTCGTCAAGGATGGCATCGTCGCCGTCACATCTGGCGACGGCGCGGTGCAGGAATTGGTTGCCTACATCACGCTTCGCGGCCCGATAAGCGATGAGGCGAGTCTGAAAAGCGAGTTGTATGCGGAAATGCGCCGCCGGCTGCCAGCCTACATGGTACCGGCCTTCCTCGAAATCCTCGCGGCCATCCCGATGTTACCCAGTGGGAAGGCCGACCGATCGCGCTTGCCGGCGCCGATCGCGCCGCGTCTTTCCGCCCGCACCGGCGCCGCGGTTCTTCCGGCGACCGTCCTGGAGCAAGAACTGGCCAACGCCTGGAGCAAGGTGTTCGGCCGCGACGATCTCTCGGTCGAAGACGACTTCTTCACGGACCTGGGCGGCCATTCGCTGTTCGCCGCGCAAGTGGTGTCCAAGCTGAGACAACTTCCCGCTCTGCGACATCTGCCCATCTCCGCCCTTTACGCCCATCCCACCATCCGTTCGCTGGCCCGACATCTTGAAGGCGCGGCCCAACGGAGCGAGGAGAATCGCCCGGCGCAGCGAGAAGTCATCCACCACGGCAGCGCGCGTGTTTGGCTCTGCGGCCTTGGCCAATTCGCTCTGGGGTATGTGCTGGCCATTGTCCTTGCGATACCGCTGGCGCAGTTTCTCATCGTCAAGATTCATCCGTTGCTGGCTTTGTCGTTCGCCGGGTTGGTGGCCATGCCGATCGCGCTGGTGCTGCCGTTCGCAGCCAAGTGGCTGTTGATTGGCCGTTTTCGCCCTGGGCGTCACCGGCTCTGGGGTTGGTACTACTGCCGATTTTGGCTGGTGCGCAAGATCCTCGGCATGAGTCCGCTCAGTTACCTGGCCGGCTCGCCTTTCCTTGCTCCGTACCTCCGTCTTCTTGGCGCACGCATCGGCAAGGGCTGTCACCTCGGCAGCGCCCGGTTGCAATTACCTGACCTTATCGAAATCGGCGAGGGTGCCAGCATCGGCTACGGCGTGGCCGTGGAACCGTACATCGTCAAGGACGGCTGGCTCATTATGGCACCTATTCGGATCGGTAAAGATTCTTATACCGGCACGAATGCGGTGGTCATGCTCGGTGGTCACGTCGGCGACGGTAGCCGGGTGATGGAACAATCGCTGGTAGCGTGCGATCAGGTCATTCCCGACAACGAAACCTGGGCGGGTTCGCCGTCGCAGCGTGTGGCGAACGATCCGGTACTCGATCGCATGGCCTCTCAGCAAGGGCCGGGCCGCTGGTCGGCGGGATTGCTGGCGGGTTTCGTGGCCGCATTCGTCTTCCTGGAACTGCTGCCCCTTCTCATGGTCGGTCCGGCGTTGGTCTTCCTGGTGGTTGTGTCCGGCGGCGACATGCTCGACATCGTCGCCTGGTCGCCGGTGGCCGGGATTCTCTTCGTATTCACCGCCTGTTTCTTGCTGGCCGTGGCGAAACGGGCGATCATGCCGGCGGCTCACACGGGCATCTTCCCCTTGCGGTCCTGGTTCGGCCTTCGCAAATGGCTGGCCGATAGCCTGATGAACACCAGCCTGGCGGTAACTAACTCGCTCTACGCCACGCTCTACACGGCTCCCTGGCTGCGATTGCTGGGTGCGAAGATTGGTCCGCGTGCTGAGGTTTCGACCGTTTCGCACATCGACCCCGATCTGCTCGTGTTGGGCGCGGAGAGTTTCGTGGCCGACCTCGCGGTTCTCGGCGCTGCCCGACATTACCGTGGCTGCATCGACCTGGGCATGACGGAAATCGGCACTCGTACTTTTGTCGGCAACGCCGCCCTGGTTCCGAGCAACACGTCTCTGCCGCACAACAGTCTTATCGGTGTGCAATCGGTTCCGCCCTCGCATCCGATCGAGGCGGGAACGTCGTGGCTGGGATCGCCGGCCATCTTCCTGCCCCATCGACAGCCCAGCGCGAAGTTCGACGAGAGCGTCACCTTCCGCCCGACGCCCCGGCTGGTGGTCTGCCGTCTGACGATCGAGTTTTTCCGCATCGTTCTGCCTTCCATGCTGCTGTCCGCGTTCGGTCTCCTGGGCACGCTGGCAGTGGCTCGGTTGGCTTCGGTATTGTCCCTACCGTTGCTCGCGGCCGTGTTGCCGGGCATTTATCTGGTATCGGCGCTGCTTCTTTACCTCACCGTGGCCGGCTTGAAGTGGTTGGTGGTCGGCCGTTATCAGCCGCGCGTCGCTCCGATGTGGTCACACTTTGTCTGGCGCAGCGAGCTAATCACCGCCTTGTATGAAAGCGCCGCCGTCCCCGCCCTGCTCGGCGGCTTCACCGGCACGCCGTTCCTGGCTCCTTTGCTGCGATTGCTCGGCGTCCGGATGGGCCGCCGCGTGTACATCGAGACGACGTACATGACGGAGTTCGACCTCGTCCGCGTGGACGATGATGCGATGATCGGCGGCACGACTTCGCTGCAAACGCATCTGTTCGAGGACCGCGTGATGAAGATGTCCACCGTGTCCATCGGCGCGGGTTGCACGGTTGGACCGCGAGCGGTGGTGCTGTACGACTCTCAGCTTGAGGAAGGGGCCGAACTGGACGCCCTTTCGCTGGTGATGAAGGGCGAGCGTTTGCCGGCCGAAACCCAATGGCGCGGCATCCCCGCGCAGCTCTCGCAATGAAGTAGGTGCCGCGAGCCGAGCGGCACTTGTGGAGTCAAAGTCCGGCTCGGCTCGCCGGACCTACTTGCCAGTAGGTGCCGCGAGCCGAGCGGCACTTGTGGAGTCAAAGTCTGGCTCGGCTCGCCGGACCTACTGCCGAGCGGCACGGTTTGGGTAGGTGCCGCGAGCCGAGCGGCACTTGTAGAGTCAAAGTCCGGCTCGGCTCGCCGGACCTACCTCACACGAATACAGCCACTTAACCTGAACCACGCGAGCAGGAGTCTCGAATCATGTACCAGCATAGGGACGAAGCCAGTGTTCTTCTCGCCGACCCGATGCCCGCCTTGCGGGAAAATTGCTCCGCGGTTGCCGTCGAGCCGAAACGGGTGGAAGACAGCGAGCGGTTCCACTTCCTCGTCGCGCGTCCCATCGCTCGGCCGGACCTGGCCGGAATGATGGAAATTGCCGCGCATGTGAATCTCGCCAGCATGCGGAGCGAGGAAGAAAAGAACCAACTCACCATCGAACAATCGATCCGCACGCTCGCCGGCACCCTCCCCTGGCAGCAGGGGTTGATGATGCTGGCCGCCGATCTGTTTCCCTTGAGCGGCGGTCCAAGCGAATTGGCCGGCAATATCAGGCTGCAAGTGGGTTGGGGCGGCTGCTGGCACAAAAAGCAACACGCTCGTCTCTTCAACTTTCCCGGCCTGCGGACCTGGGCGGAACACGAATACCTGACGTATCAAGCGAACCAGGATGACGAGTACACCCTGGAACTCGCGGGGCTTTCTGTTCTCCCGACGCATCGCGGCAAGAAAATCGCCCGCTTTTTGGCCGAGGCATGGGCCTTGTTCATCCTGCTCAATCAGGACGAGCTACAGAAACGCATCGGAACAATCGCCTCCCTCTACGCCAACATCTTAACGACGGATGCAGAGGGCAAATATCCGTTTTACGAGCAGGTTGTCCGGCCGCTGTTCGGCGGACTCGACTACGACACCGTCGATGCGTATCGCTACGCGCGCTGCAACGCGCGTAGCGCGATTCTCGATGAGTTTCTCGATGAACGCGGCGATCAGCCGCGCGCTCGCATCCTCTGTCACTTACTTCCCGATCAACTCCGTCAGAATCTCGGCAAGGTGCGCGATGAGTCGGCCGGCTGCCGGAAGAACTTGGAACGGCTCGGCTTCTGCCGCACCGACAAGTTCGACGTTCTCGACGGCGGCCAATACTTCGAGAATACCATCGCCCAACTCGACCACACCATCAAGCGCCGCGAATACGTGGCGCGGTGTGCCCACACTTGGGAGCTTCCAGCCGATGCACCGCGGCTCACCGTCGCCCCCGCCGGTCGGTCCATGTCGGACTTCTGTAGCGCTCAAGCTCGCTGCCGGATTCAGGGCAATCAACTATTTCTCGAAGAAGAAGTTTATGATGCCTTGCAGATGGAACACAATGAGCGCGTGATCGCGCTCGCATCTCCCACGCTCGCCAGGAGACAGGACGATGACGCCCGTGCATGAAGTGAACTTCGATGGCTTGATTGGACCGACGCACAACTACATTACTCTATCGTGGGGCAACCGAGCCTCCATGGACAATTGGGGGGAAACCTCCAATCCGCGCGCCGCCGCCCTGCAAGGGTTGGAGAAAATGAAGCGGCTGCACGACCTTGGCGTTCGTCAAGGCATCCTGCCCCCGCTGGATCGCCCGCTCCTCGCTCCACTGCGCCAGCACGGTTTCGCCGGCACCGACGCGGACATTCTCGCGCGGGCAAGCGAACAGACGCCGGATTTGCTCGCGGCTTGTTATTCCGCTTCCGCCATGTGGGCGGCCAACAGCGCGACCATCACGCCTTCCCGCGATTCCACCGACGGCAAGGTTCACTTCACGGCCGCTAATCTGCTGAGCAAATTTCACCGTTCCCTTGAGGCGGACCAGACTGCCGCATCGTTGCGAACCATCTTCACCGGCGATCACTTCCGGCACCACGCTGTATTGCCGCGCACCGAGGTATTTGCCGATGAAGGGGCCGCCAACCATTGCCGGCTGTGCCGAGATCACGGCGAACCGGGACTGCATCTGTTCGTTTACGGCCGCGACACGGTTCGCCCTGGGCCGGCTCCGCAGAAGTTTCCCGCTCGCCAGACGCGCCAGGCATTCGAGGCCATCGTCCGCCGTCATCGCCTCCGCGCCTCGCAAGTCGTTTTCGCCCAACAAAATCCCGCGGCCATCGACGCGGGAATCTTTCACAACGATGTCATTGCCACCGGCCACCGGGACATTTTCTTCTACCACGAGCTTGCTTATGTCGATACGCCGGGCGTCGTCAACCGTCTCCGCGATGCCTTTGCAGCGCGGACGGGCGGTTCCCTTCGCCTCATCGAAGTCACCGACCGAGAATTGCCGCTCGATCTCGCTGTCCGCTCGTATTTATTCAACAGCCAGCTTGTCACGATGGCGGATGGCCGCACTCTCCTCCTCGCTCCGCGCGAGTGCGAAAGCACACCGCGCGTCCGTGCCTACCTTGACGAACTGCTGGCGCGGAAGGGCTGCCCCCTCGACGCGGTGGAATTCGTGTCTGTCGATCAGAGCATGCGTGGCGGCGGCGGTCCCGCCTGCCTGCGTTTGCGCGTTCTGTTGACGGAGGAGCAACTTCGCGGCGTGCGTGGAAATGTTTTGCTGACCGACGAACTTTACGAACGGCTTCGTCAGACGATCGATCGCACCTACCCGGAGTCCGTTTCTTACGCGGATCTCTCCGACCCGGCCTTTTTCACGCACTGCCGGCTCGCGACCGCCGGGGTTTATTCCGCTCTCGCGCTGCCTTCGAGGCGCTAACACCATAAATTGCCAGCCCGCAGCGCCAGCAAGGGAGCCAGTAGATCCAAGTTGCAGCTGATGAGACAAGACAAACGCATGTTCCCTCCAGAGAATAACTTCTGTCACGATTTCATTCCTGGAGGGAAGCATGCGCAACCACCACTATACCA
>Ga0134126_10005919_pt1 | contig 15302 bp, 9 predicted proteins | sample KB31752_FD_96881 | JGI IMG/M metagenome (GOLD analysis project Ga0134126, IMG submission 96881) | Terrestrial soil microbial communities with excess Nitrogen fertilizer from Kellogg Biological Station, Michigan, USA - KB3-175-2 | ecosystem: Environmental > Terrestrial > Soil > Unclassified ...
CGGAATGCTGCGCACCAGCCGGGGTCCCAGCATCAATCGTGCGGTGCCGGTTTCGGTACGCAGCACCAGCCCACCGCTGGGTGGGCCGGTCGCCAGCACGGTCACAGCATGGTCCTGGCCGGCGGCGGCGCGCAGCGCCGAGCAGGGCACGGTCACGGTCAGTTCGGCGGGCCGGTATGGCACGAACAACGCCATGCTCGACCGGACCGGATGGCCGGGGGCCGGCCAGACCACGGTGGTCTGCTCGGTGCTTACCGGCCCGAACGGCAACACCAGCGCAACCAGCACGCCGACCAGCCCGACCAGTAGTCCGATGCCGGAAGCGCACTGTCGGTGCGCGACGCCGGCCGAACTGGACAGTGAGCCGTCCTTTCCAGGTGGTGAGCTCGTGGAGGCGGAGCCAAATCGTAACGGGTTCGCTGGACGACCCTCGTGCACCGGTTGCCCATCCAGTGGCTGGCATTCGTAGATTCTGGCCGATGGTGATACGCGGCATGGGAAGTAGTGACAATAGCCGCTGCGTAGTTTGCATCGGTGAAGGGCACAAAGATGGATCCCCCCGACTGCTCACTCCGCAGGGGGACGAAATGGGGCTACCAGTATGCATACCGTCGGGCTGCGGTGCCGTCAGCCAATTTGTCTGGACGAGAGCTTTGTGGGGAGCCCCGATGATGCGGTCACTTTTAGGCCAAGCTGTGCAGTCTTCAGATCATGGAGGAGCTGATCTGGCCGCAGTGCAACGCTCCGCCGCCACAGTGTCCTGGCGTAGCAGCAGCGCGAGCGGTGGGAACGGCGCCTGTGTCCAGGTGGCTCACGTTGCGGGTCAGGTCTGGGTTCGTGACTCCAAGGATCCTGCCGGACCCATCCTGAAGCTGCCCCGCGGGGGGTGGGCGGCGTTCGTCGATGTCGTGCGGGACCCAACGTAGGGTAATCTTGCGCGCCCTTTGACCATCTTGGTGATCGTTCCCGGATCGATAACGATACGCGAGAGGTTCACACCCATGGGCGGGTGAGTGTGCGCTATTTGCGGCCACCTAAACCGCAGTCTGGATGCAGACTGCGGTTTTCGTGCCTCGGTTTACCGCAGTCTGCATCCAGACTGCGGTTTAGCGGTCGACGAGCAGCGCGGACTATGGCAGCAGGTGCATCGAGAGGAACCGAATAACTTCGGTCCACACCTCCCGCTGGGTGACCCACCACGTCCCACCGCCGAGTGCTCCTGTTAGCACCAAGACCAGCGCGATCCGGAACGATAGGTAGTGCGGTGGCACGGGCGGTCTCACGGCACGGCCGCCAGTCTCTGTGCGGCTACCGGCACCCCGGAACGCGTGAGCAGCCACAGCAGTGGCCGCACCGGCGAGGTGGGATTGACCCGGCCGTTCACGTCCAGGGCAGCGTTACGCGACGAGACGAGGAAGTATCGGACCACGCCGAAGTCGCGCGCGGCGCCATCGAGCATGTTGTCCAGTCCCTTGTTCCGCAGCCAGGCCTCGACCGCTTCCGATGCCGCCGCTGGGTGCAGCTGCGCGGCGGGAGGCAGGCCGATCAGCAGGTCGGACTTCACCACGGCGACGGCGAGCGGCTTGCTCTTGAGCTTGATGCCTTGGTCACGTAGCAGTTGCGCAGTGACCAGATATGACTGTTCGGGATGCATCCGGGCAGGTTGAGCTGCCTCAAGTCGCAACGCGAGTGCCCCGGTGAGATCGTCTCTGACGGCGGGGATCGAGAACGGGTCGAGAACGAACACCAGGCCTTGCGCGTCATCGAGAAACGGCAGCTCGCTGGTTTGCTCACGGTCACCGAAAAACTCGCCCGCCGCGTCGAACAGGTGCAACAGCGCCTTGCATCGCGCGGCCGTAAGCAGGACGGTGATTCCTGCGGGTGGCCGGTCGGCGGCGGTCTTGGTGGTCTGAATCTCGGACTCCACCACCGTGGTGGCGTGGGAGAAGGTGTCCGCGCTCTCCGCCCCGATCGGGCTCAGCGACCCACTTGCCGCCCTCAGCTGCCGGTCTAGTGCCACCATGCCGGCGAACACCAGCCGGGTCTTGCCGGCCGAGGGAGGTCCGAAGACGGGGACCACCACGTCGGTCAGCACGGCCGCCCCGGCACGCAACGGGCGGTTGCATTTCTGGCACACCGCCACCAGCCCGGCTGCGGCTTGCAAGACCGTCGTCGGCAATAGCGACCCGCACTGGCACCGGCGGGCGAAAGCGCCGAGTCGACCGGCCCTGATGTCGTGGTGGGTCAGGCCGCACGCGCAGCGGTAGGCCGGCAGCCGGTTGCGGAAATTGCAGCCGGCGTGATGGCAGGTTGCCTTGGCGCCGCGGAGCAGGCGGATGCCCAGGTCGGCCCCGCGCAGCAGACCGACGGCGAGCAGCCAGCTCAGCCACGCGAGGGCCAGCACGATGCCGAGCAGACCATAGAAAACGATGCCGCCCACAGCGGCGCCCGCAGTCAGACTGGCGGCCGCCGTCAAGGGCAGCAGTAATAGTGGCCCGAAGAACAGCACGGCCGGCGCGTTGCCGACGAACTCGGCCATCGAGGCCCACATACGCGACACCACGAAGGTGGTGCGCATCAGCGCTGTGCCAAGGTCGCTGCGGCTTTGCGCGAACAGGTAATTCGGCCACGCCTGGTCACGCTCGAAGTTCGACTTGACGTCAGGTAGCCGCGCGCCCACGTCGAGCGGGGTGACGCTGTCGGCTTCCAGACCCCTGGCCCGCAGCAGCGTCCCCGCCAACATCCCGAAAACGAGCAGGATGCCGATCCCCCCTGCGCCGATCATCACAAAGGGCCACGCGGGATCAACCACGAAGACGACGGCGAAGTAGCAGGCCGCGCCATACAACGTGACCCCGATGACTGCGGCGATCAATGCGGGCATGGCTCACTCGCTCCACTGTCCGGGCTTGGCTGACCATGCGCCGGACTGACGGCGCATGCTCCAGCGGCGGGGCGCTATTTCGGACACCCAGTCCCACCACGGCTGTCCCAGGCCACCGGGGTAGCTGCGGTCGACCGCAGTCCGGATGTCCGAAGGCATCACGGCGACGAGCTTGCCCAGCCGGTGGAGCAGGGCACTGAAAGCTGCCCGCTGCTGCTGGCTCCTCGGTTCACTGGTGGCAAGGACGAAACTGACCGCGACGGCCCGGCACTCGTCGGCTGTTGCACTGCCGGCGCTGCCCGGCCATCGGGCCTCCAGTGCCTCGTGGATGGGCATCGCGACCTCGTCCGAGCAGCTCCCCAGCACGGCCACCGCGGTATCGCGGGTCGCGGCGAGCAGGCAGTCGACGACGACTGGCGCCCTGATTTTGAATCCATCGAGGTGAAGCACCGCGTCGTCAGTCAGGCGCAGGCCTGCGACCCATGGCGGTAACGGGTGACCGTGCTGGCAAAGCTGGTTGATCACCCATAGGGCTTGCGCCGACAGGACTGGTTGTGCCGCGAGCACAGCGGCGAGCTGGGAGCCAACCTCGGCGGAGAATGTCCGGTTGCGCTCCAGGAGGCCAGCCACGAACAACGCTGCGTCCGGTATCCCCGGCAGGCGCGTGCCGAAGGCGATATTCCAGGCCACCGTGCTCGGATGCACGTGCCCCGCCATCCGAGCGAACGCCCACTCCTGGACGTCCCTGATCAGCTGATCACGCGTGGCGCCAGTGAGGTGCTCGCAGGCCGCGGCCATCAGCTCCGCGTCCAGTGGGTCGGTCGGATCGTAGGCGTCCTGCCATAGCGGTCGCCACCAGCCGGCCCGGACCGCCGCCAGAGCGCGGGCCTGATCCGGACCGGCCAAGGCGCGCCGCAGCACGTCGCGTACCCAGTCCAGCGCCTCGGGCGGTGCGTGCCACGCCCCGGGTTCGAGACCGGGATCGGGTTGGTGCACCCACCACGCCGCGAACGCATACGCGGTGCTGCGGAAGTGAGCGGTGACCACCGGCACGGCATGCCGGTGGGCGGCGAACAGCAAGGCCGGCACCTGGTCCGGACGGGCTGCACGCAGGGCCGCCTCGACCTCGGCGCTGGCCTGCTCCTGGTCGTCCGCGGCACGCTGCAGGGGCGTCAGCGGCGGGAGCGCGGCCAGGGCGGCAACGCCGCTGGATGCAGCCAGTGCCTCGGCAATCTCGGCAGTCAGTAACCCGCGATGAATCTGCCCGGCCGCTGCCGCCCACCCGCGCGAATCGGCAGCGGCCGCCAGCGCGCGCAACGCGGGCCCACTTGAGGCCGCCGGCAATGCCGGCAACACTGCCGCCAGCACGGAGTCGCGGGCGATCTGCACCGCTTCCTCCGGCGCGCTGAGCAACCAGTCGGCCACCTGCTGTCCATGATCCGTCGCGATCAGCTGCTCGCCGCACGCGGCGACGACCGCGGCGAGTCGATCGGCGCCGGTTGGCTCGACCGGCGCGTGGGTCGCGTCAGAGCCGACTGCTCCGCGCGCTCTGGCGAACTGGCCCGCGAGCTCGACGGCGTCCACCACGTCGTAGGGATCCCCGGCCAGCAAGCGGGGGACCCAGAAACGCGCGGCGGGGGTGACCTCGACGTCAGTGTCCCGGCCCCGGTGGAAGTCGAAAACGGCGAGCCCGCTGCTAGCACCGGGCTCTGACCACCGCCCGGCCCACTCCGGGTGCAGCACGATGATGTCGTGCTGACCGTACTGGCCGTCTGCCACGAAGATCTTGAAGCTGACTTGTAAGGCCTCCGGCCGGGGCAGCAAAAGGGTCGCTGCGGCGATCCAACACGCGGCTTCCTCGGGGTCGGTGCTGACGAGCACTACAGTGCGCCGGTGCTCGGGATCGGTGAGGTGGTGGATCGCGGAGAGCAGTGCGGCCAGGCGTGCCTGCCCGCCGGCGACGGTGCGCACCCGGTTGCAGACGGTCTCGATATCCAGCGGCCCCGGCGGCGGGTGAGCTGGCAGCTCCGGCAGCTCGGTGCCGGGCGCGGGCGCTACCGCCCACCATGGTGCCCGCCACAGCTGCGCGGGCCGGACCACCCCGTAGGCCGCGGGATCCCGGGTGACGATGGCGTGAGTGAACTGGTTGCCTTCCCGGCTGCCGTTGGCTTCCTGGCCGAGGTAGCGCCCCGCCGCGGTGGCGAAGACGCCGTCCTCGGTGATGTGCGCTAGCGACGGTGGGTAGTCGGCGACCGGTCGGCGCTGCCGCATCCACCGCACTGGAGGCTCGTACAGGGCCGTGCGTTGCACGAGCGGCATGGCCTCGGAGGTGACGCCAGGCGAGGCGGCCTGGAACTGGAAGCCTGCCCCGCCCTGGAGGCCTTGCCCGGGCTGGCAGTCGGTGTAGTACATCGAACCGAATCCGCCGCTCACCTCCGGCTCCGATTGATCACGCCGAAACCGCTGAGCAGCCACAGCAGCGGCTCCTCGACGCGGAACGGTTGCACACCGCCCGCGTCGACCTCCCTGGCCGCGTAGTCGGGGGCGGCACCGAGGGCTGACACCGCGAAGTACCGGAAGCTCGCGTAGTTGTGCGCCAGGTGTGTGTCGATATCGTCCGCGCCGTACTGGTGCAGTATGGCCCGCACGTGCTCATGGGTGTCCCGCCCCGCCGTCTCGGCATAGCACGGCAGGGCCGCAGGTTTTGCCAGCAGCGGATGGTTGCCACCGAGCACGGGGAAAAAGGCGTCCATCTTCGCGAACACGACGGCCAGCGGAACTTGGACTCTTTTGCTTGCCTTGACATGGTGTGACACCCGCAGCAATTCGGTGATCCGGTTGAGCACCTCCAGCGGGGGTTCGGATCCCTGGACGACTGGCGTGGGAACGTCAATGTGATCTGTGGCTCCCGGCAGCTGCCACGGGTCCAGCAGCAGGATCAGCCCGTTGGCCACCCCAAGGTAGGCCTGCGTGTGCACCCGGTCTTGACTGGCGAGGTCCTCACCTGCGGCGTCGTAGAAGGACAGCACCGTCGTGTCGAAGGTCTGCCTGCCGAGCCGGCGCTTGGGCTGCCGCCATTCGATGACGACCGGTGCGCGCAGGCCGGCCAGCGCCCCGGCTGTTTGTTCGAACAGCCTGCCGTGCGTGAACAGCTGTTCTTCGTAGTCCGCCAGCCATTGCCGCGGCGACCCGGCGCCGCCCTGCTGGTCGCCGCTTAGCCGGATATCGGCATGGAACCGTCGTCGCACTGTGGTGCGAAGCTGGTGATGCAGCACCGACAGGTAGACGGTCTTGCCTGCGCCCTTGCCACCGACCATCCCGACCAGCGGGCTGCGGCTCTCCGCGAAGATCGCCGACAGCGGCGTGTGGCAGGTTGGGCAGGCCCGGACGCCGGTGCGGCCGCCGCAGTGCGGGCACGCTGCCGTGCGGGCCCGCCCAGAGGTCGGGGAAGAGAACGTCGGGTATGCCGCGGTCCGGACATTCGTCAGCTGCCGGCGGCGCTCATCCTCCCGTTTCACGCATCTCGGGCCGCCCGGCAGCCCGCGTCCGAGGCACTGGTAGGCGAGCTTGCTCTGGTTGATGGGGGTGTAGCAGTACGGGCAGGCTATGCGGCCTCGCAGCGGGGCCATGTCAGCACACCTTTAGCTGGTCCACTGGGGGGTCGATGAGCAGCGCGGGCGCGGGCTCGGCGAGGAAGCACCGCAACCAGTACGGCTTGGGTAACCGCGGGAGGGGTGCCTCCAGCACCACGGGCACTGCAGGCTCGACCACAACCGGTTGCCGCAGCAGCTCGACCCCCGCCTCGGGCGATAGCGGCATGGCATGCCCAGCCGCCGCCACGATGATCACGGTGGCCCCGGTGACAGGTACCGCGCCGCACAGCGTCACGACACACATCACCCCACCCGTGAGGCGGTAGCCGCGGCGGCGCAGCCGGTAGCTCAGCTGCGGGGGCCGCTCCTCGACCACCACGGATGCCACGGATGAGCGGGTTTCCTCCCTCTCGCCAACCATGACCGCGCTCACCTCGATGCGCGAGATTCCCGGACAGCCACGGAGCTGGCAGCCGCCCTCCTCGCGGTACTGCTGCGTGGTGATGCGGCGCTGGCCGCCTGCCCACTGCACCTGCGCGGCACTCACCTTGTCGGGCCACAGCCACGTGACACGGACATCGTCGGCGAACCGTTGCGCCCGCAGCCGGCGCACCGGCGGCACCAGGGCCACCACGGCGGCTTGCCCGCGGACTGCGCCCTGGGCGCCGAGGGTGAACGGCACGCAGTAGGACCGACCGGGGGGCACCGCCGCAACGAGCGTCATCGACTCGCCCTTCGCGGTACGGGTGCCGTCAAGCTCGACGCCGTAGCCCGCCAGCTCCGCCGACGCCACGACCTGGCCGTACTCCCATGGGCACGGCTGCGGCGAACTCCGGATGACGGTCTGGCTGCCGGGTTGTTGCGACCAGGACAGCGTGACGGTGAGCTCCTCGCTCACCGCCGGCGTCGCGGTCAGTGCGGTGACGGGTCGCGCCTGCGGGCGGGTGGCGCCGCGCACGACGACCGGCGCGGAACGCAGCGTCCCGGTACCGCTTGGGTGCGGGTAGCAGGCGACCAGCGTGTAGAAGTACGCAACGCCGTCAACGGCTGTCTCGTCACAGAATGCGCGGTTGCCGTCAACGGCCACCGGCTCGCCTTGGCCGCCCACCACGCCCGCGGTGCGGTGCACCTCGACAGCTGCGACGTCGGGGTGGACTCCCCAGCGTGCCGTGACGACGTTGCTGCCGCCCTGGATCACGACGTCGGCGACGGGCGGGACGATCTGCGTCGCAGCGCAGGCGGCCCGCGACCACTGCCCAGCTGGTGGCGACCCGCAGCGCGCGAACACCGCGTAGTGCACCGGCTGCCCGACGGGAGGTGCCTCGTCGTTGGTCGAGTACCCGTTGACCGAGTACCCGGAGGTCGACCGGACCGGGATCTGGTAGCCGTCGTCGGGACTGGCCGGGTCGCGGCCTTGCCTGCGGACCACCTGGAACGTGGTGGCGTCACCATGGTCGGGCGCCGGGCGCCAGGCGATGCGGACGCCGCACCCGTCGGCGTGCGCGGTAACCGCCACGACCGGCGCGGCCGGCACCTTCGCCAGCTGTGCTGCCAGCTCTGGCAGGTCGCAGGCCAACCGCAGCGCCTCGGCCAGCCGAGCCCGCGCTTGCTCGTCGCGGCCGGCGCGAAGCTCGTCTGCGGCGGCCCGTCGCAGGCTGTCCACCTGGTCGCGGTGGCGCTGCACTGCCTGGCGCGCGGTGTCGCCCGGCGGGCCGGCGAGGGTCGTGGCGAGCTGTTGCGCGGCGACCAGCTTGCCCCCGGCCAGCAGGTGGGCCACGGCCGCGAGCGGGTCGCGGCGCACGCCGGATTCCGCCAGCACACTCACCACGATCCGGGCCGCGTCGGCGCCGTGCAGCCCGCTTCGGGTCAACAAGCTGAACAACGTGCGGGGCTGGGCGCCGTCGGCCCGCTTGTCCCGCACCTCCTGCAGCACGTGGAACAGGGCCAGCGCAGCGAGGTCGGCGCCGCCACTGGCCTCACTGATCAGGATGCCCACGGCTTCCCGGCTTGCCCGGGTCGACGGGCTGTCCGGCGCCTTGTCCAGATCCGCTGCGCGTTTCTCGGCGACCTGCCGCGACAGCGCCGCGTCCCGGTCGGTGGGCAGCGGGCTCACGGTGAACCCGCCGAGCAGGCCGAAGGTGGACAGATCGGGGAACAGTAGGCGCGGGATGCTGTCCACGCCCGCGGCGATCAGCTTGGTGGTCAGGCTGTCCAGCCTGCCGCGGATCCCGGCCGCGGTCGGCAGCTCGACTGGTTCGACGATGTCCAGCCCCGCGATGGTGCGGGCCTGGTCGATCTCGGCGTTCCCGAGCGTGGGATGCGCGGCGGCCGCCGCCCGCAGCTGGTTGTGCGTGATCACGCCGAGCGCGCCGTGGCTCGATTCCAGCACCGCGGCCAGGTCCTCGACGTCCGGGCCGAGTCGCTGGTGGCGGACCGCCTCCCGGGCCTGCCACCAGTGCGGGCTGGTGAGATCGGCGCTGCCGCTGCGCTGGAGCTCATGATGCTCGCGCAGCAACTGCTGGCACACCAGGCCGGTCGGGCCGGCCTTCATCGCCGCCTTGTTCCACAACCGCACCACGCTGTCGATCCGCCCGCGCAACGTGGCGGAATCCATGGTCAGGTCGACCGCATAGCGCGTCAGCAGATCGTCGGGAAGGTGCGGCAGCCGCTTGCGCAGCGGCTTGAGCACCTGGTCCTCGTAGGCCCGAGGATCAAAGTTGGGCACGTGCGTCAGCTCGAGATCGAAATCTTGGAGACAGTGTCGACGGCTTGTCCGACTTTCTCCGTGGACAAGCCGACGGTGACCTTGATAACCAGATCGTTGCCGGTGCTGCGCTCGGTGGCCCGCAGCTGCAGCAGGCCGTCCTCGTCGATGGACATGGCGATATCGATCTTCGCGAACTTCCCGACGGGCTGCGCAGGGATGCCGGTGATACGGCCGCTGCCGTCGTCGAGCGGGTTGTTCGCCGACGGCTCCTCGCTGGCTACCGTGCCGGCCTGCTCGTAGAGCTGGATGAGCACCTCGGTCTGGTCGTGGTGGATGGTCTCGGCGGCCAGCGTGCGGTCGCCGGTGGGCAGCGGATCGTTGGCGAAGGCCAGATGCTTGACGTAATCCCGCCCGCTGTCGCGATCGTGCATGCCCACCCCGAATGCCTTGGGCAAAACGCTGTGGGTCTTCTTCGCCGAAAGCTGCCTGACCGCCTCTTCGGACATGCCGTACTGGCGGGCGACCTGGGTGATGACGTTGGCCACGGCACGCTCCGCGTCAGTGTCACTACCGGCGCTGTGCTTGCCTCCTGCTGCATCTTGTACACGAGGCGGGACAGGGCGAAGATTGCGGCGCCCTTGGCGACAGCCAACTCCGGTTCGTGCAGCTTCGGATCCCAGCCGAACTCCTCGGCCAGCCGGTCCGAGACCATGGGCATGCGTGTGGACCCGCCGACGAGCAGCACCTCATCGATCGTCGCGCCCGGTGAACGCTCCTGCATGATCTGCAGCGTCCGCCGCACGATCTCGATGGTCCGGTCCAGCAAGTCCTTGGTCATCGTCTCGAACTCGGCCCGGGTGACCTCGATTCGCGCTGCGGCACCGGCGAAACGCAGCTGGACCGGCCGGCTCTCCTGGACCGACAGCTGTTTTTTGACCTCTTCCGCCTTGTTCGCGACCTCTTGGAGGAACTCGGCGTCGTCCTCCGGAGACTCGGGGGGAGCGGCCTGCGCGACGAAGCGGTCCAGTAGGTGGTCACGCAGCCGGCCGTCCCAATCCGCGCCGCCCAGGTTGGTGTCCCCGTCGGTGCAGACGACCGTGATCTCGCTGGCGCCCACGTGGATCACGGTGGTATCGAATGTCCCGCCGCCGAGGTCGTAGACGAGCACCGTTTTGTCGGCCCCACCCTTGGTGAGGTCGTAATGCACGGCGGCGGCCACCGGCTCGGGCAGGATGCCTACGACGTCCAGACCCGCGATGAGACCAGCCTGGTAGGTGGCCTCCTTCTGCCGCGCACCGAAATACGCGGGCACGCTGATGACGACCTGCTCGACGGGACCGCTGGTGTAGTTCGTGGCGTCAGTAGCCAAGCGACGCAGGATCAGCGCCGAGATCGACTCGGGCGTGTGGACCACGCCGTGGAACTCGTACTCCCTGTCCTCGCCCATCTGCCGCTTGATCAGGCTGACGACACTGTCGGCGTCGATGAAAGCCGACTGCTTGGCTGCTTCACCGACCACGACGTTCGTCGGCGTCTCGAACTGGACGACCGACGGCGTGGTCTCCGCGTTGTTGTCGTTGCGGCACACCGTCGGCCGCCCGGTCTCGTCGATGTAGGCGATGGCTGAGTAGGTGGTTCCCAAGTCGATGCCGAAGACTCGGCCGGTGCCGTCAGCCATCCATCTTCTCCTTTGTCACATAGCGGTGAACCTTGACGCGAGCTGGAACGACGACCTGTCCACCGGCGATCTCCGCGTAACCGTCCTGCACCACCTCGGCAACCGTGCCGTCCCGCTCCGGATCGTTGATCTCCACGACTGAGGCAACCTGCTGGCGGCTCGGCGCGAAGGCGGCGCCCGCTTCCTGAGGCAGCACGGTGATGCCGCAACGCTCCAGCATCTCCTCGACAGTCGCCGCGAATGACTCGAGCAGGGCGGCGACCTGCGGCCCGGTCATCTCGGCGGGGACCGTTCCTGCTTGCCGGATCAGTCCGTTGCGTAGCCGGCACAGATCTGTGACTACCGGCCGCAGCTGGCCGGCCCGCTCGATTCCCCTGAGCCGTTCGATCTCAGCGTGCTGCCGGTCGATGACCCGTTCCCGGGCAAGCGCCCGTGCACTCTCACTGGCGAGCTGCCGCGCCATCTCGGTGAGTCCTGCCTCAAGAGCGGTCAGCCGCGCGGTGAGCTCGGCAGGCAGCGGCGTGCCCGCGATAGGAACTACGCCCATCTCCTCCGCGACGTAGCCGTTCTCGTCGGGGCGGTCACGCTGCTCCACCGTTTCCGCTGGCTGCGCCGAGTGAAGCGTTGACTCGGCAGCCGTACAGTCACCGCCGTCCTTAGAGCCCATGTCATCCATCCCTGCAGTCGGTTGCTGGGAGGGTTGACGTGACCGAGATCATCAGCGGCCTGGACCCGTCACCACTGCACAGCAAGCACAACTGCTGTGACACGCTACCGCGCGGCTCGTGCTGGAGAAACGGTCTTCGTTTGTGCGCTGTTCGGCTGGTGCCCCGCCGGGCTTCCATAGCTGCTCATACAGGCGCGAGCATACCCATAGCCCTATGTAGCAGGTGATGCGGTGTCGGCTTGTCGCAAAGTAAACGAAAGGTGGCGGTAGTCTGCTTGTTCTTGTTAGTTGGCAGCTAGCCCTGTGGTCGCTTCGCGCGCAAAGCGGTGGGTTGTGGGCTGGGCAAGGAGGGGAACGTCAGATGTCCGTAGGAGGGCCAGACCCTGCGATCCACCGTCGTCGGCTCCGCACTGAGCTGCGTAACGCACGCGAGGCCGCAAACATGACCCAACGCGATGTCGCGGCTGCCATGGAGTGGTCGCAGTCGAAATTGATTCGAATCGAAAGCGGCGCAGTCAATATCTCCACTAACGACCTACGGGCATTGCTAGCCCACTACGGCGTCGACTCTTCCCGGATCGACGTTCTTCTTGCCGTCGGTCGAGCTGCTCGAGAGGTGACGCGATGGAGCCACTACAAGAACGTTGCGGCACCAGAGTATATGGCTTTTCTCGGATATGAATCGTCAGCATCGATCATCCGCAACTTCGAACCCTTATGGGTGCCGGGCCTCCTACAAACGGAGGAATATGCTCGAACGGTTATAAGTATTATCGGAACCCACGATCCTGCCAGGATAGATTCCTTCGTCGACCTCCGTATTGAACGCCAGGAGCTGCTCGTACGCAATCCCGGGCCGAGCTTTCATTTCATCATGGACGAAGCAGTGATCCGTAGGCTGACGGGTGGACGTGATGTCATGCGTGGGCAGCTGGGTCACCTACTACAGCTCGCCGAGCAGCAAAACATCACCATTCGGGTCGTGCCCTTCGACCACGGCGTGTACCGACTTCAGGGAGTTGCATACCAGGTATTCGAATTTTCGGATCCCCAAGACGAGTACGTGCTTTACATAGAGATGCCGCACGGCCAGCAGATAGTGAGAGAAAGCTCATCAGAGCAGGTAGACATAGACTCCCCCGTCCACTATCTCCAAGCGTTCTGGGAGTTGGAACAGATTACCAGCAAAGAAGACTCATTGAAACTTATCCAGGATGTTGCTGCTCGGCTCACAAGCGACCCATGCTCCCCTGTATCGGATGATGACGTCGTTGGTACTCAGACGGTAACCTGACGCTCTACCAGGCGCTAGTTGGCGCGAATACCGCTTATTACCACATTCCATTCTGTCATGGGAAAAGCAAGGACGGGACCTTGAGGGTGCTTCGAATCACGAACAAACACCACTCGTTGTTCTTGCGCCACTTCTACGCAAGCACCGTTTGCGCCACTCGCGGAACTCTTTTTCCACATAAGATAATCCTGTCGATGCGACTTGGTCATTCGCTGATCCCCCTATTCTGATTCGGCCCAATTTTGGTCGTGCATGAGCGCTCCCCCTTCTAACGAGCATAGCGCTCATCGGTCGTGCAGTGTCACTCGGTTGTGAGCTTTGTGACCCGAACGTGACCAATAGATGGATGAACGCAGAATGCCACCTAGCAGTCTGGAGATGTCCCTCTGCGGCAGCCGAATCGACAGGTCACACTCCCATCGTCTGCTGCTTGCAGCGTTCCTCGGCAGCCGCGCCGGACAGACGGCACGCAGACCGCCACCTAGCTATCAGGAAGTGTCGCCCTGCCTTCCTTGAGACGACCAGTTGCATTTAAGCTGTGCTACGTCTGCGAAGTTTCTCCGCGACCGCGACGGAAGGACGCAAGCAGCGTGAGAACAAGCGCCTTGCGATATTGCAGGAATGGTCTACGGGATGACAGAAACGGGCGCCAGCGCCTCTGTAAGTTGAGCACTGGTGCCGGTGTTGCAGTGCCACTACGTGACCCTATGTGGCATCCATACTGCCCTGCGAGCACGCTTGGTAATTTTGCGTGACATCAACAGTTTGCTCGGTGGCATACTGCAGCCGGCGGCGCACGAGATCGTGCATCGGTGGCCGTCTGAGGGCATGCGGCCGACGGCTCATACACCACTTGGCACTACACAAAATGAGCCCTGTTAAAACGACAGCACTCGGCCAACGCAATTCATTGTGAGATGCGGCAAACGGGTGCTGGGCGTCGCGCTTTTTGCAGGTAAGTAATTTGAAGGAAAGTATCATTGTCCTCGTCGAGATTCGAGCGACTTGTCGCTATCGATGACGAGGAGGCGGCCATGGATCGTGACCATCGATACGAGGGTGTCCAACGCTCGAACGACTCGATCGGCGGCGTCCCAGGGCGGCTGCGCCGCCGCTGGGCACGCCGTCGCGCCGAGCAGTTGCAGCTGCGGCGTCAGGCTGCTTACCAGGAGCTTGCTTGGCACGTCCAAGACATCCTCGTCGGATGTGGATTGTTCCAAGTAGACTTCAGCATTGGCGGTGGCCGCGTTTTCCACGTTCCACAGGTGGTCTCAGTGGTGCCCGGACCCTCCGTTAGACTGAAGATTCGCATGCTTCCCGGCCAGATACCTGACGACTTTGCGGAACACGCCCGGAGGATCGCCTACAACCTCGATGTCGCCGAGGTTCGAGTGATCCCGCTGGGACCATACCTGATTCGGCTCGAGCTGGTGCCGAAAACCAAGTCTGGCCCCGGCGTTGTGACTGGATCGCAGGGTTGGCCCCTGTAGTGGCCGTAAAGATTACTTAGTTTTGGCCGTTATTTACTTTAGATGTCTGGTGTCATGCCCACTACGGCTGCAAGTGCGATCAAGAAGACTGTGAGTGCGACTTCGGATCACGCGCGGGACGCGAAAGTGTATCGATCACTTTGATACGCCAAACTGAGTACAGCCTACGCCTTCGTTGGCGTGCTAAGTACGCGATGCAGATTTTTGCCTGCTAGGCGCGAGCCAGTTGGTATCATTTGGTCGTCGATCTTGCTCTCGCGGGCAACGGTTACACCGGGTGGCGTGCGCGCGGTCGGATGCAAATCTGCGCCATGATAAGTTCTATCGATGGTAGCGGAGATGAGATAAGAACTGCTTGCCACGGCAGGGGCCCGCTGCGAGACCGCTCGCTAGAGTTCACACGCGCGGCAGGTGGGACTCGAAAGACACGCCCTGTTGCCGGCTCCTGTCGTGCCTGTCGTCTCGCTCGGTAAGCTCATGCGCGCGTCCGGGCAACTCAATGGGTTCGCGAGTGCGGTAAGCATCAGATTATGCGGTACGGGCACAGCAAGGATGCTGCGCGTGCTTGGTCCTAAGAAAGCGAGCCGCGCCTCTTGTGCGCCGCCGCTTCCACACGACCCTTCGTGCCAGTACTGTCGCTTTCTGATAAAGAGCTGTGGGCGCCGGCGGTCGAGTAACAGTCGACGTCGGTTCGTCGTGAGCATGGCGGGTGTCTGCCAGAACTCCGAAAGATGATATGCAGGCACCCATAATCTAGCCGTCAGACGGTGTCTAGGATGCGGCCGCTGACCTGAATCCGCAGTCTGGATGCAGACTGCGGTTTTCGAGCCCCGATTTACCGCAGTCTGCATCCAGACTGCGGCGAAGCGAGGACGTCCGGGAGCTCGCCCGGGTGCACGATGGTGAGGCGGTTCGTGGTGCGGGTCAGCGCTACGTAGAGGTCGTTGAGGCCGCGGGGGGATTCGGCGACGACCGCCGCGGGGTCGGCC
>Ga0134126_10005920_pt1 | contig 15300 bp, 15 predicted proteins | sample KB31752_FD_96881 | JGI IMG/M metagenome (GOLD analysis project Ga0134126, IMG submission 96881) | Terrestrial soil microbial communities with excess Nitrogen fertilizer from Kellogg Biological Station, Michigan, USA - KB3-175-2 | ecosystem: Environmental > Terrestrial > Soil > Unclassified ...
CATTAGAATATTATAAAATAACAGATTCACAATGTGACATGACCGAAAATACTGTTGTAATAAAAATAAAGAACTAATCATTTGTAATAGAAAAAAAGCGTTATAGGGAATTCAAAAAGAGGATTTGAAAATCAATAGATCTATATGGAAAACTAAAGAAAGAGGATATTCAGACTTTAGATTATGAAACAATGCAGGCATGGAAAATATTGCAAAGATATATTACATAATTTAATCAAATGATTATAATACAATATTTATTTATAAAATATAACTCACAGCTTTATCTGCCTAGTCCATATAGTTAAAATCAACTATTAACTTTCTTTGGATTTTTATGCCACTATATACCACTATATACCAATGCTTAAATAGTTCAATTACCAATAAATATCAATGTCAAAAAAATCATCATCATCATCTAATATAACTTCTGATAATACCAGTAGTAGTAGTAGTAGTAACGTTCAAAGTACTGATAGTAGCTCTTCATATAATATAAATATTTGCTTTGTTGCATAACTCTGTAATTGGTTTTTTTTTCGACTGGAATTTACAATAATAAAACTAATTATAGGTATCCGATCCCATAAACTTGGAGTTAATAATTCGTGCAGTTATGAAAAAATTGAGTTATGCAACAAAGCATTCCTTGCTGCATTTATTATCTTTTATTTAGAAATCTAATTTGTTTATTCTTCTGTTTATTGTAGTGTAATTAGGTATGGATGATACTTTTCCTTTAGCATATCTTTGTGCTATTCCTTCAGTATGCATGTATGGAAGATGAAAATATGCTTTGGCATATCCTAGAAGAAGAAGAAGAAAAGTATTTGGATAATGAAATGGCTCTCCAACTTTATCTCTTTATTCATCTGTTTTAGCTGTGTATGCCAATTGTTAATAACGTCAAACCCTAGCAAGATTTCGCCTCTTCTTACACAAGAGATGGTGGTTGTAGGAGGACCAGTTCACAATATTTGTTGATTAATGTTATCTAAATGTATTTGGGAATGAGGAATCGTGCAACAAAGCAATATTAAACATTTGCTTTGAATTAAAAACATTCTATTGATAGAATTTTAAAGAGTATTACCTATCAAAATTGATTCTATATCAAATTTATAATGCTTTTTATTTTTATTAATAAACTATAATTTATTACAAATTGTTAAAACATACTGTAGCAAAAAATTACTGTGGCAGTACCTGTATATGCATCCGGAAATCCGCTATTGGATATTTTCTATATATTATTCAACGGTATTTCAGAAGTTCCTCTATTTAGTTCACCAATAACTGGCATTTTTATTCTTGCTGGTGTATTTATTGCTTCTAGAAAGGCTGGTATGATGATGGCATTGGCAGGATTGATAGGAGCCGCTGTGGCTTTATTATTAGGTGCGAAATACGAGAATGTTGTTTTTGGTTTGTTTGGTTATAATTCTATATTAACTGGAATGGCTTTTTGGTCTGGGCCTTTTGTAAAAGCAAATAGAGTTACTTTATTTATTTCTATATTCGGTGCTGCAATTACAGCAGTTGCATGGATGGCATTTGCACATTTTATGGGTGATATGTTTGCCCCAAACCTTAAAGGAGGATTAGCAGCCTCTGTTGCTATTCCTGGATTTACATCATCATTTATCTTTACAACTTGGGCAATGATGTTTGCAAGTAAACGTTATGGGCATGATATATGGCCTGAACCACCAAAATCAGCAAGAGCTGAAACAATCACAGAAAGTGAAAATCCAGTGCAAACAAATCCAGAGAACTTTAAATGGACTGCAAAAGAATTTATCATATCAACTCTAAAAGGAGTATCTCAGGTTACTTTTGTAGAAAATTGGAAGACGGGTGTATTTTGGATTATAGGATTAACACTGGCCTTTGAGCTTGCTCCGTTTATAGCAGGGGTTCAAGATAGGCCTTGGTATACTAATGCATATACTTCAGGATGGAATGAACATTCTCCATTATTTTTGGCAGGCCTTATGGCATTTATAGGATCTGCAATAGGAACAGCTTTATCTATACTTATAAAGTTACCAATTGCAGAAACTAGAATCGGCTTACATGGATTTAACCAAGTTCTTGTCATGATTGCATTAACTAGCTTTGTTCCTTTAACATGGCAGTCATTTTTAATGGCCGTACTGGCCACTGTAACTTGTTCTGTAGTAGTAATGCCAGCCCTACAACGTTTCTTTGGACAATGGGGTTTACCTGCACTTACAGGACCTTTTGTATTTACAGCATGTGTATGGCTAATTGCAATAGCTGGATTTTACAACATTCCTGCAGGAATTGGTTGGTCGAGGCCAGGTTAAGCAACCCATCATTTTTTTATTAATTATAATAAAATAATTCTGTAGTAGCTATAATCTAAAACATATGTTATTTTTTATTTTGATATATTGCTAATTTACTTGGATATAAAATAGGTACAGTATGTCAGAATTTAATAATTATTTAAAGAATATAAAAAATAATAACAAAATAACAAATTCCCAAAAAATTCATGCTTTTAGCCAATTATGTAAAAAATACAATATCGAACCTGTTGTATTGAGGTTAAGTGGGAATATAAAAAATAAAATCAAATCTACCAATTATTTAATTACATTTACAACAACAAGAGTTATCATTTCAAAAAAAGGAAATTTAAAAAGTCTATTTGATATTGGATATATTGCAGGACTTGGACCCTATTTGTATTACCTGGTTTCAGATAAAATAAAAAATCTTGATGAAATAAAATTAAAGAATTCGTTTATTCAAAATATAACCTTTAATTCAATCTCTATAAATGAATATTATGTAGAATATAACGATATCAATAAGATTGTATTTTATAATGGAGTAGAAACAAGGATATCAAACATGTTTGGTTCTGCAATAAACGATAATTTTTTAAAAATATATACAAAAGAAAAACAATATAATTTTATCATCCCTGTGAAAAAAAATGGCGACTATGAAAAGATATTATATTGGTTAAGAATGTCTCTACCTATCTCAATAGATAAGGAGTAATTAGATATATGTATATATTAGTAAATTTAGTCGACGTCTACTAATTTTTTTTGCAAAAAAGATGATTTATATAAATTATTATTTTGAATTTTAAAATAACTGATTTTTGTTTTTAAATATGAATTTAAAGATGATGTTAGCCCCAAGAGAAATCGAAAAGATGATGATATGGACTGCAGCCCAAATTGCAGAGGGCAGAAAAAAAAGAGGAATTAAATTAAATTATCCTGAATCAATAGCCTATATTTCGAATTTTGTAGTTGAAGGTGCAAGAGAAGGAAAAACAGTTGCAGAATTAATGATGTCTGCTCGAAATATTTTAAAAAAAGGAGATGTTATGGAAGGAGTACCTGAAATGATTCATACAGTTCAAGTAGAGGTCACATTCCCGGATGGAACAAAACTTGTTACAGTTCATGATCCAATTCAGTAGGTTATGCAAATGATTAATATGTTTATTAAAAAATCAAATTTAAAAATAGGAGGTATTATCATTTAATGATACCCGGAGAATATATTTTATCTAACGAAGATGTTCTATGTAACCAAAATAGAAAAACAATAAAGATCACCGTTAAAAATACAGGTGATAGGCCATGTCAAATTGGCTCACATACACACTTTTTTGAAATAAACAAAGCTCTTGATTTTCCACGAGAGAAAGCATTTGGTTTTAGATTAAATATTGCAGCTGGTACCTCTATTAGATTTGAGCCAGGGGAAACCGAAGAAGTAGAATTGTGTGAATTAGGTGGCGCCCGTGTATGTTTTGGATTTAATGGCTTGACTATGGGTAGTATGAAATCTGCAAATATAAAGAAAGCTGCAGTTGAAAAAGCAAAATTTGCAGGCTACAAAGGAATGGATAACAGAGGTTAATTGAAAAATGGTACTAAAACTTACAAAAAAACAATATTCTGATCATTACGGAGCGACTAAAGGCGATAAAATTCGATTGGCGGATACAGATATTTTAATTGAGGTAGAAAAGGATCTGATAAGTCACGGTGATGAGTGTGTTTTTGGAGGTGGTAAAACTTTAAGAGATGGTTTAGCCCAAACTTCTGGAATTACTAGTGCAAATGGTGCGTTAGACTTTGTTATTACTAATGCAGTTGTACTTGATCCTATAATTGGTATAGTTAAAGGTGATATAGGAATAAAAGATGGAAAAATTGCTGGAATAGGAAAAGCAGGCAATCCTTTAGTAATGGATGATGTAGATAGAAATCTTATAGTTTCTGCTTGTACTGAAGCTACTGCGGGTGAACATACAATATGTACGCCTGGACACTTTGATACTCACATACATATGATTTCTCCACAACAGTATATTGATGGGATTAGTAATGGTATATGTAACATGATAGGTGGCGGTACTGGTCCTGCTGATGGAACAAACGCTACAACATGTACTCCTGGCTCTTTCAATATTAGTAGAATGCTCGAATCTGTAGAAGATATTCCTGTTAATTGGGGATTTCTTGGAAAAGGTAACGATTCTCATCCTTCATTATCTACTCAACTAGAGCAAATAGAAGCAGGAGCATGCGGTCTTAAAGACCATGAAGACTGGGGAACTACTGCTACCGTTTTAGATGCATCACTACGTGCTGCTGATTTAACTGATACTCAGGTAGCAATACATACAGACTCTATAAATGAATGTGCTTATCTAGAAGATACCATAAACGCAATAGATGGCAGAGTCGTACATAGTTACCATACAGAGGGAGCTGGCGGCGGTCATGCCCCCGACATTATTGCTATAGCTTCAGAGCAGAATGTTTTGCCTTCATCAACTAATCCTACAAGACCATTCACTGTAAATACTGTAGATGAACATTTGGATATGTTGATGTTCTGCCATCACTTGAATCATGCAGTTGCTGAAGATGTAGCATTTGCTGATTCAAGAATCCGTGCTGAAACAATTGCTGCAGAAGATGTATTTCATGATGAAGGTATTTTGAGCATGTATTCCTCTGATAGTCAAGCTATGGGTAGAATAGGAGAAGTGGTAATTAGAGCATGGCAAACTGCAGATAAAATGAAAAAGATGAGAGGAAAGTTAAAAGAAGAAGAAGGAGATAATGATAATCTAAGAGCTAAAAGGTATATTGCAAAAACCACAATCAATCCTGCAATTACTCATGGTATATCAGAGTACCTTGGCTCGCTAGAAGTAGGAAAATATGCAGATATAGTGATGTACAATACAGCTTTCTTTGGTGCTAAACCAAAAATGATCTTCAAAGGTGGTTTTATTGCATGGTCAATAATGGGTGATCCTAATGCTTCTCTTCCCACACCAGAACCTGTTTATTACAGACCTATGTTTGGTGCAATGGGGCGGGCAGTAAAAAAGACATCATTTACATTTATGTCAAAAAAATCTATTGAACTAGGAGTCCCTCAAAAATTAGGATTAGAAAAAACTACACTAGCCGTTAAAAATTGTAGAACTATTGGAAAAAAAGATATGATATGGAATGATAAAACACCAGAAATTAAAGTTGATCCTGAAACTTATGAAGTAAGAGTAGATGGAGAAATTGCAACAGTTGATCCTGCAACAGAACTAAGCCTTGCACAAAGATATTTCATGGCATAACTAATTCTCTTTTTTAAAATATAGGAAAAATACTGTCTATATTTTTTTTATTTATTTAATTTTATTGATATATTTATCTTTTAGAACAATGATTTTATCTTGTATGTCTTCATCTCAAAATTATGGAGTTTGGAAACCGATTGCAGAAAATGTAGAGTTCAATGCTTTAGAATCAAACTCAAATGCAGTAATGGCAGTAGCCGACACAATAAGAACCACCCTTGGACCAAAAGGTCTTGATAAGCTATTAATTGACCAAGCTTTGAATAGACACGTATCTAATGATGGTGTGACAATTCTTTTGTCCTTGAGAGCAATTCATCCAGTTGCAAAAATGATTGTTGAAATTGCTGAAAGACAAGAGCAAAAGGTAGGAGACGGTACTACTACTGCAGTAATTCTTGCTGCGGAAATGATAAAAGAAGGAAAAAGGTTAATTCGAGAGCTAGCTGTTCACCCTACAAAAGTTGTAGAGGGGATAGAAAGTGGCGTGAGACATTCTTGCGATTTATTAATAAAAAGTGCAAAAAAAATCAGCATAGAACAAGCAGAATTAGATCAAATAGTAAAAACTAGCTTATCTTCAAAATTAGATGGAGGTACATTATATAAATTGGTCGTTTCTGCTCTTAGGTCTGCAGGTAAAGATGCAATCTATGGTAACGCTTATGATTTTGATAAATCAATAAAGGTAATTAGACGAGTTGATATTGATGATAAAATTGTTAATGGAGTGGTTTTAGAGCGAAGGAGAATAGATCCTGAATTACCTTCATTGGTAAATAATGCAAAAATTTTGATATTAAAATTAGATTTAAAGCCTGTTAAAGAATCTTGGATTAAGGAAAATAGTAAATATCAAGATATTCTTAATATGGAAAATGATAGAATAGAAAAGTCAAAGAAAATAGTGGATACAATACTTGAAACAGGTGCAAACACTCTTTTTATTGCATCACCCGAAGTGGATCAAATAATTGAAGACTTATTTGTGTCAAAAGGTATTTTTGCAGTTCACATTTCTACTGAAGAAATAGAATATTTATCTAGATATACAGGAGCTAAAACCATCAGAACATTAAATGATCTTAAAAACAAAGATATCCTTGGAACAGCTGGAAAAATATATGAAGATGAGAATAGTGGAATAATTTATTTAGAAAATGGTTTAGGAAAAAAAATTATTACAATATTAATTTCTGGTTCTACTAAAGAAACATCATTAGAACGATGGAGATCAACAATTGATGGAGTAAATGCAGCAGAAGCGGCATTAAACTATGGAGTGGTTGCTGGCGGAGGTGCAGCAGAATTACATATTATTGAAAAAATCAAACAACTTAAACTTAAAGGACTAGAACAAGTAGGCCTTGAAGTGGTTACATCAGCATTGGAAAGTATAATGAGGCAGATATTAACAAATGCAGGATACAATGGACTTGAAAAAGTAATGAATGCCAAAGCTTCACCTGATGGCTATGGTGTTGATATTGATTCGGGTGAAATTGTTGATATGGTATCAAAAGGTGTTTTAGATCCTGTTTTGGTTAAAACGATGGCTCTACAAGCATCAGGTGAAATGGCAAAATCTGTTTTAAGAATAGATAAAAATTTAGCTGCTGATGATCTTCAGGCACAAGCAGTTGCAGATTCCAGAAGGTAATTATGTTGAAAATTCGTCATTGTGTTGAAAAATCAAATGTTGAAAAATCTTTGCTTGTTATAGATTCATTAAAAATAAGACATGTTGTTATAAAATCCGGGAAAATCTTATCACTATCAGGATTAATAGATCCAATATCGCATCTTAATTTAGATTACCCACTTCATCTTGTTAAAAATTGTATTATATCTGAGAAATTTGAATTGGATTCGAAAATTGAGATATCAAATGGGGGATTTATATTTGCTCAAGTTAACCCTAATAGTTATCAGCATTACGGCAAATATGATTATAATCAAAATTTACAAAAAATGATTGAATCGGTAAAGAAATTAAGAAGTATAGATTCTAATACAAATATCAAAGAGACCCCAATTAAATCGCCATCTTCACACATTTCAAATAATGCCAATAAAAATATTTAAAATTGTTTTTATTGTTAATATAAAATATAATCTATCTCATGATAACAATCAATAAAATTTTAGGAAATATAAAAAAGGATTCGCTTTTAGATCAAAAATATAGAGAATTGTTTGAAAAAAATCTTGTTGAAAATGTAATGATTCGAAGATCAGAATCAGAAAAAGTCAGGATGAGAAAAACATCCGACAAAGGTACTGATATTGGATTTATTTTACCACCAGGAACTCGACTTAAGGACCAGGATGTAGTATTCTTAGATGATAAAAAAATGATAATGGTAAAATTATCAACTGAACTTGTAGCAGTAATAAGTTTTAAAAGTCACTCGTTTTATAATGATCAAAACCAAAATTACTTTAATCTAATTAAAATTGCAATAAAAATTGGCCATACCATTGGTAATTTACATAGACCATTAAAATTGGAAGAAAATAAAATTATTTTTCCAATCCAAACTATAGATGAAATAAACCTTTTTCAAAAACTTTTAGTCGATGTAAAAGATCATATTAACATAACTTTTGATGAAATGATTTTTGAGCCAGAGCAGGGATTTGATATACATGAGCATTAAAACAAATGAAGATAATTCTATATCTATAGATGATATTAGCTTTTTACAATTATCCGATTCCTTTTTTCCAACTGGATTATATACCACTTCAAATGGTTTAGAGCTATTCTTTTACCTAAAAAATAAAAAATTAACGTTTGATGACATTTTTGATTTTATTAATGCGTATATATCAAATCAAATAGGACCAACTGATTGCTCTATGATTGGTAATGTATATAATTGTGTTCAAAAAGAAGATTATTCATTACTATTAGAATTAGATACTGTTTATTATTGTATGCGATTAATAGAAGAAACAAGGTATGCTTCAACAAGATCTGGAATTCAGATTCTAAGATGTACCTCTTCATTTTTAGATGATAATAAATTTGTAAACTTTTTTTTAAAGAATATTAAGGAGGGAAATGCAAAAGGTGTTTATCCAGTGTCTTTTGCATTATCATGTATTGCGATGAATATAAAAAAAGAAAGAACAGCTTTAATGCTTGTTTATGGTTTTGTCATTAGTGTAGTTGGAGCAGCTTTACGATTAGGCATTCTTCAGCATTTAGAAGGACAACAGCTAATTCATAAAATAAAACCCTTGATTTTATCAACTGTACTAAAAAATATTAATAGACCATATTCTAGTATGTGGCAATTTATACCACAATTAGACATTATTCAAATGCATCATGAACAGATGGATTCCAAAATGTTTATTACTTAATTTTTATCTAATTTTCTGTGTCATATTCACGAATACCTCGAATTGGAATAGGTGGACCAGTTGGTTCTGGAAAAACAATGCTCATAGAACAGATTGTTCCTATTTTAAAAAATGAAGGATATGATGTTGGTATAATATCTAATGATGTTGTATCAAAGGAAGATGCAGAAAGAATGCGAAAAAATCTTGCTACTGAAAAAGGATTAATGGCTGAGGATTTGGTTATTGGAATTGCAACAGGAGGTTGTCCTCATACTGCTGTTAGAGAAGATCCATCCATTAATATCTCAGTTGTAGAGGAAATGGAGATGAAATACCCCCATCTTGACTTGATAATTATTGAAAGTGGTGGTGACAATATTACAACCACCTTTAGCCCGGCATTAGCTGATTATTTTATTTATATAATAGATGTTTCTAGCGGAGATAAATATCCTAGGAAGCGTGGACTAGGAATAGAAACAAGCGATCTTTTGGTAATTAACAAAATTGATATTGCTCCCTATATAGGTGCTGATCTTAGTATCATGGAAAAAGATGCAAAACTGATAAGACAAGACAAACCTTTTGTTTTTGTCAATAGTAAAACCGGCCAAGGTATCAAAGAAGTAACAAAATATATTATCAAAGACTTGTTGTTCAATATGCCTCCAAAATCAAAAATATCTATTTAATATTAGACAACGGTTATCTTAAAGATGAGTAATTATGATCTTTCTTTTTGTACACCAAATGATATTCCAATTGAGATCTTAGAATATGATAATCAGTTAGAACAACTATCTGTTGGAAAATCCGGTAAACTTGGTATTTTGCAATTAAGTTTAGAAAAAGACAAATTCAATAATAAAACATCCATAAAAAATCAATTTTATAAGGTTCCATTGTGTATAAAACGTGCACTTTACTTAGAAGAAACTTGCCCTGAGATGGCTTATATTTATATTATTTCACCATCGGGAGGTATATTGCAGGGAGATAGATATAGAATAGATATTTCACTTGAAAGTTCTGCTATATCTCATATTACTACTCAGAGTGCATCAAGAATTTACAAAATGAATAAAAACTTTGGTACACAAATAATAAATTTAAATGTAAATAAAAACTGTTACCTTGAATTTATTCCAGATCAATTAATACCATTTAAAGATTCAAGGTACTACCAAGTTACTAATATTAAAGTCCACAATAGCGCTACATGTGTATATTCTGAAATCTTGACACCAGGAAGAGTAGCAAGTAATGAGTCTTTTGAATATGATATTTGTTATATGAAAGTCAAAGCTTTTAATCATCTAAATAAGTTACGTTTAATTGATATTGCAAAACTAGAGCCCAAAAAAGAGAACATTAAATCTTTTGGTATTATGGGTAATTATGATATACTTGGAAATATTTATATCTTGTTACCCAAGGATCAACTGATAAATATTAAAGATGAAATAAACATGCTCTTAAATGAGAACTCGAATAACATTATAGGTGGCTGTACTAAATTACCTGATGACGGAGGTTTACTAGTTCGATTGCTTGGTAAATTTGTTTTTGCTATGAGAAATACAATCTATTTAATTCTCAAAATAATTAGAAAAAAAGTATTAGATGCATCTTTTTCTGGAATAAGGAAAAATTATTTCAATATTTGACTGGCCTATCACACAATCATGATAGTAGCCCAATATTCTATTACTATTTTGCTAATTTTTCCAAACCTTTAAAAAATGTAAATCCTGCAAAAGTCATTCCAGCCAAGACTTGCGAAAAGAAATCATTTTCATATAAATTAACAGAAATATTTTTTCCGCCTGTTTTCAATGACTTCATATATGTATTTTTTGTAAATTCATCAATCACTTTTGCTATATCGCCACTAACTAAATAGTTATTTAATAAACCTACATACTCGTTATTTCCTATAGATAGAATTTGAGCCTTTATTTCGTATTCAAATTTTTCCTTTGGTACTATTTTATTAATATAATATTCAGAAATATAATCTGCTAGATAACGTGCTTGTCTTACTGCAATTTGAGCTAAAGGAGGATACAAAACTCCCTTTGAATTTTTCATTGCAGCTATATCACCTATTGAATAAATATTTTCATACTGATTGGTCTTGCAGTATTCATTAACTATTATTCTTCCGTCATTTGTTTTATCAATTGTGGGTTCAACATTTATATTAAATCCTCTTACTCCTGCTGTCCATATTATTAAAGATGAATTAATTTGTAAACCGTCTTTTAGAAATAATGTATTTTCCTCTACTTTTTCGACTATGGAATTATGAAAAATTCTTATACCTTTTTTCTTTAAGGTATCTTCAATTTTATTTTTAATTTTTTCATCCCATCCATAAAGTATTGTTGATGTGGCTTCAACGATGTTTACTTTAACATTATCTTTATTTTTTGACATGTTAATCCTCTCCGCTAATGCACCTGCAAGGCTTATTCCAGTAGCACCAGCTCCTACAATTACAACATTATTTTTTTTATCTTCTTTAATTATTTTAGAAATATGATCATGGATAATTGACGCATCGTATATAGATCTAAGCGGTAAAGTGTATTCTTCTGCTCCTGGAATATTGAAATACTTTGTAGAAGAGCCTAAACAAATTATTAATTCATCATACTGGATTTCTTCAGAATCTAATAATATTGTTCTTTTATCTGGCATTATTTTTTTAACATTTGATTGAATAAATTTTATTTTTTTTCCATAGATCAACGAAGATATCGGAATTTTTAATTGCTCTTCTGTTCTAAATCCTGAAGCAACTAAATGAATTTCTTGCATTAGTTGATGATAATCATTTCTGTCTATCAATATTATTTCACTTGTATCTTTTAACTTTGAAGAAAGATTTGTACAAAGAAATATGCCTGCATAACCTGCACCAAGAATAACGATTTTGTTTTTCATTTTAAACCAGAGTTTCTCCCAATTTTTATTGCTACTCTACTTGCTATTTTTTTTAAATTTAACCCTTTTTATTATATGTTCTAGTGATATAAATGATATTAATGAAACTGCCATAGATGGTATTGTAGAGCCTATATTTATATTTTGTATATGAATAGGCGAAATTGGTGATAGTATAAGATAAATTAAACTTCCTATAAAAAAAGAAAAAAAGGCTGATATTTTAAACTTATCGCATTTATTATAAAACTCTTCTATCTTTACTTTGCCCCTTTTTAGTATATAGTAGTCAATTAATACTATTGTAAATAATGGAGAAAATAATGCACCGACTAAAAGAAGAAATGATTCATATTGATTAATTGGTATTATGTTTGATAATATGCAACTTAAAACGGTAAATGATATTACAAGATATTTATAATTTATTTTATTAAAAATATTTTTAAAAGACATCACAGAAGAAAAAATATCAGCAAAAACATTGTCTATTTCATCAACAATCAATATCAATAAAATAAATCCATAAAAGAAAGTTTGAATAGCAAATAATATTTCAAAGACATCATTTATTCCCAATAATACTCCAATTAAATAAAAAAGAATATTTGTTATTGTAAATCCAATAAACGTTCCAAAAAAAGCATTTTTACTGTTTTTGGCAAACCTATTATAATCTGATACTAGTGGTAACCAAGATAATGGCATTGCAATGACCAAATCTAATGAGTTAAAAAAATCAAAACTGTTATTGTTCGCTATTAAGCTGGTATTGTTATGCAGCAGGCCACTACTAGATAAAATTAAGTTTATTAACATTATTATTGTTGACCCATAAACAATCCAAACTGCAAATTTATTGATCCATTGTTTTATAATACCAAGTGGCCCTGAAATACCAAAAATAATTGTGATTATTCCAAAAATAATTGACCAAATATAAAAGTTAATGAATCCATGGGTAATAATGCTTGCAGCCTTTGATAATATTGTTATTTCAAATGTAGCCCATCCAATTAATTGTAATATGTTAAGTATAGCAAGTAAATATGATCCATAAATTCCAAATGAAGGTCTCATGCTTACTACAGAGGGAATTGAATTATCACTACCTATTTTTCCTGCAAGTCCTAATAATATAGAGCCTACAACAGATCCTAATATAATTACAAAAAGAGCATCAAGAATATTTGAAGTATAAATAAAAGATCCTGCAGATATTACTAATAATCCTACACCTAAACTTGACCAAAGAAAAAAGAAATCCTTTCCAGTTAATGTCTTATTTCTTTCACTAATAGGATCTATTCCTATATCTGAATTGTTTTCTGGAATTTTCATTATTGTTTCTTTTACATTTATCTAAGTTAGCAATAAAATTTTCTTTGACCTAAGGCATAATTATTCATATAAACCGTTAAGAATACCATAAATTTAAATTTGTTTTTCTATATGCCTTCATATGTAATGTCCTTTGGAGTAGATACACTTGGGGGTCTGATAGAGAAATTAAAACAATTGGTTAATGAAACCCAAGATCAGTATGAAACTTTTTTTGATAATACTCAATTATTCAAACAAGGTAAAATGGATAACAAAGAATATTTCTCAAAGCTAGGAGAATATCTTGTATCATCTTCCGCATTGAATTTTCTTAACAGCCGTATTATATTAGAGATAAAAACTTCACTTGATAAAGGTATATCTAGAAAAAGCTCAATTGCCGATTCTTCTTCTCCATCTTCGATGTCTACAACATCATCTGGATTAGGTAGTGGTGGTAGTAGTAGCACAGGTGGTGGTTTTGGAATAAATAATTTTGTTGATTCTGGGGGTTCGGTAAATTCCTCTAGTAAAGATTATGACTTACCTAAACCCCAGGAAGCGCCATCATTCAAACCAGTTGATATAATCATTCCAAAACAAGAGCCAAATACTATCAGAGAAAGAAAAAATTGTATTATTTGTGCTGCATTAATTCCAAAACAAGCAAAATTTTGTAATAAATGCGGCAACTCCCAATAATTAATATACGCTTTTTTTTTATTTTATAATATGAAGATCTTTAACGGGCGCCTAGCCACCGAAGATTATATGTCAAGTCATTCGCTAACTTTTTCTACTCCCGAAATGACTCTAAAAAAATTTGCACTATGGCTAGGTGAGCAAGCAAACGATCCTAAAAATAATATTTCTGCTCCTCGCCTGCTTTTATATATAGAAGATAGAACAGAGTCTAATCTATCATCTCAAAGTTCAAAAGATAAATCTAATTTTAATCCAGATATTGATGAAACTTTTAAACCTACAGGAGCTATAACAACACTTTTTGGGGACAATATGGGTAATAAATCTACAGTAGAACCTTCTTCTACTGTAGAAAAAAAATATTGCATTAACTGTGGTACCATACTCAAACAGTCTTCAAAATTTTGTAAAATATGTGGTACCATACAAGAATAAGATATATAATCATCTAAACAATTATATCATTTGAAGAAATTTCCTTTGTAAACCAAATATATTATTATTATTCAATAACCAACAATTAATCTTTCAAAAACTTTCTAAATATAATTTAAATTTTATGTATATTAGATCTTGAATAATTAGAAATTTTTAAATCGATTCACTAACGATGATTCTAACACATTTTTCTTTTAGTGATGCTGTTTCATTATTCTATAGTTCACATGACCAGATCTATATCTTACACTTTATTGTACTTTCTCAACCTATTTCTAAATATATCTGCAAGAATCCTGCTGAACTTTTTCAATCTACATATAGCATGCTCTAACACTATTCTCTTTTTAAAATGAATTCTGTTGTACTCTTTTTCTTTCTCATATAGCGTCCTTCTTCGTTTCTTTTCTTCTTTCTTTTACGTAAGAATGATAGTCGTTCTGGAAAATCGTTTTCTACGCCGATATCCTAGATCAAACACATTAACAACTTGTTTTGGAGTAAAAGGATATCTTATGTTGTTCTGAACAGTGTCATTCGCCCTTTATTTATATAGTACAGAATAAACTTATTTTCGGATGTCATCTGAATCAGACGATGATAACATAAACCGTTATACTTCTGAGAATTACGATATAGTTGGTGCAGATCTAGATTGGTCCATAATACTGGCTAGCGCATGCAGTATTTTTTTTGGCTTTCTACTAAAGATCTCAGTAAACTCTCCCTCTTATTTTACATTTTTTGATAACGTAATTCTCTTAGCAGCACTTTATGCAGTAACGGTAGCAACAGCTATGTTCATAATGCCCGTTATTTATCATATTAGTAATTATCGTCGACTTGATGTAGAAAGATTTCTTTCCAGGACAAAG
>Ga0134126_10005922_pt1 | contig 15295 bp, 12 predicted proteins | sample KB31752_FD_96881 | JGI IMG/M metagenome (GOLD analysis project Ga0134126, IMG submission 96881) | Terrestrial soil microbial communities with excess Nitrogen fertilizer from Kellogg Biological Station, Michigan, USA - KB3-175-2 | ecosystem: Environmental > Terrestrial > Soil > Unclassified ...
ATCGGGGAAATCCTGCGCGAGCAGGGCGGGCAGCAGCTCTTCGAGCTGGTGGAGCTCGACCGCCAGGCCGCCATCCGCCGCCGCGACGGGGAGAGCCCGGTGGCTCTGCAGCTGGCTGCCTCGGTCCGTGATCGGCCGCCGGCACTCGCGCGCGACCTCGTCCGCGCCTTCTCCATGTGGTTCCAGGCCGTGAACCTGGCGGAAAAAGTGCACCGCATCCGCCGCCGGCGCGAATACTTCCGCCAGGACAGCGGCCGCCCGCAGCCCTCGGGTGTGGAGGACGGCATTGCGAGCCTGAAAGCCGACGGGCTGCGCTTCGAGGATGTCCTTGCGCTGCTCGGAAGCCTGCGCATCGAGCCGGTGTTCTCCGCGCACTCGATGGAATCGACCCGCCGCACGCTGCTGCGCAAGCAACAACGGGTGGCGCATCATCTGCTCGACCGGCTCGACCCGATGCTGACGCCGCAGGACTCGCGCAATCTCTGGAGCAGCATCCGCGTCGAGCTCACCACGGCCTGGCAGACCGAGGAGCTGCCGCGCGAGCGGTTGACCGTGGCCGACGAGCGCGAGCAGGTCCTCTTCTATCTGATCGAGATCCTCTATCGCGTGGTGCCCGCCTTCTACGAGGAGATCGTGCAGGCGCTCGAGAAACACTACGGTGTGCCCGCGGAAACCATCGAGCTGCCGGCTATCCTGGGCTTCGGCTCCTGGGTCGGCGGCGACATGGACGGCAATCCGGACGTTCACGCCAAAACCATCCGCGAGACGCTCGCCCGGCAGCAGCAGGTGATCCTCAACACCTATTTCGAGGACTGCCGCAGGGTCGCGGAGCGGCTCTCGCAGAGCGCCGGGCGCATCGCGGTGTCCGCGGAGCTGGCGCAGCGGGTGGAGGACTACATGACGCTCGCGCCGAGCGCGCGCAGCGTGACCCCCGCCCGGCACGACCGCATGCCGTACCGGGTGTTTCTCGCCCAGATCGGCGAGCGCCTCCGCCTGACCTACGAAGGGCGCGCCAACGGCTACGAGAGCGCGCGTCAGTTCCGCGATGACGTGCAGCTCATCGCCCGCAGTCTGGCCGCCAACAAGGGCGCCAACGCCGGCCTCTTCTACATCCGCAGGCTCCTGCGCCGCATCGACACGTTCGGCTTTCACCTGGCGAGCCTCGATGTGCGCCAGCACGCGGGTGTGCTGCACGAAGTGATCGCGCGCGGCAACGATGATCCGGGCTGGCTCGGGCGTCCCGCTGCCGAGCGGCGTCGACTGTTGGCTGGAATCATCGAGAAGGACGCGGGCCCGCGTGTCGATCTCGATGCGCTCGGCAGGCGCAATCTCGCCGTCTTCGAAGCGTTCGCCCAGGCGAGGCACCGTTACGGGCCGGGCGCGGTGGGTTATTTCATCGTCAGCGGCGCGCGCGGGGCGGACGATGTTCTGGCGGCACTGGCCCTTGCGCGCTGGGCATCCGTGTACGACAAGCGCACCGGACAGGTTGCGCTCGATATCGCGCCGCAGTTCGAGTCCCTGCAGGCGCTCGAGCAATGCGGCGACACCCTGCGCGAGCTGCTCGCCGAGCCCGTGTACGTGCGGCATCTCGAGGCGCACGACCGGCGCCAGTGTGTGTTGCTCGGCTATTCCGACAGCAACCAGGAAGGAGGGCTGTGCGCATCGCGTTACGCCATTCACCAGGCGCAGCGCGCGCTCGCGCGGATGCCCGCCGCGGGCGGCGGGAAATACCTGGTGTTCCATGCGCGCGGCGGCAGCATCGCCCGCGGCGGCTCGCGGATCGATGCGCTGGTGAAAGCGGCGCCGGCAGGCGCGGTCGACGGCACCTTGCGCGTTCGCGAGCAGGGCGAGACGGTCAAGCAAGGTTACGGCTTGCGGCCGATCGCGATGCGCAACCTGGAGCGCGCCTTCAACGCGCTCAGCCTCGCGACCGTCGCCGGCCGCGACAGCGGGCAGCGGCCGCCCGGCGCGGAACAGGACGCCGCGGCCCATCTCGAGTGCACCGCGACTCTGGCCGGGGCGAGCCGGGAGGCCTACCGGCGCCTCGTGCACGACGATCCCGAATTTCACGCCTATTTCCGCGCCGTGACACCGATCGATGTGATCGAGAGGATGCAGGTCGGCTCGAGGCCGGTGCACCGCGAGGACGGCCGCAGCCTCGAGGGATTGCTGCCGGTGCCTTGGGTGTTTGCCTGGACGCAGACACGCCACATGCTCCCCGGATGGTTCGGCGCCGGCGCGGGACTCGCCGCGGCGGTCGAACGGCACGGGGCGCAGCACATGCGCACGGCCTATGCCGAATGGTTCTTTCTGCGCAACCTCATCGATGAAGTGGAGGCGATGCTGGCGCGCACCGATCTCGAGATCGCCGCCGCCTACGATGTTCTCGTGCCGGAGCCGCTGCGGCGATTCTCCGCCGCGATCCGCGCCGAATACGCGCAGGCCCGCGAGCAGGTGCTATCGCTGAAGGGAAGCAAAGACCTGCTCGATGGCGAGCCGACGCTGCAGCGCTCCATCCGCCTGCGCAATCCCTACATCGATCCCATGAATCTCATGCAGGTGGACCTGCTGCAGCGCTGGCGCGCCAGCGACCGCGCCGACCGCGATCTTTTCGAGGCCCTGCTCGCGAGCGCGGGGGGCATCGCCCAGGGGCTGCAGAGCATTGCCTGAGGCGCGGCGGCAACCCACACGAGAACCCCATGAGCGATCCCATCACCCTCCGGCCTGCGGGCCGCGACGATGTTCCCGCGATCCTGCAGTTCATCCGCGATCTCGCCCGCTACGAGCGGCTCGAGCACGAGGTCTGCGCGTCCGAGCCGGAGCTGACCGAGGCGCTCTTCGGCGAGCGCCGCTATGCCGAGGTGGTGTTCGCCTGCAGCGGCGGCGCGCCCGTGGGCTTCGCCCTCTTCTTCCATAACTTCTCCACGTTCAAGGGCCGTCCGGGCATCTACCTGGAGGACCTCTACGTGCGTCCGGAGGCACGCGGCCGCGGCGTCGGCAAGCGACTGCTCGCCCACCTCGCGCGCATCGCGGTGGAGCGGCGCTGCGCGCGCCTCGAGTGGGCCGTGCTCGACTGGAACGAGCCGTCGATCGGCTTCTACCGCAGCCTGGGGGCGGTCGCGATGGAGGAGTGGACCGTCTTTCGCCTGACGGGCGATGCCCTCGCGCTAGTGGCCGGGAGCGCCGCCGGCGACGGCTAGGGCGAGCGGCGACTCCGGCGCCGGCGCGGGCGGGGGCGCCCCAGGCGGCGGCGTGAGTCCGTTGGAGTAAATCACACGCCCCTGCGGGTCGATGAAAACCGCATCGCACTGCGGCATGCGGCTGAGAATCGCCAGAGTCTTGCGCGGACCCAGCACGAAGGCGGTTTTCGACAGGCCGTCCGTCTGGGTCGCGGTGGGGGCGATGATCGAGGCGCTGCGCACCAGTTGAGCGGAGTGCCCGGTGAAGGGACTGATGATGTGATCGTAGCGCACGCCGTTCTGCACGAAGCCGCGGTAGTAATCGCCCGAGGTGGAGATGGCCTCGTTGGTGATCGGAATCAGCGTCACGATCTTGCTGAGATCCCATGGGTCGCGGATGGCGACCATCCACGGGCGCCCGCGGCGGTCGCCGAGAATACGGGTATCGCCGCCGGCCGTCACCAGGGCGTGCCGGATGCCCATCGCTTTCAGAATGTCGATGCTGCGGTCGACGACATAGCCCTTCGCGATGCCTCCCAAGCCGATCGCCATCCCGGGCCGGGCGAAGCGGATGCTGTGATGGCGATCGTCGAAGATGAGCCGGCGCCATCCGACGGTCGGTAACAGGGCTTGGATCTGCGCATCGGTCGGATGGATGCGGCGCCGGAAGTGATAGAGCCGCCAGACCGACTCCATCGTGATGTCGAACGCGCCGCCGGTGATCTGCGAATAGTGCGTCGAGAGCTTGATGAGGTCGTAGAGCTCGGGGCTCACTACCACCGGATGCTGCGCCGCATGCTCGTTGATCTGCGAGAGCTGACTTTCGGGCTTGAAGTCGCTCATCACGTCATCGACATGGTGCATCTCCGCCATCACGGCATCGATGGCGGCATTGGCGTGCTTTGGGTCAGTGTCCCAGAGCTCGACGTAGATCCGCGTATCCATGATCGCTTCCGTGCGCGAATACCACGCGGCATGCGCCGGGGCCGGCGCGACGGCGAGGCAAAGGATGCATCCGACGAGTGCCCCGAGGCGTCTCATGAGCGCAATTCTCATTCATTCCCCGAAGGCGTCAGGCCGGGAAGAAATCGATCGGCTTGGTGGCGGTGGTGGGATCGACCTTCTCCGGATCGAAGCGAAACAGCATCACGCGCGCGACGATCTCGCGCTCGAGCGCCGGGTCGTGCAGGTCGCTCGAGACGACGCGGCATCGCGTCACCGTGCCGCTCGGCGCGATGGTGAACTCTAGCACGAGCTTGCCCTGCAGCATCGGATTCATCCGCAGCGCGCGCTCATAGAGCGCGTAGATCGCGCCCTTGTTGCGGTCGAAGACCATGGCGATCTCCTCCGCCGATCGGCCCGCCGCCCCGCCCCGCCCCGCCGATGGCGAGCGCGCGTTCAGTCCCGACTGCATGATGGAGGAAGTGACCCGGGTCGCATCCGGGCCGCGGAGCGAGCCGGCGCCGCCGCCGAAGCCGCGGCTCATCGGCGCGGCGGTGATCCCCGCGCTGGCCTCGCCCGCCTGCGCGGTGATGAGCGAGCGCTCGGCATGGGAGCGCGCATGAACCGCGCCGGTGAGATTTCTCGTCTCGACGGGCGTGTCGGACATCTGCTGGCGAAGAGCCGCGAGCTGGTCCTTGAACTGATCGATCGAGCGCTCCGCGCGCTCGCGAGCCACCTCGGCGCGCTCCGGAGCCGGTCTGACGGCCTCCTTCGCAGTGGGACGGGGCGTCACTCTCGGCCTGACCACCGGCTTGGGAGGGGCCGGCGGCTTCAATTTTTCCTCGATCATGATACGCGCGAGCTGCGGCGGGACTTCCGTCTCCACGGCCGTGGGCTCCGGTGTCGGTAACAGCGGAAACAACACTCCGAAGACTGCGACGACGACGAGCAGTATCTGCAGAATGCGGCGAAACCGCCGGCTGGACTCGGGATCCCCGTCCCAAGCGAGCTCGTACAGACGATGGTAGGCGGCAATGGCCATGCGTGGCTTCGGCTGGCGGACTAGGAGGATCTCAGCTCGGCGGCCGTCACCGCCTTTTCCTTCTCGAGCACGGCGAGGGCGATGTGGCTGTAGTCGGCGCCGGTGCAGGTCGACATGATCTTCTTCAGGACTGCATAGGGCAGCGTCTTGTCCGCCATGATGGTGAGCTCCCGATGCGCCGGGTCCGCGCCCGTAGTCGTCGCGCCTACGACCTGCTGGCTGTCGAGGGCGGCTCTGAGCGCGGCGATGTCATTGCCCGACTGAGCGAGAACCTGCGGCACCGTGGCCACGAGCTCACCCTGCACGTAGATGTCGCTCCTGGTGACGGTCACCACCACCGTGGGATGCGGCTGCTGTTTCGCAATCGACTCCGGCAGCGGAATGGCCTTGGCGTTGTGGATGACCTCGACCTGGGTCGCGTACACCAGGAGGAACGCCACCATCACGGTGAGGATGTCGATGAACGGGACCAGGTTGAGCTCGGCGTCCGCCCGGTGCCGCAGGTGATGCTGCGCCATGCGGCGCGCGCGATTGGAGAGGCTCACCGCGACACCTGCGCGACCGGCGGCGCGTCGCCGACGGAGATGTCCGGAAAGAGCTCCGCCTGGATCGTTTGCAATCCCTCGCTCGCCTCGAAGACGCGCACATGATCCATGACCTGCACCAGGGTGTCGTAGGGAGTGTCGGGCTCGAGCAGGATGCTGGCCGCCGTCATGGAGGGAAAGCGTGCCTTGACCTGCTCGAGGTACTGGCTGAGCCCCGCATAGTCATAGCCCTGCGCCGTGTTGGGAAAAGTCGCGAGCGGCCCGCTGTTGCGGTCCGCAACCTGCAGCAGGTCCTTGCGCACCATCACCTCCAGCACCAGACCCGGCGGCGGCGCGCGGAACTGCGACTGCGGTTTCGGCAGGTGCAGCTGCAGGATCACCGTGTGGGAGAACACGGCCGTCATCAGCAGGAACGTGACCAGCACCGTGAAGATGTCGATCATCGACACGAGCATCAGCCCCGAGGGCTTGTGCTGGTGCCTCAGGAGTTTCCGCGCCTGATAGGAGCGGCGCATCGCGGTGTCCTCTGCGGTTGCGTGCCGGGTTGCGGGCGGGCCCGGTCAGGCCACGGCCGCGGCGGTGGCCCCGGCTCTGGCGGCGGGCGCCTGCACCGGCGCCTTTCTCTCGACGATCGAGTTCAGGAATTTGACGGAGGCCATCTCCAGGCTGTCGATCAGCTCGGTGGTCTTGGTCTGCAGCACCGCGTGGATGAGCAGCAGCGGCACGGCCGTCATCAGCCCGAAGGCAGTGCAGTTCATCGCCACCGAGATGCTCGCCGACAACAGGTTGGCCTTCTGCGCCGGATCGATGGTGGCCACCGCCGCGAAGGCGCGGATGAGCCCCATCACCGTGCCGAGCAGCCCGAGCAGCGTCGCGAGATTGGCGAAGGTGGCGATGTAGTGGGTGCGCTTCTCGAGACGCGGCACGACTTCCATCATGCTCTCCTCCATCGCCTTCTCGATGTCATCGCGCCGGCGGGCGGACTGCACGCGTGCCAGGCCGTAATCCAGGATGTGTCCGACGAGAGTGTCCGACTTCGAGGTGACCTGCACGACCTGGCGGAAGTTGCCCTGCGCGAGCAGCGGCACGATCTCGTTCCACATCCTGCGGTTGCGGGCCGCGGTGTGGGTCAGGTAGACGTAGCGCTCGAGCGCGATCGCCACGCCGACGACCAGCACCACGGCGATCGGGTACATGAAGTCCCCGCCGCCTTGAAAGAATCTGACGATCAAATTCCACAGACCCATGATGACACTCCGCGTAAGACCCGCCCTGAGGTCCGGCCGGCCGCCGGTCCACACCCGCTCAAACTGACTGACGACCGGTCAAAAAGCTGCGATCGCCCTCCCACTTTCACCGGCTGAAAACGGCCTGCGGCCCTTTCAGCGGACACCCTGTCAGCGGCTGTCGCCAACTGGCGCCACCCGCCGTGAGGCCGGCTGCTCGCCGGCGGCGTCGAGTTGCCCGTAGTACCGGATCCGCCGCTGCAGGACTCCCCGATCTACGGGCCCCAACACCTCGTTCATCACGCTGTCCTCGGGCGGCACCACGCCGCCGGCATCGGCGGGGCTCTTCCACGGGACGATGACCATGACCTTCGGCAGCTCCTTGTTGCCCGTGATGTCGCTCGCGCCGAGCGCCAGGACGCCACTACCCCGGCCTGTCGGCGCGACTGCATTTGTGACCCCCGTCGCAGATCGGGCGCGTCGTGGCTTCTCGAGTGCGCGCGCCCGGTGACGGGCCGTCGGAGCCGTTGATCCGCTCACCGCCCGCGGGCTCACTGCCTGCGGGCTCGCCGTCTCTCGAGCGTGGACGGCTGCAGTCGTGGCAGCCGTCTGCGCCTGCGCGACGGCGGCAACCGCCCACGCGCTCATGACCAGCAGCGATAATGTCGGGCGCATGTCAGTTCCTCGCCTGGGGGTGCGGAGCCGCCGCCGCGCCGCCCGCGGCAGGCGGCTGAGCGCTCGCGCTGGCGGTGCTCGCCGACGGCTCCGTCCGGGGCGGCTCGCGTACACCGGTTCTGTGCTGCAGCTCCGCGATCCACATTGCCACGGGCTTGTCGCCGGCGGCGAGCTTGCGATATTGCTCGAAGTCATCGAGCGCGGCCGCCGGCTCAGCCAGATAGAGGTCGCGCAGGACCCCCCGGTCGCGGTATGCGGCCGCGTACGCCGGATCCACCGTGATGGCCTGGGAGTAGGAGCGCTCCGCATCCGCGAACTTCCCGCTGAGGCGCTCGGCGACGCCGAGCTCGGTCCAGGTGCGCGCGCTGTGCGGATCGCGCGCGAGCGCCTGTCGGAAAGCCTTCGTCGCCGCGTCGAGATCGCCGCCGCGGCGATAGAGGATGCCAAGATCCACCAGCGGCGTGTGGAACTGCGGATAGCGGCGGGCCAGGATCGAGAGCTGCGCTTCCGCCGCCGCGTCATTGCCGGCGCGGGCGAATGCCAACGCCTTGTCGAATTCCGCCTTCGCCTGGGCAGGTACCGGCGGTGGACCGGCAGCGCGCACCGGGTGCGCGACTGCAGTCGCCGGCCGCGCAGGCTGCACCGCGCGCGGCGGAATGACGGAGCACGCCGCCAGGACCGCGAGCAGCAGCACGCCGCTGAGAATTGTGGCCCGCCCAGGCACATGGACGTGCCCCGCCGCCGTAGGTGGCGGAGGCCGCGGGCAAAAACCGCGCTTTTGCCCGCGGCCGCGCTGGGCCGGGCAGGATGCCCGGATCCAGCGCTCAATTGATTGTCGTGACCACATCTGACATCAGCTCTGTCTTGCCATAGCGCGCCGGATCGAGCTGCGCGAGCGCAGCGAAGCTCTTGCGCACCCATTGATCGTAAATGCCCTGACTCGCCCGCACTGCGTTCGCGCCGTAAACCTTGATGGCCTGCTCCTCGAAGGGGAACACCTGATCCTCGAGCAGCGAGTTGTATTCGTCCAGCTCCTCGCCGGTCAGCTTGCGCGGCCGCTCGGAGGCGAGCACGTCGTGGGCCAGTGTCTGATAGAGATCGGCCATCTCGTAAGTCGCCGCCGTGGTGACCTCGGCCACCCCGTAGGAGGCGGCGAGCCGGTAGGCCGACATCGCGCGCTCCATTGCCCTGCGCTTCGCCTTAAGCGTCCGGGCAAGGGGCAGAGTGAGACGGATGGCGCGGAAGACATCGCGCGGCTCCGCGGCGAGCGCGAGTTGCGCCTTCGCGGCGAGATAATGGGTGCGGGGCGTACGTTGCGCGCCGGCTTCGGCGTCCGACTTCACCAGCTCGCGATACCAGCGGTCGCGCGCCGTAAGATCGCCACTTTGGGCAGCGTAATCGGCGAGGCGCTGGCGAGTCTCCTGCGCATCGGCGAGAGGGGTCGGGTAGTCGGCGACCAGCCGCTCGAGCACCGTCATTGCGCGGGGCACCTCATGCGCCTGCGCGTAGAGGTCGGCGGCGCGACGGAGCGCCTCCTTTCTCACCGGCGCCGTCTGCGCCGGCTCCGCGGCGATGACCTCGAACTGCTGCGCCGCCTGCAGGGGCTGGTTGGCGCCGGCATAAGCGACGGCCAGCTTGTCATCGATGTCGGCCGAGAGGCCGCTATGGGGGAACCTGGCGCGGAAATCCTGCAGGACCTGGATCGCCCGGCGCCACTCCTTCAGTTGGATCAGCTCGGCGGAGGCGTCGTAGAGAGCCGTTGCGCAGACACTCGAGCCCGGTGCGACCTGCTCGACCCGCAGGAAGTCCCGCACCGCGCCGTCACCATCGCCCGCCTGCCGTTTCGCCGCACCCTGACGGTACACGGCGGCTGCGATGCGCTCGGTGAGGTCGGCGCGCATCTTCGGGTCGGAAGCGGCGAGCTCACGCGCCTGGAGGAAAGCCGGTTCCGCCTGCGCGAACCTGCCTTGGTTGTAATCGGCCTCGCCGGTAATCGTCCAGGCGATGCGCCGTTTCGCCGGATCGGCGGGCGGCTTGCGCGCGAGGAGGATGGCGGCGACTTGCACGGCGCGTGGCAGGTCGCCTGCGGCGAATACCGCCTCGTCGGCGCGCGTCAGCACGCCGGCGCTGTCCGGATGATCCGGAAACGCCTGCGCGAATCTCACGCCGGAATCGATTGCGCGGCGGCGCAGGTCGGCCAGCGCCTGCCCGGAGAGGCTCGCTTGCGCCTGCTGATAGGCGGTCAACGCCGCGTAGCCTGCATTCTCCGATCCCGGATTGCGCGGATAGTCATAGGCCGCGTGCTCGTATTCCGCGGCCGCCGGGGCGTACTCCTTCGCGGCAAACAAGGCATCCGCGAGCCGATGATCCAACTTCGCCGCATCGGGCGCCGCCGGGAAGGAGTCGAGGTATTCCCGGTACCAGCGCGCCGCCTCCGCGTACGCGCGCACATCGCGGGTGCGCTGAGCCAGCGCGTGGTCATAAGTCGCCACGTCCCTCAGATCGGTCTCGAGCTCCGCGACGACCTCGGGATGGTCCGCCCGCGCATGCAAGCGCCAGTAGGCGGAACCGAAGCGATAGTGCTCCACGAAATCGCGCTTGGCCTGGAATACGAGCTCACTGAAGCCTCCCTTGGCATAGGCCCGGATGGCGCGCGCGGCGAGGTCCGGCGCCACATCCGATTGGGGATTGCCATCGACATAGGCCTGATAGGTGGCCGCGGCATCCTGGTAACGCTGCTTCGCGACGTAAAGATCGCCCAGCCTCGAATAGAGCAGCGCATCATAGGGCCGGGCACCGTAGCGGCCGATGAAGCGCGCGATCGACTGCGAGCCGGAGTCCCGGGAGAAGGTGATGCTCATGACGCGCAACGAGTCGTCGACCATCTCGCGATCCGCGCGCCGCAGGTCGGCCAGGGGCCGCTCCCGTCCGAACGGTCCCAACAGCTCGATGTCGAGGAGCCTGCCGAAGATCGGCAGGCTCTGCTCCGGAAGCGACTCCTTGTAGAGCGCCCAGCCGCCCTTGTAGAGACTCTGCACGTAGAAGGGTGAGGCCGCGCCGTGAGCGATCACCGCCGCGTAGGCCTGCTGCGCCTGCGGGTAGCGGCGGGCCGAGAAGAGCAGCTCCGCGCGGCGGAACTGCACCTCGTCGATGTTCCTGGAGTCGGGATAACGCCGCACGATGAGCTCGAGCGTGCGCAGCGCCTGATCCGGCTGGCCGGTCGTGTCATAGGCGCGCGCGAGCTGGTAGAGGACCTCGTCGTTGTGCGCGTAATCCGGGTAGACCGACAGCAGCGTCGTGTAGAGCTTGATGGCTGCGGCGCCGTGCACATCGACCGAGGAGAGCTCACTCTCCATGCGCTGCAGATCGCCGGCATCGAGGTTGAGATCGCCGAGCCGCCGCAGCGCCTCCGCCCTCAGCTTCGGGTCGGTGTGTTGCAGGGCGAGGAAGCGCTGGTAGCTCGCCATCGCGGTGGAGTCGCTGGCATTCACCCTGCCCCCGGGTGTCACCTGGACCGGGTGGGACTCGAGGTCCTGGAGGGTGGCGGTGTGCGCCGGATCGCTCCCGCGCGGCTCGGCGACCGGACAGAGCGCCAGACTGGCGGTCACCACCCCGAGGAGCGCAGCGATCAGGTGGGCGCATCTCATGACCGCGGCGTCCCCGGTACCGCGGCCGGCGAAGCGCCGTCAGGCGCAGCCGCCCCACTGTCGCCGGCGTGGGCGGCCTGATCGTAGATCGTGGCGAGGGCGAACTGCGCCTGCACCCGGTAGCTCAGGAGCCGCTTCTTGCGTTGCTCGAGGCTGCGAACCGCGAGCGCCGCGAGCGCCCCGCTCTGGGCGGTCTCGGCGGCCGCGAGCCGCACCTGCAGATCACCGATGCGCTGCTGCAGCGCGCTCACACGTTGCGCGAAATCGCCGGTCGCGGCCCGCGCGCCCTGCCGGCTGCTCTCGAGCCCCGCCCAGCGCGCCTGAGCCTGCGCCAGCGCGACATCGACGGCACGCAGCTGCACCTGCTCGTGCCGCAGGCGCGCCGCAAACTCCTGGTCCATCTGATAGAGAAGGACGCCTCGCACCAGGCGCAGCCGCTCTCTCAGCTTCGCATACGCCGGCGTGTCGGGATCGCGGGCGAGCTTCGCCTGCGCGCCGAGCACCCGCTCCCACTGCGCCCGCTCCTGCCCGGTGGCGAGCGCGGCGACGTCACGGGCGCCCGCCACCTGTGCCAGGCGGCTCGCGAGCGCGGCATGACGCTGCTGCAGGGCGCCGAGCGCGCCGGAAGTCAGCAGCGCATCGACTTTCGGCAGGCGCTCGGCGAACGCCTGCTGTCGTGCCGCGATCATTTGCTGGAAGGCATCCATGCTGGTCGACCACTGCCCGAGCATGCGCTGCATGAGCTTCAGGTCGCGGTAGTTTCGCAATGCCTCCTGGAAATCGGGCTCGGCGAACACCGTATAGAGATAGTGCGATTCCGGGTCGTCGGGAACACGGGCGAGCTGCCAGAACCAGCCGTAGTCCAGCCGATCGGGCAGCGCATCGTCATCGAGCGGATCGTTGCCGGCGCTGCTCGCGGTCGGACCGTCGGCGTCGCGGGCCAGGAGCTGCGCCAGGAGGCTTCCGCCGCGAATGCGCGCAATGGCGCCGTCGATCTGCGCCGAGGCCGCATCGTAGGAGCTCAGCGCAGTCTTGTAGTACTGCACGGCTTGCCCCGGCGCTCTCAGCTGCACGAAAGCATAGGGGACGGTGAGATCGGCCTCCTGCACCGCCGCATCGAGCGGGCTGCGGCCGTGGAGAGCCAGCCACGGAGTGAGCGCCGCGCGGTAGTTGCCGTCGGCCGCATCCGCCCAACCGTCGGCGAGCAGCGCCTCGTCGGAGAAGGGCCCGTCGAGTCGTACGCGATCGAGGGCTTCCCGCGCAAGAGCGGACTGTTTGGCTTGCAGGTAGGCGACACCCAGCGTCAGGTTGGCGCGATCCTTGACGGCCAGCATCTCGGGCGCGAGCGCGTACATCGTGCCCACGGAATGCAGAATGGGCGCCGCCTCCGCCAACCTTCCCTGGCGCACCAGCGCGATGCCGAGGTTGAGGCGGGCATAAGCCGTCCAACCCTGCTGCGCTCCGCGCCAGCGCTCGAGCAACTGCGAGGCCTGATCGAACCGCCCCTCGCGCATCCACACGTTGGCGAGCAGCAGCTCCTTCTGCGACTCGAGATGAGGTGACATGCGCTCGCTGATGCGGACGAGGTCGCGCTCCGCCTCGGCGTATTGTCCACGGGCATAGAGCGCCTGGGCGAGGTAGAGCCACGCGCGATTGCGCACGCCCGTCGGCACGTCGCGGGTCAAGAGCTCCTGGAACGCCTGGTTCGCCCGGTCATACATCCCGAGCGAGAGGTAGAGCCCGCCGAGCAGCAGCCGCGCGTCGGCCTCGTGGTGCGGCATCTGCTGCCAGTGCTGATAGGCGAGGAGGCGCGTGGCCGCCTCGAAGTCCTTTCCCTGATAGTAATAAAAGAGCATGTCGCCATAGGGCAGGTCCTGGATGCGCACCTCGGGAAGCGCCTCCGGATCGTGCAGGCGCGCCGCGGCCGGCGCCGCTGCGGCGAGCAGCGCCACGGCGGCGAGAACCCACAGGCACGCCGCGCGAGCCAAGGTCAATCCCAATCCTTGATCCGGAACTCCGGCTGGAGCTTCTTCTGATCGTCGCTGATCGTGAGCTCCAGGTACTTGGCGCCGATGTCCTTCTGGAAGTTCAGGGTGGCGCCGCGGGTGTAGTCGAGATCGTGCGGTCCCTTGCCGGTGAAGAAGGCCACGAGCTGGTGCTTGCCGACCTTGAGATTACCGACGTAGAGCCGCTGCACGCCCCCCTGCACCAGAGAATGGACCTCCCGCGGCGTATAGAGATAGTTGGCGACTTCCTTGCCGTCGATCTTCAGTTGCACCGAATCGAGGCCGAAGAACGTGCCCGCATCCATGGAGACGAACACGGCCACCTGGGTGTTGGCGGGATAGAGCAGCTCCTGCTCGAGCACGAACAGATCGCGGTTGAGATCGAGCACGTCGCTCTTCAGCGACTGCACCTGCTCATCGACCGCGGCCCCTGGGGCGGGAGTCTGGGCGAACGCCGCGGGAGCGGCCGCCAGCGCCGCGAGCGCGGCGAGCAGCGCCACTTTGACGATCAGACACCTGCCGGCCGGCCGGCGAGCGTGGGGCAACGGGACTTCGGGCATGGTTGCGGTCCGTTCATTCGGCGAGGAGCTTGCGCAGCTCATCCTCGCAGGCCCGGCGGCTCGTTTCATTGAAGTCGCGCACTACCTGGCGAATTTTTCCGTCGCGGTCGATCAACACGGTCATCGGCAGGTTGTCGACGTCATATCGCCGGGCGACCCCTTTGGCCGGATCGAGCAGCAGCGGAAATGTGACATGCGTCCCGCGCGCGAAGTGCAGCGCCTCCGCCTGATCGTCCGCGACCTCCACCCCGTAGACGCGCAGACCCTGCCTCCCGTAGCGGCTGAAGTCCTGCTCCAGGGCCTCGAGCTGCGCCCGGCAGGCATCGCACCCGGCCCCCCAGAACGACATCACGACGACCTGTCCGATGTGCTCCGACAGCCGCACGTTGGGACCGGCCAGGGCCCGCAGGGCGAAATCCGGCGCCGGCATGCCAGGCTGGGCGCGAGGCCGGGCGGCGAGCGCCGGCAGGGTCCAGGCGATCGAGAGCGCCGCGACCATGGCCTGCCACCAGCCGAAACGTCCGCGGAGCGCGCTGCGTCGTCGCTTGTGCGGTCGCTTCGGTCGTCGCCTCTGTCGTCGCTCTTCTGGCATGTCAGACGATCGGCGGGAAGGCAATGAGCGACTGCTGATCGCTGAGCGAGCCCAGGCCCTGCTGCGGGAACTTCGCCGCGAACTGGCCTTGGAGCTTGGTGTGCAGGGACAGGTAATTGAGAACCACCATCTCGACGAGCTGCACGACCGAGTTGGCTCCGGGGCTCGAGGTGCTCACCACCGAGCCGTCGGCGCTGAAATAGCCGATCTGCTGGCTGGCGGCGCCGTTGAGCGGCTGGGTGCGGCCCTTCGGATTGTAGAGGAGGAAGAAGGTCGCCGCGACCGCCGAGGAGTCGCCCTGCCAGGCGAGCTTGTCGCGGCCGGCGGGAGTGGTATCGACCATGCTGCCCGAGGTGAGCGAGCCGTCGCTGAACACGTAGATCATGACGGGAGTGTTGAGGCGCTGGGCGTACTCGAGCACGGCGCCGATCATCTGTCCCGCCTTGAAGTTGCGCATCTCACCGGTCGCCCGCGTGTTGTCGTGATAGTCGAACCCGCTGAGCGAGATGGTGCCTGCGCCGGCGAAGCCGTTCAACACGAGCTTCATGACGGTCGCAGTCATGGCGACGTCGTTATCGCTGAAATCCGCTGCGCTGAAGATCGGCGTCGCCCCGCCGGTGATCTTCGTGTCCTGCCTGGGATCGAGGTCCGACGGATTGCCGAAGTTCGCCGAGTTGTACGCGGCCTTCACGTAGCTGCACCGCACCTGGTTCTTGAGCGTCGCATCAGAAGTCTGATCGCTGTAGAGCTGCACTCCAGGGGTACCGCCATTAGGCTGCGTGAGGACGCCGGTAAAGTCGGAATCCGGAGTGGCCGCACCGCTGGTGAAGGCGGTGCCGCCGCTGATGCGGACCTGCGACTCCTGCACTGCCACGGAAAGC
>Ga0134126_10005924_pt1 | contig 15292 bp, 13 predicted proteins | sample KB31752_FD_96881 | JGI IMG/M metagenome (GOLD analysis project Ga0134126, IMG submission 96881) | Terrestrial soil microbial communities with excess Nitrogen fertilizer from Kellogg Biological Station, Michigan, USA - KB3-175-2 | ecosystem: Environmental > Terrestrial > Soil > Unclassified ...
GCAGGGCGTCGGCGAGCGCCACGGCGGCGTCCCCTTCGGCGTCTGCCTCGCCGTCCCCGTCGCCGAGCCCGAAATCGACGGTCGTCGGCTCGGTGAAGGACGGCGTGCATTCCGGGGACCTGCGCTACTTCCTGCTGCCGCCGCCGGACGGCCCAAGCTCGGTCCAGGGCAACCCGGACGGCGACACGGAGAGCATGAGCGACGTGGTCAAGCAGTACGGCGGGTCATCCGACGTCAAATCATTCCTCAATCAGATGGGCTTCAAGGGCGGCGCGCGGCGCACGTACCAGGACAGCGCGATGGGCGCGAACGTGTCGATCGAACTGCTCCAGTTCGGTTCGAGCGACGACGCGACCAACTGGCTGCAGGGGTTCCAGCTCAACAGCAGCGGCTGGACGACGTTCTCGATCCCCGGCGAGTCAGGCGCCACCGCCCGGGAGAAGAACAGCGACGGCCTCGACGACCTGATCGGCGTGTACGCCGAGAGTGACACGTTCTACGAGATCACGATCTTCGGGACGCAGACGGTGCCGCACAGCGACCTCGCGAACCTGATGACCGGCGAACACGGCAGGCTGGCTCATGGCTGAGAACACTGAGATGCCGGCCGAGAACGAAACTGTGAGCGCTACCACGACCGCCGCGGCGCAGGCCACCGCCCCGATCGAGGCCGAATCGGCCGCGCCGATCGCGGCCGAGGCTGAGGCTGCGGTCGGGCCCGACACGACGGCCGAGGCCGCGACTGAGGTCGAGCCCATTACTTCGATCGAGCCCGAGCCTCCCGCACCGCCCAAGCCGAAACGCAGCATCAAAACCCGGCGCCTGTTCGCCGGAGCGGTCGCGCTCGGCCTCATCGGCGGGGCCGTGGGCGGTTACACGATTCAGGCGTTGCGAAAGCCCACTCCCCTACCGCCGCTCTCGGTCACGCAGCCGGCCTACCCGCGAGGCGCGATCTACGCCGGCACACGACCGCCCGCGTTGCCCGCGAGCCAGGACGACGCGACTGTCGTCAACGGCGACCTGACCAAACTGCTGCTGCCGACCCCTGCCGGCGCGAGCGTCGGCTTCCTCGACCACTCCTGGATGAGCCTGGAGAGCGAGGCCGAGACCTGCGATAACGCAGCCTCCTGTTTCAGCACGAACATGCACGACGGCGTCGTGCGGATCGCCGACACGTCCTGGAAGCGCAGCGACGGTCTCTACGTGGAGATCCGGATCATTCAGCATCGCCCGGGAGACACCGTCTACGCCGATAGTCAGATCGCGGATATGAGCGGAAAAAACTACACCAAGCTCAGGATGCCGGACGGGATCCCCGCAGCCGGATACGAGTACGTCGATTCGGACGGCGCCAACGACGACCACGCGGTCGCCGTGCACGGCGACCTGGCGGTCTTCTTCTGGGTCACCTCCGCCACGCGGGTGCCGGATCCGTCAGTCATCGATGATCTGATCAAGCAGCAGATGGCGAGGCTGTGATGGAGCCGCAATACGACGCCGGGGTACAGCCCGTGCTCACGGAAGCCGCCGCACCGCCACCGGCCGCACCACCGGCCGCGCCGAAGCGGGCCATCCCCCGTAGCAGGGTGCTGATCGCGAGCGGAGCCGCGCTCTCGATCGCGGTCGGCGCTGGAATCGGCGCCGTGATCGTGCAACACCGCCAGGACCACAACAACCAGCTGGTCGCCGCCGCCAGGGCAGCGGCCGCGGCCAGGCCGGCGCCGGTCACAGGCGGCGTGCGGTCCGACGGCTCGCATTACGGATCGCTGTTCGCGTACTTGCTGCCGATGCCGGACGGATACACACCGGGTCCATACGACGCGAACTACGGCAACAACACTTTCGTTCCGGCGTCCCAGATCACCTCCCAGTTGGAGGATCTGCTCGCCGGGGTGCCGAAATCCGATATGTCGAGCGCGAAAGGCGCGCTGGCCAACACGCACCTCAAGGGCGTCGCGGTGCGCACCCTTGCGGCCACGACGTCGAACTCGGATCTCGAGGTTTCGGTCGAGCTGCTCCAGTTCGACGTCAAGGACGCCAAGACCGCCGCCCAGGACTTCGACACCCTGGTCGGGGATCTGAACGTCTTCCGGACCGGCGCCTCAGTGCCGGGATACGGACAGGCCAAGTGCGTGCTTCCGCCTGGCCTCGGCAGCGACAAGCTCGACGAGATGCTGTGCGTAGCGTCGAGCGGCGACGTAGAGGTACTCGTCGATGCCCAGGGCACGGCACCCCTCGACCAGAACTCGGTCGCGAAGCTGACGGCTCAGCAGCTCGACCGCCTCAAAACCTCTCAGAGCATTGACGAGTGAGGCCGCGATGACCACGGATGCAGCACTGCCCGGCGAAGCGGCCGAGCCGGTGGAGCCGACTGACCAGGACGAGACTATGGAAGCCGCCGAGATCGGCGAGGTGGGCACGTTTTCCGCCCCTGAGGCCACCGCACCCGAGACACAGCAAACAGTGGCGGAATCCGCGCCGGACAGCGAGGCGCCCACCCCTTCGCTGGTCCCTGCTTTCGGTCTGGCTTCGGCCGCCACCGACCCTGCCGCACTCGCCGCCATCGAGGCCGAGCAGGCGCAGCGAGCGGAAGCTGCCGCGCGGCGTCAGCGCAGACGTCGAAATGCTCTGCGGTGGGTCGGCGCAGTCGCGGTGACGCTCGCGCTCGGTTGCGGAACCGCGTTCGCGCTGACGCTTCCGCAGCGCACCGACATGCCGGGGCTCGGCACCGCACCGGACGGCCGGTATACGTTCCCGCAGCTGAGTCTTCCGGTGCTCCCCGCCGGACAACCCGCACCGGGCGCGTCGGAGAACGCGGACGCGGAACAGCACCTCGCCGACATCAGGAAGCTGCTGCTTCCTCGGCCGCTCGGCGCTTCGTCGCAGAACCCGAAGTCGACGGTCGACGGCTGGATCGCCGACCCGTCGCCCCTGTTCATCGTGCAGGACGGTAAGTCGATCTTCGGAGAATTCGGCCTGCGGCACACGGCCGCGGAGGGCTGGAAGACGAGCGACGGCGCGACGACCACGATCTACCTGCTCCAATTCGCCGACGGCAAGGCGGCAGCCGGCGCGCAGAGCAAGCTGGCCAATGACGACACGACTGTGGATCTGACGATTTCGCTGTCCGCGGCGCTCACCGGCGTGCCGCAGGAAACTGCGTCGCACCAGATCACCCCCTTTGCCTCGCTCAGCGGGGACTACACCCCGGTCAAGGCAGGCGGGACGCTCACCACATATGGGTCGTTCCTCAGCGGCGACATCATCGCGGTGGTCATCCAGTCCGGCCCGGCGAGCCTTCCGTTCGCGCCGTTCCGGCAGGTGATGACCCTCCAGGCGGAGCTGCTGCAGTAAGCAGTAATCAGTGAAGGACGTAGACACGAACTGGGCCCGTACCGATCGCGGTACGGGCCCAGCCGTTTGTTCGTGTTACGACAGCCGGCCGAGCACCAGCTCTCGTACGCGCGCAGCGTCGGCCTGGCCGCGGGTGGCCTTCATCACCGAGCCGATGATGACGCCGACCGCCGCGTGGTTCCCGCCGCGGATCTTCTCGGCCACCGCCGCGTTGGCCGCGATCGCCTCGTCGATCGCCGCGAGCAGCGCCGAGTCGTCCGAAACCACCTTCAGGCCGCGCGCCGCGACCACCGCGTCCGGGTCGCCCTCACCGGCCAGCACTCCCTCGACCACCTGCCGCGCCAGCTTGTCGGTCAGCTCCCCGGCCCCGATCAGCGCGACCACCCGAGCCACCTGCGCCGGACTGATCGGCAACTCGGACACCTCGACCCCGCGCTCGTTCGCGACCCGGGCCAGCTCGCCGGTCCACCACTTGCGGGCCTGGTCAGCCGGCGCACCCGCGTCGATCGTGGCCACGATCGAGTCCAGCGCCCCCGCGTTGACCACGCTCTGCATGTCGAACTCTGAGATGCCCCACGCCTCGACCAGCCCACGCCGCCGCACGCTCGGCGACTGCGGCAGCGTGCCGCGCAGCTGCTCGACCCACTCCCGCGACGGCGCGACCGGCACCAGGTCGGGCTCGGGGAAGTAGCGGTAATCCTCCGCTTCCTCCTTCACCCGGCCCGAGGTGGTGGTGCCGTCGTTCTCGTGGAAGTGCCTGGTCTCCTGCACGATCTTGCCGCCGGAGGAGAGCACCGCCGCGTGCCGCTGGACCTCGAAGCGGGTGGCCCGCTCCACCGATCGCAGAGAGTTGACGTTCTTGGTCTCCGAGCGGGTGCCGAACTTGGTCTCACCCTTCGGCCGCAGCGACAGGTTGACGTCGCAGCGCATCTGGCCGCGCTCCATCCGCGCTTCGGATACGCCCAGGGCTCTGATCAACTCGCGCAGTTCGGTGACGTACGCGCGAGCCACCGCCGGAGCCAGGTGCCCGGGCACCTCAATCGGCTTGGTGACGATCTCGATCAGCGGGATCCCGGCCCGGTTGTAGTCGACCAGCGAGTACTCGGCGCCATGGATCCGCCCGGTCGCGCCGCCCACGTGGGTGGACTTGCCGGTGTCCTCCTCCATGTGCGCGCGCTCGATCCCGATCCGGAAGGTCTGCCCCTCCACCTCGACATCCAGATACCCGTTGTACGAGATCGGCTCGTCGTACTGCGAGGTCTGGAAGTTCTTCGGCATGTCCGGGTAGAAGTAGTTCTTGCGCGCGAACCGGCACCACTCGGCGATCTCGCAGTGCAGCGCGAGACCGATCCGGATCGCGCTCTCCACCGCCACGCCGTTCACCACCGGCAGCGAGCCGGGCAGCCCGAGGCAGGTCGGGCAGACCTGGGTGTTCGGCTCGGCGCCGAACTCGGTCGGGCAGGAGCAGAACATCTTCGTGCTCGTACCCAGCTCGACGTGGACCTCAAGGCCCATCACCGGGTCGTACCGCTCCAGGGCCTCGTCGAACCCGAGGAGCTCTTCGGTCGTCACGGTCATCTCGCGGGTTCGTCCTTCACTTGCCGGAGGGGAGCATCAGCGGCTCGGCCGCCGCGGATTCGGCGGCCCGCTTGGCTTCGCGCATGCCGCGCTTGGCCAGCAGCAGGGTCACCACGAGCAGCGCGGCGTTGAGCAGGGCGTGGGTCAGCGCGAGCTTGTCACCCTTCGCCCGCGCCGTGCGCAGCGCGCGGGCGGCGGAGAGCGCGCCCACCGCCTGACTGCCGACGAACATCGCGCGCCCGACCGAGCTCGTGGGGACCTTGACGATCGGCTTGTCCTTCTTGGCCTTGGCTCCGGCCTTCTTGGACGCGGCCGTCTTGATCTCAGCCTTGCTCACAGCGCCGGGACCTCCTCCAGGATCGGGTGCCCCCACCGGTCGAGCAGCGCCGCCTCCAAGGCCGCGCCGACCCGGTAGAGCCGGTCGTCCTTGAGCGCGGGCGCCAGGATCTGAAAGCCGACCGGCAGTCCGTCCTCCGGCGCCAGACCGCAGGGCACCGACATGCCGGCGTTGCCCGCCAGGTTGGTCGGGATGGTGCACAGATCGGCCAGGTACATCGCCATCGGGTCATCCGCGCGCTCGCCGATCTTGAACGCGGTGGTCGGCGTGGTCGGCGAGACCAGCACGTCAACGCGCTCGAAGGCCCGCTCGAAGTCGCGGATGATCAGGGTGCGAACCTTTTGCGCTTGGCCGTAGTAGGCGTCGTAGTAGCCGGAGGAAAGCGCGTAGGTGCCCAGCATGATGCGGCGCTTGACCTCGGCGCCGAAACCGGCCGCGCGGGTGAGCGCGGTGACCTCCTCCGCGCTGCGGCTGCCGTCGTCGCCGACCCGCAGCCCGTAGCGCATCGCGTCGAAGCGGGCCAGGTTCGAGGAGCACTCGCTCGGCGCGATCAGGTAGTAGGCGGGCAGCGCGTAGTCGAAGGACGGCGCGTCGATCTCGATCACCTCGGCGCCGAGTTCGGCCAGCAGTTCCACCGCCTCGTGGAAGCGCTGCCGCACGCCCGGGGCGTAGCCCTCGCCGTCGAATTGCTTGACCACGCCGATCCGCAGGCCTCGAACTCCCTCGCTCGCGCCCAGGCGGGCGGCCTCGACCACCGGCGGCACCGGGGCGTCGATCGAGGTGGAGTCGAGCGGGTCGTATCCGGCGATCGCCTCGTGCAGCAGCGCCGCGTCGAGCACGGTGCGCGCGCACGGGCCGCCCTGGTCCAGGCTGGAGGAGAAGGCCACGAGGCCGTAGCGCGAGACGCCGCCGTACGTGGGCTTCACCCCGACGGTGCCGGTGACCGCGCCGGGCTGGCGGATCGAGCCGCCGGTGTCGGTGCCGATCGCCAGCGGGGCCTGGAAGGCAGCCAGGCTGGCGGCCGAGCCGCCGCCGGAGCCGCCGGGGATGCGCTCAAGGTCCCAGGGGTTGCGGGTCGGGCCGTAGGCGGAGTTCTCGGTGGAGGAGCCCATCGCGAACTCGACCATGTTGGTCTTGCCGAGGATCACCACGCCGGCCTCCCGCAGCCTGCGGGTGACGGTGGCGTCGTACGGCGGCAGCCAGCCTTCGAGGATCTTCGAGCCACAAGTCGTCGGCAGGCCGCGGGTGGTGAACACGTCCTTGAGGGCCAGCGGCACGCCGGCCAGCGGACCGAGCCGCTCCCCCGCGGCTCGCTTGGCGTCGACGGCCGCCGCCGCGGCGAGCGCGCCCTCGGCGTCCACGTGCAGGAAGGCGTGCACCTTCTCGTCGACCTTGGCGATCCGGTCCAGATGCGCCTGGGTGACCTCGACGGAGGAAAGCTCACCGGAGGCGATCGCGCCGGCCAGGTCGGCCGCGGTGCGACGGGTGATGTCGCCGCGCGTGATGTCGGAGCCTGATACGGAGGTGGACACCTCAGTCCTCCCCGAGGATGCGCGGAACCCGGAACCGGTCGTCCTCGGCGGCGGGGGCCTGGGCCAGCACCTCTTCGCGGTCCAGGATCGGCGTGCCGGCCGGCCGCACGACGTCGGCGCGGAAGACGTTGGTCAGCGGCTGCGCGTGCGAGGTCGGCGGGACGTCTTCGGTCGGCAGTTCGCCGACCCGGGCCACCGCGCCGACGATCGCGTCCAGCTGGCCGGCGAAGTGGTCGAGTTCGGCGTCACTGAGTTCCATGCGGGAGAGCTTGGCGAGGTGTGCCACCTCCTCGCGAGTGATCGAGGGCATCCGGGGCCTTCCTGTGCCTTTGCGGGCTGTCGCTTCGAATACGGTCGCGTTGAAGTCTGCTGCGTCGTCACGAAACGACGCTGCGCTCCATCGTAGTCGGCGAGTGGCGACGGACTGTGTCGGATTTCGCGCACCTGTGGATAACCCGAACGCTCCGCGTGCGGGTCAGCGCACGAGGTAGGACTCACGCTCGGGACCGGCGGAGCGGCCGTTGAGCCAGCGCGTGGCCTCCGACGCGGGCAGCGCCTTCGCCAGCAGCCAGCCCTGCGCGGCGTCGCAGCCGAGCGCGGCGAGCCGGTCCCAGGTGACGTCGTCCTCGACGCCCTCGGCGACGACGTGCAGGCCGAGCGAGTGCGCGAGGTCCACGGTGGAACGCACGATGGCGGCGTCCTCCGGGTCGTGGGCCAGCCGGGCGACGAAAGACTTGTCGATCTTGATCTCGTTGACCGGGATCTTGCGCAGCAGCACCAGCGAGGAGTAGCCGGTGCCGAAGTCGTCGAGCGAAAGCCGGACGCCCAACGCCTCAAGGCCGCCGAGCGTGGCGGCCGCGCGCTGCGGGTCCTCCAGCAGGACCCGCTCGGTGATCTCCAGTTGCAGCGCGGTCGGCGGGACGCCGTACTTGAGCAATCCGGCCTGGATCGCGGGGACGAAACCCGGCCAGTGGATGTCGCGCATCGAGACGTTGACCGCGACCGGCACCGCCAGGCCCGAGCGCCACCAGCGGGCGACCTGCGCGAGCGCCTGGTCCACCACGTACTCGGTCAGCTTCGGCATCAGCCCGGTCTGCTCGGCCAGCTCGATGAACTCCTCCGGGTTCACCGCGCCGCGGGTCGCGTGGTGCCAGCGCACCAGACCCTCGAAGCCGACCACCTGCCCGGTCGCGAAGGCCACCTTCGGCTGGTAGTGCAGCTGCACCTCGCCGGCCTCCAGCGCCCGGCGCAGATCGCCGAGCAGGGCGAGGCGGTCGGGGGTGTTCAGGTCACGGCCTGCCTCGTAGCAGGCGACCACGGAGCGGGACTTCTTCGCCAGGTACATGGCCACGTCCGCGCGCTGGAGCAACTGCTCGAACTCCTCAGCGTGGTCGGGGTAGAGCGCGACGCCGACCGACGCCTCCAGGTCGAGGGTGATGCCGTGCAGGGGGAACGGGTCCTCGAAGATGTCGGCGAGGCGCTGCGCCGCTTCGACGGCCGCGGCCTCGTCCTCCACGTTCGGCAGCAGCACCGCGAACTCGTCGCCGCCCAGCCGCGCGACCGTGTTCTCGTGGCTGACCGCGCAGCCGAGCCTGGCCGCCACCACGCGCAGCAGCTCGTCCCCAGTCAGGTGGCCGAGGGTGTCGTTGACTTCCTTGAACCGGTCCAGGTCGAGCAGTAGCAGCGCCACGTGCCGGCCGGTGCGCGCCGCCTCGGCCAGCGCCTGCTCCCCGTGCTGGCGCAGCATCTTGCGATTGGGCAGCTCGGTCAGCTCGTCGTGGCTGGACTCCCAGTCCCGCTCCCGGCCGAAATCCGCGTTGCCGTGCACGATCAGCAGCACCGGGACGAAGAACGGCAGCAGCCCGGGATCGCTCAACGCCACCGAGGCGACCAGCGGCGCCAGGACCACCATCGCGCCGGTCGCCTTGACCTGGTGCAGGGCCTCACGCCGGATCAGATCGATCAGCGGCACGCCGCTGGACAGGCTGAGCGCGCCCCAGACGAACAGGTGGTTCGCCGTCGCGTATACGGCCCCGGCGACGACCAGGGCCAGCGAGCGGTGCCAGCCGAGCGAATCGCCGATCTGCAGCGGTTGCTGGAAGAAGAGCCCGAACACCACGCCGCCCAGGGCGAGCGAGACGGCGTACTGGGTCACGTTGAAGGTGGTACGCCACCAGCTGTGCTGATTCACCACGGCGCACACGACCACGGCCGCGGCCTGCGCGACGGCGGCGGCGTGCCAGCCGCACAAGGCGAGCAGCGCCAGCGAGAAGGCGACCGCGGTCGAGGAGCCGTCGTGCTCGTGCCGGGCCAGCACGGGACGCAGCTCGCCGACGACCACCAGCAGGCCGAGCAGCCAAGCGGCGCCGGAGCCGCGCAGATGCCCGCTGTTGAGATCCTGGATCACCCGGGCCGCCGCGTAGCCGATCACGCAGGCGCCGGCGATGTTAGTCAGCAGCAAGTAGGCGCGAAACGCAAAAGGGCGCGCGACAGCGTCAGTACGGTGCACCGCCTGCGCCATCCGCCCTCGCCCTGGTCTCTCGTGCATTCCGGCCGCCGCTGCGCGGCCGACGGCACGGCCCGGCCGCGGTCCCGGTTCACGGCGCCGGGATCCGACCGCCCCAGGTTATTCGCAAGGCTCGTACTCCCGCGAGGGTTCACGGCAGATCGTGACTCAAACAAGCCGCAATGGATTTGGCAGGATTACGCCGCCCCGGACGGGGAACCACCCGCAGCGGACTCCTTCTGGCCTGCGTCGTCCACGGCCGCGACGGGCGGGCCCTCGTCCAGAAGTCGGCGAAAGCCTGCCTCATCCAGGACCGGTACGCCCAGTTCGACCGCTTTATCGTGCTTCGAACCCGGATTCTCCCCGACCACCACATATGAGGTCTTCTTCGATACGGATCCGGACACCTTCGCCCCGGCGGCCTGCGCCGCCTCCTTGGCGCCGTCCCGGGTGAAGCCGGTCAGCGTGCCGGTGATGACCATGGTCAGGCCGGCCAGCGGCTTGGGCCCGGTGTCGGCCGGAACCGTGGGCCTCACCCCGGCGGCCAGCCAGCGCTCGACGATCTCCCTGTGCCAGTCCACGGCGAACCACTCGACGATGGACTGCGCGATGGTCGGCCCGACGCCCTCGATCGCCGCCAGTTCCTCAGCCGTGGCTGTGGAGACCCGCTCCAGCGAACGCAGCTCCCTGGCGATCTCCCGGGCCGCGCTCGGGCCGACATGACGGATCGACAGGGCGACCAGGTAGCGCCACAGCTCGCGGGTCTTGGCCTGCTCCAGCTGCTCGATCAGCTGCTCGGTGGTCTTGGTGGGAACGGAGGGCTTCTTCGCGGCGGGCTTGGTGTAGAAGTAGGGCACCAGGTCGCGGTCGCCCTCCTTCGCGTCCTTGCCGCGCGCCTGCTGCAACATCCGCGGCGCCGCCAGCTTTTCCACCGTCAGGTCGAACAGGTCGCCTTCGTCACGCAGCGGCGGCTCGCCATCGTCCGGCTGGGTGAGCGCGACAGCAGCCTCATATCCGAGAGCTTCGATGTCCAGCGCGCTACGGCCGGCCAAATACGCGACGCGCTCCCTTATCTGCCCGGGGCAGTGCCGTGCGTTCGGGCAGCGCAGGTCGATCTCGCCCTCCTTCTGGGCGGCGATCGGCGTGCCGCAGTCCGGGCAGTTCTTCGGCATCTCGAACGGCCGCTCGCTGCCGTCGCGCAGGTCCACCACCGGGCCGACGATCTCGGGGATGACGTCGCCGGCCTTGCGCAGGATCACCGTGTCGCCGATGAGCACGCCCTTGCGCTCGACCACCTCCTGGTTGTGCAGGGTGGCGAAGCCGACCGTGGAGCCGGCCACTTTCACCGGTTCCATGACCGCGTAGGGGGTGGCCCGGCCCGTGCGCCCGACCTGGACCTTGATGGCCAGCAGCTTGGTGGTCACCTCCTCCGGCGGGTACTTGAAGGCGATCGCCCAGCGCGGGTCCTTCGAGGTGGCGCCGAGCCGGCCCTGCAACGCCAGGTCGTCCACCTTGACCACGACGCCGTCGATCTCGTGCTCGACGTCGTGCCGGTGCTTGCCGTAGTACTCGATGTACTCCTTGACCCCGTCGAGGCTCTCGACCACCTTGACCCGGTCGGAGGTGGGCAGACCCCAAGCACGCAGCAGCTCGTACGCGTGCGACTGCGAGTCGATGGTGAGGCCGCGCCGGGCTCCTATACCGTGCACCACCATGCGCAGCGGCCGCTGCGCGGTGATCTTCGGGTCCTTCTGGCGCAGCGAACCGGCTGCGGCGTTGCGCGGGTTGGCGAAGGTGCGGCCCTCGGACTCCTGCATGGCGGCGTTGAACTCGTCGAAGAGCGCGGCCGGGAAGTACACCTCGCCGCGCACCTCGACCAGGTCGGGCACCGGATGGTCGTCACTTCCGGTGAGCCGGTGCGGGATGCCCTTGATGGTGCGCACGTTGGGCGTCACGTCCTCGCCGATACGCCCGTCACCTCGGGTCACCCCGCGCACGAGCCGGCCGCGCTCGTACACCAAGGCGATCGCCAGCCCGTCGACCTTCAGTTCGCACAGGTAGGCCGGGGAGATGCCGACCTCCTTGACGACGCGGTCGTGCCAGGCTTCCAGCTCGGCGAAGTCGAAGGCGTTGGCCAGCGAGAGCATCCGCTCGATATGCGGCACCGAGGTGAACTCGGTGGAGACGGCGCCGCCGACCTTCTGCGTCGGCGAGTCGGGGGTGCGCAGTTCGGGGTGCTCGTTCTCAAGCGCGTCGAGTTCGCGCATCAGCGCGTCGTACTCGCCGTCCGAGATCGTCGGCGCGTCCGACACGTGGTAGCGGAACCGGTGCTCCTCGATCTGCTCCGCCAGGTCGGCGTGCCGGGTGCGCGCCGCGCTCAGCGGGTCGGTGCCGGCCGGGCCACCAGCGCTTTCGCCAGCCATCGGATCGTCCCCTCGTGCTCGTCGGTAGCTCAAAGCTACCGGTGACCGCCGACAAAACTAGTCAAGCTCTTCAAGAGCCCGAGCAGTGTCCCGACCCAGTTTGAGGGCTCGGCGGGCCCATCCGGGCGAGGCGCCGGCCAGCCCACAGGACGGCGTGACGACCACCGATCCGGCGATGCGCGGGCCGGGGAATCCAAGGCGGCGCAAGGCGAGAACTCTTTCCTTGAGCCCCTTCACTGAGGGGATGGCGCCAGGGGCGGCGCTCGCGGGGTCCGTCGACGGCACGATCCCCGCCAACAGCAGCACCTGAGACTCGATCAACTCGCCGAGCACCTCGTCGTGACGCTCGTTAAGCAGCGCCATGTCAAAGGAGATGCCAGTCACGCCAGCGCGGCGCAGCGTGTCGAACGGTACGTCAGGCGCACAGCAGTGCACGATGACGGGCGTCCCTGATGCCGTGCCGGTTGATGAGACAGCGCCGGTTGATGAGGCGGCGCCAGTTGATGAGGCGGCGCCAGATGCGTTATCGCCGAACCGCACGCCTTCGACGACCGTACGCAACAGTTCGCGCATGACGTTCTCGTCAACCGCACGCAATGAACCGAATCCACTCGCGGTCGGCACGCTGCCCCTCAGCACGCCCGGGAGCGCCGGTTCATCGAGCTGCAAGATCACCTGCGCGCCGGGCACCCGCTTTCGGACGTCCGCGAGGTGCAACCGCAGGCCCTCAGCTAGGGACTCGGCGATGTCACGCACGGCTCCGCTGTCGGCCAGCAGCTTGTCGCCGTACGGCAGTTCGACCACCGCGGCAAGCGTCCACGGGCCGACTGCCTGGATTTTCAGCGGGCCGACGTAGCCCTGGGTGTATTCCTCCAGCAGATCCAGATCGGAGGAGAGGTGACTACGTGCCCTGCCGTGGTCTCGGCCCGGCCGATCCGCGATGCGCCAACCAGAGGGCTGCACCTCTGCGTACAGGTCCACCAACAGTGCGGTACTGCGCCCGACCATGTCAGCGCCGACGCCGCGTTGCGGCAACTCCGGAAGAAAGGGCAGGCCGGGCCGCTCACCGAGCTCGCCCATGACCATGCGAATCGCCTCACGCATGTCCTGGCCCGGCAACGAACCGATGCCCGTGGCAGAGGGTGCAGGAATCGCGGCGCGGGGGCGCTGCGGCTGCGACTGTGCCTTTTCGTAAGGATCTGTGGTCACGTAACTGAGCGTAGACGCAATCGCCGGTTCCTCCGACTTAGCGAACGACGGGCAAATCCGCTGCGGAAAGCTGCCGGTTCTGCAACACTCTGGCACTCAACGGGGTAGTGATCCCAAGCGCCGGTCCGCAGCAGGTCTGGGCCGGGCTGGAACGGGTAGCAGCGTGTCTGACGTTGGCTGTGACAAGGGAGCAAAAAACGGCAAGCAGCGGCTAAGGAGGGAATCCGCGTGCAGACCATCTTCTTCGCGGCGGACGCCGCGCAACTGCTGCGGCTGGCGGCCGCCGGGGGCGACACCGACGGGCTCGACCTGGCCTGCGTGGACGCGGCGGATCTGGACCCGGCGCAGTTGCTGGAGCTGGACACGCTGATGACCGGTCATGACCCGGTCGTCGTGCGCGAGGCGGTGCTGACTCCGGCGCGCGAGCTCGGCCCCGGCCCGGGAGCGCTGGCGCAGGGCACGGAGGAGCGAGTGGTGCTGTGCGTGCGCCCGGCGCTGGCTCGCAGCCTGCGTGGCCGCAGCAACGCGGAACTCGACGAGATCGCGCTGGACTGGGAACTGCGGGCGTGGGGCGCGGACTGGAACGCGAACCGCTACGGAGCGCTGCTGCGTTCCCTCGCGTTGCTCGCCGAGGTCGCGCACAACGAGCGGCGCGGCGTTTACGTGCGGTTCGACGTCTGACGCGGCGTCACGCATACGCACGCCAAAGCGGGATCCCGCGGAACGCGGCCGCTACGCAGACGCCGATACGTCCTGCGTGGCGGCGCTCGCGCGGCGCGTCGCAGTGATCGTCGCCGAACCGATTACGCGCGTGCCCTCGTAGAACACTGCGGTCTGTCCTGGTGCGATACCCCGCACGGGCGCGGAAAGTTGCGCCGTTACTCCCTCTCGCGTGGCGTCATAACGCACGCTCGCCGGGGCAGGGTCGCCATGCGCGCGCATCTGTACCAAGCACTCGAAGTCGGCGGACGGAGCGGTGCCACACCACCGCGGGTGCTCGCCGGCAATCTCGCTCACCGCGAGTTCGTCGGCGGTACCCACGGTCACGGTGTTGTTGACCGGTGAGATGTCGAGCACGTAGCGCGGACGGCCGTCGCCGGCCGGGTCGCCGATATGCAGGCCCTTACGCTGCCCGATGGTGAAGCCGTAGGCACCCGAGTGCGATCCGAGGACTGCGCCGGAAGAATCCACGATCGGGCCGGACTCGGTGCCGAGACGGTCGGCGAGAAAACGCCGGGTGTCGCCGTCCGCGATGAAGCAGATGTCATGCGAGTCGGGCTTGTCGGCGACGGCGAGGCCGCGGCGCTCGGCCTCAGCCCGCACCTCGGACTTCAGCGAATCGCCGAGCGGGAAGAGCGCGTGGCCGAGCTGCGTGGCGTCCAGCACCCCGAGCACATAGGACTGGTCCTTCGCCGGATCGGCCGAGCGGTGCAGCTCACGCGAGCCGTCCGCGCCATCGACGATGCGCGCGTAATGGCCGGTGCACACGGCGTCGAAGCCGAGCGCGAGCGCCTTGTCCAGCACCGCGGCGAACTTGATCTTCTCGTTGCAGCGCAGGCAGGGATTCGGCGTGCGGCCCGCGGCGTACTCGTTGACGAAGTCGTCGACCACGTCGGCGTGGAAGCGCTCGGCCAGATCCCAGATGTAGAACGGAATGCCGATCACGTCGGCAGCCCGCCGGGCGTCGCGCGAGTCCTCAACTGTGCAGCATCCGCGCGCCCCGGTGCGGAAGGATTGCGGGTTTTTGGACAGCGCCAGATGGACCCCGGTCACCTCATGTCCGGCCTCGACGGCCCGGGCAGCCGCGACCGCCGAGTCGACTCCGCCGGACATCGCCGCAAGAACACGCATGGTTACTAGGGTACGTGCTGTCGCGAACCGATTAGTTCAGATGATCAGCAGGGAAGGACTCCGCTACGGCTTCGGAGCCGCTAGCGGGATGTCGATCGGGAACGGAACCTCGGTCTTCAAACGGCCGATGTGCGTGCGCTTCAGTTGATACACACCGCCGAAACGCTGGTGTTCGTGCACGATCGGCGCGTCGTCAGCGCCACGCTCAACCAACCAGAACGTCGGGATACCCATCGCCGCATAGATGATCGGCTTGACGTACCGATCCTGCTCCTCGGATCCCGGGGTGACCACCTCGGCGACAAGCGCGATTTCGTCCGGCAGCAAGACGCTCTTATCCCAGTCGAACGCGTGGGCATGCATGAAAGAGGTCTGGCTCGGGCGCCGTTCGCTCATCAGGTTTGATCGCCATTCGATACAGCACGGCGAACGTATCGGGCGCCTGGACTTGCAACAGCCGCTGGAGTTCCGAAGTGACGTGCATGTGCCACCCGGTCTGGGC
>Ga0134126_10005925_pt1 | contig 15291 bp, 12 predicted proteins | sample KB31752_FD_96881 | JGI IMG/M metagenome (GOLD analysis project Ga0134126, IMG submission 96881) | Terrestrial soil microbial communities with excess Nitrogen fertilizer from Kellogg Biological Station, Michigan, USA - KB3-175-2 | ecosystem: Environmental > Terrestrial > Soil > Unclassified ...
CCCCGTGTTGACACCGCCGGGGCCACTGCGTACCCTGCCGGCCCATTTTTCCGTGAGCTTTCAAGGCCCGAAGTCATGAAACGTACGTACCAGCCGAGCAAGGTGCGCCGCAAACGCACCCATGGATTTCGGGCCCGTATGGCGACCAAGACCGGACGCCGTGTGCTCTCGCGCCGGCGCGCCAAGGGGCGCAAGCGCCTCATCCCATGAGGCGCGCCGCCTGAGCGCGGCGTCAGAGCGCCAGATCGCGCCGTGAGCGTCGGCGCAGATACATCGCGCAGCGGATTTTCGCGTGCGCAGCGGCTGCGTCACGCGGCGGAATTCGAGCGTCTGTACGCGCAGGGTCGACGCCTCGCCGCCGATGCGTTCACGGCCGTCGTGCAGCCCAATGACGCGGGCCAGCCGCGCCTCGGGCTCTCGGTGCCGGCGCGAATTCTGCGATTGGCCGTGCAGCGCAACCGCGTCCGCCGCATCATTCGCGAAAGCTTTCGTCAGCATCAGCATGATCTGGCGGCGCTGGACATCATCGTAGGGCTGCGCAGCGCCCCGCGGGATGCCGATAATGCACAGCTGCGCCGATCGCTGGAAAAACTCTGGCAGAAGATCCACGCCTCATGCGAGCGTTCCTCCACATCCTGATTCGCGCCTACCAGCGGATCGTCAGCCCGCTGCTGGGCCAGCGCTGCCGTTTTCATCCCTCGTGCTCGCAATACGCGCTCGAGGCGATCGACACGCACGGTGCGCTGCGCGGCGTGTGGCTGGCGCTCCGGCGGCTGTTGCGCTGCCATCCACTGCACCCCGGCGGCTACGACCCCGTGCCGCCGGCGCGATCCACTTAACCGCTGGACCGGCCCACCCGCCGCGCGCCGTACAGGCCTTGCATGCCATTTAAACTCAGTCTTCGCATTACTCTCTGGGGGCTGTTCGCGATCGCAATGGTCGTGAACGTCAACCTCTACACCCGCGAGTTCCCACCCACACCGCGCGTCGCTGCGACTGCGCCGTCCTCCGGCACTTCCAACCAGCCCCTGCTCGGCAGCAGCGCGCCCGTGGCCGGTGCGCCGGCGACACCGGCCAGCGGCACGAGCAGCCCGAGCGCCAATTCCAACGCGAAGCCGAGTGCCAACTCGGCGTCCAACAGCGCTGCGGTCCCGAGCAGCAGCCTCGCCGCCACTGCCACGGGGCTCGCCTCGCAAGCGACGACGGCTGCGGCCGCGGGTACCGTGCATCTGCGTACCGATGTGTTGGATCTGACGGTGAGCCTCGAGGGAGGTAACCTTCTGGACGCAAGTCTGCTTGCCTATCCCGTGGTGAAAGGCCAGCCCAATAACCCGGTGCAGTTGCTGCAGTCGCAGCCGCCGGTGTTCGAGCTGCAGGGTGGGCTCGCCGGCAGTGCCGGGGAGACGGCGCCCACGCACCTGGCGCACTACACCAGTCCGGTCACCAGCCTGACGCTCGCGCCGGGGCAGAATGAGCTGTCGCTACCGCTGACCTGGAGCGACGGCCACGGGCTCACGGTCACCAAGATGCTGACCCTGCATCGCGATGCTTATACGGTCGATGTCACCTATGAAATTCACAATGCCGGCGACAGGCCCTTCAGCTTCGCACTGTATGACCAGATCCTGCGGCTGAACGAGGCGCTGCACCGCTCCTATTTCAACCCCGGCAGCTATGCCTACAAGGGGCCGGCCTACTTCGACGGCCAGCGCTTCGAGAAGATCAACTATCAGAAGGGCAACACGCTCGACATGACGGTACGCGGCGGCTACCTGGCCGCGCTTCAGCCGTATTTCTTTGCCGGCATTTTGCCGCCGCGCGACCAGGCCTTTCAGTACAGCTTCCAGCATCAGGGCGATGAGTTCCTGCTCAAGGCCATCGGTCCCACACAGAGCGTTGCAGCCGGCGCCAGCGCTACGGCGCACGACACACTGTACGTCGGGCCCAAACAGCAGTCGCGGCTCGATGCGATCCATCCGGCGCTCGATCGCGTGGCCGATTATGGAGTGCTGACGATTCTCTCCAAGCCGCTGTTCTGGTTGCTCGAGAAAGTGCACGCCGGGATCGGCAACTGGGGTGTTGCCATCATCATCGTGACGCTGCTGCTCAAGCTGGTGCTCTATCCGCTCTCGGAAACCAGCTATCGCTCCATGGCCAAGATGAAGACGCTCGCGCCGCGCATCAACAGCCTGAAAGAAACCTACAAGGACGATCGCGAGAAGCTCGCGAAAGCGCAGATGGAGCTGTACAAGAAGGAGAAGATCAATCCGGTGGCCGGCTGCCTGCCGATGCTGATCCAGGTGCCGGTGTTCTTCGCCTGGTACTACGTGCTGCGCGACAGTGTCGAGCTGCATCAGGCGCCGCTGTTCCTGTGGATCACCGATCTGTCGGTGCGCGATCCCTACTTCGTGCTGCCGATCCTCATGGCTGTGGCGATGTTCATTCAGACCAAGTACTTCAGCGCGCCGGCGAGCGATGCCGCGCAGCAGAAGATCATGCTGTTCATGCCGGTGGCGATGTCGGCGACCTTTGCCTTCTTTCCCTCGGGGCTGGTGCTCTACTACCTCACCAACACCGTGCTGGGCGTGCTGCAGCAATGGAATATCAATCGTCGCGTGGAAGCGGCGCAAGCGCGACTGAAGCGCTGAGCCGTGCGCGCGGTGGCGCCGACAGGCTGACGTGAAGCGCGATCATCCGGCGCAAACCATCGTTGCCGCGGCCACCGCGCCCGGCCGCGGCGGCGTGGCTATCGTGCGCCTGTCGGGTGCGGCGGTCGTTGATATGCTCGCCGCGCTGCTGGGGCCGACGATGGGGGCCCGCGTGCACGCCGTGCCGCGCCGGGCGGTGAACAGTCACTTTCTGGACGCCCAGGGCGAGCCGTTGGACAACGGGCTCGCAATCCTTTTTCCAGCGCCGCATTCCTATACCGGCGAGCACGTGCTCGAGCTGCACGGCCATGGTGGGCCGGTGGTGGTCGAGACGCTCATCGAACGCAGCATAGAGCTCGGCGCCCGCCGCGCGCGCGCGGGGGAATTCACCGAACGGGCCTACTTGAACGGCAAGCTCGATCTGGCGCAGGCCGAGGCGGTCGCAAGCCTCATCGATGCATCCTCCACGGCCGCCGCGCGCGCCGCGCTACGCTCGCTCGACGGCGAGTTTTCCCGTCAGGTGCTCGCGCTCGCCGAGCGCATCGGTGAGCTGCGTGCCTGGATCGAAGCGGCCATCGATTTCGCCGCGGAGGAGATCGAGTTTCTCGCCGAACCGCAGCTCGTGCAGCGGCTCGCGGACCTCCAAAAGGCGCTCTTCACCCTGCAGAGGGTGAGCCGGCAGGGCCGCGTGCTGACCGAGGGCCTCACCGTCGTCATCGCCGGCCCTCCCAACGCCGGCAAGTCCACACTGATGAACCGGCTCGCAGGGCACGAAGCCGCGATCGTTGCGCCCGAGCCGGGTACCACGCGCGATCTGCTGCGCGAGCGCATTCTGCTCGACGGGTTGCCGCTGACGTTGCTCGACACGGCAGGGTTGCGCGAGAGCGCAGCCATCACCGGCGCGCACGCGGAGCTCGATCCGGTCGAGCGCGAGGGCATGCGGCGCGCACGCGAGGCCATGGACCGTGCCGATCACATTCTTTTCGTCATCGACGGCGCGGCCGATCACGGCGCGGTGGCCTGGCGGCAAGAGCAGGGCTCGCTGCCCGCGGGGGTGTCCGCGACGCTGGTGATGAACAAATGCGATCTTGCCCAGGCGCAGCCGCCCGCGCTGGATGTCACGGTGGTGCGCATCTCGGCGCGGACCGGGGAAGGTCTGGACGCGTTGAGCGCGCATCTCAAGCAGGTAGCCGGCCTGTCAGATGCCGATGGCAGCCTCGTCTCGGCACGTGCACGGCACGTGGAAGTCCTCGCGCGCGTCGCCGCGCACGTCGCGCAGGCGCGTAGCCTGCTCACGGCGCGCCGCGCCGGAGAGCTGGTCGCCGAGGAGCTACGCGGTGCGCAGCAGGCGCTCGGCGAGATCGTCGGAGAGGAGGGCAGCGAGGCGCTCCTGGGGCGCATCTTCAGCACTTTCTGCATCGGAAAATAGTTTAGCGTCCAGGCACGCCCGGGCTCGTCCACTGTCATCGCCGTGGCCGTCTCGACCGATTGCATAGACCTCGCTCGCTGCGTGGGCCGCTGCCGGAAAGCTGAGCCATGAATGGCGGTATCATCGCGCCTCGGCCCGCGTGGCTGTCGCAACGGAGGGCACACGACCATGGTCATTCGCTACTGGCTGCCCGTGATCGGCGCAATCTCGGTCATCGGCCTGGCATCCTCGGCGATCGCGGCATCCTCCTCTGGCGCGCAGGGCGCTGCGCGAGCCGCACCGGCCGACTGGCCTGCCTACAACCGCACGGTCGGCGGCGACCGCTACTCGCCGCTGCGGCAGATCAATCGCGCTAACGTCTCTAAGCTCAAGGACGTGTGCACCTACGAGCTGCCGGAGCTCACCGCCTTCCAGACGGGCCCCGTCGTGGTCGATGGCACGATGTACTTCACGACCGCGCACAACTCCTATGCCATTGATGCGGTCGATTGCCATCTCAAATGGATGCAGCCCGTGTCCTCGAAGCCGGGCGGGCTCGGGGCAAACCGCGGCTTTGCCTATCTGGACGGGATGCTGTTTCGAGGGACTCCGGCCGGCCACGTGATTGCGCTGTCAGCCGCGGACGGCCACCAGATCTGGGACCACAGCATCGATGTCGCCGACACCCCGGGCGTCTCGATTCCGATGGCGCCCATCGCCGCGGACGGACGGGTGTACGTCGGGAATGCCAGTGGCGATAACGTCGGCGTGACCGGCCACGTCTACGCTCTGGATGCCCACGACGGACACCTGTTGTGGAAGTTCGACGTGGTGGGACCGGCGGTGCGCTCGACCTGGACGAACGCCAAATTGCCGATCACCGGCGGTGCATTCTGGACCTCCTTCACGTTCGATCAGGCGAAGGGGGTTCTGTATGTTCCGGCGGGCAACCCCGCACCGGATTTCGACTCGCTCGACCGGACCGGCGATGATCTTTATTCGGACTCGGTGATCGCCCTGGACGGCGCCTCCGGGCGGATGCTCGGATACCATCAGCTGGTTCGCCACGACAACCACGATTGGGATGTCAACAGCGCACCGATGCTCGCGACCACGCGCACGGGGCGGGAGATCATCGCTTCGGCCAACAAGGACGGCCTGCTTTCCATCCTGGATCGCTCCGCGGTGGGAGGATCGACTTCCGCGGCGAGCGCGAACGCATCCCCGCCGGTGATTCCGCTGCTCTCCCAGACGCCGACTACGACGCGCACTAATGTAAACGTGCCGCTGTCGAGCGATCGCACGGTGCATTTCTGCCCGGGGATTGGGGGCGGTTCCGAGTGGAATGGGGCGGCTTACAGTCCTCAGACCGACTCGCTGTTTGTGGGAGCGGTCGATCAGTGTGTGCGGGTGCGCCTGCAGCGACCGCTGGCCGTTCCCCCGGCAGGACAGATCTGGTTCGCGAGCTCGATTCCGCTCAATCAGATGACCGACCCGGCGAGCGGGGCCACGGGCTGGCTCACGGCATTCAATGCCGAGAACGGTAGGGTGCGTTGGAAATTCCACGCACCGCATCCGATGCTCGCAGGGGTGACACCGACCGCCGGGGGGCTGGTGTTTGCTGCCGATCTGGGCGGCACCGTCTATGCGGTGGACCAGCGAAGCGGCCATGTCCTATGGACGCGGGATACCGGGCAGGCAATCGGCGGGGGCATCGTCAGCTACGCGGTCGACGGACATCAGCGCATCGCCGTCGCTGCGGGCATGCGTTCACAGTTGTGGACGAGCGCTGCGAGCGCGAGCCGCATCGTCGTGTACGGACTGCATTGAGACTGCCCTGGGGCTGCCCAGACTGCCCTGACGCCGGGGGATCCATGAACAGATCCATGTGCTCCCGGCTGTAGCAGGGCACCGCAGCGCTTTGCCTGCTCGGCGCGCCCGCGGGCCACCCGTGGGAGGTCTATGTCGCCGATCCCTCGGAAGGACCCCAACCCACAGGATTGGCGCACCGAGGTGTTCTGGCCGATCGCATGAGATACTCACCGGCCCATGCAGCCGCATTCCTCATTCGATGTCATCGTGGTTGGCGGCGGCCACGCCGGCAGCGAGGCCGCGCTCGCCGCGGCGCGCATGGGCTGCCGCACCCTGCTGCTGACGCAGAGCATTGAGACACTGGGGGCGATGAGCTGCAACCCGGCGATCGGCGGCATCGGCAAGGGACATCTGGTGCGCGAGATCGATGCGCTCGGCGGGGCGATGGCTCGCGCGGCGGACCGCGCCGGCATTCAATTCCGTACGCTCAACGCGAGCAAGGGACCGGCGGTGCGCGCCACGCGTGCGCAGGCCGACCGCGCTCTCTATCGGCGTGCGATGCGCAGCCTGCTGGAAAATCAGCCGCAGCTCTCGCTGTTCCAGCAGGAAGCCGCCGACCTGATCATCGAGGCCGGCGCCGTGCGCGGGGTCGTCACCCTCAGTGGTGTGAGCTTTCAGGCGCGCGCCGTGGTTCTGACCGTCGGCACCTTTCTGGCCGGCCGCATCCACGTCGGCCTGACCAACTACGCCGGCGGGCGCGCGGGTGATCCGCCCTCACTGCGCCTGGCGCAGCGTCTGCGCGAGATCGCACCGCGTACCGGTCGGCTCAAAACCGGTACACCGCCGCGCATCGATGGCCGCAGCATCGATTACCGCGCCCTGCCCGAGCAGCACAGCGATGCGCCGTTGCCGGTGTTCTCCTTTCTCGGTCGCGCGAGCGAGCATCCGCGCCAGGTGCCCTGTCACATCACGCACACCAACGAGCGCACGCACGCGCTCATTCGCGCGGCCTTCGATCGCTCCCCGATGTACACCGGCATCATCGAGGGCGTCGGGCCGCGTTACTGTCCGTCCATCGAGGACAAGGTGCAGCGCTTTGCGGACAAGGCCGCACACCAGATCTTCATCGAGCCCGAGGGACTCGACACGCATGAGGTGTACCCGAACGGCATCTCCACGAGTCTGCCCTACGAGGTGCAGCTCGAGATGGTGCATAGCATCGCCGGCTTCGAGCAGGCTCACCTGACCCGCCCGGGCTACGCGATCGAGTACGACTACTTCGATCCGCGCGATCTGGCGCCCTCATTGCAAACGCGCGCGGTCGAGGGCTTGTTCTTCGCCGGCCAGATCAACGGCACCACCGGTTACGAGGAGGCGGCAGCGCAGGGGTTGTTGGCCGGCATCAATGCGGCGCTGCGTTGTCGGGACGAGGCGCCCTGGACGCCCTCGCGCAGCGAGGCCTATCTCGGCGTGCTGGTCGACGATCTGGTCACGCGCGGCACGCGCGAGCCCTACCGCATGTTCACCAGTCGCGCCGAGCATCGGCTGCTGCTGCGCGAGGACAACGCCGATGCGCGACTGACACCCCTCGGCCGCCGCCTGGGTCTGGTCGATGAGGAGCGCTGGGCGCTGTTCGAAGCCAAGCAGGCTGCAAGCCGCGCCGAGCTCTGCCGGCTCCAGGCACACCGACTGCGCCCCGGACAGATCTCCGAGGCCTGGGCCGAGCGCGTGCTCGGCACGCCCGTCCCTAGCCGCGACGTGAGCGCATTCGAGCTGTTGCGTCGGCCCGAGGTGTCTTACGAGGCGCTGCTCGAGCTGGTGGGTCCGGGCGCGCTCGAGGCAGACAGCCTGCCCGCCGAGCAGCGCGACGAGCGGCTCATCACGCAGGTGCGCCGCAGCCTGGAAGTCGAGGCGAGTTATACCGGCTACATCGAGCGCGCCGAGCAGGAGATCGAGCGGGCCCGCGCCCAGGAACACGTGAGCCTGCCCGAGGATTTGGACTACACGAGCCTGGTGGGGCTGTCCCACGAGGTCCGCCAGCAACTGGCGGCCGTGCGTCCCCGTACGCTTGGCCAGGCCGGCCGCGTGCCCGGGGTGACGCCGGCAGCGCTGGCGATCCTGCGGGTACATCTGAAGCGGCGCGGACGCGCCGTCGCCTGACAGCCAACATAGCCCCAGGGCACTGGCAGCCGGCAATCGTTAGCCGTTAACATCCGTCCACGATCGAATCACGCGAACGGCTCAAGCTGAGACGCGGTGCTCGAACAGTCCCGCTTGACCGATGCATGATCGGTCGCGGCTGAACGAAAGGAGACGGGAGCACCGATGCCAGTCTTACTTGCTGCGCTCATCACCATCGGCATTGTCTCGACGCTGTACCGGGGCCAACTGCGCAAGCCGGCTGCCGCACTGGGCGACGGCAGCGGTCACATGCTGCAGCATGGTCGCTGGGAGCGGGTGATTGCCTGGGTGGTGCTCATTTCGGCTCTCGTGCCCGCGGTTTTGGCGGCCTACGTGCTCTGCCGTCCCACAGTGGCACACTTTGCGAGCCGCACCGTGGTGGAGCTGCTGACCTGCAGTGGCCTGTTCGCGGCACTGGCGGTGTGGAGCTTTCAATCGCTGCGCCGGCATATCTGCGTGAATGACGTCGGCTTGACGCTGTGCCTTGGCCGCCGGACGATCGAGATCACCTGGTCGAGCGTGACACGTGTCACGATCGACGTGAGCGGCGCGCTGCTGATCTGCGGCGCCTCGGGGGCGGAGATTCCGGTCAACAAGCTCTTCGTCGGCATCCCCACGCTGGTGGGCTACATGCGCCGGCACCTGCCCGAGAGCATGTACTCGGGCGCTTTTTGCACCTATACCCCGCGAGCGCATCTGGGCGGTTAGCACGCACTCCGGGCGCCGCGCTGCTTTCGGCGCCGGACGCGTAGCGGTATAACCGGGCGCGAGCCCTGGGGCTTGCGCGGCAACCGCCGCGGCTGGCCGATACCGTGGGGCTCGGGGGGAGCGCGTGGCTGATATCTGGCATGCACGCCTGTCGCGTCGTGGGCTGCTGCGCACGGGGCTGGGGCTCGGCACGGCGGCGGCGGGTCTCGGGGCGCTTTGGGCCAGCGGTACCGAGCCTGCGCGCGCCGCAGCCGTCGAAGCAACCCATCGACTGCCGCTCATCACCAAGCCCATTCCCACCAGTGGTGAGCGCCTGCCGGCGATCGGCCTCGGGACGGATAAATTCGCTGACAGCGAGCGTGCCGCAATCACCGCGGAGATCGCGCGCATGCAGCAGCTCGGCGGCACTGTGATCGATACGTCCGCAGATTACGGCGAGAGTGAAGCGCTGGTGGGCGACACACTCGGCTCGCTCGGCCTGCGTGAGCGCATGTTTGTCGCCACAAAGCTCACGATCCATGGCGAGGGGTTCGGCAGCAACCGGGTGGGGGGCGCCGCGAGCTTCGAGCGCTCGCTGCAACGACTGCGCACGCGCCGCATCGATCTGCTACAGGTCCATAACCTCGATGGCGTGGACCAGCTCATGCCGCTCATGCAGCGCTGGAAACAATCTGACCAGGTGCGCTATCTCGGCATCACGACCTCCGAGGTCGGACAGCACGCCGAGCTGATGGGCTACATGCGCCGCTATCCACTCGACTTCATCCAGGTCGACTATTCGATGGACAATCGCGATGCGGCGAAGGACGTGCTGCCGCTGGCGATGCAGCGTCGCATGGCCGTGCTGGTAAACGTTCCCTTCGGTTACGGCAGCCTGCTGCGCCAGGCCCAGCACCGGCGGCTGCCGCCCTGGGCGGCCGATATCGACGTGAGCAGCTGGGGGCAGTTTCTGCTCAAGTATGTGATCTCGCACCCCGCGGTGACCGTCGCGATACCCGGCTCCACGCAGGTACCCCACTTGGTGGACAACCAGGGCGCCGCGCGCGGACGGCTGCCGGACGCAGCGCTGCGCCGGCGAATGGAACAATATTGGGACGCTAGCTAGAAAACTATCGGTAAATTGCGCAAAATCGAAACAATCTGCGGCGGGGGTGGCGCTGGCCGCCGCGCGCGCGAGGATTTACCATAGCCGCATTCACCAGGGGGTCTTTCGTATGAAGTTGATCTGTGTCTCGGCGCTCGCCGCAATCGCCGCACTCGCCACGCCTCTCGCCTTTGCTGACTGTACCGCGCCCACCCCGCCGCAGAATCTTCCGGACGGCAATACCGCGACGCTGCAGCAGATGCTCGCCGGCCAGAAGGCGGTCAAGGTGTTCGACGCGGCCACCGACGCCTACCTGGATTGCCTGAAGAATGCACATCAGGCCGCGCTGGCAGCCGCCGGCGACAAGGTGACCGACGACCAGAAAGCCAAGCTCGATAAGGCTGAGACGGATCAGCACAACGCGGCGGTGGACAAGGACAAGAGCGTCGCAACCAGCTTTAACGAGCAGATTCGGGTGTTTAAGGCCAAGAACGCCAAGGGCTAACCCGCCAGGGGAGCCTTCCATTCGCCTCGGCTTGGCGCCCTGCGCAGAGGGCGCCGTCCGATTCCCCGTTTGACCTGATGGAGTTCTCCTTCAGGGCGTATAGGGTCGCCTCGATTGCCCCGCCGGGGCCGCGGGCGCACCCTAGCCTGCAACTTTTCCAGCGCGACCGTGTTCTCGCCTTAACGAGCGCACATTTGTGTCACCCCCACCCACGGAGTCGTCGCGCCCGGATGAATTTACAAGTTTCATGCGTGCCTATCAGGACATGGTCTTCACCACGGCGGCGCGTCTGACCGGTCGCGATGCACAAGCCGAGGACATCGCCCAGGAAGTGTTCCTGCGCGCCTATCAGCACTTCGAGCAGCTGCGTGGCAATGCGTCGGCTGGCGGCTGGCTCAAGACCGTCGCGCGCAATCTGTCGCTGAACTATTTGACTCGCCATCGCCGCCGCTGGCAGCCGTTCTCGCAGCTGCCGCCCGCAGACGAAGAGGATGCGTCGGCCGAGCTGCAGATTCCCGTACCCGACACGCATCTGGCGGATATCTCCCTCGAGGAGCGCCGCGCCCTGGTCGATGACGCTCTGGGCAGACTGCCCGAGCGTCAGCGCCTGTCGCTGGTGCTCTATCACTTCGAGGAGCTCCCGTACGATGAGATCGCAAAGCAGCTCGGCGTACCCCTGGCAACCGTGAAGAGCGATATCCACCGCGCTCGTCACGCGCTGCTGAAGCAACTGCAGTCGCGCGGCATGTCCGCCGACATGCTGGAGGCTTGAGCGATGGCTGCCGATCGCGATACCGATAGCGCCCTGGAGCGCCAGGTACACGCGCTGCTGCGTTCGCTGCCACCGCGTGCTGCGCCCGAGCGCCTCGCCGCACGCGTCCTCGAGCAGCTCGCGCAGCGGGCCGCAACGCCCTGGTGGCGCAGGCAGGTCGTGCAATGGCCCACGCCGGCGCGCCTGTCGTTTGCGCTGCTGGCGCTCGCGCTGATGCTGCTGTCGCTCGCCGGCAGCGCGAGCCTGCCCCACGTCACCGCCGCACCGGTGATTGCCTGGGGGCAGCACCTACTGGCGCCACTTGGCGTGTTGTCCCGACTGCTCGTGGCTCTGGTGGGTCTCGTGCCCATGGCCTGGCTGGAGGCGTTTCTGGTGCTCGCCGTGCTTGCGTATCTGTTCCTGTTCGGCCTCGGTGCAGCCGCCTATCGGCTGCTGTTTCTGCCGCGCTGATATGCCCGGAGGCTCAGTCATGAAACTCATCGCGCTGTGTCTGCTGTGCATTCTGCAGGCCGTTGCACCCGTGTTCGCCCGATCCTCCCGTGACGATTTCCGCTCGGATAACAATGATCGGGTCGCCATCGGTCACAACGTAGATGTGCCGAGCGGAGAGTCCGCGGATTCGGTCGTTGCCGTGCTGGGTGCCGCCAGTGTCGAAGGCCAGGCGCGCAGCGACGTCGTCGCCGTCGCCGGCAGTACGCATGTGACGGGCCCGGTCGAAGGGGATGTGGTCTCGGTGCTCGGTTCGACCTACATCGACAGCCATGTCGAGGGTGACGCCACTGCGGTGCTCGGTACGCTGCAGCTGGGACCGCACGCAGAAGTCGATGGCGATGCAACGGCGGTCGGCGGGCAGCTGATCCGCGACCCCGCTGCGGTGGTGCATGGGGACGTGCAGCAGGTCGGGCCGAATGCATCGATCAACCTCGGACCGCTGACGCCCTGGGTACACCATGCCCTGCTGTATCTGCGGCCGCTCGCCATCGGGGCGGGTTTGGGCTGGGTCTGGGGTGTTGCTGGAGTATTCCTCGCGCTGTACCTGCTGCTGGCGTTCCTCGCGCCCGCTGGCATCGAGCGCTGCGTGCAATGCCTGGAGCTGCACCCCGGCCCCACGCTGCTCGCGGCGCTGCTCACGGTGCTGCTGACGCCGCCGTTGTTGCTGCTGCTGGTCGTCACCGTCATTGGCATTGCCGCGGTTCCGGTGGTGGTAGTGGCGCTGTTCTGCGCCGGGCTGTTCGGCAAGGCCGCAGCGCTTGCGTGGCTCGGGGGTCGCTTCCTGCCGCGGCGCCGCCCGGCCGATCCGCTGTCGCTGGTGCTCGCCGTGCTCATCGGCGGGCTCATCATGTGGGTGATCTATCTGGTTCCCGTGCTCGGGTTCGTGGTCTACAAGCTGCTCGGCTTGCTCGGTCTGGGCATGGTGGCCTACACGCTGATCCTGGCTGCCCGCGCGCGGCGCGCTGCGTCGCCGAGGACGGGAGCCGGTCCCGTCGGTGCTCCCCCGCCCGCCTCTGGCGCGCCCGCACCCGGCACGGACACCGGGGCCGCCTGGTCGGGAAGCGCCGCTGCGAGTGCCGAATCCGCCGCGGCCACACCGGGTGCGCAGGCAGTGGAGGGCGCAGCTCTGGGTGGGGCCACACCTGCGGCGAGTGCCCCAGGGCTATCAGCCGCGGGAGCCTCTCCCGGCGTTCCTTCCGCCGGTATCGCACCACCCGCCCTTGCCGCATCGACGCTGCCGCGCGCCGGCTTCTGGATCCGCATGGTGGCGCTGCTGCTCGACCTCATCGTGGTAGGCATCGTGATGCGGATCCTGCATCTGCACGGCCTGATCCTGGTCGCGCTGGCGGCCTACGGCGCCATTCTCTGGAAGGCCCGCGGCGCCACCCTCGGCGGCATCGTCTTCGATCTGCACGTCGTGCGCGTGGATGGCCGCCCGGTCGACTGGACGACCGCCATCGTGCGGGCCCTGGGCTGCTTTCTGTCGCTGGCCATCGTCGGGCTGGGGTTTTTCTGGATCGCGTTCGACGAGAATCACCAGGCCTGGCACGACAAGTTTGCCGGCACGCTGGTGGTGCGCGTCGCCAAGGACGCCTCGGCCGTGCGGGTCTGAGCGGGCAGCCCACGACCGGGGCTGCAGCGGGCGCTTAAGCGGGTCGGACGGCCGCCGCTGCTATAATCTCTGCTTCCGCCTTTGCTGATTTCGCAGCGCTTGTCATGGGGTTTCCAGATGAAGAACCGACTCTGCGCCCCGAGCGGGCTCCGCCTGGTTTTGGCCACCACGATGGCTAGCTTGGTTGCCGGTGCCGCCGTCGCGGCGGATGTGCCCACCGACAAGGTGCCGGACACTGCCCTGGTATCGGGGATCGCCACCCAGCACTTCGACGCCAGTGTGCGTCCTCAGGACGACTTCTACCGGTACATCAACGGCAAGTGGCTCGACACGACGCAGATCCCTGCGGATAAGGGCAGCTATGGCTCCTTCGTCAAGCTGCAGGATGACTCGATGGATCAGTTGCGCGGGATCATCGAGGCGCTCGAGAAGCCCGGCGGCGCCACCACGCCCGACCAACAAAAGATCGCCGCGCTCTATGCGAGCTTCATGGACGAGGCGGCGCTGCAGGGCCTCGGTGACCGACCGCTGCAGGGTGAATTCGCCCGCATCGAGGCGCTCAAGAGCAAGCGGCAGATCCCGGCGCTGATCGCGCATCTCAATCGCATCGGGGTCACCGCACCGTACACGCCCAGCGTGCATCAGGACGCCAAGGATTCGACGCACTACGTGTTCGACCTGGGCCAGGACGGCCTCGGCCTGCCCGATCGCGACTACTACCTGCAGGATGCGGCACAGCTCAAGCAGATCCGTGCGGCTTATCAGACGCACATCGAGCACATGTTGAAGCTCGCCGGCGATCAGGACGCCGCGCACGAAGCGCAGCAGATCATGGCGCTCGAGACTTCGCTGGCGCGTGTGCAATGGACCAAGGTAGAGAACCGCGACCCGGTCAAGACCTACAACAAATATCCGTTCGCCAAACTCGCCGCTCTCGCCCCGGGCTATGACTGGAAGGCCTATCTGGCCGACTCGGGCGTTGCCGGCCGTACCAATTTTCTGGTCATCAGCCAGCCAACCTACATCACTGCGTTCGACCAGCTGATCGGCTCCACGCCGCTGCCGGTATGGAAGAGCTACTTTCGCTGGCAGGTACTCAACGCCTTCGCTCCCTTCCTCTCCAAGCCCTTCGTCGCTGAAAATTTTGCCTTCAATGGCACCGCGCTCGCGGGCATCAAGCAGAACCGGCCGCGCTGGCAGCGCGGCGTACGCCTGGTCGACGGCTCCATCGGCGAGGCGCTCGGCAAGCTGTACGTCGCGCAGTATTTTCCCGCCAGCTCCAAGGCGCGCATGGACCAGCTGGTACACAACCTCATCGCCGCCTACCGCGCCGACATCGCTACGCTCGACTGGATGAGTCAGCCGACGCGTGAGAAGGCCGCGGGCAAGCTCGACAAGCTCGCGATCAAGATCGGCTATCCGGTCAAGTGGCGCGACTACTCGGCGCTGCAGTTCTCCAGGGACGACCTCGTCGGCAACGTCACGCGAGCCAACGAGTTCGAGTATGACCGCAACCTGCACAAGCTCGGGCACGAGGTGGATCGCACCGAGTGGGAGATGACGCCGCAGACCGTCAACGCCTACTACGATCCGGAGCACAACGAGATCGTCTTTCCGGCCGCCATCCTGCAGCCGCCCTTCTTCGACCCGAAGGCCGATGATGCCGTCAACTACGGTGGCATCGGCGCGGTCATCGGCCACGAGATCAGCCACGGCTTCGACGATCAGGGCAGCCAATATGACGCCGATGGCAATCTGCTCAATCCGCCCGGCTGGTTCACGCAGCAGGACCTCGACAATTTCAAGCAGCGCACGCATGCACTGGTGGCGCAGTACGCCGCCTACGAGCCGGTGCCGGGCTATCACATCAATGGGGAGCTCACGCTCGGCGAGAACATCGCCGACAACTCGGGTCTGGCGATTGCCTACAAGGCCTATCACATCTCTCTCGACGGGCATGCAGCACCGGTCATCGACGGCATGACCGGCGATCAGCGCTTCTATGCCGGCTGGGCGCAGGTGTGGCGCGCCAAGACGCGCGAGAACACGCTGATCCTGCGCCTGAAGTC
>Ga0134126_10005926_pt1 | contig 15290 bp, 12 predicted proteins | sample KB31752_FD_96881 | JGI IMG/M metagenome (GOLD analysis project Ga0134126, IMG submission 96881) | Terrestrial soil microbial communities with excess Nitrogen fertilizer from Kellogg Biological Station, Michigan, USA - KB3-175-2 | ecosystem: Environmental > Terrestrial > Soil > Unclassified ...
GAAAGTCGCGCTTGGCGCGATACGTCGACAGCTTGGTGCGTGCCACGGCGCTCTCCGGCCTCCGCCGCAATGTGCGGCGCATCGGCCATGAGAGCGCATTCATCGGCAGCGAACAAGCAGCCAGCTTCCTCGCCGTTGCCGGCGTGCTCTTACTGTGGCGCCACGGTATGATTCCGAAGCATCCGCGCAACCTCCGGGAGTCTCATGGCCGCGCAGCGTCTGTTCGTACTCAACGGACCGAACCTGGACCTGCTGGGCCAGCGCGAGCCGCAGATCTACGGCACGAGCACGCTCGCAGACGTCGAGGCGCTCTGTCGCAGCACTCTGGCGGGTCAGTCGCTCGAACTGATATTCCGTCAGACCGCCGCCGAACACGAGATGGTCGGCTGGCTGCACGAGGCACGTCGCAGCGCCGGCATCGTCATCAATGGCGCCGGCTTCAGCTATCACTCCGTGGCCATACTCGATGCACTGCTCGCCTGCGAGTGTCCCATCGTCGAAGTGCACATCAGCAATCTCTACCGCCGCAGCGAGCCTTGGCGCAGCCGCTCGCTGCTCGCCACCGCGGCGCGCGGCGTGATCACCGGACTGGGCATCGAGGGCTATCGACTGGCGCTCGAGTACCTGCTGCGAGCGCGCACGGCCCAGTAGCGCGCCCGCCCTAGCGCAGCTGGAAATTCACGCCCAGCAGGAAGGCGCGACCGGGACCGGCCTCGTAGTACTGGTGACTGGTGTTGTTGACGATGACCGAGCCCGCGTAGCTGCGGTTTGCGAGGTTGTCGACCCGCGCGAAGAGCCGCAGGTCTCCGGCCGGCAGCGACCAGGTGTAATCACTCGCGATACCGAGCAGATCGTAGGCGCCGGCGTAGCTGGCGTTGGCGTCGTCGGCATACACCGCCGACACATAACTGTCGCTGACGAGCCAGCGCCAGGCCGCGGTGGTCTGCCAGGCGAGCTGCGCAAACAGATCGTCCGGCGGCAGCCCCGGAATACGATTGCCCGCCGCCACGTAGGTGTTCGGAATCGCACAGGGCAGCGCTGAACAGGTCAGATAGGCACTGCGCACGGTCGCATCCAGGTAGGTATACGAGAGCTGCAGCGCGAGGTCCGAGCGCAGCTGCGTCTGCGCGCTGAATTCCACGCCCTGATGGCGGGTACGCGGAGCATTGCAGTAGGTGCTGCGCCCACCGGCATTGGCACAGAGGACCAGCTCGTTCACGGTATCGGATTGAAACAGCGCCAGCTGCGCATCGAATGCGCGAGCGCTGCGCAGCTTCGCGCCGATCTCGTAGCTGTGCGAGCTCGCCGCCTGTAGAGAGGTGTCGAGCCCCGCAGCCCCGCTGGAGCGGTAGGCGAGCTCATCGAGCGTCGGGGTCTCGAAGCCGTTGCCGAAGGAGGCATAGAGGTTCAGGTGCGGGTCGACCTGGAAGAGCACGCCACCCACCGGGGAGCTGGCCGTGTAGCTCACCGCGCCGCTGCCGTTCTGTCCGCCCGGTGGAATATAGAGCGCCGTGGAATCGATGCTCACCAGGCTGCGCCGAAAGCCGGCAAACACGCTCCAGCGATCGATCGGTCCCCACTGGCTCTGCACGTACTGATCCAGATCGTAAACGTGGTCGATCTCGCTGCGCCGCAGTGCGCCCTGTACGCCCAGCTGCGCGCCGACGAAATTGTTGAAGCCCTCGCGATGCTCATCCAGCTCGTCGTAGGTGAGCCCGGCCGTGACATTCCAGGGCGCCCCGAGCAGCTCTGACTCGTAGATCCAGCGTGGCTCGATGCCTCCGAAGCCATTGCCGAGCGACACCACCGCGCCGGGACTGGTCGGCGCTTTCTGCGTCGTCATCGGAATGGCTAGAAACTGCAGCACGTCGCGATGGCCTCCGTAAGCCATCAGCTGCAGGGAGTTGTGCGCGCCCAGGGGCACGTCGTACAGGGCACCGAGCTGCATTTGGTCGACGCTCTTGCGCGTGTCGTACAGCAGCGCGCTCGGCGCGGTGCCCTGCGGGTCGGCATCGAATTGCGCGCGTGTGAGCCCCAGCGGATCCTGCGCCTCGGGGGCATTGAAGAGATTCAACACCACCGTCAGGCGGCTGCCGCCGGAAAGCCCGAAATTCCACTTGCCGCCGAGGGAACTGCGCTGCGCGGCGCTGTGACCGCGCGAGCCCTCGGTGCCGAACTGCGAGGCGCCGACGTTGTAGTTGAAATCGCTGTCCCCGCCCTGCACATCGGCACTGAAGCGTCGCTGCTGAAAGCTGCCGTAGGTCACCCCGGCCTGGGCGCGCAGTGGACCGTGTCCATCGGCCGTGAACAGCTGGATGACGCCACCGGCCGAGTTGCCGTACAGCACCGAGAAAGGACCGCGCAGCACCTCGATGCGCCCGGCGCTCGCCAGATCGAATTGCGACACCTCGCCCTGTCCGTCAGGCTGGCTCTGCGGTATGCCGTCCATGTAGATGCGCACCCCGGCGATGCCGAAGGGGGCGCGGGCGCCAAAGCCGCGGATCGAGATCTGCTCATCCTGCGCATAGTTTTGCCGGTCCCGCGCGATCAGGCCGGGAACTCCCGCGAGCGATTCGGACACATTGACCCCCAGCGAATCCTGGGCGATCGGTACGCTGTCGATGGCCGCCGGCACATCGAAGCTGTTCTGCGCCAGTCGCGTCGCCGTGATGGTCACTTCCGTCAGCGAGCCCTCCTCGGCTGGTGCCGACCCTGGCTCATCGGCCCTCGCCTGCCAGGCACAGAGAACCACGCCCAAGGTGGCCAGAACCCCCGCGGTGATGCTTTTCAACGTTATCCCCTGCCAGATTGCGCATTGCGAGGATAAGGCAGTGCTGCGGTGGCAGCAAAACCCTTCGCCGGCCCTCACCGGGCCCGCGCGCTCTCTCTGGGGGGCGAGAGCCCCGGCCGCTGCTGCCGATCAGGCAGCAACGCGCCGCGCCATGTCGCCGTCGAACGCGGCCGCGATGACATCCTCCACCCGCTCGGCCCAGACCAGCTGCAAGGCTTCGCGCGCACTGGCGGGGATATCCTCGAGATCGCGCCGATTGCGCGCCGGCAGAATCACGGTGCGGATGCCGGAGCTGGCTGCCGCCACGGTCTTCTCCTTGATACCGCCCACCGGCAGCACGAGGCCACGCAGGCTGATCTCGCCTGTCATCGCCACGTCGTGACGCACGGTTCGCTGGGTCAGCAGCGATACCAGCGAGGTGAAGATTGCCACCCCCGCACTGGGGCCGTCCTTGGGAACCGCCCCGGCCGGTACATGGATGTGCAGATCGGACTTTTCGAACACCTGCGGATCGATGCCCAAGCGCTCCGCCTGACCCTTGACCAGTGTCACGGCGGCCTGTGCGCTCTCCTTCATGACCTCACCGAGCTGCCCGGTGAGGATGAGGCGCCCCGAGCCCGGTACGCGCCCGCTCTCCACGAACAGGATGTCACCGCCGACCGGCGTCCAGGCCAGCCCGGTCGCCACACCGGGCACGCTGGTGCGCATGGCCACTTCGTTTTCGAAGCGCGGCGCGCCGAGCGTGTCGGGCACCTCTTCGGCCGCGATGCGGATCGCTCCGGCGTGCCCGCCGGCGATCGACACGGCCGCATGGCGCAGCACTGCGCCGATCTCACGCTCGAGATTGCGCACACCCGCCTCGCGGGTGTAGTCGCTGATGATCCGGCGCAGCGCCGCGTCGGCGATCTGCACCTGCTCGGGCTTGAGCCCATTGGCCTGCAATTGCCGGCGCACCAGGTAGCGCCTGGCGATCTCGAGCTTCTCCTCCTGTGTGTAGCCGGAGAGCTGGATGATCTCCATGCGATCGCGCAGCGGCGGGGGCAAGGTATCGAGCACATTGGCCGTGCCGATGAACAGCACCCGGCTCAGGTCGAACGGCACGCCCAGATAGTTGTCGCGGAAGGTGTGGTTCTGCTCAGGATCGAGCACCTCCAGCAACGCCGAGGAGGGATCGCCCTGAAAGCTCGCCGAGAGCTTGTCGACCTCATCGAGCATCATGACCGGATTGCGCGCGCCAACCTTGCGCAGTGCCTGAATGATATTGCCCGGCAGCGCCCCGACGTAGGTGCGACGATGGCCGCGAATCTCGGCTTCGTCATGCACACCACCGAGACTGACGCGCACGAACTTCAAGCCCAGGGCGCGCGCGATCGATTGGCCCAGCGAGGTCTTGCCCACGCCGGGCGGCCCCACGAAGCACAGGATGGGGCTGTGCCCCTCGGGGTTCAGCTTGCGCACCGCCAGGAACTCGAGGATGCGCCGCTTGATCTTCTCCAGACCAAAGTGATCCTCATCGAGGATGCGCCGTGCACGCTCGATGTCGATCTGCTCCTGGTCGAGCTTCGCCCATGGCAGCGCCAGCATCCACTCCAGCCACGAGCGCGTCATCGAATACTCCGCGCTGCCCTCGCCCATGCGCTCCAGGCGAGCGATCTGCACGCGCACGTGCTCCTCGACCTCCGGGGGCATCGCAGCTCGCGCCAGCTCCTCGCGCAATTGCGCCGATTCCTCCCCACCCTCCGCGTCCTCGCCGAGCTCCTTGCGGATCTGGCGCAGCCGCTCGCGCAGCACCGCCTCCTTCTGCCGCTCATCAAAGGCCGCGCGCGTGCGCTCGTCGATCTGATGCGAAATGCGCAGCACCTCCACACGCTGGCGCAGGAACTCCAGCACCACGTCCAACCGCTCGCGCAACCCGAAGGTCGCGAGCACCTCCTGCTTCTCGATGGGCTTGAGGTCCAGGAAGCTCGCGATCAGGTCCACGAGCGCCGGGATCGATTCGATGTTCTGAATGGCCGTGGCCAACTCGGCGGGCACCTGCGGCAACAGTTGCAGCGCCTCCACAGCCATCTCGCGCAGTCGCAGGCCGCGCGCCTCGATCTCCGGATTGACCGTGGTCGGCTCTGGATGCACCTCGATGCGCGCCACCCAGAAGGGCTCACGTTGCACGAAGTCCAGCACGCTGAATCGCTGCTCGCCCTGGCAGATCAGATGGTGCGTGCCGTCGGCCGCCGTCACATAGCGCACGATGCTCGCGACCGTGCCGATGCGATGCAGACCCTCGGCAGAGGGGTCCTCCTCCCCCGCATCCCGCTGCAGCAGCAAACCCACGCGGCGATGAGCCTTGACCGCCTCCTGGGCACCGGCGACGGTGCGCTCGCGGCTGATGGCCACCGGCAGCACCACCTGCGGAAACAGCACCGTGTTGCGTACCGGCAGGATGATCAGCACATCCTCGCCCTGCGCGATGGCCGGGGAGTCCTGCGCCGCTGCCGCGGCCGACGCGGCCGGCGGGGCGCTGGCCCCCGAAGCCCCCTCGCCCGCCGAGCTGCCGTCCCGCTCGACGCTCATGTCCAGTCACCCATCAGCCGGATTTGCATGCAGCCGGCATAAAACTCCTGCGCCGCGAGCTCGTAGCGACCCGCAGGCAGCTCGATGCGCCGTTCCATGTGCCCGTAAGGGATCTCCAGGCGCAGGATCCGCGCCTTACCGGGTGGCACCGCCCAGCGGCTCTCGGCGCGCACCAGCAGTCCGCCGCTGACGAGCTCCACCGCGACGTCCTCGGGCCGCACTCCGGGCATGGCCACGACCACCCGCAACTCGCGGTCGAGCAGGAACATATCCACGGGCGGCTCCCATGCGGGCGATCGCGGGGAGGCGGACGACAACAGCTCGAAGAAGCGCCGGTGGCGTCTTTCGGCCTCATCCAGTAGCGCGACGGCGCGCGCCCACATCGAAACCCCGTTATCCAGGCTCATTGACCGCCTCTGTGCACGTGGCTACCCAAAGACTTATCACATCGCTCCCACGGACGGTATCCGCATCGTCCGCAGCAATGCTGCATAACGATGAACGTCGCGACTCCCCGGCGTACAGGACGGGTGTCTGCGCGTCCGATCCTATTTGGAAAACTCCCGTAATGTAGGAATCTTCTGATAGTAGCTACCCGGCCATCCCACCGCTGCTGATGATATTGCAAACATCAACTATTGTGCTGCACCGCGAGCAACCAAATGTCCTACTGCGACTTACTATGATTCAGGCGTAGACTCCGCGCACGACTCACACGCGAGTCAGTAGGGGCCGGTTTCCATGACTTCTAATTCCAAACAGTCGACCGCGGCTCTCAGCATGTCGCGCGCCGCCCTCGCACCATCCAACGATCTGTCCGCGTCCGCCGTGCGCGGCTCCTCGTTGAGCCAACGATTTGAAACGAGCGCACGGCGCGAGACGAGTCCGGAGCTCGGCTATGGTTGTGTAGATTGGTTCATCTATGGCGCGGATACCCTGGCTGCACCTGCTTCGGTGCCGCTCACGGGCTGATTGCGCCGCTGCCCAGCGTCGCCGGGCTCAACGAGCCCGGCGCACCCCTGATAGTTTCCTGATAGTTTCCCTGGCCGACACAGCGTCGCGCAGCGCTTTCGTGTGCGAGATGATTGTTTGCAATGCTGCAAGTCTTGGGCTTGCGAAGTCTTCGTCTTGCGACAGTGTTGACCATTGCTCTTTGCGGTTAAATGGAGTGAAGATCCCATCGCAACGAGCAACGATGCCATCGACAGGTTCGTGCCGTGCCCACCCGCTGTACAGGAGTAACGAATGCCAGCGACGCCCACACCCAGCAACCGCAACACGCGCAAGATCACCTCGAACAAGGCAGATCGCAAACCGCAGGCCAGCATGGCACCGCTGATCGATCCGCAGCGCCGTCGTGCACTGATCGCAGAAGCCGCCTATTTTCGCGCCGAGCGTCGCGGCTTCGCGCCCGGCCACGAGGCTGAGGATTGGCTCGCCGCCGAGGTCGAAGTGGATACCGCGTTGACGGTCGGGGTTCCTTCGGCGAAATCCCCGGCGATGCAGTAGCAGCCCGCCCGCGTTGCACGCGCGGGCGCGCCGGTCGGGGGATAGGTCGGGTGCCTTCTACGGCGCCCTGCGGGTGATTGATCGTTTCAACCTGCCGCGGCGCTCACCTCAAATCATCCGCGGCAATTTCACCTGCAGCTCATGGACCCGTCCCTCGAGTTCGGCAACTCGATCCAGCAATCCCAGCACAAGCAGCAGAGCGGAGGCATCCAGCTCGAAGTCCTCGTGCAGACGACGGGCGCGACGTGCCGCCGTCAGCGCCCGGGCCCCGTACAGAGGCTGCGCTGCAGCAGGGTCCAACGGCTCGATGCCGCCAGCCTGCACCAGCTCCTGCAAGAGCTTGATCGACATCCCCGAGCGCTCCAGCAGCTCATCGAAGGACAGGGTTTCCGCCTCCAGCCAGGTGACTTCAGTGAGATCAATGCGCATGGCTACCCTCCTCTGACAGGTGCGCGCGGGGATTGAAGCTGGAGGCCTCGCCGAGCTCGCGGTAGAGGGTGCGCTCGCGGTCGCTGGCCTCGCGCGGCAGGACGATCGAGACGACTGCGTACAGGTCTGCCGCCTCCCCCCGAGGTCGAGGCAGGCCGCGACCCGGCAGGCGCAATTGCTGGCCCGCCTGCGTACCGGGCGGCACCTTCAGGCGAACCGCCCCGCCGGGCGTCGGTACCTCCACGGAGGTTCCGAGCACCGCCTCCCACGGAGCCAGCGGCAGATCCAGGTACAAATCATGGCCGTTGGCGCGATAAATCGGGTGCGGACGCAGCGAGATGTCCAGGTACAGATCGCCATTTCGTCCACCGTTGAAACCGCGCCCCCCCTTGCCCGCGAGGCGCAGTCGCTGGCCCTGCGTAGCACCCTTGGGAATGCGGGCACGAAAAGCCTGCGGCACCGGGCGCAGCCGACCCTGCTCGTCGTACTCGGGCATGGCCAGGTCCAGATCGATGTGCGTGCCACCGTAGGCCTCTTCGATGCTGATGGGCACCGCCACCTCGAAGTCGCGCCCGGGCATCGACATCTGCGCGCGCCCGCCCGCCCCGCGAGCGAAACCGCCACCCAAATGCGCGAACAGATCGCCCAAATCCACCTGTTCGCTGAAAGATGAGCCCTCGCCGAAGGGTCCCTGCCACTGCTGCTGCCAGTCCGGGGGCGGCCGGAAATCCTCGCCTGGACGGTGCTTGCCAAGCTGGTCGTAGGCGGCACGCTTTTCCCGATCCTTGAGGGTTTGATAGGCCTCGGCGACCTCCTTGAACTTCGCCTCGGCATCGGGCTCCTTGGAGACGTCCGGATGGTACTTGCGGGCGAGCTTGCGATACGCCTGCTTGATCTGTTCCTCGCTGGCATCGCGCGCCACGCCCAATGCCGCGTAGTAGTCCTTGTACTGCATCTGATCCTCGGCCGATGCGCCGCCTGGCGCGGGTTGGGATGGCCTGTTGCTGCCGATAGCATGCAACGAGGCGCGGGTCGGGCGCCATCGGCCAGCATGCAGCTGAGGGCCGCGCTACACTGCGCCCTCGGAAGGGAACGGGTGCGGGGTCATCAGCCCCGCCAGCGCAAGGAGCAGCGTATGAAAGGAATCTACGCATCCAGCATGGCCTTGGTCGCAGCGGTGACGCTGGCCGCCTGCGGTTCCGACAGCACTACGTCCACGGTCGCCAGTTCCACCACGCGCGGCACACTGGTCGAGAACCCGCCGGTGCGCATTGCCTCACTCGACGCCGCGGACTTTCAGGCTCAGCTGAGCGCCAACAGCGCCGGCGCGCAGCTGCTGCAGCTCACCGGGCCGCTGGCCTGTGGCGTGGATTTCTACTATCTGAAGTTCTGGACGGTCGGCGGAGCCGGTGAAACCACCGAGTCCTCAGGCGCGCTCATGGTGCCCACCGGTACGGGCGCCGGCTGCACAGGGCCGCGCCCAATCCTGCTCTACGCCCATGGCACGCAGACCAACAAGCTGCTCAACATCGCCGACATCACCAACACCTCCAATGCCGAGGGTGCACTGATCGCAGCGATGTTCGCGGCGCAGGGCTACATCGTCGTGGCTCCGAACTATGCCGGCTACGACATCTCGACACTCGGTTATCACCCCTTCCTGAACGCCACGCAGCAGTCCACCGAGATGATCGACATCCTGTCGGCCGCACGCGCCGCGCTGCCCCATACGTTTGCAGCCGCGACCAAGGACAGCGGCCAGTTGCTGGTGGCCGGGTACTCGGAGGGCGGTCACGTCGCCGTGGCCACCGTCAAGGCGCTGGAAGCCGCCGGACAGGTCGTGACCGCCGCCTCCGGCGGCTCGGGACCCTATGCGCTCGAAGCCTTCGGCGATGCCATCATGTTCGGTAACGTCAACATCGGCTCGACGGAATTTTCACCGCTGCTTACTACCAGCTATCAGCACGAGTACGGCAACATCTACAGCAGCCCGGGCGATTTCTACTCCTCGACCTACGCGAGTGGCATCGACACGCTGCTGCCGAGCGCCACACCGATCGCTGCGCTGTTCGCCGCGAACAAGCTGCCCGAGACTGCGTTGTTCGACATCACCACTCCCACGGTCACGGTACCGGGCAATGCGATGGAGTCGGCCGCGCTGACTGCAGCGCTTGCACCGCCGGCGCCGACGAGCAGCCCCGAGGCGCCGCTCTTCGACCTGGGCTTTGGCAACCCCTTTCTCATCAACGACAGCGTGCGCGTCGATTATGCATTGGACGCTGCGTCCGACCCTGACGGCGAGGACACTCCCCTGACCGGTATGGCCGCCTCACCGATGCTGGCGCCCGCCGCGCCGAGCTATCCGCTGCGCAAGGCGTTCTACCTGAATGACATGCGCAGCTGGTACGGCGCCACGCTTCCCGGTGCGCCGCTGCTCATGTGCGGCGGGGAAAATGATCCAACCGTGTTCTTCTCGGTGAACACCGGCACGATGGCAGCGTACTGGCACGGCGTGCCCACGGTCTCGACACTCGACGTGGACCCCATATCAGGACCTTCCGGCCTCTACGCGGCGATCCAGGGCGCCTTCCAAAGCAGCGAGGCCCAGCAGCTGGCCCATCTGCAGACGCCGGCCGGTGGTGGCCTGTCAGCCAGCGCGGCCGAAGCGGCGCTCATCGAGGGATATCACAGCGCGGTCGCCCCGTTCTGTGCGCTCGCGGCGCGCGCGTTTTTCACGCAAGTCCTGGCGGAGTAGCTCACCATGAAACGCTTCGCATGGACCGCCCCGACGCTGATGTGCTTCGCGCTAGCGCCCCTGGCCCTCGCGACCGGGCTGCCCGCGCGCGCAGACAGCGCCGATGATCTTCCCCCGCCCAATACCGTGCGCGTCGGGTTGTATGACGTCATGTACCACGTGCACGCCGAGGAGCTCTCCGGACCGTATGTGCCGCCTGGCGTCGGCCTGGACGTCCAGGACGTGCAGACCGTGTATCTCGCCTACGTGCGCCAGTTCTTCCATCATCTGGACCTGGAGCTGGCCCTCGGCGTACCACCGCTCACCAAGACCGTGGGACGCGGTCCGGCCAGGCTCGGCTCGGTCCGCTTTAACGGTGAGATCATCTCCACGGCGCGTTGGTTTGCCCCCTCGCTGGTCGCCAACTACGTGTTCCTGAGCCCCGAGCACCGCCTGCGGCCCTACCTCGGCGTGGGCATCAACTACACGAGCTTCTACGACCGTGAATCCACGGCCATCGGCAATGCCGCGAGCGGCGGCCCGACGCGCCTGTCGCTGAGCAGCTCGGTTGGCCCGGTGGGCACCGTGGGCGTCACCTATCGCATCGATCGGCGCTGGAGCCTGTATGCCTCCTACTCCTTCTCGGAAGTGCAGACCAACCTGGTCGCCGATACTGCGGGCGTGATCCGCACGACGCACGTGAGCTTCGGCCCCCAGGCGCTGATCGTCGCAGGCGGCTTCTCATTCTGAGCAGCGCCGGCTTGCCGGCCCGCCGCCCGAGTGAGGCGGGCTAGGTGAGGCGGTTCAGGCCATTGTAGGCCGCGACGCGATACGCCTCGGCCATGGTTGGATAATTGAACGTGGTTTCGGTGAAGAAGCGCACGTTGTTGATGTCATTGCTGGCCATGACGGTCTGCCCGATGTGCACGATCTCCGCAGCTCCGTCGCCGAAGCAATGCACCCCGAGCACGCGCAGCGTCTGCGTGTGGAACAGCAGCTTCAGCATGCCGATACGCTCGTTCGAGAGCTGCGCGCGCGCCAGATTCTTGAAGCTCGCGCGGCCGACCTCGTAGGGAATACGCTGCTCGATGAGCTCGCGCTCGGTCAGACCCACCGAGGAGATCTCCGGCAGCGTGTAGATGCCGCTGGGAATGAGCTCCGGATGCGCCGCGGCACTCGCCGGGTCGATCAGGTGCAGCGCGGCCCGGCAGCCCTGCACGTAGGCCGCGCTCGCCAGCGCCGGGGGCCCGCAGACGTCGCCGACCGCGTAGATGTTCGGCACGCCGGTCTGGAAATGCGCATTGACCGGCAACTGTCCACGCGAGTTGGGTGTGAGGCCGACCGCCTCGAGATTCAGGCCATCGGTGTTGCCGGTGCGCCCGTTCGCCCACAGCAGCAGATCGCAGCGGATGCGCCGCCCGCTGACCAGCTCGAGCACCAGGTCCGCATCGCGCGTCTGCAGACGAGCGAACTGCTCATGGTGGTGGGTGACGCAGCCCTGCTCGTGCAGGTGGTAGGAGAGCGCCTCGGTGATCTCGTCATCCAGAAACGACAGCAGCCGCTGCTGGGTGTTGACCAGCGTGACCTTGCAGCCGAGGCTGAGGAAAATCGAGGCGTACTCGCAGCCGATGACTCCGGCGCCGAAGATCGCCACCACGAAGGGATTGCCCTCATAGCGCAGAATACTGTCGCTGTCGCGCACGCGCGGGTGGGAGAAGTCCAGCTCCGGGGGATGATAGGGACGCGAACCGGTCGCAATGACGATGTTGTCGGCCCTGACCCGTTCGGTCCCGCCGTGCTCGTTGCGCACTTCCACGGTGTGCGCATCCACGAAGCAGGCCGCACCGGCCAGCACCGGCACGCGGTTGCGCTCGTAGAAGCGCCGGCGCATGCTCGCCTGTGCGTCGATGACGCTGGAAGCCGACGACAGCAGCGTCGGATAGTCGATGTTCAGCTGCGCACGCAGCGGCGCGAGCAGCGGATTATCGCGCGCCGCGCGCAGCGTCCTCGCGGCCTGGCGCAGTGCCTTGCTCGGAATCGTGGCCCAATGCGTGCAGCCGCCGCCGACCTCGGCGAAGCGCTCGATGACCGCCACGTGGCGGCCCGACTTGGCCGCCATCATCGCGGCCCCTTCCCCGGCAGGACCCGTCCCGATCACTAGCACGTCGTGTGAATCCATGTGCACATGTTAGCTCAATGCGCTGGACACGCCGCGCGCGCTGATGCGCAGATGCCGCCTGCTTCACAGCGCGATGCGCATCGGTGGGCCTGGGCGACAGGAACGCCCCGCGCAGCGAAGACGCGGCGCGGATCACGGCGCGCTGGCGAGCGGCTCGGAGATCGCTTCCAGCGAGCGGCGCTCCGCATCGACGCCGAGCACTATTTCCGTGACACCGGATCCGAGCATCAGCAGCGCAGCCAGGGCGTACGCGCCGGCGACGTGCCAGCGCTCGCCCGAGCCGATCAGCCAGCCGAACAGCAGCGGCGAGAGGCCGCCGCCCACGGCCGTGCCACTCGCGTAGGCAAGGGCGATCGCCAGCGCACGCACTTCGAGCGGAAAGATCTCGCTGACCGTCAGGTAGGCGGAGCTGGCCGCCGCGGAAGCAAAAAAGAAGATCACCATCCACGCGGCGGTTTGCGTCGCGGCGGTGAGCACGCCCTCGCCGAACAGCATGGCGGTCAGCAACAGCAGCAGCGCGCTCAGGATGAAGGTGCCCGCGATCATGCGACGGCGGCCGATGGTGTCGAACAGCGGGCCGAGCAGCAGCGGCCCGGTCAGGTTGCCGAACGCGAGCGTCATCATGTAGAGGCCGATGTTGCCGCTCGGCACATGATAAAAGTGCGTCAGGATCAACCCATAAGTGGAGAACACCGCGTTGTAGAGGAATGCCTGCCCCGTCATCAGCACGAATGACAGCAGGCTGCGGCGCCGATACGTGCCGAGCATCGAGCGGAAGATGGGGCCCAGGCCGAAGGCGCGTCGCGGATGGATCTCGAGCGTTCCCTGCACAGGCGCGAGCGCGGCGCCGGTTTCCCGGACCACCCGCTGCTCGATCTCGCGCATCGTGCGCTCCGCCTGCTCGCCGTGGCAGTGGGTGATGGACCAACGTGGGCTTTCGGGTACGAGCCGGCGCAGCGCGAGCACCGAGAGGCCGAGCACCGCGCCCAGTCCGAAGCCCACACGCCAGCCGATGCCCGCGGGCAGCCAGTGAGGATTGAGGATCACCAGCGACACCGCCGCACCGGCCGCCGCCCCGAACCAGAAGCTGCCGTTGACCATCAGGTCGATGCGGCCGCGGTAGCGCGCCGGAATGAGCTCATCGATCGCCGAGTTGACTGCGGAATATTCCCCGCCGATGCCCGCCCCCGTCAGGGCGCGAAACAGCGCGAAGCTCCAGAAATTCCAGGACAGCGCGGTCGCCGCGACGCCGACGAGGTAGACGCACAGCGTCAGGTAAAACACCCGCCGCCGCCCATAGCGATCGGTGACCCAGCCCGATAGCAGCGCGCCGCCGACGGCGCCGATCACATAGGCGGAGCCCGCCGCACCGAGCTCGCTGGCCGAGAGCGACAGTGTCGCCGCACTTTGCAGGGCCGGGCCGATCGAGCCCACGATCGTCACTTCCAGGCCATCCAGGATCCAGGTGATCCCGAGCGCCACGATCATCAGCAGATGAAAGCGGCTCCAGGGCAGCCGGTCCAGGCGCGCAGGGATATCCGTCTTCACGCGCGCTACAGGCTGGCCAGTTTCGCGCCGTTGGGACTGCCGAGGCCGGTGCAACCATCCCAGCCCGCCCTCGCCTGATAATCGCCGTTGTTGCCCTGGGTAATGTCGCGCAGGGCTGCGGGCGAGGCGTACAGCTGCGGATTCCACAAGCCCGCCGCGCGGCCGCTGGAGTGGCCGATCCTTGCAATCAGCGCTGCCCACAAGGGGGCCACGGCGCTGGTGCCCCCGATGACCAGATCCGTGCCGTCGACGCGCACCCGGTAACCCGTTTGCGGATCGGCATTGCCGGCCACGTCGGGCACGCCGCGCATGGCCAGAGCTGCGCTCTGCCCCTGGCGATCGACGGAAAGTCCTTTCTGCCAAGCCGGCAGTGCAAACACCTGGCTCACCCCGCCGCCGCTGGCCCCACCCTGGGCGCCATCGTTCCAGACGACCTCGCTCGCGATGACCTGCGCAGCGCTGCAGCTCAGACGTGTACCACCACAGGCCAGCGCGTGAGGACTCGAGGCCGGAAAGTCCACATGGGCCGCGCCATCGGCAACCCCATCGCTCGAGCCATTGTCACCCGAGGCGACACACACGCTCACGCCCATCGCCGCGGCGGCCTGCAGCGCCTCATCCATCGCGTTCATCGCCTGCTGTGTCCATCCCGACTCAGCAGCGCCCCAGCTGATCGAGACAATGTCTGGTCGCCACCTCGTATCGTGCACGGCTGTGGTGATGGCATCCAGAAATCCCGCATCAGTATTGGGTGCGAAGTAGACGACGATTTGCGCCTCCGGCGCGATGGCACCGGCGATCTCGATATCCAACATCACCTCCCCGTCCGGTCCATCGCTGCCTCCGCCCGGCGCATTACGCGCGTGATCGACCGACACCGCGTCGACCTTGGGGGTGGCGATGCCGAGGGAAGTAAAATAACTCTGCAGGTCCGCGGGCGTGAAGCCACCGCCGAGCTCGATCAGCGCGATGCACTGGCCGGCGCCCGTCGCGTTGGGAAAGCCATACAGGGCGGCGAGCTGCGGGGAAGTGAAGCTCTGCGCGGCGGCCTGGCGCAGGATGCGAAAATGCGCCCTGGACTGGGGACGATTGTCCAGGCCGAGCACCGCGCTGATCACCTCGGAGAGTTCCTCGGGCACGTGCAGCGCACCGCTGCGTCCGCGAAAGCTGCCGTGCGCATGCTCGAAATACTGCAGCTGCACGCCGAAGGCGGCATTGAACTGCGCCACCGTGCCCGAGAGCACCAGCGTGCGGCGCGCCGCACTCGCGGCGACGACCGCGAGGCCATGACCGCGCGCGAAGCGGCGCACGGCGTGCATGTTGGCGCTACTGGCGCCGTGACGCTGCGCGAACGCCTCGCGGCTCAGCGCCCGCGGGCGCGCCGCGCGTCGCGCGGGCGCATGCAGTGCATCGAGGCGCGTGCGCAGCTGCGCCTGCGCGCGCGCACGCAGCACGACGCTCACCTCCAGGCGCTCGTTCGGGTCCGCATCGCGCAGCGCGCGCGCGCCGGCAAGTACCCCACGCTCGCTGCC
>Ga0134126_10005928_pt1 | contig 15287 bp, 11 predicted proteins | sample KB31752_FD_96881 | JGI IMG/M metagenome (GOLD analysis project Ga0134126, IMG submission 96881) | Terrestrial soil microbial communities with excess Nitrogen fertilizer from Kellogg Biological Station, Michigan, USA - KB3-175-2 | ecosystem: Environmental > Terrestrial > Soil > Unclassified ...
AAAGATTTTGCAAATAAGAGCGCCTCAAGCGCGGATTTAGAGAGTGAACTGACAAAATCAACCGGAATGGACTTTACAGTTTTTTTTCACGACTGGGTTTATGGAAAAGGCTGGCCGCAATATGAAACATCAGGGTTGCTTTATCTGCCAAACGGCCATATACGCCCGAGGGTAACACGCAGGGATGTTGATAATAGTTTCTCTTATACAAACACCCCTCTTACGCTTAACAGTTTTGATGCCAACTGGAAGCGAACCGATATATCCTTCACTATAGATAGTTTTGGAAATACCAGCGCTCAATTGCCCGTAAACCCTATATTTTTTGCCCTCGATATGGATGGAAAACTTCCCGATGCTACTACCAAACAATATATAACGGTAAAAGCAAAGGGCGCTTATACCTTTAATGAAAGCCTGATGAATTTAAATGTGGATTCTCTGAAAGATTCCGCTTTAATATATATAGTACACAATTGGATAAGCGCTGAGCGAACTGCAAATACTCCCAAAAACATCCGCCTATCCAGGGACAGGTATTGGACGGTGGATGGAATTATGCCAACTGGTTTCCATTCAACCGCCACCATACAGTATGATGGAAGGATTTTTGCTTCACCTTACACCGGTGGTTATCTTGACAATGATTTCCTGAAAGGACACCTGGAAGACAGTATTGTATTGATGTACAAGCCTCTCTATGGGGGTGATTGGACATTATTGCAGGACAATGCAGATTACACCAAATCAATGGGAAACCACCTGGATGAATTTGGGACCATCAAAATCCTGAACCTTAAAAAAGGTGAATATTGTTTTGGGGTTTATGATGCACATGCAGGGATAACACAAACCAAAAAACAAAAAACCGGGATGTCAATATATCCTAATCCTGCCTCCAATACACTAAATATTAGTTTTATGGAACCTGTTATCGTAAAACAGGTACAGATTTTTGACACCAACGGCAAGGTCATGATGAGCTCAGTTTCTCAACACAGAATTGGAAGCCAGGAAAATATGCAGTTCTTAAACCTCAACCTTCCAAATGGAACATACCTGGCCAGGGTTATTTCCGATGAAGGAGACGTGTTTACAGAAAGGTTTGTGATTGAAAAATAAACATTTTCTGGCGGATTAATTTTCGGCGCCTTCGACAAGCTCAGTCATCAATCCATAATACCTAAGCATTTTCCAAAAATTCAATAAGCATCTCCTCTGCCTGGCTATCAAAATCTCCAGACGGATGAGTCAAATGTTTTTTATAAAATTTCTCAAATTCACCTTTCCGGAATGCTTCCAGTAAAACAGGATGAACATAATATTTACGGCAAACCGCTACCGTATTTCCAAGCGCTTTTGATACCGATTTGATGACATCGAGAGTGCTATGTTTAAATTCTGTATCGCTCTGTGGGACAGGTAATTGTGATAATAACTTAAAGGCATGTAAAGTCCCGGCCCAGGTCCTGAAATCTTTTGCGGAAAAACCCTCTCCGCATATTTCATGGAGATAACTGTTTATGTCCCCTGAATCAATGCAATGCCTGTTGCCTTCATTATCATAAAATTGAAACAGTTCCTGCCCCGGGATATCCCTGCAAGATTTTACCATCCTGGCAAGTCTTTTATCATGCAACTCTATATCCTGTTGCACCCCTTTTTTTCCTGTAAAAACAAAACGTATCATATCCCCATGGATATTTACATGCTCATCGTGCAACGTTGTCAATCCGAATGAACCATTCTCTTTGGCATAGCTTGTATTTCCGATACGGATATAAGATTTTGACATTAAATGTATTACAATTGCAATTACTTTTTCTCTTGTGATATATCTTTCAGCTAAATGCCTTTCAATTTCAGCCCTGAGCTTTGGCAGCGAGCGGGCAAAATCAGCGAGCCTGGAGAATTTTGTTTCACTGCGTTTTTTGTTCCACTCTGTGTGGTACCGGTACTGCTTTCTACCTTTCGCGTCAATGCCTGTTGCCTGCAAATGACTGTTTGGATAGGGGCTGACCCATACTTTTTGCCAGGCAGGCGGAATAACAAGCGATTTGATGCGGTTTAGCTCATCAGTATCTTTAACCTTCTCCCCCACTGCATTATAATAAGTGAAATTTTTTCCGGTTTTTTTTCTCGTAATGCCGGGGCATATATGCTTGAGATAATGGATTTTTACCGGCGCGGGTTTTTTCCAGGCTTCTGGCAGCAGGGTTTTGCTTTTCATGTCCTGTTTAAAACCACCGAAAGCATAGATGGTTCCCAACAATGGAAATAAACTATCTTGCCACCATCACTTTATTGGTAATAACTTCTCCCGTATTTAGCTTGTACACAACAAGGTAAATCCCAGGCTTTAATTTCCTCACAGAAATTCCGGCAGTGCGTCCGTACCAGGGGATGTCATTTTTCTCAAGTACTTCTCCATTCAGGTCTGTCAATTCAAAAGTGCAATAGACGGTTCCGTCATTTTTAGGCGGCCAGAATTCAAGGTTAATATTTTCAGACGCAGGATTGGGATAGATTTTAATGCCATATTCTTTTTGAAGGGGTAGTTGGCAGACATCGAAGTATTTGCAGGGCATAATTGTAGTAGTATCGGGACTTTTGGTATCATTGGTTAACAGTTTAGTGTACTCCTTACCCATTTCATCCGAAACAGTGTCCGGAAGCAAGGCAAGAAAAGAAGGAGTAATATTGAACCAGAATACCAGGTTCTTTTTTTTCTTAAATCTCAAACCCTTTTCGGGAACCAAAACAGGAACAAGTGTGCGGATCCGGGATAAAAAATACTCTTCAGTTCCTGTGCCCTGGCCTGATTTATTGCTCATCCGGTACTTAACTTGCTGCTCTCCGTTCAGATCCGAAATAAAAACCGGGTAAAAGTCCTGCCCGGTATCGGATTTTGCCTGGTAACAGTCAATTGACACGCTGCGGCCTCCGGGTTTTGTAAAATAGTCAAATGATCCATAACTTCTTACATAGCATTTGTATTCAATTTTGTCAGAAGTAATAATAAAGCCGATTTTTTTGAGCTGATCATCTGTGAGACGCAATGCTTTCAGGATGTTGATTTTAGATTGTCCAGCTAATGCTTCTTTGGTTTTGTTATCCGGATGGTATGGCGGGACCTGATTTGCTCTCGGGTGAGATTGAAGATAATCAGATTCATAACGATTAATTTGAACTATTGGTAATTCTTGTTTTACGTCTTTTAAGATTCCTTTTAACTCAGGGGTAACTGTAAACCAAAAAACAATATCCTCTTTTCCATGAAGGCCATTATAATCAGATTGTTTAAAAAGGACCGGAAGCAAAGTCATTGCTTTTGCATAATTTGAATATGGATTGTTCGGGTCTTTATGATTCAAGTGAAAAATCGAATCCATATTCAATGCAATTGTTCCGTCAATCTCCGTTATATAGGCTGGGTAAAAATTCAATGTTTTGTTAAAAAGTCCCGGTGCATTATCCAGGCTTGTCCCATCATTTGAACCGTCATTATAATAATGGAAATGACCTGCATGCAAAATATGCGCGTCGTATTCCAGTATTTTAGTATTGGTATTAAATCCCATCTTTGAAAGATATTCCTTATCAAGTTCAAGCGGTTTTATTCCGTTTCCCATCACAGAAAATGCATTATGGATTTTTGGTGCGCCAACATAATCAGCGGTAGTTATCAATTGAGGCGCGTGTGGAATTGACAAAGAATGGTTAGCTAAAGGCAAATCCGTCAAAGAATTATTGGTCGAATTGATTGATAGACTCGCTTGGTTATCAAATAGATTGATGTATTTAAGGGTCTTTTTTGAATCGCTTAGGGTATGCGTAACACCCTCTCCATTGGCATTGCCTATGTGGTTCTGGCCTGGGATATGATTATCAATGGCACCAGTATGTTTTAGGGTTTTGGTTGCCGTTTTTCCATTGTTTAAAAACAAACTAATGATACATGCTGCAATAACTATAATAGATGTTGACATAACAATTTTAAATTTCAGGTTAAACTTATTTTTAAAGGACAGGTTGGTTTTCGGTAACGCTTCGGCATTTTTGATTAGGTTTTCTACCTGCTCAATGCCCACAACAGGTTGCATCTCCCGCGCTTTGCTCAAGTAGCTATCTAACAGGCTGATTGATGTTCCTTCGTTTTTCATATCAGAAAAAATTAACGAATGTCGTTTTCAAATTTTCAATAGACTCTTTACCAGGTTGTTCTGGCTTCATTGCTTTATCGTTTATATTTAGAATTTTGGCAAGTTTCAGCCGTCCACGGCTAATCCTTGCCTTTGCAGCGCTGAGGCTACAGCGCTGCATTTCCGAAATTTCAATAAGGCTGAATCCTGATATTTCGAACAGGGTGAGCGCTTCACACTGTTCTGGGGGCAGCTTTTGCATAGCTTCAAACAATAGCTGTAGTTCCAACCCATCGTCCGGCCTGGCAGAACGGTCTATAATATTCTCAGCCTGTTCCTGGCTGAAAACCCCGCGGAACTTTAACCTTCGCGTCTTTTTACGGTGCAGCCGGCTGGCCATGCCGAACAGGTAGTAAACAAAACTTTCAGGTTTTCGCAGGCTGCCAAAATTCTCATAGGCCCTGAGGGCAGTTTCAGATAATAGGTCTTTTGCTTCATCATTGTCATGGCTTATCGCCCTACAGAAGCGGGAAAGCCTGGCATGATTTGGGCTATACAGCGCCATAAACTGTTTTTGCCGGTCTTTACTTCCATCTATATTCGCTTTTTCGCTCATGAAATTCTGGTATCAGGAGTATGTACCCCGGGCAGTGGGGAAAGTTACATTGAAATTGTAATTTGTGGCTTGAAATTCGCAAAAACCGGCAGAATATAGATAAAAAAGGATAACAAGGAATTATCTAAAACTTCTTGGTTTTATGAGAAGGTACTATATCTTTGCAAGAAAAATATATAAATATGAAAAAAATATTATTTACTATTAGCGTGGCGGCATTACTGTCAATAGCCAATGCCTTTGGGGCATCTATAAGGGTAGATTCCGTCCTGCTTCATGAAACTTTTGAAACGAACAGCCCTTCAATTAATGGCTGGTCGGTATCTACTCCTACTGTGAGTAGTGATACTTTGCATTGGATTTTTGCTACAAATAGTGGCTACGGAGCATTAGGTAGCGACCGATATGCCTTTTATCGGGCCAGCGGGGCTTTTTTGGGCGGCAATTCGACACTTTATTCGCCGGAAGTTGACGCTCCATCTGTAGGTACCGATGACAGTCTTGTTTTGGATTTTTACATGTACCGTTTGTCGCAATCCGCTACAGACAACTTGCAGATAAGCGTTATAGATGCTAATGGGAATGTTCTGATAGGCCCCGCAACGGTCTATGTAAATGCATCGCAACCCCCTGCGTCCAATACAGGCTGGGACGCACTTACCTGGGGTATAAAATTAAGCGACCTTACCTCGCAAGTCCCTTCCGGTATTTTCTATATTCAGTTTCAGGCAGTAAGCAGTGGCGGCGGCACTGTTAACATTTTGCTTGATCAAGTGACAGTACACCATATTTACCAGTTGCCACAATTTGTTACAATAAGTTCCCCTATTAAATCAGATACCCTTACATCCGGTTCAACTACATCAATTAACTGGACATCGCAGGGTTTGAAAAAAGTAGATTTATTTTACAGTAATGACGGTGGAAGCAGTTATTCCAGCATTGCTACCCAAAGCGCTATTTCAGGCACTTATACCTGGACGGTACCTAAAGTGGAAGTTGCAAGCGCCTATTTTAAAGTTGCGGATGATGCTAATAACACTACCAATTCAATTGTTGGCCCGATAGCAATTGCATGGCCTGAGAAACTTGTCACCTTCAATGGCGGTGAATCGGTAATGGGAGGCAGTCATCAAACCATCGCATGGCGGTCAAGATTACCCGTTACTACAATGACAATTGACTATTCTACTGACGGTGGTACGACCTGGACAAATATTACAACTGAGAATTCGACGAGCGGAGTAAATAATTCATATATATGGACAGTACCCAATACAGTTACATCAAATGCTAAAATAAGACTTACTGACGATCAAAGCATGACCGTGCAAAGCGCTAATGTTTTTGCCATAACACATAATACAGGAATAGCGCCGGAATCTGATCTTTTGGGATTGCAATGCTACCCCAACCCTGCCCATGGAGATGTAGTTGTTAAATTCCCGCAGGAATTAAACCAGACATCAGAGCTTAATGTATATGACATAAAAGGAATACGGCTTAGCCAGAAGTTGGTTGCTGCCGGTTCTGGTCAAGCCACTGTAGATATGCATAGCCTTTCTGCAGGTGTGTATTTTATAGAGGTAAAAAATAATGAATCTGTAACAAAACAGAAGGTTGTTATCTATTAGTATCTAACTAATAGCGCAAAAATAAAACCGGCGCAGGGTTTCTGATAATACAGATCCTGCGCCGGTTTTTTTATATCCGTAATTAATTACCTGCTTCACAAGTCTCCGCTTCGCTCAGACTTGGCGAGACTGAATATGAAAAGAAATTACTCCTTTATTATTTTGTCGATAAATGCATGTGAGTCACTATTTATCTTTACAATGTACTGACCTACAGGTAGCCCGGTAAGATCAATTTGTGTTCGATTCTGATTTAATAAAACCGAATGAACAAGTTTACCCGTCATATCACAAATTTCAAAGTTAACTTCTTGACCATTTTGTTTTTCAATGATGATGGAACTTGTAAAAGGATTTGGATATATTTTAATGCCAAATAGAGTAAATATTTTATCTCCGATACCGGATAAAGTTGAAACAGTAGAGCTGCTAATTGAAGAACAGCCATTAGAACCTGTTACTGTCAGTTGCACCGTAAAGCTGTCGTTTTTAACATAAAGATGTGTCGGTTTAATGATTTTTGAGCTGCTGCCGTCTCCAAATTGCCAAAAATATTTGGCTTGAGTCGTATCTTTAGGGACAAAGCTGTAATCGAATGCTTTTAATTTAACATCTGCAAAGGCAGCATCAGGCGATGGGTGGATGACGTAATTTTTTGCGATTGTGTCGTTGGTATTATCCTGGTCAATCGTATCGTTTGGCCGGTATGTCCAGACTTTTATGGATACCGGAGCATTTTGAAAGTTATAAGAACCTAACAGGATTTCAGATGAAGTATCTCTTGTTTTTAATATGCCTGTCCATTTGTAGCTTTTTTGAGCAGTACCGTTAATTGACCAGCCTATATAAGCGGTATCCAGGTTGAAATTCACGGAATAATTTTTGATCCTTGCATATATTTTTTGCACTCCGCTGCATATATTTATTGCTGAAGAATCAATATCAATAATTCCTGCATTCGGCAGCCAGGGATCGTCAAATTTAGTAAAGAATCCATCGTCAAAACCACCCCAATAATATTCATACGGTAGAAGAGGATTCGAGTAAGGTGCAATTCCTGAACTACTCGCTGTAGTGCCTGCCATATATACACAACCGTAGCGATCTGTTGCAGTGGCATATCCTGCATCATTGTCGCTCCCTCCAAAATAAGTGCCCCATTGACGAGATCCTGAAGCATTGAATTTTGCAAAAAATGCATCACCTGTTGGGTTGGTTCCTGTATATCCGCCACCGCCATAGCCAGTCTGATAAGCTCCGGACGTGGCAATATCAGTTGTACTCCACGTTGACCCAGCAAGATAAACATTACCGTCTCCATCAACCGATACTGCATTCCCAACGGTATTGTCACCACCGTAATAAGTACTCCATAGCCTCTGGCCATTATTGTTAAATTTAACAAGGAAGGCACAATCATCCCACACAGCGCTGCGAGAGGTCAGAAACGCTCCGGCAGTGGCTATGCCTGAATCACTGCTGGTATTTCCTGCTAAAAATATATTTCCAGAATTATCCAGGGCAATTGCGTTCCCAATATCATCCCCATTACCACCAAAATAGGTACCCCATAATCTCTTGCCTTGTCCGTTGAATTTAACAAGAAATGCATCATTAAAAGTTGGATCTGAGCCACCGTGTTTAAGCTGGTATGCCCCTGGAGTTGCAACGCCTGTATCCATATTAGTGATCCCGGTGAGCAATACATTATCATTGGCGTCAATTGCCAGGGCACAGGAAGGATTGAATCCATATCCTACATAAAACTCACTAAAATAAGTTGCCCATTGCCTGGCACCGCCTGCATTGAATTTTACCAAATAAGTAGATTTCTGGGCAAGGTTTGTATTGTTAAAAGAAGTTTGTAATGCTCCGCTTGTGGCCAGTCCATTGGTATTCAATGTAATACCGGACATATATACGTTTCCTGACCTGTCGGCAACTACGGAATTACCATTATCATTGTCGATGCCCCCATAATATGTTGCCCAGATTCTTTTACCGCTTGTATCAAATTTTACCAAGAAGGCATCACTGGTTTTATTGGGATAAGAGCCTCTCTGTGTTTGAAACGCGCCTGATGTAGTAATACCCGAATCGGCGTTTGTAGAACCAGCAAGAAAAAGATGGCCGGCGTGATCAAGGGTTATGGCAGAAATATTGTCTTGAATACCATAATAAGTACCCCAAGCGCGTCCGCATATTTTATTAAACTTAACGATATATGAAGAGGTGTATTTTTTCTTATCAAAAGTAGATTCGTAAGCGCCTTTGGTGACGAAAATATAGTCCGTTGCCCCTTCCGTATATCCTGCATAATACGCATTCCCGAAGCTGTCGGTCACCATCGCATAGCAATCATCAAATCCTCCTGAACCAAAATAAGTTGACCATAGCAATAATGGATCCACAACAAGTGTGTTGTTATGGTCATAATCACCTTTGAAACCTATTTCAGTTCCTCTAAGGTCATATTTTATTTTCTGAGATATATTTGATGCCTGAAGATAGCTGCAGGGTATTTCCTCGGTCAATGATCCGCCATAAATTTTAAACTGGATTTTGCCTGCTTCCATTTTCAGGTTTTTCATTCCTTTATAAATCATTTTAATATCCTCTAGCTTTCCGCCTGGTCTTACAACAATATCGTATTTTATCCCGCCACCCAACTGTGCATAAAAAACAAAATCAATATTGTTATATATATTGCGATAAGTAATCCGGTTATAGCCAAATATATGCAGAATACCTGTTTCCGGTGTATTAGGCATATAATAGTTGGTATAAGAAGACGATCTGTCTTCAGCTATAATTTCCGGTTCCGGATTTGAACCTTTCAATGTTATTTCGATCAAAGATGCGTGAACCGTAACATCTTCATTGTTTTCAAGCCTGTTTCCCTGTTCATTTCCGTGTTTCCCTGAAGCTTCCGATATTGGGTTCTTATCTTCATTTGAATAAGAATACAGTTCATAAGAAAAACTATTTTTTTTCATAATTAATTTTATGCCGGGTGTGCTGTAGACGTATTTAACATCATTTGCAGGATGGCCATTTTGATAGGCTACCTGGCCTTTATTTTCAATAAACATCGGTTTTTCATTTCCTTTCGAATACATGTTCTGAACATGCTGCGCATACAAAGGCGTGGCAAGGCAAAGCAATAAATAGCTGAAATATAGACGTATAAGAGTCATAAAATTTATTGCTTAACTTGCTTTAAGGAATTTAAATCTATTGCAATTTAACACTTTGTCAATTATATCCTGCTTTCCAAGTATTTTTTGTTTTTTTAAAATTGTTATTTGTCCTGCCCGCAGAATTTTGCAGTCTTGAACTGCAGTTTTGCGTCACTACTCCTCCTCAACTACAATACTCTCAATGACATCGTCTTGCCGGATCTGGTCAATAACATCCAGTCCATCCACCACCTTCCCGAAACAGGTATGCTTGCGATCTAAATGTTTGGTATTTGTCCTGCTGTGGCAGATAAAAAACTGCGAGCCGCCGGTGTCTTTCCCGGCATGGGCCATGGATAATACCCCCCTGTCGTGGTACTGGTTGCCGCCTTCCAGTTCGCATTTGATCTTATAGCCGGGCCCACCATTGCCGATGCCGTTCGGGCAGCCGCCCTGGATCACGAAATCGGGGATCACGCGGTGGAAAGTTAACCCGTCATAAAATCCTTTTTTGGCGAGGTCAATAAAATTCTTAACAGTATTTGGAGCGTCCTTTTCATAGAACTCAACTTTCATGTTGCCTTTGGCTGTTTTTATAGTTGCTGTTTTCATGTGGTAAATAGTAATTTGTGATTTGTGATTTGAAATTTGAAATTTGAAATTTGAAATTTGGGCTTACGCCGGATAATTAACTTACGAAAAGTCGTTGTGGTTTGAATTCTTAATTCCTAATTCTTAATTAGTTTTAACTGGTTTCAGTTGAGCTATAACAATTCCGCCCAGGATTAAAAGCAGGCTGAACAGGGTTACAAAATTAATGGTTTCGCCGGCAAGATAACCCCACATAATGGAAACAATGGGAATTAAATAGGTAACAAACGAACCAAATAAGGCAGAAGATGCTTGTATAAGCCTCACCACCAATATAATTGCCATGGCGGAACCCAATATGGCAAGAATGGCAATATAAAATAATGAATGAACGCCTTGCGGATGATTCGTTAAGCGCGTTGGGAAATCAGAAAAGGATAAAAGCCAAACCGTTAAAGGAACTGCAAAAAACAAATAAGCATAGCCGGAAACCACCTGGCCGGGCACATCGTTTAGATACTTTTTTACAATATTGCTGGCAAAGCCGTATAGTACGGTTGCGATAACAATGAGACCCGCGAAAAATGCGCTATGAGCTACGGGTACAGACGTTGCCACATGATTTTCGCCGAAAAATACAAGCAAAAACGCCCCGGCAAACCCTATCACGACACCTGCCAGCCCAAACCAATTAAAAGCGACCCCAAAAAAGAGCAGCCCAACTACCAGTGTAAAAATAGGTGTAAGTGAATTTAAAACGCCTGCCGTAGAACTGCTTACAACGGTTTCGGATTCTGCAAACAAAAAGGCAGGGATAGCCGAATTGCAAAGTCCAAATAAAAATATGTAAAAAAGATCGCGGCCTTTCACTTTTCTAAGATGCCTGATGGATACCGGCAGCATACATAAAGCCGCGATGCAAATTCGTAAAGCGGCCATTTGCTCAGGAGGGTATCCTTCAAGGCCTTTTTTCATAAGGATAAAGGAACTTCCCCAGATAAGGGAAAGGACAATCAATAATACCCACGCCTCTGCCTTGATTTTACCCATCAGTTTTGGAAAACTTTGCCATTTATAATCACCGACTCTATTCTGTTTGTCCCGAAAGAATACGGGATAAAACTATACTCCGCCATCGGCTCAGTCATAAATAAATTAGCGGTTTTACCGGGACTGATACTGCCCAGGCTACCAGATAATTCAAGGGCGTGGGCGCTGTTGATGGTTGATGCATTGATGGCCTCTTCAGGAGTCATTTTTAAGTAGAGGCACGCCAGGGACATCACAAAATTCATATTGCCCGATGGCGATGAACCTGGATTATAGTCAGAGGCAAGTGCTATCGGCAAACCCGCCTCAATCATTTTTCGCGCAGGCGGATAATGCAGGTTAAGGAAAAAAGCCGTGGATGGCAAAAGAATGGGCATGGTTTCTGATTTCAACAGAACCTCAATTTCTTTATCCCCTGTAAACTCCAGGTGGTCAACCGAAATAGCATTGTTGGCAACTCCAACCTGTATGCCGCCTGAGTAATCCAGTTCATTAGCATGTATCCGTGGTTTCAGTCCACATTCTATTCCGGCCTTAAGAATAATGTCCGTTTCAACAGCCGTAAAAAAACCTTTGTCGCAAAACACATCAATATAATCTGCCAGGTCCTCCTTTTTTATGGCCGGCAGCATGGTGTCTATAATCTCGCGGATATATAATTCGCGGCTGCCTTTGTAAATAGTCGGGATGGCGTGGGCTCCGAGAAAAGTAGCTTTTATAGGAATTGGACTTGTTTCCTTTAACCTTTTGATTACTCTGAGCATTTTTAATTCAGATTCCGTGCTCAACCCGTACCCGCTTTTTATTTCAATAGCCCCGGTTCCGCTGCGTATCACTTCAAAAAGTCTTTTTTGAGCCGATTCAAATAACTCTTCTTCAGATGTTTGAGCCAGCTTATCCGCGGAATTAAGAATCCCCCCTCCTTCTGCCGCTATTTCCTGGTAGGTGGCGCCCTTTATGCGCATTACAAACTCATGTTCCCGGCTTCCTGCAAATACCAAATGTGTGTGCGGGTCTATATAAGACGGGAAAACGAACCTGCCTGATGCGTCAATCTTCTCCGCGTCTTCCATTTCAGGCAGGGTATGCATCGGGCCGAATGATGCTATCTTTCCATTCTTGACTAAAAGCCAGGCATCTTTTATCACGGGCAATTTTGCCATTTCAGGTCCCGCCACTATCTTGCGTGAATGATTTTCAGTCTGGACCAGCCCTTTGATATGATGTATAAGTAAATTCATCCCTGATCTTTAAAAAAATAAGCCATGACCTTTATAGAAGAACTGGAAGCAAAAGTAAGCAAAGGAACCAATGTATTCATTGCACCGGGCGCTGTTGTCATTGGCGATGTGCATTTGGGGGACAGTGTATCAGTCTGGTTTAATGCTGTTATACGTGCTGATACGGATTCGATTACCATAGGAAAGAACAGCAATATCCAGGACGGCTGCATTATTCATGAAGACCCCGGCGCTCCTGTTATTATCGGTGAAGAAGTTATCGTAGGCCACGCGGCTATTATTCACGGGGCAACAGTTGGCAATAACACGCTGATAGGTATGAGGGCCACACTACTTAACCATGTACAGGTTGGTTCATGGTGTATCATCGGGGCGCACAGCTTGCTCACGGAAGGGACGGCAATACCGGATTATTCCATTGTGATGGGCTCGCCGGGAAAGGTGATAAAAACCCTGACTGAAAAGCAGATTGAGAAGGTGAAAAAGAACGCTGAGGTTTATGTGGAACTGGCAGAAAAATATCTAAAGAGTTGATCGTCCATGCAAATAACATGGATATACTTGCGAATCATTGTGTTTTATATATTTGACCCTTTACCTCTCGCTAAACACTAAAATAATGATGTCATTAAAACCCTCTGATGTAGATGCGTACATAGCGGCATTCCCGCTTGATGTTCAAAAAATAATGGAGCAGGTGCGTGCGATTATTAAAAAAGCCGCCCCAGAGTCCAAAGAAATTATCAGCTACGGAATGCCTGCATTCAGGCAGAAAGGGATACTGGTTTATTTCGGCGGGCATAAAAACCACATCGGCTTTTATCCTACTGCAAAAGGGATTGAAGAATTTAAAAAAGAACTTTCTGGGTATAAAAGCTCCCGCGGCGCAGTTCAGTTTCCATTAGACAAGCCAATGCCTCTCGATTTAATATCGAAGATTGTAAAGTTCAGGGCAAAACAAGATGCTGAATTTACAAAAGTTAAAAAGAAGTAGCTTTATTTTCCTGCCCGTTATTTATATTTTTGCATAAAAATACACATCTTATTTTGGATAAACCTAAAGGAGTTTTCAGCCTCATTGTTATCGTAGCGGCCCTCGGTTATTTTGTTGACCTGTATGATCTTGTATTATTCGGGGTGGTTCGGGATGAAAGCCTTAAGGCTATCGGGTTAAGCGGCCAGGCATTAAGGGAAGCAGGCGTTTCCCTTTTTAATTTCCAGATGGTCGGATTTCTGGTCGGTGGCATTGTCTGGGGAATTTTTGGCGATATAAGGGGCCGCCTTTCCGTTCTTTTTGGGACAATCATTTTATATTCTGCGGCTAATATTGCCAATGGTTTTGTGAACGATCTCACGAGCTATTCCATTTTACGTTTACTTGCAGGTATTGGGCTTGCGGGCGAACTTGGCGTAGGCATTACCCTGGTTTCCGAATCGCTCCCAATAGAAAAAAGAACCCTTGGAACCATGCTGGTAGTCGTTTTTGGCGCCCTTGGAGCGGTAGTAGCTGCCGAGGTGGGCGATATAGGCTGGAGAACTGCTTATTTTGTGGGGGGCGGCCTGGGACTGGCCTTACTTGTGCTCAGGATAGGAACACACGAGTCGGATATATATAAAAACATAAGCCGGATAAAAATAAGTAAAGGCACTTTTCATGAACTGTTTACCTCAAAAGAGCGCTTTATTAAATATATAAGCTGTATTTGTATCGGGCTTCCGGTATGGTTTACCATTGGGGTTCTCATATTTTATGCAAAAGATTTTGCTGCTATCATCGGCGTAAAAGGTGATGTGGTTATTGGCAAGTGCATTATGTACAGTTATTTCGGGCTTGCCGCCGGCGATCTTTGCTGTGGGCTGCTCAGCCAGGTCCTCAAAAGCCGCAAAAAAGCCATCATCATATTCCTCATCACCAGTGTTATTTCATTCGCGTGGTACTTTCTTGTCAGGGATATCAGTCTTGGCTATTTTTACTTTCTTTGTTTCATATTGGGGGCTTTTACCGGCTATTGGGCAATTTTCATAACTATTGCCTCAGAGCAGTTTGGTACCAACCTACGTGCAACCGTTACCACTACGGTACCCAACTTTGTACGTGGCGCCGCTGTGCCGATAACATTATCTTACGTAGCTTTGCAAAAGAATCTTGGGGTATTATATGCAGCTGTAATCGTGGGTGCTTTTTGTATAGCACTTGCCCTTGCAGCCATATTCAGAATCAAGGAATCATTTTCAAAAAACCTGGATTATATCGAAGAATTGCATAAATCAGCCAAATAAAATCAATTATGGATTTCAATAGTTTAAAGGAGTGGATAAGGCCGGAACATATTGTTAAGGTCGGCGGCCCCATACTTGTGATGGGGGTAATTTTTGCGGAAACAGGGTTGCTGATAGGCTTTTTCTTTCCAGGAGATTCGCTTTTGTTTACCGCAGGGCTATTAGTAGGCACGCATTTCCTGGATACGAATATTGTGTTGCTGCTGACGGGTGTTTTCTTGGCAGCGGTTATTGGAAACACTGTTGGATACTTTGTTGGGCAAACCCTTGGGCCCAGGTTATTTAAAAAAGAAGATTCTTTGCTTTTTAAAAAGAAGTACCTTGACATGACCCGCAGTTTTTACGACAGGTATGGCAGGCTCGCCATTATTGCCGGGAGGTTCCTGCCCATTATCAGGACATTTGTACCTGTACTGGCAGGGGCCATCAAGCTTGATTTTATGAGGTTTACCCTATATAATATCATTGGCGGCCTCGCATGGACGGCATCATTTATTTTGCTCGGCTATTTCCTGGGCGCCAGTTTTCCCGGCCCTATCACCAAAAACCTGGAC